>WNFU01008800.1_pt1 | contig 11564 bp, 11 predicted proteins | sample 5400121 | NCBI WGS metagenome assembly WNFU01 (sample SAMN13153360, study PRJNA577476) | soil metagenome | isolation source: 100 cm soil or saprolite under grassland replicate 1 | place: USA:California | collected 2016-06-15 | reverse complement strand
TTCCGATCACGACGCCTTTGGCGGCATTCCAGGCTGTGATGGCTTGGGGCGTAGGAAGCAGCTCGACCGAGCATCCATTTTTTCGGAAATACTCGGCGGCCTCCTCGGAGAGCTTGACATTGCCACCCTGCCCCGACCCGAGGATCAGATGCTTCGCGCCTGCTTCAAATATGTGTTCCGCTTCTTCGAGCGAAACCTTGTGTGACGTTCCGTATTTTGCCTTTGACAGCTTCTTCTTGCGCTTTTTCACCTTGCCGCTCAAGCGGATTACAACGTCGTGCTCATACCGCTCACCCGATATCGTGATGCTCCCGAATTCTGTCCCCTCGATGGATGGTCTCATTGCTTGACCTCCGTTTTCCCGGCCAACTCATGATACTACCAGCTCAGCGCGTTTCATGCCGAGACGAATACGGGCTAGCGGCGGCCGGACCGCAGCCCGGTTGACCATCTCAACATAATTGCTTTTGGGCAAATCGTATCATACTCCAAAAGCGGAATGGCGGCATGCCGCGATGATGCCAATTCACCAGAAGTGCGAGGTGTGGCTTATCGACATCCACGATACCATCCAATCTAGCTGTGCCTTGCTAGTTCTGGCCGCAAATTCTCCACGTAATGGCAACGTATTAGTAGAGTGCAACAGCCTGTTATAGACTGGTCACGCAGATCAATCACAATAGATTCTCTGATTCTTGTGTACGCACAAATTCGTCGGAAGAAACCGCCCACGGCTTGCGTTAGCGACGGACGGGAGGCGAAACTGCCACTAATCAGGTGATTTCCCGGCAGGTGCTCAATTTGAAATCGGATCACCTAAAGATCATTCGCCTTCTCGGACCGCAGGTGCAAAATTGTTATTCCCCGCCTACATGAGGTGGGGAATGTGGGAAATAAGGTGAGAGTGCTAAGAAACCTGATGGTCTTTGAGACCTTCATGGACGTTATCTATTTCCCTGCATTGATTAATGGATCGAGCTGTCGCTGAAGATGAGAACGTTCTGCCGGATTGTCGCACAAAGCAATCGCCCGCTCGTAAGACTCGATGGCTTCTTCGAGCTGACCTGACCGCCGAAGCAGGTCGGCACGGACTACGTGAAAAGGATAGTATCCCTTCGCCCGGTCTCCTAGACCCTCGAGAATTCTCAAACCTTCCTGTGGCCCTTCCGCCATTGCCACCGCCACTGCGCGATTGACTTCGACCACTATGGAGGGAGTCATCATTGCCAATGTGTGATAGAGTGCAGCGATTTGATTCCAGTCGGTCGCAGCTGCAGTCGGCGCTTCAGCATGGAGAGCGCTAATTGCAGCCTGTACTTGATACGGTCCGGGATCGTGAAGGGCAATTGCCTCATCCAAAATAGAGATCCCTTCTTGGATTTTGGAAGAATCCCAAAGGGTCCGATCCTGTTCATCGAGCAGGATCAACTCACCCGCCGGAGTGAGCCGGGCATTTCGTCGAGAGTCGTGCAAAAGCATCAGAGCCACTAGTCCATGAGCTTCGGCGCTTCCTGGCATCAAGTCCACCAGGATGCGGCATAAACGAATCGCTTCGCTGCAGAGTTCGTGACGCGTCAGCGTATCGCCACTCGTTGCAACGTAACCTTCATTGAATATCAGATAAATCACGGCTAGTAAAGCATCCAATCGTTCCGGGAGGAGGTCGGCAGGCGGCACGCGATAAGGGATGCCTGCATCACGGATCTTCCTTCGCGCTCGCGCCAGCCGTTGCGCCATTGTCGGTTCAGAAACCAGGAACGCGCGCGCCACCTCTGGCGTGGACAAACCGCCCAGGGTGTGCAACGTGAGCGCTACCTGCGCCTCCAATGCGAGGGCGGGATGGCAGCACGTAAACATCAGCTTGAGTCGATCATCAGGAAGGGAGTCATCCATCTCGGGTTCCTCTTGCGCAACGGAAGCGGGAATCGGCGCCGAGTATTCCTCAAACCTGGAACGGCGCAGGCGGTCGATGGCGCGTCGTTTTGCAACGATCACCAACCATGCACCGGGATTGCGCGGAACGCCGTCGACTTTCCAGCGTTCCAGCGCATTGACCAGCGCGTCCTGCAGGGCATCCTCTGCGAGCATGAAATCTCCAAGCTGGCTGATCAGGGTCGCGAGGACGCGCCCGTGTTCTTCGCGGAACGTTTTCTCGATCTGTGCCTCGGTCGTCATCCCATTCTCAGTATTTCAAACCTCTGACCACAGCGGGCGGACCTCCACCGAGCCATACTTTGCGTGGGGAATCTTTTCCGCCCAGCGAAGCGCCTCGTCGAGGTGCTTGCATTCAAGCAAAAAGAAACCACCCAATTGTTCGTGCGTTTCGGCGAAGGGACCATCTGTGATCAACGTTTTACCCTCCCGAATGCGCACAGTCGTCGCATTGGCGACTGGGGAAAGCCCGGTGTTCGAGAGCAGCACCCCAGCGTCTTTCATTTCCTTCATCAGGGCAAACCAGACCGTCTGCGAAACGGCTTCTTGGTCCTCGGGAGTTTCCGGCACAGCCGACTCGTTCGCGTACATCAATAACATGTATTTCATTCGATCCATCTCCTATAGTAAGAGATCATTGGTTGTATTGCCTTTCTATTCGGTCCACTCGACATTTACAGAGTGCCGCAGAATTAACTAAAGTCAAAGTTTGATGTTCAACCTGCAATATCATTCGAAAAGTTCAATTACTAATGAGACAAGCGGTAAGAAATCGTGGAGATATGTCAATCATACCGCTTCCATGAAGATCCATGGCAAATAAACTATCCATAACCACCCTGGCCTAAGAGCCAGAGTCTGCAGAGGGAAGAGACAAACCTCGGAAGGTTGGTGATGCAAGTCCACTCAGACCGACCAGGATACAAGCGAGCGCTGAGAAAGCAATCACGCTGGTTGCAGGGACAAACGCCAGCAGGATACCACCAACGGCCAAACCAAGGGGCGATCCGCCTGTGAGCAAGGTGGAACGGGCCCCAAATACTCTGCCCAGCTGTGCCTTGGGAACCTTGCGTTGCAGCAAGGTTGTCTCCATCGGCGTATAAGGTCCCCACATCAAACCGCCCAGCAAGAGAAGGCCACAGGCCAACCAAAGATGATTGGTAAAAGCCATCGGCAACAGACTGGCGCCCCAGAGGAATGCAATCAGCGGTAAGGCAACACCTAAGCGCAGACGCTGGCTGAGCGTTGTACTGCTCAGTGTTCCAATCAGCGCGCCGACCGCTAAAGCCGACCAAAGGAGTCCGTAGGCTCGCGCGTCCGTTTGAAGGATCGCGTCACTATAAACTGGCATGGCCGCCTCCAAAGGACCGTAAGAGAAAAAGAAAACTAGGCTTAGCAGAGTGGTGTATCTTACTACCTTCATATCCCAAAGCTGACGTAACCCCAGACGTTCGGAAAGTGGAGCTTGCATGGAAGGCTTGCCCCGTTCAACATTAGGCATGGTGGCGGCAACCAATGCCATCACAGCAAAAGTCGCCGCGTCGATGAGCAATACAGATGGGCCGCCAAAAGAAGCGACAAGAAGCCCAGCCACCGCCGGCCCGACGACCAGGGAAAGGTTCAGGCTGAATGACCACAACATGTTGGCGGCATCCAAATCTTTATCCTCTACAAGATCAGGCAGGACGCTGCGCGACCCAACTTCCGTGGCGGGGACCAACAGGCCGGCCAAAAACGTCAGTAGGAAAAGCAACCATAGCTCCAGCAGGCCGAACCAATGCAGGATCGGAATCGTACCGATGATGAGAGTGCGCAGGCCATTATCGATCGTGATAATGGCCCGCGGTTGGAAGCGGTCGATCAGGGAGCCGATGGCCATGCTCGTAAGGATGGCGGGAAGTTGTAGGGAGAGTAGGATACCCGCTGTTGCAGTGCCTGAATCTGTGACTTGCAAGACGAACCAAGGGAGCGCGATCATCGTGAAGGCATCGCCGAATAACGAGATGGATCTGCCAACCCAAAGGCGGCCAAATGCCGGATGGCGGTAGAGCAAGCTAAAAACTTGCCAGGGTTTATTTTTCATGCATCTTCTTCACGTTCTGTACGATGCCACCACTCGCGAAAGACCTTGCACTTGCCCCGCTCATCAAAGCTGGCCAAAAGCACGCCATCCAAGGAGACTTGATTCCCAGATGGAACGCGGACGAATTTCGCCTGCCACCGTGCAATGGCGGAGTCCTCACTCACAGCCAAGACTTGAGCTGAGAACTGCACATCCTTCTGGGATTGCCCCGCCCCCTCACTCCAATATCTGCGGATGGCCTCATGCCCATTCATTGGCTTGTCAGACGGTGTTTCGTAGTAATTTGCATCATCTGTGAAGAGCCGAATCACACTCTCGGCATCACCGCATTCCCAGACCTGACCATACTTATCGAGCCAGTCTTCGAAGTCGCTTGAAGTTATTGCAGACATTGGACACTCCTGTCGGAAATTTGAGAGTTGCCTAACGGTGTTGACAGACCTAAAAAGAGCCTTTGCCTATGATGAGGCAGGACATCGACAACTATGCTTCGAGATGGCTTCTGAAATCCATGCCTTGTGAATCGCTATCAATGATCATCGAAGCAATCGTGATATGTCGGGGACGTGTAATTGCATAAACCACTGCCTCCACAATATCACGATTTGTGGCCGCCTCCCCTTTCGTTCGCGATGACACGGCGTCCCACTCCGCGTCCAGGGGTGAAATGTCCTTCAACACGGGGGGATGGATACAAATCGAGCGGATGGGGGTTCCCCACAACATCTGCCGCAGGCCATCAGCCATAGCCGTCTGTCCATGCTTGGCCGCGTAGAAAGGAACTCCAACATCATGCAGGCTGGCATTGGGCAGCCCGCTAAAAGAACCAATCATGACAATATCTGGACGCTTCGACTCTTGCAGCGCCGGAAGCAAAGCCTGCGTGAGAAGAAAAGTGCCGGTCACGGCTGAGCCGACGACTCCCATAACTTCGGAAGCGCTGTATGGAACCTGGCGATACTCAAGCCACATCGCTCCATTGTTGATAAGAACGTCGATGATCGGGAAGCTGAGAGTAATTTCTCTTGCGGCGGCTTCAACACTGGCAACATCCGCCAGATCCATCATAACCCTTTTAGGATCGCGCCCCGTTCTAGCTTCGATATGACCGGCCACGACATCCAGCGCTTCGAGAGAACGTCCGGAGAGAATAACGTTGCAGCCCAAATCCGACAGCGTCAGCCCTAAGGCTGCACCCAGCCCCCGCCCGGCTCCGGTCACGACCACATTGATGTCCTTCAGGCTATTCATCATCAGTTGTTCTTCCATGTAAACCTTTCCGATTTGACGCCTTTGCTACGCAATCAATAAGCCTGCCCAACTTGTGATTGTTGGAGGTCGTTGTCAGTGTTGCTATAAGATAGCCTACGTTGGCAGCTCAAAAATCTCAACGGCGTATTCACCTGTACCCAGAGTTAGGAAGGGGTGGTCTTTCACTAAGCTTATCACATCGTCCACATTCTCGGCCTGAACAATGCTATAGCCATTTAAGGTTGAATCGCTTGGGGACTTACTGGTCGATCCATTGCTATGCAGAACAAGTCCATTTTTCATTCCCGATCCCCTGTCAACCAATTGATCTCCAAGTTTGCTAAACCAGGCCGGCTATCCCTCGTGTGATGCTCCTGGTGGGGTTGCTGGCCCCTTATAGAACAACATAAACTTCTTCACTGTGTTTCTCCTTTCATTTCATTCATGAAGTTAGCTGAACTTGCGTTTAAACAACATCCCGGTGAGCGGTACTGATACAACAATAATACCGACGCACCACGCAACCGTGATCCAGGCATGGTTCCCAATGGGATGGTTAAGCAGCAGTCCGCGAATAGCGTCGATGGCCTGGGTTAGCGGCTGGTTGTTGGCAAATCCTTGCAGCCAGCCTGGCATGGTATGCACAGGGACGAAGGTGCTGCTGAGAAAAAAGAAAGGCCAAAACAACCCGGTCATTTGCTCAGCGCCTTCGACGCTTTTTGCTAGAAGCCCAAGTATCGCTAACAGCCATGAGAAGGCATATGACACAAGCAAGAGCAAACCCATGGCCGCCAACCAGGCGCCGAAATCAGCCTGCGGCCGGAAACCGAACAGCAGTCCGACGAGCACACTTGAAGCCACGCTCACGAGGCAACGAACAGCAACAGACAAGATGGTGCCGCCCAGGATGGCCGATTTCTCCATTGGCAACGAACGAAACCGGTCAATCATTCCACCAGCCGTGTCATTCGCTATGCTCACTGAAGTAACGGTAGAGGCGCGGATTGCATTCATAACTAAAATGCCGGGTAGTAGAAAATTGATATAGTTTGCTTCGCCAGTGGTAACCGCGCCGCCAATCACAGTTGTGAAGAGGACGGTCAGCAAAATTGGCTGCAGGATAAGCCCGGTGATGAGTTGATCCGGTGTTTGTTGAATTTGGATCACGCTCCGTTTAAATAACTCCCAGGTATCCCTGAGCACCCAGTATAAGCGGGGACGTTGTTGGGCTTGAGGGATCAATGAACTAGATTGCATCGTGTTCGTTCCTTTCTGCGACGATTGATTTGCTCGAAGAGGCCTTCACGCCAAGGAGCTGCAGAAACGCTTCTTCGAGCGTCGGGCGTTGTATGGCATACTCCTTTATCGCGACTTGCGCGGTAATCAGTTGCTGCAAAATCGAAGCCGCTTCCCTCAATCCACCTTCCCCTTCGGATAGCGCAAAACTCAACGCTCCGTTTTGGATCTCGGCCGGCAGCGCTTTCATTCGAAGCATCGGGATCCTTGCCATATCCGCCGGATCAGTGAGCTTAATATGCAGTCGCTCGCCGCCAAGTTGGTTTTTGAGATTAGCTGGCGTGTCGTGGGTAAGAATGCGCCCATGGTCGATGACGGCGACGGTATCGGCAAGCTGGTCAGCTTCCTCTAAATATTGGGTAGTCAGCAGCAGTGTGGTGCCGCCGCGCACCAGTCCGCGGATGACATCCCACGCCGTGTTGCGACTTTCCGGATCAAGTCCTGTCGTCGGTTCGTCCAAAAACAAAATTGGCGGTGCCGCCATCAGACTGGCAGCCAGGTCCAGGCGGCGGCGCATCCCTCCCGAATACGTCAGAGCGGGACGGTTAGCGGCCTCAGTAAGTTCGAACTGTTCAATGAGCTCCCACGCACGTCGCTTAGCATCCTTCCCACTAAAGCGATACAGATGCCCAATCAGCGTCAAATTTTGCAGGCCGCTCAAATAGCCGTCCACAGAGACAGACTGGCCGGCAACGCCGATGATGCTCCGGACTTTATCCGGTTCACGCAGGACATCGTAACCTGCGATCGTTATACTTCCGCTATCCGGCTTTAAAAGGGTAGTCAAAATTCTAACGGTGGTCGTTTTGCCCGCGCCATTGGGTCCGAGCAGCGCCAGGACGCTGCCTTGTGGTACGTTCAGGTTGATACCCTCCACTACCGGCCGTTTAGCGAACGTTTTGGTAATTCCCTGTGCTTGAACAATATTTGTTGCCATATGTCTCCTCAGGTAGATCTGCACTTGCTCGTGGATCGTTTTTAAAAGCGGGCTTCGCCCGTTGTGTGAACAAGGCCGGTGTAGGTTTGCCACACGAATGTGCGGCAAACCACACAATTTCGTTCCCGACGGTCACTTTGCTGGCGCATAGTTGAGTAGAACCACTCCGTGGCTGAGCGTTTTGTGCACGACCAACTCCAGCTTGGTCATGCGCTAGGAGCCCATTTTCATCGAGAGGCCGAAAGGCCTCTCGATGGATGGAAGAAACGTGCTCGTGGTTCTTACTCCTGTGCGAAAGTCACCTGGTTACCATCCGGGTCTTTGAGCTGAAAAAACTTTACGCCTGAGCCTGGACCGTACAAGTCGTCCCTGACCTCACTAGGTTTGACACCCTTTTCATTGAGCTCTTTGTGCGCGGCTGCAATGTCGGAAGTTGAAAGATAGAACCCCATGGTGCCGGGTTTCGGTGGTTCATTGCTCGTCGTACTCGACCTCGCGAGAGTAATAGAAGCCCCGCCGCCGGGAAGGGTGAGCGTTACCCACCAGTTATCATCATTTTGTCGGTAGTCCGTTGCGACCTCTAAGCCTAGCTTCTCCGCATAAAACTCTTTTGCCCTTTTCATGTCACTGACTACCACAGAGACCATGGTGAGCTTGTTGACTACTGTCACCGATTCTGAATCAATTTTCTTTCTCATTTTGTTCTCCTTTTGTATAGATTGTTGGATATTTTGCCTTTCTATAAATACGTCGCACCGGGAAGCGTCAAAATGACAGGTAGAAGGATTTCTTATCGTTTTCTAATAATTCCCCATAGACGCCAACGATCACCAACGCGCAGAATTCGGATTTTCGGTTATCGAGTTATAGGTAACGTCTGCAATCTCAATCGTAGCCTCAGGCTCAAAATTGCTCTGAAACCAGCCGTATGATCGTTCCCGGTTGGCTCCGCCTTCGTCGGTCAATACTTAATTGCTCGCTGATTACGACCAGGTCTTCGATCACTCGTTCATAACGATTGTATGCCAGGGCGGTCAAGTTCATCTCCCCGTCGCCGTAGCCCTGATAGAACACAGCTCGTTCCCGTTCCGTCTTCCAGATTTCATCGATCCCACCGCCGATGAACATCAGGTCGCTTTCTTTGGGTGCTACGAGGACATCGTCCCAATCCACGATGTAAAGGACGGGCGGTTGCCCGTCCGTACGGATCAGGATGTTGCCGCCGTTCCATGGTCTTGGCTCATGTTTGACTTCACTCAATTACCGAAGGCTCTCTGCTAGATGTACTGGCTCGTAATCGACTGCTTGGCCTTCTTTAAGTCTGCCGGCGTGCCTTCAAACATCACCTGGCCGCCGCGGCTGCCGCCTTCCGGCCCCAGGTCGATGATCCAGTCGGCGTTACGCACCACATCCATGTTGTGCTCGATCACGATCACCGTATTGCCGCCGTCCACCAGCTTGTTGATGATCTCGAGCAGGTGGGCCGTATCCGACTTGTGCATGCCGGTAGTGGGCTCGTCCATCACGTAGATGCTGCCTTCCTTGTGCAGCTCGCTGGCCAGCTTGATGCGCTGGCACTCGCCGCCCGAGAGCGTGTTGAGAGGCTGACCGAGCGTCAGGTAGTTGAGCCCCACATCGCTCATAGTTTGCAGTTTGCGCTGAATCTCGGGTTGGTCGAAGTGCTCGAGCGCCTGGCGAACGGTCATATCCAGCACCTCGGCGATGGACTTGCCATTTAGCTTGTACGCCAGCACCTCGTCTTTGAAGCGCTTGCCGCGGCAGACCTCGCAGGGCGATTTCACACTTTCGAAGAAGGAAAGGTCAGTGTACACCACGCCCAGGCCCTGGCAGTTCTCGCAAGCACCCTTGGAGTTGAAACTGAACAGGCCTGCGTCTACCTTATTGGCTTTGGCGAAAGCCTTGCGCACATCGTCCATAATGCCGGTGTACGTGGCCGGGTTGGAGCGCGAAGACACGCCCACCGCGGATTGGTCGATCAGGATGGCCTCGGGGAATTCCGAGACGAAGGCCTCGTTGATCAACGAACTCTTGCCGGAGCCGGCTACCCCGGTAACCAGCGTCAGCACGCCCACGGGGATGTTCACACTCACATCCTTGAGATTGTTGACGTTCACCTTGCTCAGCTTAAGGTGCTTCTTGGCTTGGCGGAACTCCTTTTTGATCGGCATGGCCTCCTTCATGAAGTTGCCGGTCAGCGTATCCGCCTTGAGCCGGCCGGCATAGCTGCCTTCGTAGACGATCTCGCCGCCCTGGTTGCCGGCGTGCGGACCGATGTCCACGATGTGGTCGGCCACCTTGATCACGTCGGAGTCGTGCTCTACCACCAGCACCGTGTTCCCTCTTTCGCGCAGCTTCTGCAGCATTTCATTCAGCCGGTGCACATCGCGCGGGTGCAAGCCCACGCTGGGCTCGTCGAAGATGTACATCACATCGATCAGGCTGCTGCTCAGTTGTTTCACCATCTTGACGCGCTGCGCTTCGCCGCCGGAGAGCGTGTCGGTCTCGCGGTTGAGCGTCAAATACTCCAGGCCGATGTCGATCACGTTCTGCAGCCGCTCCACCAGGCTGTCCACCATCGGCTTGGCCACCGCGCCCTTGATGCCCTTGACCACACCGATCAGCTCACCCACTTCCATCGAGGAAAGCTCGGCGATGTTGTAGTCGTTGATCTTGCAGCCTAGAACGGTCTTGTTGAGGCGCGCGCCTTTGCAGACAGGACAGGGGCCTTCAGTGAGATATTGCGCCACCTTTTCTTGTGTTCGCTCGGAGCGTGTTTTTAGGTCGCGCTCGATGTAGGAGCGAGTGAAACCTGTGATCACGCCGAGGTAGGTGCGGTTCATTTTGTCCGTCTTGAATTTTTGCTCCTGGCCATAGAGGAGCAGGTCCAGCTCTTTCTTGGTGAACTCTGATAGCTTCTTGTCGTTGTCAAAGAAGCCGCTGGCCATGTAAATGCTGTCGTCGAAAACAGGCCCCTGGATCGCACCCTCGCGCAGCGACTTGGAAGGATCGTAGAATTTTTCAACGATGGGTTGCAGCTTGCGGCCGAGCCCGTTGCATTCCGGGCACATGCCCAGTGGATCGTTGAAAGAAAAGACGTTGGAATAGCCGACGAAAGGCTTGCCAACCCGCGAGAAGAGCAGACGCAGCACGGTATAGATATCCGTGATCGTGCCCACGGTGGAATGCGAGCCGCCGCCCAGGCGCTTCTGGTCCACAACGATGGCCATGCCGAGGTTCTCGATCGAGTCGGCCTCCGGCTGCGCGTAGCGAGGCAGGAAGTTGCGCACGAACATGCTGAATGTCTCATACAGCTGTCGTTGCGCTTCGGTGGCGATGGTATCGAACACGATGGACGACTTGCCCGAGCCTGATACGCCTGTAAAGATAGTAATCTTGCGTTTGGGAATTCGCAATGAAACATTCTTCAAATTGTTTTCACGTGCGCCGTGAATCTCAATATATTCCTGCGGCATTGTCTCTCCTCGGTATTTTCTGTCGAGCATTAACGTCATGGGTGGGTGAAAGCTTGTCTTTTACCCACCCATGATGAAGCGACGCTTCTCACGAGAGAAAACATCGCAAAGTTTATTCAATATATGAAGTCGCAAAGTACAGCTTCATCGTGCCGGGCTCATGTTATCGCTGGCGCTCTTTTGGCGTGTTCAACCTCACGGCATCGAGAATGAGTGCCTTTAGAGCTGCCTCATCTACAGTATCGCCTTCGTGGAAGTCGATGGCACGAACCGTCTTGCTTTCTAGACGCGTATTGAAGAGCTTCTTCGGATCCTTCATCTGAGCACCTTTAGGGAATGTCAGCCTCACGGCGTTCTTGAGCGTATCTGCAATGCATATGATTCCATCATGAGACCAAACGGGGACTCCCGATGGTTTGGAGGGTTTTTTCCACTTCACTTCTTCGACCACGGCAGGGTCGGCTTTCTTGATCAAAGCGCGCAGCTGTGATAATTTCTTGCCCCGCCAGTCACCTGGCTCCTTGATTATGGCATCTATCTGTTGAGATGGGGACTTCCCTTTCGGGGAAGG
>WNFU01008797.1_pt1 | contig 11566 bp, 7 predicted proteins | sample 5400121 | NCBI WGS metagenome assembly WNFU01 (sample SAMN13153360, study PRJNA577476) | soil metagenome | isolation source: 100 cm soil or saprolite under grassland replicate 1 | place: USA:California | collected 2016-06-15 | reverse complement strand
AGTCGACCCCGAGCTCGTCCAGAATCCGCGACGCGTCCGACCGCAGCCGCCGCCACGCAACCGTGCGCAGACCGCTCCGGGGGTGTCGCCCTGCGAAGACGTTCTCGGCTACCGACAGGTCCTGGAAGACCGTCGGCTCCTGATACATCGCGACGATCCCAAGCTTGTGCGCGGCCTGCGGATCCGCGATCCGTCGCGACTCTCCGTCAATGAGCAGCGTGCCCTCGTCGGGCTGAATGACGCCGGTGAGAATCTTCACAAGCGTCGACTTGCCGGCGCCGTTCTCGCCGACCAGCGCGTGAACCGTCCGGGGCTGGATCGCGAAGCTGACATCCGAGAGCGCGTGAACACCCCCGTAGGTCTTCGTGATCCCCCGCAGCTCCACGAGTGGCGTGGTCTTGACGCTCATCGGGGATATGCGGCAGGGACGCCGCCGTCCACGTTGATGATGTTCCCGGTGGATTTCGCGGACCGGGGACCGGCGAAGAATGCGATCGCTTCGGCGACGTCCTCCGGATAGACGTTGACACCGAGACGGGTGCGGTCTCGGTAGAACGCAGGCAGGTCATCCTCATCGACGCCGTAGGTTGTCGCGCGTTCGGCCTTCCAGTCCGACGACCAGATGCTCGAGCCGGCTATGACTGCATCCGGGTTGACGGTATTGACCCGGATTCCGTGAGGACCGCCTTCCTCCGCAAGACACCGTGCGAGATGAAGCGACGCCGCCTTGGCGGACGAATACGCCGCGGCATTCGCTCCCGCGACGAGCGCATTCTTCGACGCGACGAACACGACCGAACCGCCGCGTTCCTGCTGGAGCAGAACGCGAAACGCTTCACGCGCGGTGAGGAAATAGCCGCGCGCTAGCACCGCATAGTTGAGCTCCCAATCCTCGAGCGTCGTCTCCGTGATCGTCGCGCTGGTCGCAAGTCCGGCCGAAGCGACCACGATGTCGAGACCGCCATACGCGAGAACCGTCCGCCTCACCATCTCTTCGACTGCCGCCTCTTCTGTCACATCGACATGGACGGCAACAGCGCGGCGCGTGCGACAGGCCCCGACGATCTCCTCGGCGACCGCTTCGGCTCCCTCAAGGTTGAGGTCGGCCACGACCACGTGCGCACCACGTTGGGCAAGCAGCCGGGCGCTCGCGCGACCGATGCCGCTTGCTCCACCGGTGATGACGGCGATTCGGCCCGCGAGCTCCCCGGGGGGCGGCGCCTGTGCGAGCTTGTACCGCTCCAAAGGCCAGTACTCGATCGCGAATGCCTCCGCCTCAGTGAGCGAGCGGAATCCGCCGATCGCCTCGGCCGCGTCCTGCACGGCGATCGCGCGGTGGTAGAGATCGCGAGCCGTTCGCGCACGCGTGGCGTCGCTGCCGCTCGTCACGATGCCGACGCCGGGGATCAGAACAACACGCGGGCCGGACGGATCAATGGGAAAGGGTCGGCTCTCCTCGCTGACGTTGCGTTCGTAATACTTGCGGTACCAGTCCGCGTACGCGGCGACGCCGTTGCGGAGAGCGTCGGTGAGCTCGCTGGCGCCTTGGGACGAGGGATCGAACTCGGCCACCAGTGGCTTGTGTTTCGTGTTGATCAGGTGATCGGGGCACGGAGCGCCAACTTGACTCACATCGGGGCCTCGGGCGGAAGAAGCGAACGCGGCAGCCTCAGGGCTACGGTCGATTTCGAGGACGACCCCCTCTGCATCGGCCAACAGTGCTCCGCGGAGCGCGGGAAGGGACGCCTGGAGGAGGAACAGCGCCTCATCCTCCCCGCACTCCGCGACCTTCGGGCCTCCCAGCCCGAAGCGCCCGGCGCCCGCCTTCTCGATCGCGCTCGCGGCACGGGAGACGAACTCGATCGTGCGCCGGTAGCTCTCTTCACCCGACTCACCCCAGGTCACCAGCCCGTGCTTCTCGAGCAGCACCGCGCTGGCCGATGGGTTGGCGTCCAACAGCTCGGCAATCCGCCGTGACATATCGAAGCCTGGACGCTGGTAGTCGAGCCAGACAGCCTCTACCCCGAACGTCTCGTCGGCCAGCTTGCGCCCGTTCGGCGAGGACGTCAGCGCGATGATCGCGTCGGGGTGAGTGTGGTCGACGTGAGGGGCGGCGATGAAGGCGTGCAGCAGTGTCTCGATCGACGGGCGCGGCTGGTCGGGATCGAGTGCGCAGCGGCAGAGAAAGTCGACCATCGCCGCATCGTCCATCTCCTCGCGCTGACGAAGGGGCAGGATCTCGTCGAGCCGCAGGACTGCGAATCCGGCAGGAGTGATCGACGCGAGGTCGGTTCCAGAGCCCTTCACCCACAGCACGCGCGTCCCCCGACCCACGTGATCGACGACGATTCCCTTCGCCGAGGTGTTGCCCCCGCCTTGGTTGGCGAGCGTGCGATCGGCCCCCAGCAGGTTCGAGCGATACGCGAGCTCGTCTAGGCCGCGGAGTGCAGACGCGGCTTCGTGATCCCACCGGTCGGCCGGAACCGGTAGCCCGCGCGCCAGCCCGATCGCCTCCATCACGCACTCACCTTCGCCTTTGGCGGCTGTGCAACCGCGGCGACCTGCTCAAACCGTTGGCGTGCCTCGCGCCACGCAGCCGGGTCGCGCGGTTCGTAGACGACTGACTGGAACGACGCCCGGACCACATCGCGGGCCTCCTCCAGCGAGGCCAGCTCCCCGAGGGCGATTGCCTGGACGAGGAGATTCCCGATCTCGGCTGCCTCGGCCGGTCCGGCGAGGACCCGCAGCTCGGTCGCATCGGCAGTCATCTGACACAGCAACTCGTTGCGCGAGCCGCCGCCGACGATGTGCACTGCGCCCGGCGCTGCTTCGGTCGCGTTGCGAAGAAGCTCGATCGCCTGCTGATGCTTCAGCGCGAGGCTCTCCAGAATGCACCGCACGACGGCACCGGGCTCTTCCGGCTGCGGCTGGCCTGTGCTCACGCAGAACTCACGGACACGCCGTGCCATGTCACCGGGCACGGAGAACAGCGGGTGGTCGACGTCGATCAAGGAGCGCAGAGGCGCCGCGTCTCGCGCGAGCTCGACAAGCTCGTCGAACGATCCGGTACCGGAAAGCGCCCACACGCGTCGGCACTCGTGAAGCAGCCACAGGCCCGTCACGTTGCGCAACAGCCGAACCCTGCCCGCGACTCCACCCTCGTTCGTCAGGTTCGCGGCGAACGTGCGGTCGTCGATGATCGGCTGCGGTATCTCGATTCCGACGAGCGACCATGTGCCCGCGCTGATGTACGCAGCCCCGGGCTCCTGGAACGGGATGGCCGCCACTGCAGCCGCGGTGTCATGCGTCGCCGTCGCGACCAGGCGCGCACCGTCTAAGCCGGTCTCTTCTGCGATGTCCGCCGAGAGCGGACCCAGAACGGTGCCTGCCGACACGACCTCCGGCAGCATCCGCGTCGGGATCTCGAGACGTTCCAGGAGATCGACCGCCCAACCGTTCTCACGCGGATCGAAGCACTGCGTCGTCGTCGCATTGGTGAACTCAGTAACGCGTGAGCCGGCGAGCCAGTAATGCAAGAGATCCGGGATCAACAACAGATCGTGCGCTATCTCGAGAGCCGGATCCCTCTCCGCCGCCATCGCGGCGAGCTCGAAGATCGTGTTGATCGGGATTTGCTGGATCCCGGTTCGTTCGTACAACTCGCGGGCCGGGACGAGCGCGAGGACGCGGTCGACGGAACTCGCCCTCCGCGCGTCCCGGTAATGCACCGGGTTCTGAACGAGCCGACCTTTGCGGTCGAGCAGCCCGAAGTCGACAGCCCATGAGTCGACGCCGATCGAATCGACACGGACGCCCTCGCGTGCGACCGCCCGCAAACCCTCGAGGACGCCGTCGTAGAGGCGCAGGACGTCCCATTGAAGCGTTCCGCGCGTTCGCACGGGGACGTTGGCAAACCGATGGACGTCCGAAACCGATAGGCGCTCCCCGTCGAATCGACCGAGCGCCACGCGCCCGCTCTGCGCGCCGAGATCGACCGCGACCATCGTCGCCATCAGCCGGCGGCTCCGTCACTCGGAATAGGACGGCGCAGATCGACGGTTCGAATCGGCGAGCGCTCGCGAGGCATGACCTCGGCCGTGACGACGTCGGTCCCGCGGGCACGCCACGCCTCGACCTGGTCGGCCGGCGCGCTCGAGTCGGTGACGATCGCGTCCACGTCGTCGGCGGCGACGAACGTGAGCAGCGCACTGCGGTGCCACTTCGTGCCGTCGAGAATCCCGACCACCTGCTCGCACGCTTCGGCCATCTCCTGCTTGATCCGCACCTCGTCCGGGTTGAGATCCATCAGGCCGCGCTCGATGCTGAGGCCGCGCGCACCCAAGAAGCCCTTGTTGATCCGAGTCGCGCGTAACAGGTCGGCGCCGAGGTCGCCGACGAGCGACATCGCGGACAGTCGAAGCATCCCTCCGGTGACGAGCACGTTGATGCCCGGCGCGTCGGCGAGCGATGCCGCTACGAGGAGCCCATTGGTGACGACGACGAGCTCACGCTTGCCGCGCAGCTCGAGCGCGAGGTAGTACGCGGTCGTGCTCGCGTCGAGCGCGATCGCTTCGCCGTCGCCGACCATCTCGGCCGCGGCGCGCGCGATCGCCTGCTTGCGCTCGACCTCGAGCCGGAGGCGAAAGTCGAAACCGAGCTCCGACTGACCGCGCTGCAACGGGCGCACCCCGCCTCGCACGCGCGCGACCAGCCCCCGACGGGCGAGTTCGGCGAGATCGTTCCGCACTGTCACCTCCGAAACCGCAAACGTCTCCGCAAGTTCCGTAACCTGAACGGAATCGCGCCTCTCCAGCATCTGCAGCACCCGCTGCATCCGCTGACCCTGCGACAGGTTCGGCATTTCCAGCGACATCCCGCTCCCTCTGCGCGCTGACCCGTTGAGCCGGCCGAGCTTATGCCTGCTTCGCTCGGGCTGTCAATGGCTTCGCTTTTGCTTTCGATCGAACCGCAATCGAAAGCAAAGCCTCAGGCTCGGACGACGATCAGGCCGAAGTTCCGTGGCCCGTGGACGCCTTCGACGCGAGCGAGCTCGATGTCCGACGTCGCCGATGGGCCCGAGACGAACGTCAGCGGGCGACGTGAGCGGCGCAGTTCCACACTGAGCCGTCGAAGAGCCGCAGGGACGCCGTCGACAACCTGCTTCTCCTCAATCACGCAGAGATGAACGTCCGGAACAAGGGTCAGCGCTCGTCTGCCCTGCCTCGCTCCGGCGTCGAGAACGACGGTGCCAGTCTCGGCGATCCCGAGAGCACAACCGGTCAGCGCGGCGCCGATGCGGTCGAGGTCGCGAACCTCCAAGCCGGCTTCGGGGATCGGCTCGACCTCGCGCGGAATCCACGCCGGCGGAAGGTCTGCGGGAACGACGACTGCCGTGACGCCGAACCTGCGACACACTGCTTCGACAGCAGGCGCGATCCCGTCTTCGCGAACGACGTCGACGACAGATCCATAGTCGGCGACCCGCTCGACGAACCGATCGAGCGCCGCCTCCGGTTCTCGTTCGAGATAGTCACGTGGAACCCGAACGTCTTCGGGCCGCTCCTCGCGTGGAACGTCGGCGAGTCCGCGACGGACGCGAGCGAGGATTTCTTCACGCGCCCCGTTCACCGTTTGGCCCACCATTCGCGAAAGGTCTGGCGGGCCGGTGGACGCAAGTCGTGCGTCTCGGTCCACGGCCTCAGTCCCGGAAACCACCTGATCAGTCCTTCGCGCGCGAACGGGCGGGCGCCGGCACGACCTAGCCGCTGTGCTCGCTCGTATCGACGCTCGTCGGCGAACGTCCAAGCAAGTGCCTTCATCGCCGCCCGCTCGCTTCGCGCCGACTCACGCTCCTCGACAACACGCCCACGCAGATGAACGAGCACCCGCGGAATGTCGATCTTGACCGGGCAGACCTCGTAGCAGGCGCCGCACAGGGTCGATGCGTACGGCAGCGACGCAGCACGACGAACGCCGCGCAGTTGCGGCGTCAGGATCGCGCCGATCGGCCCCGGGTAGACGGACCCGTACGCGTGCCCGCCCGTTCTCGAGTACACCGGACACACGTTCAAGCATGCGCTGCAGCGAATACAGGCGAGCGTCTGCCGGCCGATCGCGTCCGCCAGCACATCGGTGCGGCCGTTATCCAACAGGACGACGTGAAACTCCTGCGGCCCATCGCCGGGTGTCACTCCTGTCCAGAGCGACGTGTACGGGTTCATCCGCTCCCCGGTCGACGACCGCGGCAAGAGCTGCAAGAACACCTCCAGGTCCTCCGGCACCGGCACGAGCTTCTCAATCCCCATCAGCGTGATCAGCGTCCTCGGAAGGGTCGTACAGAACCGGCCGTTCCCCTCCGATTCGACGACACAGACGGTCCCGGTCTCGGCGACACCGAAGTTCGCACCGCTGAGCGCAACGCGCGCCTCGAGGAACCTCTCCCGCAGATAGACACGGGCGGCCTCAGCCAGCTCGCGCGGTTCGTCCGATAGCTCAGGCAGCCCAAGTTTTCGCCGAAAGAGATCGCGGATCTCGGTTCGGTTTTTGTGAATCGCCGGCACGAGAATGTGCGACGGCTCCTCACCTGCGAGCTGGCAGATCAGCTCAGCGAGATCCGTCTCGACGACCTCGACCCCGGCAACAGCAAGCGCCTCGTTCAGCTCGATCTCGTCAGTGGTCAAAGACTTCACCTTGACCACCTCGCGCGCACCTGTCGCCGCCACAAGATCGACGACGACCGACCGGGCGTCGCTCGCATCGCGCGCCCAGTGGACGTGGCCACCCGCGTCCCGAACAGCCGCTTCAAATTGAACGAGGTACCAGTCCAGATGGCGAAGAACGCGCCGCTTGATCGCTTCGCCGGCATCGCGTAGCGCCTGCCAGTCGGGACGCTCGCTGACCACACGCTCCCGCTTCTCGCGGATCGTGTGCGTGGCGACGGCGAGGTTTCGACGCAGCTGGGTGTCGCGCAGCGCGGTTCGCGCCGCCGATGGAAAGCTGCCGCTCACGCGGCTTCCATCGCAAGGATCTCCGCCAAATGTGCGGTCCGGACGCCCGATTGCATCCGCGACAACGCGCCGCCGATCTGAAGCAGGCACGAGTTGTCCAGCGCTGTACACACTTCTGCACCGGTATCGAGGACTCCCCGCATCTTGTCCGCGAGGATGGCCGCCGACGTCTCCGCGTTCTTAATCGCAAACGTCCCGCCGAAGCCGCAGCACTCCGTCGCCTGTTGCAACTCGACGAGCTCGAGACCACGGACTGCACGGAGCAAACGGTGCGGTGCGTCGCCGACCCGCAACACGCGCAACGAATGACACGTCGGGTGATATGCGACGCGGTGCGGGTACGCGGCACCGACGTCCTCGACGCCCAGCCGACCGACAAGGAACTCGCTCAGCTCCAGCACACGCGGTGCAAGCGCTTCGACGTCGCGTGCGAGCGCCGGCTCGTCTTCGGCAAGCATCGAATAGTGGTCGCGCACGGTCCCGACGCACGAGGCCGAGGGCGCGACCACGACCTCCGCATCCCCAAAAACGCGGACGAACCTGCGCGCGAGCTGACGGGCCTCCGCGTGGTAGCCGGTGTTGAGATGCATCTGCCCGCAACAGGTCTGCGCGGCAGGAAAGTCAACCTCGTGACCGAGCCGCTCGAGGAGCCGCACCATCGCGATGCCGGTCTCCGGCACGAGCGTGTCTGCCAGGCAGGTGACAAAGAGCGCGACACGCACGAGCCGACCATGATCGCACTACGTGATATGCGGGCGTCACCGCTTTCGGTTCACAGCGAATCGCAACCGGCCTGCCCGGTGACGTTCGCGGATCGCAGGGTGCGGCAGACTACGCGAGTGACCGAGGAAGAGGCCCTCCAGCAACTCCTGCGACTCGAGATCGAGACCCCCTCGTGGGCCTACGGCAATTCCGGCACACGCTTCCACGTCTACCCGTGGCCGGGCGCCGCGCGCGACGTTTACGAGCGGATCGCCGACGCCGCACTCGTGCACCAGCTCACTGGCTGCTGCCCGAGCATGGCAATCCACGTTCCATGGGACCGCGTCGACGACTGGCACGCCCTAGGGACATACGCTGAAAGCCACGGACTTCGGATCGGTGCCGTCAACCCGAACCTCTTTGGTGACGACGCATATCGACTCGGCAGCTTCTGTCATCCAGATCCAGCCGTGCGACGACGCGCACTCGACCGCTGCCTCGAATGCATCGCGATCGCCGAGCAGGTCGGATCCTCGCTCCTCAGCCTGTGGCTCGCGGACGGCACCAACTATCCCGGCCAGGACGACCTGCGCAGTCGCTTCAGCCGCCTGCTTAATTCACTCGCAGAGCTCTACGCCGCGCTGCCGTCCGGCATGCGCTTGCTGGTCGAGTACAAGTTCTTCGAGCCCGCGTTCTACAGCACCGATCTCCCCGACTGGGGCACCGCCGCACTCGTTTGCCGCCACCTCGGTCCGCAGGCGCAGGTGCTCGTCGACACAGGCCACCACCCGCAAGGAACGAACGTCGAGCAGATCGTCGCGCTCCTGCTAGCGGAGGGCCTCCTCGGCGGCTTCCACTTCAACAACCGCAAATACGCCGACGACGACCTAATCGTCGGCTCGATCGACCCCTTCGAGCTCTTCCGGATCATGCGCGAGATTGCCGCCGCACGCATCGATCCGGCGGCCGCCGAAACGGCGAACGCGGTCGCGTTCATGATCGACCAGTCACATAACGTCGAAGGCAAGATCGAAGCGATGATTCAGTCGGTCATGAACATCCAAACCGCGTACGCAAAGGCACTTCTCGTCGATGCCGACCGGCTTGCGGTTGCCCAACAAGAAGGCGACGTGCTCGGCGCACACCGCGTGCTGCTCGATGCATTCGAGACCGACGTCCGCCCCCTCTTGTCACGGCTTCGCAGCGAGCGCGGTCTCGACGCGGACCCGGTCGACGCGTTCCGATCCGGCGGCTACGGCGAGCGCTTAGCCCGCGAGCGCGGTACCGCCGAGGTCACCAGCGCCTACGAGAGCTGACCCTTCGCCTCGGTTGGGCACTGCTCCCCCGGTCGCGTCACCCATCGTTTCAGTCGCCGCCAGAGGGTCAAACGGCGCGTTTTGGGCCTATTGGGATGGAACAGATGGAACAGAGGGGGCGCAACCGGCGGCAAAGGTTCGGCTCGCCGGAGGCCCGAAAACGGCATGAATTAGCCCGAAACCGTTGCCGCCGGCTGCCACCGCTTGCCGTTTGGATCGCATGGTAAGGAGGGGGTCGACGGTTCGAGTCCGTCAGAGGGCTTCGCCAAAGTGCCTGCAAATCGGCACTTTCGTGTTGTCTGCGCTTAGAACACGCGGACACAAAACGGACACATTTCTGGCACGCGCGACGCAGCGCGACGTCTTGTGACGCCTTCCGACACGGGCAGCCGGAGGGCGCGCGAGCGACTTCTCGGACGAAATCCCTGCATAGCAGTTTCTGCCGTTGCCTGAATGGGCGCAAATGTGACCCCTTCTCTTATATGAAGGGGTTTCGCTTCGAGTCCGGGCGTCGGCTCTTCGCAGATTTGCAGTGTTCTTCAGCGGCGGCCACCTCTGGGTCCTGGCCGCAACGAGGGTCGCGGCTCCCGGGGCTTCGTTCGCCAGACGTCGTCGCGTGCCGCTTCTCCATCGGGCCCGAAGCTGACTTATGGGGTTTCTTAATGTCACGATGTCTGCAGGGGAAAGTGACTGTCGAGATCATTGGCCGGGACGAAGAGCTCGACTCCATGTCCGCCTTCCTCGACCGCCCGGCCGAAGGGCCGGCCGCATTCGTGCTCGAAGGGGAGGCGGGCATCGGGAAGTCGACGCTCTGGCGTGCGGGCGTGGAGGCGGCGCGTGCGCGGGGGTTGCGTGTCCTCGTGTCACGGCCGGCGGAAGCGGAGCGGGGGCTGACCCATGCCGGGCTCGGCGACCTGTTCGAGAACGTGCTCGAGAGCGTACTGCCGCCGTTGCCGGCGCCCAGGCGACACGCGCTCGAGGTAGCGCTCCTCGTTGAGGAAGATCCTCACGGCTTCGATCCGCGCACGCTCGGCGTCGCGGTCCGGAGCGCCCTCGAGGTTCTCGCTGCCGAGGGGCTAGTTGTCCTCGCGATCGACGACGTCCAGTGGCTCGATCCGTCCTCGGCGAGCGCACTCGCTTTTGCGCTGCGGCGGCTGGACGAGCGGTCGATCCTCCTCCTGCTCGCCCGTCGTCTCGGTGAGAGCGCGGAGACGTCGGACCTCGAGCAGGCGATCCGTGCCGACCGAGTGGAGCGGCTGCGCGTCGGCCCGCTCAGTCTCGGGGCCATCCACCAGCTTCTCCAAGCACACCTCGCACTAACGCTCGCACGCCCGACCCTCCTACGTGTGCACGAGATGTCTGGTGGGAATCCCTTCTACGCGCTCGAGCTCGCCCGCGCCCTGGGCGCGGACGTCGACCCCACGCAGCCGCTCCCTGTTCCAGAGACGCTGGAGGGACTGGTGCGCGCACGCCTCGACGAGCTGCCGCCGGCAACGCGAGAGTCGCTGCTGCTCGCAGCGGCCGTAGGCCGTCCGTCAGCCGAGCTCTTCGCAACCCTGGACGTCACCGAGCACGTACTCGATCCCGCCCTCGCCGCGCGCGTGATCGAACGCACGGACGGGACGATTCGCTTCACGCACCCGCTGCTCGCGTCGGTGGTCTACCACGGCGTGTCGGCGGACGAACGACGGCGCGCACACGGACGGCTCGCCTTGGTCGTCGCGGATCCGCTCGACCGCGCCCGCCACCTCGCGCGTTCGACTGAGAGTCCGGACACCCAGATCGCCGCTGTTCTCGATGGCGCCGCGGCCCTGGCGAGCACCCGTGGCGCGTGTGGGGTGCGCAAAGTCTGGTTGTTCCGTTTAGGCCGCCCGTCGGTACTCGTGGATCAGTCCGCCGAGCAGCTCGCGTCGGTTGATGGGACGGTCAGGCCCCGTGTCGAGGAGACGAAGGGTTGGTGCGGCCGGGCCCGGCGGGACGAGCTTGAGCGCTCGATGCGGCCGGAGGCCGTTGTAATGGCCGACGTAAACGTCGAGCACGCGCTCGAGGTGTCCTCGGCTGAGGATCAGGATCCAGTCGAGACATTCACGCCGGACGGTGCCGACGAAGCGCTCGGCGTAAGCGTTCGCCCTCGGCGCTCGTATCGGTGTGCGGATCACCTCGATCCGTTCGCTCCGGAAGATCTCGTCGAAGACGGCGGTGTACTTGCTGTCGCGATCACGAATCAGGAAACGGATTGGTAGACGCGCGCTCGGACAGCGACCACGCGAACTGGCGGGCCTGCTGGACGACCCAGCTGCTGTTGGGGTGGGCGGTGCAGCCGGCAAGGTGCACGCGTCGAGTGCCGAGCTCAATGTAGGGTCGGCGGGAGGCGCCAGCGCCGCGCGGCAGTGCCGACTGGCCAGGTTTCCTCCCGCCGCCACCTCGAACCGTGCATGCGGTTCTCCCGCACACGGCTCTCCGACGTTCTTCACCGCCGGCATTCGGCTGCCCCCGTGGGGGTCGGCCTTGGCCGCCCGGTAGAGCGCCCGTTGCAGTTCT
>WNFU01010913.1_pt1 | contig 11574 bp, 9 predicted proteins | sample 5400121 | NCBI WGS metagenome assembly WNFU01 (sample SAMN13153360, study PRJNA577476) | soil metagenome | isolation source: 100 cm soil or saprolite under grassland replicate 1 | place: USA:California | collected 2016-06-15 | reverse complement strand
AAACCACTGAGCCTAAAAGTAACATTACCTTCCACGCTCGGAGGTGGGAGGACCAATTTCCGGATGACCATCGTCGGCCCCCAACCCTTCAAAGTAAAACTCTCAACGCTACCAGTGCCGTCCCAGTTGAAGGTAATCCGCGTGTCGTTTGATTTTGAATCTACATACTCGACACTCGACAACGCTGTCAGCCGTCGTTTCGGTGCGTGTGAGGGTTTTAGCCAGAGCTCTCCGTCCTGGACCGTCACATCGAAAACAAAATTCTCCATCATACTCGGGTCCACTGCATACCTGCCCGCAAACTTCTCCAGGTCTACGGCGTGTGCCGATTCAAACTTCGCTGCCGGCTCAGGGTTGGAAGGAACTGGGGTGGAGTTGAGGGCGGCCAGATGCGAGGGAGTGTATGTTACTGAACCGTCTTGGTAAGTGCGCACCTCCACCTTGGCTAAAGGTTCTTCGGCCACAAGAGGTTCAGTGGACCGCGGCAGGCATTTCTCATCAGGCCGAGCAACGCAGTCTTTGACATCTCTTTCCATCTGTTTCACAAGTTCCGTGACCACCTTAGCTACGGGCACCTTCCCACCGATGGCCACTGGATCTCGCCTGGGTGTTGCCGCAATCAGCGACAGCACAAGACTGAGGGAAAAGACTGAAATTACCAGCAGCCTGTGACCAAGAGAAAGGCGCCGGTCAGAATTACCGGTGATTATTCGTTCGAGCCGACGGCTTAGGTTTGAGCCGCCCGCCGCCGAAAGGCCAGATACTCTTTCTCCCAGGCAAAACCGATAGATCTTTCTAATGCTCGAGGCATAAGCTTGCTTACTGCCACCCAATCTGAGGACCATCTCATCACAAGCCTGCTCCCGCTCTTGGAGCAAAAATCGGTCGATAAGCCAGACGATCGGATTGAACCAGAACAGACAGCACAAGACCATCTGCATATTGCTCACCAGATTATCCCAGCGCAAAATATGAATCAGTTCATGCATGATGAGGGCATCAATCTCGTCATCATTCAATTGCGAACTGATCTTTTCCGGCAACAACACTACCGGGTTGACGCTTCGCCAGACTCCTGGCTCTTTCACTTCCGGCGAAATAACCAAAGCAACCGCGCGACGAACGCCAAGCCAGGAGATAACCCTATTGAGTGACTCTCGTTCCCTCCCGCTGTGCGCAATCCGACCAGCCTGTAGGGCCGAGCAAACATCGCGTCGTCGTTTCCACCACCTGATGGCAAACAGACAGGCTCCTACTAACCAGGTGATACTTAGTACCACTGAAATCGGATGGTATTGATAGGCCTTTCCGGGACTAGTTCCGTGACCTTCTCGCGGTTGAGGCTCAGTCTTTTCTTGAAGGTACCCTGCCGGAACGACTACCGCTGAGATCGCGGGCGAAAGATATTTTAGAGCCGGCGCGGTGTTTGCCGTGGGATAGAGGGTTGAAGAAAGGCTGACTCCGGCTGTATTTAACAGAAACACCAGGAGGGCCGAGGGCACCGCGAGCTTGAGCGAAGCAGCCAACCAGATTATATAACGCGCCCGGGCTGGCCCGCGCCGAAGTAAAACCGTGGCAACAAAAGCCACTGCGAAAAAGAGTGTCGCCTGCCAGAGATGATTCCAGATCCCCTTCTAACTCGCGTATGTCATCAAGCGTTAACTTTCCGATCTCCACCAGATGAGCCATCAAGGGCCGGGCTGAACCACCAAACAAATCCAACAACTCCCCAATCAACCTTCTGTGCGTCGCCTGGCGGGTAACCACCGGTGCGAAAATATGGGCATTCCCAATCTTTTTGACTCGACGGACTGCGCCCTTTTCTTCCAGACGATAAATGATCGTCTGAACGGTGGTGTAGGCTGGGCGCTTCTGAACAGGCAAGTGCTCCTGGATCTCGCGCACTGAAGCCGTGCCCAAATCCCACAGCGCACCCATGATCTCGAGTTCGAACCTGGTCAACTTGATACTTTTCTGTTTCAGAGACTTCTGCTCCCTCCTGTACTACATTTGAGGGTTACGCTACGACTGAAGTAGTAGCGTGTCAAGTATTTTTCTTTAGTCTCTATCGTTCGCAAAAACGTTCGCAAAAATTTAAAGACAACTTCAGTTTCTCGTATGTTTTCGAACTCCGATCCAATTACTTATAGCTCAAGTCGACGACCTGGCCGTGATAGATCTCCTTATAGAGTAATTCAGCCTGGACAGCATCAAGCTTCTTAAGTAGTGCGTATTCTCCCAACGCCCCCGTTCGATCATTTAGTGCCATATAAGCCAGGGCCAGGTTGTGATGCGCCTCAGAAAATGAAGGGTTCAGAGCGATTGCTCGCTGATAAGCCTTTACCGCTTGTTTGAACTGATGCAAGTCGGCGTAGGCAACGCCCAGATTATTGTAGACTTCTTCATCATCAGGATGGCGATTGAGCATACTCTTAAAGACATCGATAGCCTCCTTCAGCAGGCCGGCCTTGTAATAGGCGCAACCTAATCTTCGCTCAGCGACCGACAATCGGGAATCCAGGGATAAGGCACGCTTAAGGATGTCTATTGCTTCGCCATAGCTGCCCATCTCGAGGTAAGCAACGCCCAAATTGTTTAGCGCTGCTGCGTTATTCGGATCGAGTCTAATCGTCTGCTGAAAGCAGCCGATAGCCTCGGCAATTCGGCCGGCGGTGTAATAGGCGACACCCAGATTATAATGAGCCGTAACGTAGTCTGGCTTGATGGCAAGCGAGCTCTTAAGAGAGGCATACGCCATTTCGTAATCCTCGAGGCGAAGGTAGGCAATTCCGAGATTGTTGTGAGCCAGGGCGTAATCCGGCCTTAACCGGATTGCCTGCTGGTAGGCTTTTATTGCTTGCAGATACCTTCGTGTCAGAAAGTAGGCATAGCCGAGATCGTTTTGTATCAGCGCCGAATCAGGTCTTAGTCTGAGGGCCAGCTGGAAGGCCTCAATGGCCTCGTCATATCGGCCCCGCTCAATCAAGGCTGTGGCTTTTTTGTAAGCAGGCTGTGTCTCTGGTGGGGCTTGCGCCAGCAAAGTAACTCCAGTGGCGATGAGAATAATGATACAGGCGCGAAGATGAATCCATTTCATACGACCCCCCCAGGGCTTTAAGCCCGACACACTCGACTGGCGACGATGGACACAACAAAACACACTACCACTTCCCGAATCTTGAATCTTAGAAAACAAACGCAGCGCTCCTACATCTGTAGCGCAGTCTACTACAGATGTAGTATCTAGGACAACTACTATTTAATTGGATTTAACTAACAGGTATTGAGCGAAATTCGGTAGAATGACTCGTCAAGAGCAGGTCCGTACCACTACGCGGTGAAGCTGTGAAAAATTAGAGTCGATCCAAGATACTATTCAACATAGGAAAATGTGCAGGTTGGGAAGGGCGGTTTACCCCCGCTCCGCCATCCGCAAATCTGGCCGAGTGCACCATTCCTTCAATGCATATTCCTCTTTCTAATCAATTCCGCGTGGAACTGAAACATGCACGAAACTAGCTTCAGTATGGAACACCCTAAGCTTGGTCTGATCGGCTTTCGCTATGATGAAAACTCGTCGTTTATGAAGGGCGCGGCCGATGCGCCGCCACAAATAAGAGCTGCCCTGCGCTCGGAGGCTGCTAATTTATGGAGTGAAACAGGGGTTGATTTGGGAGCAGAATCGATCTTCTTTGATGCGGGCGACGTCGAGCCGGTCGCGGGGACCGAGATGCTCTCTCTGATCGAGCAATCAGTGCTCACCCTCTTGAATGATGGCTTGATCCCGCTTTCGCTCGGCGGCGACCACTCAATTACATATCCCATAATCAAAGCTGTCAGCAGCCAGCAAAAGAATTTGAGTGTGCTGCATTTTGATGCCCACCCGGACCTTTATGATGATTTCCAGGGCAACCGCTATTCCCATGCAAGCCCTTTTGCCAGATTGATGGAGGAAGGACTGGTAAAACGGCTGGTCCAGGTTGGTATTCGCACAATTAATCGTCACCAGCGAGAGCAGGCTGATCGATTTGGCGTGGAAGTTTTGGAAATGCGTCATTGGCAAGACGACTATGTCCCACAGTTCGATGCGCCAGTCTACATTTCTTTTGACATCGATGCTCTCGACCCGGCCTTTGCGCCCGGCGTATCTCACCGTGAACCTGGTGGACTAACAACCAGACAGGCATTAGACCTGATTATTAATTTACGCGGCCAGATTGTGGGCGCTGATATTGTGGAGTTCAATCCTCGTATGGACCCACTTCACGTCACGGCAACCGTCTGCGCAAAGCTATTGAAAGAGATTGCCGCAAAGATGTTACTGGGGAGTTGAAGTTCTATGGTGCCTGCGTAAAGGAATTAGCCAAAATACCTCGCTGGGCGACTTGCTGAGACAGCTGTCAGGAGGGCCGAAGATGCGAAAGTCTACAAAGTGTGCAAAATTTGGCTGTTTAATTTTGCTGGCGATGACGGCTTTGCCAATCTCGTTGTTGGCCCAGCACGGTGGTAAAGCTGAGCCGCTGCGAGTTGAATTCAAATCAGGCACCAACTCCGCTACTCTGACTGGAAAAGTAAAAGACCAGGAAGAGGCAGAATACAGTTTTGTCGCGAAGAAAGGGCAGAAACTCACGGTAAAGCTAAACTCGACGCCACGACAATCATCGGTGTTTAATTTGGTAGCTCCCGAAAACGCGGACCTCGGGATGGAATTCGACGCGAACTGGAGTTATTCGGGAGTATTGCCCAAAACCGGTGAGTACCTGATCACTATCGCCAGACCCACTTCCGACCCGGGTACCTCAAATTATCGACTGACAATAACGATTCGTTAGTCGCCTGTTCTCCTAAGACGTTCCCCGCTGCTTCATGGGAACGTACTTACGCGTCCTTTCACCAAGATAAACCTGACGAGGTCGAGCGATCTTTTGATCTGGATCGTCAAGCAATTCGGCCCACTGGGCCAACCAACCCGAAGTGCGCGGAATAGCAAACAACACCGGAAACATATCCACGGGAAAGCGCATCGCCTGATAGATAATCCCGGAGTAGAAATCAACATTGGGATAGAGTTTGCGTTTGACGAAATACTCATCCTCAAGCGCGATTCGTTCGAGCTCTAAAGCTATGTCGAGCAGCGGATCCCTGCCGGTCACTTCAAAGACTTGATCGGCCACCTGCTTGATAATTCTCGCCCGCGGGTCGTAGTTTTTGTAAACGCGATGACCGAAACCCATTAAACGAAATTCGCCCGCCTTTACTCGCTTAATATAATCCGGCACCTTATCCACGGAGCCGATCTCATTTAGCATCCGCAAGACCATCTCATTTGCGCCCCCATGTAAAGGACCATAAAGCGCGGCGGCGGCGCCTCCCAGAGCAGAAAATGGATCAGTGTGAGCACTACCAATGCTGCGCATCGCATTTGTACTACAATTCTGCTCATGGTCCGCATGGAGAATGAACAGGACCGTCAACGCATGTTCCAAAACCGGGTTCGGCTGGTATTTGAGCTCGGTGGTCTTGAACATCATGTTAAGGAAATTACCTTCATAGCTGAGGTCGTTGTCCGGATAGGCATACTGCATTCCAATACGATGACGAAAGGCAAAGGCCGCGATGGTAGGCACTTTCGCTATTAAACGATAGACCTGTTTCCAGCGACTATCCTGGTTGAAGATGTCTTTTGCATCGGGATAAAAAGTAGACAGAGCTCCAAGCGTAGCTTCAAACATGCCCATTGGATGGGCGTTATAGTGAAATCCATCCATCACCTTTTTGATGTTTTCATTGATGAATGTGTGATAGGTGATATTGTTCGTCCACTCGGCCAACTGCGACTCCGTCGGCAGCTCACCATAGAGTAACAGGTAAGCAACTTCGAGATAGGTGCTCTGCTCGGCGAGTTGATCGATTGGATAACCGCGATATTCCAGAATGCCCTGGTCACCGTCTATGAAGGTGATTCGACTCTTGCATGAGGCTGTATTCATGAAGGCCGGATCATAAGGCATGAGACCAAAATCCTCATTAGAAGTCTTTATCTGGCGTAAGTCCATCGCCTTAATCGTGCCATTCTCAATCGGAACTTCGTACTGTTTTCCTGTCCGATTATCGGTGATCGTCAAGGTATTCCCACTCATATAATGGTCTCCTGTAAAAGAGGGCGGTTCTAACTCTGTTGCAGATTACGCCGCAGAAGTAAACTAAGCAAATTACTGATCGGACTTTGACTGGCGGATTAGACCGATCTCCATACATGGCCCAATCGACCCATGAAGGCTCTGAGCAATTTAATCATTCTGGGCACGAAAAACATCGACAGCACCAGTATGAAGAGTATAAAGATGATAAGAACCACGGGGAAAAACACCGCCAGAAAAATTGAACCAATCGCGACTACATCTTCGGTGAGACTAACAACAATATTTGAAACCGGCTCGGGACTTAAGTTGATAGCGGCGCGCGCCGTCGCCTTGGTCCCATGAGCGGTAAGTGCGAGGCCGCCGCCTAACAAGAAAGCGACAACCTGAACGCGCGGGTCGAAGTCGCCAAAAGCCGTCGCGGCCAAAACCGCTCCCGCGGGTATTCTAATGAAGGTGTGTATTGCATCCCAGGCACTATCCAGGTAAGGAATTTTGTCAGCAAAGAATTCTATCAGATAGAGCCCAAGGGCAAATCCAATAATCCACCAGTTGCTGAGCAAACCTAGCTCCCCAGGAAGCCGTAAGTGAGCAAACCGGCCGAGCAGACCAAGCGTGGCAACCGTCGCATAGAGGTTGATTCCCGATACCCAACCAGATCCCATTGCAATGGCAAGTGTTCCGATAAGGTTCATTTATCACCTCAGACGCTAACAAATACGATTTTTAGGCAGGCTGTTCAAAATCGGTTGCTGATTTGTATTGGTTTGAGTCTGGGTGGTTATTTGACGCTCAAGAGTTCAATCTCAAAGATCAAGGTCGAGTTTTCTGTAATAGTTGGCGGTCTACCAGCAGCTCCATAAGCCAGGGCTGGTGGAATAATCAGTTTGCGCTTGCCTCCAATTTTCATCGACATCAAACCTTCGTCCCAGCCCTTGATTACGCTTCCGGTTCCAATGCGGAATTCGAACGGTGTTCCGTGGTCGAAAGAACTATCAAACTTAGTCCCGTTTTCCAACCGGCCAGTGTAATTGACTGAAACCGTTTGCCCAACCTGGGGACTGGCGCCCGTGCCTTCAAGAGTGTCGACATACTTTAGCCCGGAGGCCGTGGTTGTTTCGGCGCCCACGGTTCCACGATGCGTAATCACGTATCCGACGGTCAGGATTGTTAATGCGACAACAACGATGATCGCGACTGCCCTTAGATTGCGGTTCTTGTTTCCCGGAGGACTCTGACTTGTAGCCGGGTACGTGGCTTTGGGACGCTTCTTCGCTCTTACGGTTTTTCGATGTCGACTCTGCGGCAAGTATTACGCTCCTTGAGGGCGCTTCATCAGTGGGAGTTCGAGTTTATACCCTCTTTTGGCAGGTTTTGACAACCGCTAATCCGAAAACACGACAAGATGCGACACCCAGGAGAAATGTCGAAGGAGCGTCGCGCCTGGAAACTTGCGCAAAACACTCGAGCCGCGAAGGAGTCTATCGTAATAGAGAACTCTGTGGGTCCTCTGCGTAGTAATTTCGTAAGTTCTTGTTTTTTTGAGCCAAGATTTGAGCTGAAAGCGCACTCTCCCTGGGTGTTAATCGAGCCCGTTAGTGGCAGAACAGGTTTCACCCCGTTAGGGGTCGAATGTTTATAGTTTGGGCCAGGCAATACCTCCGGCGCCGTTCGCAGGAGCGGAACTCAAGTTGACAAGTACTCATCTAGCAACGTTCCGCTCCTGCGAACGGTGCTGGTTTTTTGTGATGTCCAAGTCTATAGACATTCCCCTCCTACGGAGTGAAGATCATTTGCTCGATTGACGCTGTGTGCCGGTAACAAAGCGAGGGAAAGTCGAGGTCTCACATCAGGCGGCGCAGCGGGCTTCGCTTGAGTGAGCCTTTGCCTGGAATCAAACAGTGACAGGCATGTCAAGTGTAACGGCCTTGGCCGCGCTGCGTCCTCGGCGTCTCTGTGGTGAATGTTTTGCGTCTAAATTCACCTCTGAGACGCGGCGTCGCCGTCATCAACCTGAGGAAGAGGCGCCCTGCGACCCCATCTTTCCTCACACTTGCGTCGGTTGTGTGACCGCTTTAATGCGAAAAGATTGGCTTGGGTGCCCTATATCGTGTGTCCCAATCGGCATAAGGGACATCGGTAGCGCCGATTACATACTGTACAACTCGCCATTTTCCGTTTACGTTGTGGAGCAGAGCAACAACCGAGTCATCAAACGCTCCTGCCTCCAGAGCGTCTTGATAGATCGTCTCTTTATAATCAATGGCCTTCCCTTCGGGAGTACGTGGCACACCTTGCATAAATGCCCAACCATTCTGCACCTTCAAGTGATCGATTTTAAATATAACCGCTTGCTTTAATTTCTTTTCCACGGGAACACGCAAAGAATCCATGATTGCTTTCCGCTCAACTGAACCCTTTTCAGGCGTGTATGCTTTTTGATCCGCTTTTGGACCACCGCTAATTGACCCGCCACCCTGGCTGGCCAATATGGGCGTGCTTATTAAAAAGAAGCCGCACATCATAATTCCAATTGTTGCCGTCTTGCGATTCATGACTTAGATACCTCTAGCGGTTATCGGCCGCAGCCTATCATCGTCGCCCGAATGACTACAAGACGGCGACAACGCGGGCACGCGAAGAGCCGGGAAACGCGCACGTGGAGCAATGGAATCTGGGTATTGGGCGCGACTTGGTGGATAATCTCTGCGCATGACGCTGATTGCTGTTATTTCTGCACCAAAGGCTTCCGTTGAGCTGCGTGAAGTTCCAGCGCCGACTCTCGAAAACAACTCTGCGTTGCTTGATGTGGAGCTGTCAGAAGTTTGTGGGACTGACGTGCACCTCCAGCGAGGAACACTACCAGGTGTTCCATACCCGCTTATCCCCGGCCACGTGTCAATCGGCCATCTTGGTCAGATTCGCGGGAAATTGTTCGATGTTGAAGGTCGACCTTTGCGGGAAGGTGACCGGGTTACGTTCCTAGATGTTGACCGCACGTGCAACGCCTGCTGGTATTGTCTGGTAGCTAAAGCCTCCACCCGTTGTCCACAGCGCAAGGTTTACGGCATTACTTACGGTCTCGCTGATGGATTATGCGGTGGCTGGTCCGAACAGATTTACCTGAAACCCGGCACGCACTGTATTCGAGTTGAAGCGCAGACGGAGCACTTTATGGCCGGCGGCTGTGCATTACCAACCTCATTGCATGCAGTTGAGCGTGGGGAAGTTGCGCTCGCCGACACGGTGCTCGTTCTTGGGTCGGGACCGGTGGGCATATCCACGATTATTGTTTCGCTAATTCGTGGTGCGCTTCGCGTGTTTTGTATTGGAGGGCCAACGCTCCGTCTCAACGCGGCACTGCAGGCCGGAGCCGCCGGTGTTATGGATGTAGCATCCAGCAACGAGCAAGAGAGACTGCAATGGATTTTAGCGCAGACAGACGGTCGCGGCGCAGATGTAACTATTGAGGCTACCGGAGACCCGGAGGCGGTTGTGCAGGCTATGCGCTTTACACGAGATGCAGGCAAGGTCGTAGTTGTGGGGCAATATACGGACCATGGATCAGTGGCCGAGGGGTTTAACCCACACTCGGATTTGAACAAGAAACACCTGGAGGTGCGCGGGTGCTGGGGTTCCGATTTTTCTCATTTCTTTCGTGGCGTGAAGCTAATCTCGGATCCACTGCGCTCTAAACCATTTGCCGCTATGCAGCCTGAACGTTTTGGAATTGCACAGGCCAACGAAGCACTCGCTGCGGTAGCGTCCGGCGCCGTAATCAAGGCATTTATTGATCCACGACGATGAGGCTTTTAGTGAATGGTAAATGGTAAATGGTAAATGGCGTATCGAGGATTGGGCCATGCGATACAAAACACTCGTCGGAAAAGCCCCTCATCATCAGCCGTTCAACCTCAAGCTAACCAGACAAATTGAGTATCCTCTCAGGTTGGGAAGGTGGACCCTGTCCCCGCCTCAACTTCGAAAGCCATTCAACCTCAACCCCTCAAGCTCACTCTCAGGAGACAAGGGGACCTTGACCTGTGATTCTGTCGAGGTTGAGTGGACTAACTTGCGATGAGTGGATTTCAACGTTGAGGCGGGGACAGGGTCCACCTTCCTTACCTGAGAGGTTGCTAAAGTTGAGCGGTTTAGCCCCTGTCTCCTGCACCTGCCTCCTGGCGCCACCGTCGTGTGGTAAACTCTGCCTCCAGGTTATCCAGCAGTTCAGTCTCTTTCATACCACCATATTCAGGAGAGAATTATGCTTTCACGTAAGGCCATGATTACCTTATGTCTGCTTCTGGCCCTTCAGGGTCATCGCCGGTCAATTGCTTTTGGACAGGAGAGTTCCCCTTCTCCTCCGCAGGAAACCTCGCAATCATCAACCGACCCATCCAAGTCGCCCATCGAACGAGCGTTGGAACGACTTGAGTGGCGCAACATTGGACCAGCTAATATGGGGGGGCGCGTTGCCGACGTGGAGGGAGTGCCGGGAAATCCAGCCATTGTTTATGTGGCCTCGGCTTCGGGCGGACTCTGGAAAACCACCAATGCCGGTGTGACTTGGAAGCCAATTTTTGAACGAGAAGGCACAATCTCCATCGGTGACATCGCCCTCGCTCCTGGTAATCCAGATCTGATTTGGGTCGGCACCGGGGAATCAAATGTGCGCAACAGCGTCTCTTTTGGCGATGGAGTATACAAATCGACGGATGGTGGCAAGACCTGGCAGCACATGGGACTCAAGGATTCTGAACATATCTCCGCCATCGTTATCAACCCGCAGGATCCAAACATCGTTTATATTGGAGCCCTTGGTCATGCTTTCGGGCCAAATGAAGAACGCGGTGTTTTCATGACAACGGATGGTGGTAAGAACTGGACCAAAACCCTGTATATTGACAAAGAACACGGCGTGTCCGATCTGGAGATTGATCCCAGCAATCCCAATATTCTCTTTGCTGGCATGTGGAGTTTTGATCGTAAGCCGTGGACCCATCGAAGCGGCAGCGAGAAAGGTGGAGTGTTCAAGTCTATCGACGGCGGTCGCACCTGGAAAAAGTTAACCAACGGCCTCCCTAAGCTGCTTGGCAGGATCGGGATCAGAGTTGCTCCCAGTAACCCCAACGTCGTTTATGCGATCGTCGAGTCAAAGGAAGGCACGCTATACCGCTCTGACGATCGAGGGGAAACCTTCAAGCTCATTTCCAAAGAAACGCGCATAGTTTCCCGGGGATTCTATTACACCCGCGTGCGCGTGGACCCCGGCAATGAGAATCATGTCTATGCCGTAGCCTCAACTCTTTTTTCCTCGATCGACGGCGGTAAGACGTTTCGCTCGATAACAGGGAAAACGCACATCGATTATCACGCTATGTGGATCGACCCAAAAGATCCGAAGCGAATATGGGTAGGCGAAGATGGCGGTTTT
>WNFU01009495.1_pt1 | contig 11574 bp, 9 predicted proteins | sample 5400121 | NCBI WGS metagenome assembly WNFU01 (sample SAMN13153360, study PRJNA577476) | soil metagenome | isolation source: 100 cm soil or saprolite under grassland replicate 1 | place: USA:California | collected 2016-06-15 | reverse complement strand
GGACCCGGCGGGTGGCAAGCTCGATCACGAACAGCACGTACAGCCGCTTGAGGAGCACCGTGTCGACGTGGAAGAAGTCGCACGCCAGCATGCTCTCGGCCTGCGCGGACAGGAACTGCCGCCAGGTCAGGCCCGCGCGGCGCGGCGCCGGGTCGATGCCTGCCCGGTTGAGGAGCAGCCACACGGTACTTGCCGCGACCTTGTAGCCGAGCCGGGTGAGTTCGCCGTGGATGCGCCGGTAGCCCCAGGTCGGGTTCTCGGCTGCCAGCCGCAGGATCAGGCGCCGTAGCTGCGCGGGGATCGCCGGTCGACCGGGCGGGCGGTGGGGTTTGGTCCAATGCCGCTTGAGCAGCTGCCGATGCCAGCGCAGCAACGTCTCCGGCGTCACGAACCGATGGCGTCGGCGCTGCTTGGGGAGCAGCCGGGTCAGCGCCGAGAGTACGGCGCGGTCTGGCCAGGAGGGGCGTGGTCGGGTGACCTGTCGGCGCAGCACCGCCACCTCGTGTCGGAGGACGAGGAGCTCGGCGTGCTTGGACGCCTGCCCGCGGGCCAGCAATGCGAGCCAGCTGGTGAGTTGGCAGAAGATCAGGTAGAGCAGTCGCAACGTCATGGCTGGCGATCATCGCGGACCTCAGCCACCGATGCGAAGCCGCAGGTCAACGTCTGCGGATAAGGTTTTCGGCACCCACAAGATAGAGCAGTCGCAGGGTCATGCGCCGATCATCGCGGCCCGATGGCTTCCTCGACGAACTCCCAGCTCAGCACCCACGACCCACTTTCTGGCACCCACACGGCCTCCGCAGGTTCGGGAGGCGTCACTATCCGACCCTTGATTCGGTGCGAACTCCCAGCTCACAGGCCAAGCCCGAATTTACGCACCCTACACGCATGAGATGACCGAATAACCGGCACCCACAGGGTCATACCCCACATAGAATTTTAGGAACGTAGCATTAACCTGACGAACCGTGGCAGGATTTGCTTCGGCGCCTATCCTGGCCACCGCGCCCAAGACGGGCGGCGGCATGAGCGCGCGAACCTCTTGGCTATGCTCTGCGCATGCTTCGCGGCTGGTCGCCGGTGTGAAGGGCAGCTACCCCGAGTCCATGTGGAGCTGGTCGGCCCACGTGAGCGTTTCGTAGCCCAGACCACGACCAGGCGCCTTCTTGGCGACAATCGCCAGGCCGATCGCCAGCACGGAGCCGGCGTGGAGTCCTTGGCCGGGGTCTGTGTCCCCGGACCAGCCCTGGCCGCCGGCTTGCTTCCCCGTCCCCTCGGCGACGACGTCGTCCTGCACGACCATGAAGCGGAAGCTGACCTCTCCCGCCTCGACAGCTTCGACCGTCCCGGTCACGTGCACGGTGCCGTCAGAGCGGAGTCTCGCTGTTTCGAACTGTGAGTTCGGCATCCTTCACTCCCTTTCAGGAGCATGACGCCTTGGGCCAGGTTGAGGAGGGATTGGCCCAAGCGTATGGCGTGCGGATTGTGTCACGGACGTGAGAGCTGCTCCAGTCGTTGGCGCGCGCGTTCGGCGGCGAGGAGATTCCCCTTGCGCGTGTAGAGGTCGAGCGCCGTGCCGACCGCTGCCCGCGCCTCCGACACCCGCGCGGCCGCGGTGAGCACTTGGGCCAGTTCGAGCAGGGCGTCGGCGTGCTGGTTGAGGAAGTCCGTGCGTTTCGCAAGCGCGACCGCCGCGTGGGCGAGCTCCTCCGCCTCGGCCAGGCGCCCGCGGGTGGCCAGGATCCTGGCCAACAGGCCCTGCGAGACTATCTGGGCCGAGAAGTCCTCGCCGGCAGCGGCCGCCCGGCTCACGGCGATGAACCGCTCGGCTTCGTCGCGCCGTCCCTGCGCGGCGATGGCCTGGGCCAGAAATGCCGCGGTCGTCGCGAGATAGCCTTTCTCGCCCATGCGCTGGAGGCTGTCGTAATCACGGCGCAGGTGCGTTTCGGCCGCTGCCGCGTCGCCCGTCAGCATGGCGACGAAGCTTGCCGGGTGCGTGACCGCCGAGGTCATGGTCGCGCCGAGATCGTAGAAGATGGCCCTGCCGCGGGCGAGCAGCTCGTGCGCCCGCGCGACCTGGCCCTGCATGGCGCACAGGCCGGCCAGGTGGTTGAGGACCACCGCCTCGCCGGTCCGTCGGCCGCCGACCTCGGCCAGGTACCGCTCGCACCGCCGGATGCCCTCGGCCGCCGGGGTCGGACCCCACATCGCTGCGGACGCCATCCAGCCGAGGATCTCGGTGAGCTGTCGCTCGTCGCCCGCGCGGCGGGCGTGCACGGCGGCCCGCTGCCAGGCGTCCTCGGCGGCGGCGGAGTTGGCCTGTATCCAGCGCACCGCAGCCTGGAGGCGCCAGGCCTGGCAGAGCCCGAGCTGGTCGCCGTTGGCCTCGAAGACGCCGAGCACGCTCGGCAGCAGGCGAGCGGCCGCGGCCGTCGCGGGCTGCACGTCCACCTGCAGTCCAAGGAAGAGCTGCTGGACGCGAGCGTGGGCCCACAGGTGCTGGTCGCCGGCGACCGAGGCCACGCGCTGCGCGTCCTCGAGCGCGCCGGCGGCCCGGTCGAGGCGGCCGGCCTCCATCAGGGCCGCACCCAGGCCCGTCAACACCCGGGCAAGGGTGGGGTCGCCCCGCTCCACCAGCGATGACGCCGGCTCGAGCAGGCGCACGGCGGCCGAGACGTCGCCGCGCGCGTGCGCCCTGACCCCGGCCGCCTCCAGGCAGCCGGCCGCTCGGCGTGCCAGGGCTCGGACCTCCTCGTTCGCCGGCGCCAGCTCGCCGCGATAGCGAACCGCCTGCTCGAGGTGGTAGCCGAGGATCTCGTCGTAGTCGCTGGCCCGCTCCCCCGCAAGCCGCTCGAGCCAGCCGGCGAAGCGCTCGTGCAGCTCGGCGCGCAGCGATTTCGGGATCGCCCGGTAGGCCGCCTGCTGGACGAGGATGTGCCGAAAGTTGAAGTCCTCGCCGGCGCGGCCACCGGACGGTCGAGCCTGCACGAGTCCCTTGGCGATGAGCGCCTGCAGGTGCCGTCCGAGCAACCGACGGGCCTCCGCGGGCAGGAGCTCGGCGATCGCGTGGAGGGAGAAGTCCTTGCCGACGATGGCCGCGCGCCACAGCACCGCGCGCTCGCCCGGGCCCAGCAGCTCCAGGCGGGCTGCGAGCAGCGCCTGGATGGTCGCCGGCAGCGGCAACCCGCCCTCACCAATGCGCTGCTCGCCGAGTGAGGCGGCCAGCTGCTCCAGGAACAGCGGATTGCCGCCGGCCGCCTCGAGCAGCCGCTCGCGCTTTGCCTCCGACGTCACTCCCGGCGCTCCCGGTGGGGGACCCGTCAGCGCGAGCAGCAGCGCGGCCGCGTCGTCCCCAGCGAGCGGCTCCAGCTTGATCACGACTGGCCGGGCCGCGCTGGCGGCCCAGGCGGGGCGCTGCTCCAGGAGCTCCGGGCGCGCCAGGCACAGCAGCAGCAGCGAGCGCCCCGCCTGAGCGGCCACCGACTCGACGAGGTCGAGGAAGGTCGGCTCCGCCCAGTGCAGGTCCTCGAAGACGACCAGCAGTGGTCGCCGTCGCGCGAGCGTCTCCAGCAACCTGCGCGCCGCCCAGAAGATCTCGGCGGCGTCCAAGGCGAGCTGCCCGCTGGGGCCGAGTGCCCCGGCCAGCCGCTCGGCCACGCGCACCGCGTCCGCCTCACCCTCCAGCAGCGCCTCCAGCTCCCGCTGTGCTCCCTGGCCGGCGCCGGCCTGGAGCACCAGCTCGCGCAGCGGCCAGAAGGTGATGCCCTCGCCGTAGGGCAGGCAGCGGCCGGTCAGCACCGTCGCTTCCCCGTCGAGGCGCGCGGCCAGCTCGTGGACCAGCCGCGTCTTGCCGATGCCCGCCTCGCCGAGCACGGTCGCCACCACGGGCTCACGCTCCCGCTGGGCGGACGCGAAGGCTTCGTTCAGCCGATCGAGCTCCCGGAGTCTGTCGATGAGCGGTGCGTCGAGACGGACCGGCAAGGGCCGGGCGCCGGTCCGCACCGCCAGCAGGCGCAGCCGGCCGGAGCCGGCGGGCTCAACCTCCAGAGCGCCGGGAGCCAGCTCGCGCGTCTGCTCGCTGACCAGGATCTCGCCGGCCGCAGCGGACTCGGCCAGTTCAACCGCGCGGGCCACGGAGCCCCCGGCGAAGCCGGACGGGTCAGAACCGCTGACGAGCGCCTCGCCCGTCGCCAGGCCGATGCGGACCCTCAGCCGCAGGCCGCGCTCCCGCTCCAGCACCGCGGCCTCGGCCTGGAGCGCCCGCCGGCTGTCCAGGGCCGCCTGTGCGGCGCGCAGGGCGTCGTCCTCGTGCAGGGTGGGAACGCCGAAGACGCCGAGGATGCGCTCGCTTGCCACCGCCGCCAGCTTCCCCCCGTACCGTTCGAGCGTGGCGCTCAGGATGGTCTGCGCGCGGGCGAGCACGACGCCGAGCGCCTCGGGATCCAGTCCCTCCCCCGAGCTCGACGCGGCCCGCAGCTCCGCGCACAGCACCGTCACCGGCTTGCGCACCGCCGCCTCGACGGGGGCCTGGGTCGGTGCCTTGGCCATGCGGAGGGCTGGGTCGTGGCAAAGAATCGCCGCTTCCAGCTCCCGCAGGGCCGGCGCCGGCTCTAGCCCGAGCTCCTCACGGAGCAGGCTCCCCAGCTCGCGGTAGACCTCAAGCGCCTCGGTTTGGCGGCCGGCGCGGTACAGCGCCAGCATGAGCTGGCCGCGGAGGCGCTCGCGCAGAGGCTGCTCGGCCACCAGACGCTGCAGCTCACCGATCAGCTCGCTGCCAGCGCCAAGGGCGAGGTCAGCCTCGATCCGCTCCTCGAGGCAGATCAGACGCAGCTCCTCGAGCCTGGCGATATCCGCCTGCGCGAACGGCTCGTAGCGAAAGTCGGCGAGCGCCGGCCCCCGCCACAGGGACAGCCCCAGCCGTAGTGTCCGCGCCGCCTCCGCGGCAGCGCCGCCGGCGAGCGCCTGCCGCCCGGAAGCGAGCAGGCGCTCGAAGCGGTCGAGGTCGAGCTCGTCCGGGGAGGCGCGGAACAGATAGCCGGGCGCGCGCGTCACCAGCCGCCCCTGGGGCAAAGCCCGGCGCAGGCGCGAGACAGCCGCCTGGAGGGCGTTAGCCGCGCTCGGCTGCGCGTCCTCTCCCCAAAGCTCCACCAGCAGGCGCTCGCTCGGCACGACCTGGTTGGCGTGCAGCACCAGCAGGGCGAGCACAGCCCCCTGGCGAGTTCCCCCATGTGCGATTGGTCGCCCGCTCTCCGCCAACTCGAGCGGACCCAGGAGGCGGACCTCCATCATTCCCCCGACGACCTGTCAGCCAAGTGTCAGCGGCCGCGCGCATTGTCGCGCTCAGAGACAAGCCAGACAACCGCCGACGTGGCGGTTGCGTCAGCGAAGGAGGACCGCGCCATGTCCGACGTCATCCCGTGCCCCGACCCCAACTGCCAGGCGCCAGCCCGCATCGTCGCGCGGTGGAGCTTCGGGTCCACCGACGGCCCTGTCGAGCACGTCAAGACCGGCTGCGAGCGCGGCCACTGGTTCACGCCAACGGTCGACTCGCTCAACCTGCAGGCCGAGCAGCCCGAGCGCACGCCGGCGGCCGTCTGAGCTGACCGGTCCGGCTTTATTCGCTCACCAGGAGGCTCACATGCACGAGCACAGCACCGTACCGACCGCACCCCATCCCCATGGACACGACCACGAAGCGGCCGTCCACGGGATGCTGGTGGTCGGGGAAGGCACGGTGTACCTCTCGCATCTCCCAATGTTCGACGATCCGCATCACAGCTTTCAGGTGATCCTGGAAACAAGCTTCACGGATCCCGCGGACCGGAACCGCGACCTGCAGGCTGCCTACGTCAGCGACCGACACAGGTCAGGAGAGCGGTTCTACACGCTCCGGCCCGAGCTCTTCGTCCTTCCGGAGCTGATTGCATCCGAACCGGGGCAGCAGCCCCGGCGGCAATTTTCCGGCACGCTCTTCGCGGGACACTTCGAGAGAGGAGGTCGGCCGCTTTTCCGCGCACTGGTTGGCGTGACCAATGTCGTCCATTTCCGCCAATTCGAGACTGGGGGAAAGCGGCCTGGTCAACTGGAGTACATCATGTTCGGCAGAGGACAGGAGATCTTCCTGGCCCACCTGATCAGCGCGCCGCCGGACTTCGATCAGGTGCTGCCGGTCAGGATCGCTGGCAATGCTGCTCCCGACGGGGAGGTGGAGCGTGGGGTGCGCGTCACCATCCGCGATCGCGCGAATACCATCGGCGAGCGGCTGAAGGCGAACGAGACGGTCGCCGCCGAGGCTCACCTCACCGGCGGACCTGACGCCCAGACGATCGAGGTCCAGCTCGAGGCCCGGCGAGAGTGCTACCTCGAGGAGGGAGAGCTTCTCTCGCCGGCGAACTTCGACCAGACTGCGGAAGAACGGTCCGCCGGGTTCTGAAAGGGGGCTCAACACATGTCCGAGAGCTCAGACCGGCAGGTCGCGTTCGTCCTGCAGAACCTCACCGTCAAGGACGGCGCTGACAAGGATGACTTCGAAAAATTCATGCTGGAGAAGCTGTTCCCATCGGTTGACACCAGTGGCGACGGCGAGGAACCGGATCAGCACTTCCTTCTCGGTGGTTCCTCCGACGAGTACCTGTGGATGAGCCGCTTGGAGTACTCGGTCCACCAGACGCCGTTTCCGACCTGGCTGATGGACCGGGTGCGGGCGATACAGGAGAGCGCACAGGGAAAACTGGAGCCGTTTGCTACCCGCACGTCGTCCGAGACGTATTTCGACGTGGCGCGCTGGCGGCGGTTCCTCGGGAGATAGGCCGACCGGGCTCGAGCCGAGTCGAGCGTCTCCTCGGACACCGGGAGCATTACCGCAGAGCTATCCCGACTCCACCGCCATGCCGACGTGCGACTTCCCTGCTTGGCGGGCTCCAGAGACGGCGAAGTTAACCGCTCTCGACCACCCGGGTTCCGTGCGGGCTCAAGGTCGTTCGTCCGTGGGGCGCTCCACCTTGACAGCCGGGTATCGATCCCCGCCTCCACCATGAGGCCCCGGGCGGCGTGCCTGCCAGGAGTCGGACATGCATGGTGAATTTTGGGACCAGCACAATAGTGAGCACCTCGAGTTTCGTGGAAATGGCCAAGAACACACGGGCACAACCGCTCTGCATCAAAACCGGCAGGCAAGGCAAGCTTCAGCACGCATCGTCAGGAGGGTTTCGATGCCAGAGGTGTTTCTCGGCGTGGGCCACGGCGTCAAGCCGGACGGCACGTTTGACCCGGGTGCGCAGGCGCCCGGCCGCAACGAGTACGAGCTCAACTGGAAGGTGGTCGCCGCCACCGCCGGGGCGCTGGACCGCAGCGGCGTGAGCTTCTTCAACGAGGAAGCCGCCGGCAAGGGCCACGACCCCAATTTTGTGGGCAGTGCCAGGAAGGCCAATGACCTCAAGGTCCACCTGGCCATCGAGGTGCACCATAACGCCGTTGACTCCCACGCGGGTTTTGGTTGCGAGATGTGCATCCACCCCGACACTACCGAGAAAAACAAGCAGCTCGGTCGCCGTATCGCGGCGTTGCTGCATCAACAGCTGGGTCTCCACATCCGCCACGGGGACGGGCTGCTGGCGCGGGGGGATCTCAGCTTCCTGAAGGCCACGCACATGCCGGCGATGATCCCCGAGGTCAGCTTCATCGACAACCACACCGACCAGCAGATCTCCGGCCGACCCGACTACACCAGCAAGGCGGGCGAAGCCATCGCCCAGGCCATCTGCGAGCATCTCGGCAAGCCGTTCGTGCCGCCGCACAGCGGGCACCCTGGGACGGCCCCGGTCACGGGGTCAAGCACACACTCGGGTACGCCCACGGTCAGCCCATCAAGCACCCTCCTGGCCCCGCCGCGCTGTGCGCTTGACAAGGTCACCGCCTACCTGCTGGCCCGCCCGCACGGCGTCTACTCCGCAGCCGACGTCAAGACGATCGCCGGTGACTACTTTGCCATCGCCAGCCCGCTCGGCCTGGACCCGCTCATCGCGGCCAGCCAGATGATCGAGGAGACCGCCCACCTGACCTCGTTCTGGTCGCAGCCGCCACGCCACAACATGGCCGGCATCGGCGTCACCGGCGAGCCCGGTGTGGGGGTCAAATTCCCCAGCGCGAAGGCGAGTGTCCGCGCCCAGGTCGGCAGGCTGCTGGCCTACGCCCTCAAGCCAGGCACCGAGACACCGGGCCAACGCAGTCTGATCGAGGAGGCGCTGCACGTTCGGCCGCTGCCAGCCAACCTCCGAGGGGTAGCACCCATCCTGAGCGGGCTGGCGGGCCACTGGGCGGCCGACCCGCAATACGCCGACAAGATCGCCCGGGTTGCCAACCAAGTCGCCGGGGCCGCCTGACCAGCACGGCCCCGCTTCAACCAGTGCTGGCAATGGGCGGAAGGCTTGGCCAACGGCCGATCACAAGCGGCAGCGACGGGCTTGCCGAATACCCGGTCACCCACGGCCCCCGGCGGCATCGGGAACAGCTCCTGTAACGTCCTCGGCGCCGCTATCCTGCGCACTGAGCGCGTGGTCATGGTCGAGGAGGCATGACCGCGCTGTACACGTTCCAAGGACGGGCCGTCGCGATCATCCCTTCCCGCCCGACAAACTGGCGGCTGCACGCCATAACGGTGGTATGGGACGCTTGCGGTCGCTACAGGGGATGGCGGCGGTGGCGGAGGGGAGGTGATCGGGCCATGGCGGTGGCGACACGCATCGCGGTTGCCAGGAACAAGGATGGGCCCTTGGAGCTCTATTGGAGCGCCACCAAGGATCGAGTGGTGGCGGCCAGCTAGCCTTCAAGGTTAGGAGCAGGGGATCGGGAGGGGCAGGAATATGAGTCCGGTGACTTTCCGTTCGAGGCCGGCCGCAAGCGGCGATGATGGTTTCGACGTCAGCATCAGCGAGGATGGGCAGGTGTTCACCCTCAGGTTCGCCGCGATCCAAGCCGAGGTCGACGCCGGCAAATCGCCAGATATGGTCGCGGCGCGGGTGTTCTCGGCCGTCTTGCCTGTGGACGGTGGGGACAACGGGGTGGACATCTCCTTTGCGACCAGTGGCTTTGCGTTCGCGTCTGAGGGGGCCAGTGGCTATGCCGTGTTGGGTGTCAACGGCAACACCGGCGTCGTGCAGTTTCCCGCGGGAACCGACCGGGAGTTCGTTCAACAACTCAGGTTCGAAGCCGGACCGACATGTGCGTGCCACCTGACCGTCGTCGTTGTCGTCCAACGCGACCCCGCATACCCTGACGCGGCCGCCACGCTAAGTGCCAGCAGCGTCGATGCTGAGATCCATCCGCGCAGGGCCGGCAAGTTCGTGCTCAAGCAGGGGTCGACTGGTAACTACCATTTCAACCTCGTGGCGCCCAACGGTGAGGTCATCGCGACCAGCGAGAGCTACGAGGGCAAAGCGGGCGCCCTCAACGGTATCGAATCGGTGAGGCGTAACGCTGACGCCGAGGTCGACGACCAGACCAGCAGCTAAAAAAGAGTTTTGCGGTGTAGGGTCTGACGTTCCGCACTTCTGAGCCGTGATTTGGCCCCCCAGGGTCACGGTGTGGGGCGTGCGAGGAGTTCGGCGGCCTGGTGCGAGAGTTCATCCATGTCGGCGGTGATCTGGTCGAGGGTGCGCCGGTTCGCGATCAAGTCGCGGTAGCGCTGGGCCTGCTCGGCGTTGAGTCGGCGGCTGATGGTCTTCCCGGCGACCTTGCGGCTGTACTGGAAGTACGGGCCGTGCCGCTGGGGTGGGTCGGCCTGGCAGCGGCAGTTGTCGGCGCCGCACACGGTGTGGCGTTCGATCACGCTGCCCGCGATGGCAAAGCCCAGTTCCTGTAGGCGGCTCTTCACCTCGCGGTAGCGGCGTTCGAGCCGGGCCAGTTCGGCGTCGGCCATCTTTCTCCCTGTTCGGCGTGTTGCTGCTTGTGTCACATCATCTGTCTGTAGACAGTACAGACAGATATCGTGATGGGCGAGGAGGTGGCGGTGGACACGCAAAAGGGCGGCCCGTTCGAGTTGGTCAGCTACCGGCTCGGGGCGCTGCCGCTGGTCAACCACTTCTGGGACCGCATCGGTCTGGACGCCCTGCTCGCGCGGTGGCTGCCGGGGCGCGACCGCCGGTTCCGGCTGGACCCGGCGGTGGCGATCCGGCTGGTGGTGGTCAACCTGCTCGTCGGGCGTACTCCGTTGTATGGACTGGGCGAATGGGCGACGCCGTTCGCGCCGGTCCTGTTGGGCCTCGCCGACGCGGACGACGTGGCGTGGCTCAACGACGACCGGATCGGGCGGGCGCTGCAGAAGCTGTTCGAGGCCGACCGGGCCAGCCTGCTCACCGAGCTGATCGTCGGCGTGGTCGGCGAGTTCGGTGTGGACACCTCGGAACTGCACAACGACTCGACCTCGGTCAGTGTGCACGGCGCCTACCGAAGCGCGGATGGCACGCCGCGCGGTGGCAAGCCCACCGCGGCGGTGACATTCGGGCACTCCAAGGACCACCGGCCAGACCTCAAACAGCTGGTGTGGATCTTGACCGTGTCCGCCGACGGGGCGGTGCCGATGGCGTACCGGCTCGCCGACGGCAACACCAGCGACGACCCCACCCACGTGCCCACCTGTCCGCCTACCCGGCGCCCGGGCCGACGAGCCTGACCAGGTGTACTCCACCTTCCCCGCCCCGCTGCCCTCGGCCGAGGGCTACCGCATCATCTGGGTGCACAGCAGCGCCAAGGCCGCCCGCGACGCCGCCGCACGCCAGGCCCGCATCGAGGCCGGCGCCGCCGCGATCGACGCCCTCGCGACCAAGCTCGCCGGTCCCAAGTGCCGGCTCAAGACCCGCGCCGCGGTCGAACAAGCCACCGCGGCCGCGCTCGCCGACGCCGCCGCAGCCCGGTGGATCGCCGTTACCGTCGCCGAGACGGTCGAGGAGACCTTCCGCCAGGAGCGTCGCGGCCGGCCCGGCACCAACACCCGCTATCGCAAGACCAGCCGCACCCGGTACACGATCAGCTGGCAGCCCCGCACCGAGGTGATCGCCTACGACGCGGCCACCGACGGCTGCTTCCCTCTCATCACCAACGACACCGCCCTGCCCGACGCCGAGGTGCTCACCGCCTACCGCTACCAGCCCAACCTCGAACGCCGTCACCACCTGCTCAAGTCCGTCCAAGACGCCGACCCACTCTGGCTGCGCGACCCGGCCCGTATCGAAGCGATCTTCTGCTGCCAGTTCCTCGCCCTGCTCCTCGGCGCGCTCATCGAACGCCAGATCCGCACCGCCATGCGCGACGCGAACACCGCCCACATCCCGCTCTACCCCGAACTACGCGCCTGCCCCTCACCCGCAGCCGAACGGATCCTCGAGATCTTCGCCGACGTCAGCCGCCACGAACTACACCGAAACGGCCGGCTCGTCCAGACCTTCGAAGCCGACCTCAGCCCGCTACAACAGCAAGTCCTCGACCTGCTCGGCGTGCCCCCAACCGCCTACACCACAACCTGAACCCCTCCCGCCGGGGTGGGGACGCAAATCACGGCCCAGAAGTGCGGAACGTCAG
>WNFU01023857.1_pt1 | contig 11580 bp, 9 predicted proteins | sample 5400121 | NCBI WGS metagenome assembly WNFU01 (sample SAMN13153360, study PRJNA577476) | soil metagenome | isolation source: 100 cm soil or saprolite under grassland replicate 1 | place: USA:California | collected 2016-06-15 | reverse complement strand
CGCCGGTCCCGCGCCGGGCGCCAATACGCGACCGAGCGCATCAGCAACGAGATTCGTGCCTGCCGAATTGTAGTTCCAATGAGTTCCCGGTGGATGCACGAGCGGCAGCGACGCACCGAATGCGGCGACGTCGCGCCGCCCAATGCCGAAGAGCATCCGGGCCGCGTCGTTCTTCGTTTGATCGGCGACACCGATCTCGCGATACGCCTGACCGTCGATCATGTTGATCCAGAATCGCCACGGGATCGCATTGCGCGGATCACCCGGCGCCCAGCGTGGATTGCCCATTGGCTGATCGATGTTCACGAGTCCGCGGCGAACGGCGATTCCGACGAGCGCGTGGGTCACCGACTTCGCCATTGACCACGAAATCAACGCGGTGTCGGGCCCAAAACCGGGCATGTAACGCTCGGTGACGAGACGGCCCCGCTGGATGACCACGACGGCTCGCGTCTCACCCAAGGTGGGATGAGCGGCAGCAACCACCGCGAGCGCCTGCTCCATGGCTGCCTCATCGACACCGGCCGGTAGCGGCGCGGAGGGCCATTGCGCCTCCGGCCACGGTATGTCGGACGGTTGTGGCGGGAGCGGCTGAAGGGGCGAGGTGGCGAGGTCGCGTGCGACGAGCGCGATGGCAGCGAGAAGAGCGAACGCGGCGAATGACGTGATCGCCCGGCGTGCGTCGGATAACATGGCGCCATGATAGGAACCGCTTCGAGGCGGCGCAAATGGCTGGTCGTCGTAGCCGTCCTCATCGCGCTCGTCAGCATCGGAGCGGCCGTGGCTTGGCATGTGTTTCGGGTGTCCGAGTTGGCCGAGATCGGCGCCGGCTATGCCGCCGAGCAGACCTGCGCCTGCCTTTTCATCAGCGGTCGCACCCTCGAAAGCTGTCGGAAGGACCTCGACCCGCTCGCGCAGTGGCTGGTCTCGATGCATCCGGGACCCCACCAGGTGACGGCGACCTGCCTCGGCGTGGCGACGGTGACCGCTCGCTACGAAAAGGGCTTCGGCTGCATGCTGCAGAACTGAACGGGTGCGCTCTTATCGAGCGGCGCCGTGCGCTGGGCGTGTCTGTTTTCGAGCGACGGCCGAGGTAAGTATACTTACCTCGGAAATGGCCCGAGAAAGCACTCTCGGTGGCTCCCGCACGCGTAAGCAACTTGTCGTAGGGGTCTGCGCCGTTCCGGAATCCTGCTCAAAGAGAGCCACACCCGAACTGAACTCAAGCGGCGGGCGCCGAAGCCGCGGTGTTGCTTCGGCGGAACCGCGCCTCGGCAACGGACGGATCGCAGAAGGGTAAGAACGCAATCGTGACCAACTGGATCACGGCGGCGATCGCGAACGTTCGAGGCACGCCCCAATTGTCCGCCATCCACCCGCCTGCCTTGGCGGTCAACGAATAAGTGAAATTCGTCGCCGCCATGTAGACCGCAAATTGGGTCGCCCCCGCCAGGGGATTCGAGAGCGTCATGAAAAAGCCGAGGGAGGCTGCGTTGTACGCATACTGGGAAATCGAGCTCAAGATGGTGAACGCGACCAACAAAACCATGGAGGACCACCACGGCCGAGTCGCTGCAAAGATCGCCAAGGATAGAGCCAGGCCCGCCATGAACGCCGCCATCGTCTTGCGCGGTCCCACGCGATCGGCCAGAAAGCCGCCAAGCAGCGCGCCCCCTATGCCCAAAGGTGTATCGAGGAAAGTGAGCGTCCCGATCGCTTCTTCGCTGAGCTTCACGTCGCTGCGGAGCGTTGGGGTAAGGACGGCTCCGGCGAGCGCATAACCGGCCGGGGTGAAAAGCGCGATCGCAATCGCAAAAAGCGGCGTCGCAAATGCGAACGAACGCCAGAGCACGCGGAAATCGAGCCGCTCTCGCGCGGCCTCTTCGCTGCTCGGGCCGGCCGGTCGCTCTCGCACGAAAAGGACGAAAAGCATGATCGCCCAAACCAAAACGGCGATGCTCACGAACAGCGTCGTCCAACCGACGTGCTTGGCGAGCACGACGCCGATGCTGCCGCCCGCCGCAGTCCCGCCCGCCTTCGCGGCCCACATGATGCTGTTCGCCTTGCCCCGTTCATCGGCGGGGAGCGTGTCGACGGCAAGGCCATCGGTCGCCACGTCCTGAATCGCCACGAACGAGTTGTGCACGATGAGCGCTGCCATGATGAGGCCGAGATGTCGATGCGGATCCAGCATGGGCAACGCGAGGAACGTCGCTCCCATGAGCAGCTGGGCCGTCAAGATGAAGTGGCGCCGCCGTCCGAATCTGCGCGTTGGAAAACGGTCGACCACCGGTCCGGCCAAAGCCTTGAAGCTATAGGGCAAGTAAGCCGAAGCAATGACGGTTCCGATCACCGTCTTGCTGAGACCCTGGTCGGCGAGGAACACGACGTAGGCGACCCCCACGAACCCCCACGGCACCCCCTGCGCGAAGTAGAGCGCGCCGAACGTGACGAAGCGCAGCGACCGGCTCTCCGTAAGCGTCTTCATGGCTCTTCCTACCGCATCGAGACGAAGAGCAAAATGACTTGGATCGAGCGGAAGCCGGCCTCCGCGGAGTCTCGGCCGGCCAGAAGCTGCCCAGCAGAGGCTTCCCGGGCTGGGGCGCGGGGAAGCCGGCGTCGAAGTTGGCAATGATGAGATCGTTGCCACGGAGGGTGGGTTCGGCGGGTTGGTCGAGCAAGCCGTTCACGCCGGTCGTATCGTCGTTTTCCCAGAGCGTGCTCACCGTACCGGTCGGTGAGATGACCTTGATCGCGTTCTTCTGCGAGTCCGCCACGTAGATATTCTTCGACGCGGCGTCGAAAAAGATGCCGTCCGCGCAGGTCAACTTCGGGTCTTTGACGAATATCGTCTGCATGTCTTTGTTCCCTTGCGCGTCGAACGTGATCTTGGTGATGACGCCGTCGCCGAAGTTGCCGGTGTAGAGGTTGCCCAGGTCGTCGAACGTGATCCCATCGGCGCCGGCCAAGTTGACCCCGCGATTGGCCTCCGTCGTCAGCTGCGCGAACATGTGTGGATCGGTCGTGGCCGCGTCGGCGCCGCCGTCGGCCGACGTCGGCTTCTGGACGTGGATCGGATTGGCGGTCGTGGCCGCCGCGAGCTCGGCCTTGCTGAAACGGTAGATGGCGCTCTTTCCCCCCGCGGCGGGCTCGTCGAAGGCCCAGGTGTCGGTGAGGTACAAGTAATCCTTGTTCCACATGACCGCGTTGGCCAGCCGAATCCCGTCGACCACCACGTCGGCAGTGGTCGGCTTGCCCATCGCGTCGATGTTCACGCGTAGCACGCGCGACTTGTATTTGGTGTCGTAACGATATTGATGATCGGCAACGTAGAGGTTGCCGTCCGGGCCGAAGTCGATTCCCATCGGACCGGCCCGGTTCGGCGTGTCCGGCGGCGCCGGCAGATTGGCGAAGTACGGCTCGAGATGATTGTCCGCGGTGATCTTCATGAGAACGGGCGGCGCGGTGAACGTGCCGGCATCTCCCGGCGTCTTTCCGAAAAAGTTCGGACAAGAGAGAACGATGTCGGTGCTCTTGGGGTCTTTGCGCATCCCGTCGGGCGTGTTGCAGGTATCGCCGAGGTCGATGAGAAGCGCCGGCTGGAAGGTGCCCGCATCGCCCGCATCGGTCATGCCGCTACTGCCGCCGCCGCCGTTGCCGCCACCGCCGGAGCCGCTCGTCGCGCTACCGCCGCTACCGCCGCCCCCCTTGCCGCCGCTTCCGCTAGCGCCAGCCATACCGCCGCTACCCGAGGGGCTCGGACCAGGGTCGTCGTCGCCGCAACCGAGCGCCAAGGAAGCAAGTGTCGAGCCAAGAAGGAGAGCCACTGCGGTTTTCACATGTCGCATCGGAAGAACCTCCGTCGTAAGGGCGTCGCCAAAAGAAAGCTATTTCCGAGGCTTCTCCAGCGCACCGGCCGGCGCACGCCTGTTGGTGTCGCGATTTTGTCTATCTACGTTGATTGACGGGGGAGCGGGCCGACCGTCGCATCGAAAATCCGCATCACGCCCAGATTGACTTCCCGTGGGAACTGGAGTCCATCGCGCAACATGACCACCAACCTGCGTGAGCTCGGCCTGGAAGAAACGATTCTCGCGTACGAGACGCTCTTGGAGCTTCGACCGCACCTCACATCGAAAGAGAGCTTCGTCTCTCGGGTGAACTCAGTGCAGCGTGCCGAGGGGTATCGCCTCGTCGCTGCTTTCGTCACAACGGAGGTAGCGGCCGTGGCCGTCGCCGGATTTCGAACGCTTCATTCCCTGGCCTGGGGATACGCCGTCTACGTCGACGATCTCGTCACGCGCCAGGCGCACCGAAAGCAGGGCCACTCGGGCGCCATCATGCGTTGGGTTTTCGATGAAGCACGTCGCCTCGGATGTGACGAGGTTCACCTCGATTCGGGCGTTCAGAGACACCCGGCGCATCGCTTCTATATCAATCACGGGATGCGCATCAGCTCACACCACTTTGCTTCGGCAGTTGCGCCTTGTCCGGTCAGCTGGAGCGGGCCCACTTGACGGCTTCCTTGCTCGGCGTTATTTTGATATTCGTCAAATTATCAAATCGTCATGCGAACGCAGGAGGTCTTCAAGGCGCTCTCCGATCCTTCGCGCCGCAAAATCCTGAAACTCTTGCAGGGCGGCTCCAAGACTGCCGGCGAATTGGCGGGCAGCTTCGACATGACCAAGGGGTCGCTCTCCCACCATTTCAACGTCCTCAAGGCCGCCGATCTCGTGCGCAGCGAGCGGCGTGGTCAACAGATCGTGTATTCGCTGAACACGACTGTGTTCGAGGACGTGGCAGCCCTCCTTCTCGAGCTCTTTGCCGTCGATAAGCGGAAGGGAAAACAGCCATGAAACTCAGTCGTACGCATCTGTTGAGCTCAGGATTCATCGTCCTGTCGTTCGTGATGACGGCGGTGCTCTACAACCGGTTGCCAGAGTGGGTTCCCACCCATTGGAACGCGCGAGGCGACGCAAATGGTTTCATGCCCAAACCATGGGGTCCCTTCCTGCTCCCCCTGACGATGGCGTTCACCTACGGGCTTTTGGTCGTTCTGCCCCGCATCTCGCCGCAAGGGTATCGTATGGATCGGTTCAAGGCCGTCTTCGAGCTCATGCAAGCCTCGATCTTGGCATTTCTCTTTCTCTTGACCGTCTTGGCGCTGCTCGCCGGCATCGGCGTAGCGGTTCCGATGAATCGCGCCGTTTCCGCCGGGGTGGGCCTCCTTTTGATCGTCCTCGGTAACTTCCTGGGCAAGGTCACCAAAAACTTCTTCGTTGGCATCCGCACGCCGTGGACGCTCGCCAGCGACGAAGTGTGGCTCCGCACGCATCGCCTCGGAGGCAAGCTGTTCGTGCTCGGAGGTACGGTCATCTTCGTCTCGGCCCTACTCAGCGCCAGTCTCGTCCCCCTGGTGTTGGTCGTGACCGTCACGATAGCCATCCTGGTGGTCTATTCGTACGCAGTCTATCGCCGCATCGAGTAAGGGCCGATGATGCGGACACTTTTCGAGCGCTGCCCGACCGAGGGGTCTTCCTCTTTTGGAGCGACAGCCGAGGTAAGTATGCGTACCTGAGAAAGAGCGCGCAAAAGCACTCCTCGGTGGGTACCGAACTACCTGCAATCCCATTACGTCGGGCCGAAATTACTCCAATCAGCCTGTCTACGTCATCGCGCACCCGGTGACGACGCTTTGACGTTTATCGATTGGATCGAGTCGGCGTGCGTGGTAGTTTGACGCTGGCCGTATTGCGATCTCTGGCAATAGCGGACGATCGCAAGGGTCCAGCTTTTCGCACTCGGCAATCGCCTTCGGGTACCTGCTCCGTCCGCTTCGGGGGAAGTTCATCAACTCTCGACGAGGAGATCGGCCATGAAGCCAGCCAGCCTGCGGGTTCGAACCGTCCATTTCGCGTGGGGCCTCTTCTTGTTACTGGTCTTGCCATCGTGTGGGAGCCCGGACGGCAGCGATCTGGACGAAGCGCAAGAAGATCTGGCAGCGGGCACTTACAACTTCGGCGCCGTCGTCAGTCCTGGCAAGTGCCTCGACGTGAACGGCGCGGGCACCGCGAGCGGCACCAACGTCCAGGAGTGGACCTGCAACGGCTCGCGAGCCCAAGTCTGGCGCGTGCAAAGCCTGGCAGGCGGCCTGTCCACGCTCGTCAATCCCAACTCCGGCAAGTGTCTCGACGTTTTCGGCGCCGGCACGGCCGATGGCACGAACATCCAGATCTGGACATGCCACGGGGGGGAAGCCCAGAGCTTCTCCATTCAAGACGTAGGCAGCGGCAACGTGCGATTGGTCAACCCGCACAGCGGCAAATGCGTCGACGTTGCCGGAGCGGGAACGGCCAACGGCACCAACGTCCAGCTCTGGACCTGCAACGGCAGCAACGCCCAGCGCTGGCGACCGGCTTTGCTCGGCTCGAGCACGACGCCGCCTCCGACGACGACCGGCTTCTCCTCGATCTTGAGTGAGTCGCAGTTCAATTCGATGTTTCCGAACCGGAATTCATTCTACACGTATGCTGGGCTCTCCGCGGCGGTCAGCACCTTGCCAGGTTTCGCAACCACCGGTGACACCGCCACGCGCAAACGCGAAGTGGCCGCGCTTCTCGCCAATGCCGCACACGAGACCACGGGCCTCATCTTCATCACCGAAATTGCGAGACCCGTGCTCTGTGGCGGGGGCGCTTGCGGCTGTGCGTCCGGCCAATCGTACTACGGTCGCGGACCGCTGCAGCTCAGCTGGAGCTTCAATTATTGCTCCGCCGGGCAAGCGCTGGGCCTCAACCTGATCGGTGATCCCGGGCTACTCGAGCGTGATCGGGTCGCGACCTGGAAGGGTTCGCTGTGGTTCTGGATGCGGAGCACCGGTGCGGGATCGAGGACATGCCACGACGCCATGGTGAGCGGGGCCGGGTTCGGCGAGACGATCCGCACGATCAATGGATCCCTGGAGTGCAACGGCGCGAACCCGGGCAGCGTGCAAGATCGTGTCAACGCCTACCTCCGATTCGTTCAGATCCTGGGAGTGAGCGCGGGCCCCGGCCCTACCGGCTGCTAACATGCTGTGATTTGAGGACGGCCCCGGAGACATGGCTGAGGAACCAGAACGACTACCCGCTGCTCCGTCCGTGCGAGCTGGGACGCCTCGGGATCGGCGACGCCGAAGGAGTCTGTCTGGGTAGGGAGGGGGTGTGGCTCTCTTTGAGCAGGGTTCCGGAACGGCGCAGACCCCTACGACAAGTTGCGTACGCGTGCGGGAACCACCGAGAGTGTTTTCTCGCGCCATTTCCGAGGTAAGTATACTTACCTCGGCCGTCGCTCCAAAACTGACACGCCCAGTCACGGCTCCGCGCGATAAGAGCCACACCCGTAGGCACGATCGAATCGCCGGTGGCCGTGTGGCGATCGAGCTTGGCGTCGGCCGCAATGCTCGAACCGACGCCGATTTGTCGGGCACGAGCGCCACAGGGGGATAGCCCCCATCCTTGCACCGAAGCGAGCGAAGAGCGACGCGCTACTCGCACCCGAGCCGCCCTGTGAACGATTCGTCGCCGAGCGGGCACGATCCGCTTTGCGACACAGCATCGTCACATGGGTGGCTCAAACGTTGCCCGGCCGACCCGCGCGGCACGTGCTCGGGATCGCGACCACGCCACTTGACAAGCTCAGCCATGCTATCCACCATGTTTACGATGTAAAGATTACGGTGTAAAGATCCAACTACCCCATTCCCCGGAGGTTCCTCGATGTCGCGCTCTTATCGGTCATGTTTCGCGCTCTCCACTCTCGTTGCCGCCTGCTCCTCGAGCGACCCCGCTCAGCCGTCTCCCGATGGCATCACCTTCTCGATGGTGGCCCAGCTCGAGGCCGGCAAAGAAGTGCACCTTTGCCAGTACGTCCAGATGCCGACTTCCGCCGATGGTGAGATCTGGGTGAGCGGCCGCTCCCACCAGTACAACGCCGGCAGCCACCACTACGGTCTCTACCGTACGACGATCGACTCGTTACCCGACGGCTTCGATTTCAATCAGCCGCAAGACTGCTGGGGACCCACCGATCCCATGAAGTACACGACCGACTTCATCGTCCTCGAACAAACCCAGAGGGCCAGCGTCGATTTTCCAGAAGGTGTAGGGCTGCGTTTCAAGTTGAGCCTCCTGCAGTTCTACGATCCGTTCATTTACGTCCCGCCTCAGGCCGACGCGAAGGCCGGCATGCGTTGCCAGATCCCGAACGACCTGACGCTCATGGAAGGCAATGGGCACTTTCACCTCAAGGGGGTGGATTTTCAAGCCTTCCTCGACCCGCCGCAGGGGGATCGAGCGACGATTTCTTTCCTGGAATCGACCGACTGGGAGCATCCCCAGCAGTACCAGGGAACCATGTCGATCCCGGCGGGATCGCACGTTCGCTTCCAATGCCAATACCGAAATCCCGACGCGCGCCCGTACATCCAAGGTCAGGACAAGTTCGAAAACGAGATGTGCATGTTCTGGGGCTATGCCTATCCTGCCCCGGCGGATCGAATGGCGATCAATTGCGCCGGCCCGTACGGTGACGAGTTCGGCGTCGGAACCAAAACGTGCGCCGAGACGACGGCTTGCTTGCAGCTCTGCCCGGCAGGCGAGGCGCCGAGCTTCGGCGTCGCGGGTCGAGTCGACGTGGGGCCGTGCTTTCAAAAGTGCATGGTGGAGTCATGTCCGAATGCGGATGCGCTGGTCGCTCGACAGAACCGGTGCATTCAGATGCAATGCCAAGCGGAATGCGCGGCGGGCGATTGCGCGAGCTGCGCGATCGCCAAGTGCGCCGACGAAGTCACCGCTTGCCAAACCGCGGCTTGCAACTGAGTGAGTTTCAGCGTTTGGCGCGCCTTCGCGCGCCCGCAGCGCAAGTACTCCTCGAATTCTCGTCCGAATCGCGGAAGCCCGCGAATTTTCCCTGGATCGGAATCAACGAGGAACACCACGCCCTCTCTACATAGGGGCGACGGCGACACGATGAGCAGCGACAAGCTCGTCACAATCAACATCTGGCATGCGACACATCTGCTGGTCTCGGTATGCCATGCGATGGGCCTCGCCGACGTTAACGACCTTCGACATTCCGGAGCTTTGCACCGGGCCGTTGTCGGGACTCTCGGGCTAGCGCGCTGATTCGACGAAGAAACCCTTCTCAAGATTGACAGGCTTGGCGCGAGTTTGTCGCAATCGAACGACGCACCGCCTTCACGTAGTTCTCGACCTGGCGCGCTCTGTTTCGATGGCGTTTCAAATGGAACGAAACGCCCCCCGGATTCGTCGAAGAAAAAGCACGTGATCGACACCGTTGCTCGTCGTTCTCCAAGAATTTGTGCGACGTCGCGTCCCGGACGTTGTCAGATAGTTAGGTAGGAGTGGAGCGCGCCGTCCCGCCGCATACGAGTGAGCGGCTGAGCGGCATCTCGTTCGCGGAGCGGACCCCTGCCTTGTGCATGGTGTTCCATGGTTTCGAATTTTGAAAGTAGCGCAAGACAATACGTGCCCGCGTTCACGGCCGCTCCGATTCGGCGTTCCGTTCGACTTACGGCCTTCATTGCCGGCGTGCTGACAGGCGCTTGCGGCCCCCTCGACCAGGGCCACGTCGAAGAGCCCGTGCACGATGGCGTACCGGTGGCGGGCTCGTACCTGTGGCTCACCACGATGAAGAAGCCGTCGCCGGACTGCGGCAACGGCGAAGCTTGCTTCTCCACCCCGGATGGACTTGTGACTCCGCTCGGTCGAAAAGAGGCGCTGGAGCGATATTATCCGGCTTCCAAGCAGGCATCGTCGACGCGGCTCTTGGAATGGATGGCGCTTTTCGGCTTTCCGCACAGGGAGGAAAACGAAACCCTCGCCGCTTATCGTCAGCGCGCGAAGGTGAGCGTCTATTACAATGTCAACGAGCTCGGGTTGGGGCGCGAGATCGGCTGCACGGACTTCGACGAGTCCGACCAGGAGGGGCGACCCGCCAGAGGGCTCGCGTGCTACGTGACCAATTACGGAACGTCGTTCAACGATCCGTCCAATGCCTTGCACGAAGCGGAGCTCGGCGCGCACTATCGAGCGACTGTCGCGATCTCGTACCAACCGTCGCTCCCCGCCGGTTACCAAGTACAGTTTGCGGCGTTCGATGCGGATACCGACGGGCGCGGTCACCTTGCCGATGCCGCTCAGCTCGACACGATGGGGGCGCGTCCGGTACCGCAGATCTGCACCAACTGCCATGGCGGTGTCTACGATCCCGCCAAACATCTGGCGCAGCATGCACATTTTTTGCCGCTCAACCCGTTCGTCGTCGCCTACGACACGGTGGCGCCCTATCGTCAGGAGGACCAGCTCGAGGCGGTACGGTACATCAATCGCCTCGCGTTCGAGATCGATCTTCAGTCTAGAGAGCGACATGCCCTACTCACGCCCGCACAGAAAGACTATGTGCGCGCCCTTTACGGCATCGGCAACATTGCCACGTCAATCCCAGCCGATGCGCAAGCGGCGAGCGATCGTCCGCCACCCTCCTGGAATGGCACCGAGGAGTCCCGCACGCTCTGGCGATACGCCATTCTTCCTTACTGCGCCACGTGCCATGCGGCTCTTCCGCCGACAGGCGTGAACTACGTCGATGGCAGTCAGACATTCATAGCCTCGTGGTTGCGCATGAAAGGCCCAGTGTGCCGCACCTATTCGATGCCCCATGCGCAGCCGACGCTCGAGCGATTCTGGACCACCGCCATCGACGTAGGAGGCAAGAGTTACCCATCGCCCAAGGCCTTCTTGGCAATGACGATGAATGGCGGCACGGACGATTGCGAATACCAAAGGGGGAGTGGCTGCAGTGTCGGCAACGATCAAGCGGCGTCGAACGCGCGCTGCGGCGATCCGACGACCAGTGGTCGATACTGCAACCTCGACGCCGCCGAAGGAGAGGGACGATGCGAGACCGGGTGCGGCCCATCGACCGGGGGCGTGGGATGCGCCAACATCGGACGCAACTGGCAACAGTGCGGCACGTCCGGCCGATGCGAGCCATGCGGACGAGAGGGACAACCGAGCTGCTCGGGCATCTGCACCGAGGGGAGGCAAGGCCCCGAAGGCGTCACCTGCCTTTCGCCATGAGATTTTCAGATTCTCGAATGAGGAAAATATGAACCACTCGCAACTTCGCACTGATGTCAAACTCCAGCTGCTCGAGGGGATCGCGAGCACACCCTCGCCGACCCGTCGCACCGAGGCGCGAGGCACGTCGGCTCGTGTGATGCTCTCGGTTGCCTTGACCATCGCGATCTTCATGTGGGATGGCGGACTCCAGCTGGGGGGCCGCCCCGTGCTGCTTGTCGTCCTGACCTCACTCGGCACGGCGGTCCTTTCGGCGGTAGGCTTGTGGATCGCCCTCGATCGGCGGGGGTCGATGTTAGGCCGCTCGTGCGAGGAGCTCTTGCTCTATCCTCTGGTCTTGTCTTGCACGATTCTGCTCTGGAAAATTTTCTGGCACGACCAGTACCCATACCCCTTGGATGTGTCGCTTGAGCGGGGCGCACTGCACTGCCTCGCTCTT
>WNFU01008786.1_pt1 | contig 11581 bp, 8 predicted proteins | sample 5400121 | NCBI WGS metagenome assembly WNFU01 (sample SAMN13153360, study PRJNA577476) | soil metagenome | isolation source: 100 cm soil or saprolite under grassland replicate 1 | place: USA:California | collected 2016-06-15 | reverse complement strand
AAGAGAAATAAATCCATTTGCCATCTCGCGACCAGGTCGGGACGTTGTTTTCAACTGGCTCGGTGGTGAGGCGGCGGGGACTGCCTCCATCGGCACTGATGACGAAGATGTCACCGTGGCCTTCGAGGCGGGCGTCGAACGCGATGGTCTTGCCGTCAGGAGACCAGCTTGGCGTGCCGGCATCGGCGGCCTTCAAGGATGTCAGTTGCGCTTGATTGGTGCCGTCGCTATTGCAAGTCCAAATCTCGAAACTGCCGGAGCGATCGGAGCCGAAGGCGATCCGTTTGCCATCGGGAGAAAAGACGCCTGCAACGTCCTGGCGTGATGAGGCGATGACCTTCAGCGGAGCGGCACGGCGGCCTTTCGAAGCAGGTCCTGCCGTGCGCCAGAGGTTCGCATCGGCGCGGGCTTGAACATAGGCCAGTCGGTTCCCCCTCGGCGAGATGGTCGGCTCGCCTGCGCCCTCACCCACACCGTTCACCAGTTCGGGTGTCCCGCCGGACGAGGAGACACGCCAGAGCCTCCACAGACCGCCACGATTTGAGGCGAACACAATTTCCTTGCCGTCCGCCGTCCAGGCGAGACCATCGAGGGATTGCCCATCGGAAGTGAGCCGACGGGGCGGACCACCGCTCGCGGCCACAACGTAAATGTCGCCGGCCAGAAAACCGGCTCCTTGGACATAGGCGACCATATTTCCATCGGGGGAGCGAACGGGATTGGCGACATACGGAGCGGGCTGGGAGACCAGTACCCTCCTTTGTCCGTCCTCAACCGATAGGAGCAGGATGACGGAGCGGGCGTCCTCAGACGCCATTCTATCGGCCACGAGCAGGTACTTGCCGTCGCGGGACCAGTCGAAGCACTCCTCATAGAGCTGACGTCGGCGGTGTGCCTCCCCGATCTTGCGTTCGGCCCCACCCAACGCCGGGATGAGGTAGTAAGCGTCTCTGCCACCCGACGATCCACGCATGAAGGCGATGTAACGGCCGTCGGGGGACCATGCGGGGCAGGATTCTACAGCGGGACTGCTCGTAAGTCGGAGCGGATCGCCCGCGCCAATCAACTTGACGTAAATGTCGGCATTGTCGTCGTTTTCGCCCTGCCAGGCATATGCGATCTCGTTGCCACCCGGCGAGAAGACCGGACCAGCCTTCTGACCGGGCGAGCTCGTGAAGGGTGCGACGTTGGCGTGGTCCTGACCGACTCTGGAAGTCCGGGACGCAAAGAACCACGCTGCCGCGCCACCCACGATGATCAGCACCGCCAGTGCAGCCCCTGCGAAGCGTCGTCGGGAGTGCGTCGCCCGAGTCGAGTCGGCCGTGAGCGCTGCGCCGAAAGCTCCTGCCGTGGCGAACCGGTCGGCCGGCGTTTTCGCGAGCGCTTTGGTGACTGCGGCTTCCACTGCTGGTGAAACGGGGCGGACCGTGCCGAGGTGTGGTACCGGCTCGGTCAAGGACTTGGCGATGATGGCCTGCGCTGTCGGACCGGTGTAGGGCGGCTCCCCCGCCAGCATCTCGTACAGCACGCACGCCAGGCTGTACTCGTCGCTGCGGCCGTCGAGCTTGCGTTCGCCGCTTGACTGCTCGGGACTCATGTACGCGGGGGTCCCAAGAGAGATGCCGGTCCCGGTAAGCCGATCCCGCCCCGCCTCGCTCACCGCGAGTGCGATCCCGAAGTCCGCCACCATAGGCTCGCCCTGGTGGAGCATGACATTCTCGGGCTTGATATCGCGATGGATGATGCCGCGTGTGTGCGCGAAGTCGAGGGCTGAAGCGATTACACGGGTGATCCGCAACGCCTCGTCGAGGGGGAGCTGGGCCTCGCGCTCCAGGTGCTGGCGCAGGCTCTCGCCCTCGACATACGGCATCACGTAGTAGAGGAATCCGTCCGCTTCCCCTGAATCGATGAGCGTCAGGATGTGCGGGTGTTGCAGTTGTGCCGTAAGACGGATCTCGCGCAGGAACCGCTCGGCGCCGAGGACGGCGGCAAGCTCGGGGCGGAGCACCTTGACCGCGACCAGGCGGTCGTGCTTCACATCGCGAGCGAGATAGACCGTGGCCATCCCGCCGCGACCAAGCTCGCGCTCGATCGCGTAGCGGCCTGCAAGGGATGCCCGCACTCGCTCTGCGTCGTCCGTCATGTGGAGAGGCCTCGGACGCAAAGAATACGACCCGGGCGCGAAACTGGCGAGAGACAGTCTTCGCTATTCCCGTTTTGACGCTGAATCAGATAAACGGTAGCGTTGTCGCTTCACTCCGTCGGGAGAATCGTAGTGAGCGCTCAGCAATCAGCCACCTGGTATCGCTGGGACGACATGCCCCGCGAAGCGCTGCACGAGAAGCTGTCCCGTCGCCTAATCACCGGTGACCAGCTGATGCTCGCGCACGTGTACCTGAAGAAGGGCTGCGTCGTCCCCAAGCACTCGCACATGAACGAGCAGCTCACCTACATCCTGGAGGGTGCGCTGCGGTTCCTGGTGGGAGACGATGGCGCCGAGGAGATCGTCGTGCGCGCGGGTGAGGTGCTCCATCTGCCGGGCAACGTGCCCCACGAGGCCCACGCGCTCGAGGATACGCTCGACGTGGACGTGTTCTATCCGCCGCGTGAGGACTGGCTCAAGAAGACCGACAGCTATTTGCGGAAGTAGGGGCGCAGCATGCTGCGCCCCTACCCATCCATCACGCTAGAGCCCCCGCCCGAACGCGACCCGATCAGGTAGCCGCACCCCGTCGCCACGCCGCCACGATCTCGAGGATTCCCTCCGCCGGCTCTTCGCCGGTCTCCCAGTCCACGGGTGAGCCGGCGTCCAGCAGCAACTTCCCCACAGCGGCGAAGTCTCGCCCGTCCCGCCCTTGTCGCGATCCTTCGGCCGCCCAGATCAGCGGTTGCCCCTTAAACTCCCGGTCGCGCACATGCACCGAGGCGCCGTGCGCGAGCAGCACCCGCACCGCTTCGGGCCAGCCCTCCATCGCCGCCGAATGCAGCGCCGTCTTGCCGATCCCCGCATCGGGGCGGTTCGGGTCGAAGCCACAGGCCAGCATCGCTTCGAGCGCTTGGGCGTCCCCGCGCTCGGCCGCCTGATGAAACGCGATGTAGTGGTCTTCGGTGATCTCGGCGCGCAGACCGGGATTTCCGGCGAGCAGCGCGTCCGCCGCCGCGCGATCGGCCCGACTGCACGCCGCGACGAGTCGGTCGACGTCCGAAAGCGCCGGCGATGCGCCGTGCGCGAGCAGCCAGTCCGCCACCGCGCGGTTGCCGTTCAGCTCGGCGACCGCGTACGGCGTCCGGCCGTCGGCGCGCGGGCGCCCAACCTCGGCCCCATGAGCGACCATCGCCTCGGCTAGCGACACATCCCACGCGCGCGCCACCACATGCAGCGGTGTCTCGCCGTTCTCGGCGAATACGGCGTTCGGGTCCGCACCGTGCTCGAGTAGCCAGATCACTCCGTCGGGCGTGCGGCTCCAATTGAGAATCGCGTACAATGACGTCGCCCCGTCGGTGGCCCACGCCTGATCCACGTTGGCACGGTGCGCAAGCAGCGCCTCCAGTACCGGGATGTCGCCGGCGCTGGCGGCGAGCGGGAGCGTGACGCCGTCGTTGGGATCAGCTCCGGCATCGAGCAACGCTGCGACGAGCGGCAGCGACTGCGCGACGCGCGACGCCCCCCACAGCACCGGACGCCGCACGTTGTGATGCAGCCATGGGAACCGCGTGTTCGGATCGACGCCCAGGGCGATGAGCCGCCGGCCGATCGCGGCGACCCCTGCGGCACGCGCGGGCGCATCGTGTGACATCGACGTGTAGCAGACGTAGTGGATCGGCTCCCAGCCGCGCGGCCCGCCGGGCTTCGTGGCGAGTGACGGCTCGCGCTCGAGCCGAGTGTCCACGGCGCTAGCGTCGCCCAGGACGAGCGCCGTGTGGAGATTCGCCGACGCGATCTTCGGGTACAGCGCGAGCATCCGTTCGGCCCGATCGCGGCGGCCGTCCGTCGCCGCTTCCAGGAACTCGCCCACGGCAGCGTCGAACTCGAGGGTCAACGCTTCGACGTGATCGCGCAGCGCGTTCCAGGAAGGGAAGCCGTACTCGCGCGCGATGATCGTTTGCGCATCGTGCAGGGCGTTTGCCTTGCCCGCCTGGAGAAGCTCCTTCGCCTGACGTTTGAGCTGGTCGAGATTGGGACGGGGGGGGAGCTGCTTGGCTGCCATAAAGCCTCCGTGCTGAACGCCGGCGGTCCGCAAGCCGGCCAGCAGGGAGACAACCGAGCAATGATTCGATCGGTAGGGTGGACTCAGTCCTTCGCGCGGACCCGCGTGCGCCCCAAGCGCGACGGAAGGATGGCTCTCGCGGGTCTCGCCGTCAAGCCATCATTAGCGTCGATTTCGAGTCGGTTCGTTCGACGCTTCAGTGGTACCAACAGGGGAACAACGATTACCGAAGCCTCAACGAAGGCCGGCAAGCGCGAATGGATCGGCTTAGCGGTCATCGCGCTGCCGTGCCTGCTCTACTCGATGGACCTCACGGTCCTGCACCTCGCCGTGCCGCGCCTCACCGAGGCTCTTGCGCCGAGCAGCGTGCAGCTGCTGTGGATCATCGACATCTACGGGTTTCTGCTCGCGGGCTCGCTCATCACGATGGGCACGCTGGGCGACCGCATCGGGCGCCGGCGCCTGCTCTTGATCGGCGCCGTGCTCTTCGGCGCGGCGTCCATCCTCGCGGCATTCTCGCGCAGCGCCGCAATGTTGATCGCATCACGCGCCCTCCTGGGCCTCGCCGGGGCGACCATCGCGCCGTCCACCCTCTCGCTGATCCGCAACATGTTCCTCGACGCGCGCGAGCGCACCACCGCGATTAGCATTTGGATCATCGCCTTCTCGCTCGGCGGAGCAATCGGGCCGCTGCTGGGTGGTGCGATCCTGGAGTACTTCTGGTGGGGTGCGGTATTCCTGATCAGCGTGCCGGTCATGATCCTGCTGCTTGCCGTGGGGCCGTTTCTCTTGCCGGAGTACCGCGATCCCAAGGCCGGCAAACCCGATGTGCTCAGCGCCGCGCTCGCCAGCGCTGCCGTTCTGTTGGTCATTTACGGCCTGAAGCGCATCGCCCAGGACGGTGTGAAGGTCGCGGCCGTCGCGAGTGTTCTCGTGGGTCTCGCGATCGGGATGTTGTTCGTGCGTCGGCAAAAACAGCTCGCCGATCCGCTCATCGATCTGCGGCTCTTCAGCATCCCGACGTTCCGCGCGTCGCTCGTGCTGTACGGCGGGGCCATCCTGCTGCTGTTCGGCGCCTTCCTGTTCTTGCCGCAGTATCTGCAGCTCGTACTCGGACTCTCGCCGCTCGTCGGCGGGCTCTGGACGCTGCCGTGGGCCATTGGATTCGTGTTGGGCTCGCTCCTGACGCCCGCGCTCGCGCGCCGCATTCGTCCCGCGATCTTGATGTCCTGGGGGCTCGCCTTGTCTGCCGTCGGCTATTTCCTGCTCGCCGCGGTGGGCGCCGGTAAGGGCGGGCTCCTACTATTCGCGGTTGCGACGTTCGTGCTGACGTTCTTCGGGTCGCCGCTCTTCACACTGACGAACGACGTCATCATCGGCTCCGCGCCACCCGAGCGCGCGGGCGCCGCCTCCGGCATCTCGGAGACGTGCGCCGAGCTCGGCGGCGCGCTGGGCATCGCGATCTTCGGCAGCATTGGCGTCGCGATCTATCGGGGCATGCTCGGCGCCGCTTTACCCGCGGCGCTCCCACCAGTCGTCACCCACGCCGCGATGGCGACGCTCGGCGGCGCGGTCGTCGCCATCCAACAGCTTCCCGCCGAGGCGGGCGCGGCACTGCTTGACGCTGCCCGCGACGCGTTCCTGCGCGGCCTCGTGCTGTGTCAGGTGATCAGCGGAATCGGATCGCTCGCGCTGGCAGTCTTTGCCAGGGCGACGTTTCGTCGAGAAGGAGTCTCGCCGCGGTAGGCCGTCAAATCAGATCCTTCGCGTCGCGCGTGTGCCGCGCGCTCCGCTCAGGATGACAAGCGGCGCGCGTTGGGGGGGAAGAGAGAAGAGGATCTCTGTTCCCCTTTTCTCTACTCTCACGTAAGCGAGTGAGCCTGTCATCCTGAGCGCCGCAGGCGCGAAGGATCTGCTTTCCCAAACGCCACTCCCCTTCGCTCCGGTCCCAGCAGCGCTACCACCGCGCCCACGATAAACACCAGCGCGGCCGAGAGCGCCATGGTCTGCGCGTAGCCCGTGTTTGCGGCGAAGAGCGCCTGCACGTGGGGGATCTGGCTCGCGACTGCCACGCCGCACTGATACGCGAACCCCGGCAGGAAACCCCGCACGCCGTCGGGAGCGAGCTCGTTGATGTGCGCCGGAATGACGCCCCAGGCACCTTGGACGAAGAACTGCATCGCGAAGGCGCCGAGCACGAGCAGGGGCGTGACGGGCGCAAATGCCCAGATCGGGATCATCAGCACGGCTCCCGCGAGTGCCAAAGCGATCGTCCGGCGTCGCCCCAACCGGTCGGAATAGAGTCCGCAGAGTACCCCGCCCGCGAGGGCGCCGACTTGCGAGAGTGCGGTCACGGCAGCGCGGGCCCTAGGCTCAAAGCCCCAGTCCCGCTGTAGGAAGGTGGGGTACATGTCCTGCGTGCCGTGCGAGACCATGTTCATCATGGCCATCAGGGCCGTTAGATAGAGGAAGAGCTTCCAGTTCGATGCGATCGCCCGCCCGAGGTGGCTCCAGGTCTCGTGGCGCGTCTCACGCCACACCTCCGACTCGTGCACGCGGGCGCGCACGAAGAGCGCGAGCAGCGCGGGCAAGCCGCCGATGAAAAACAGCGGCCGCCAGCCCCAATGGGGAAAGACGAGCAAGTAACACAGCGCGGCCAACAGATAGCCGGCCGCGTAGCCCTGCTGCAGCAGGCCCGACATCACTCCGCGCAGTCGTGGCGGCACCTTCTCCATCACCAGCGAAGCCCCCACGCCCCATTCCGCCCCCATGCCGATCCCGAACAACGCGCGCAGCACCAGAAACGAGACGTAGTTCGGCGCGAGGCCCGTCAGCACCTCGACCACCGAGTAGAACACGAGATCGACCATCAGCGGGATCTTCCGGCCGTAGCGATCGGCGAGGAGGCCGAAGATGAATGCGCCGACCGGTCGGAAGGCGAGCGTGAGCGTGATCGAGAGGGCGATCGCGGCGTCCGACTTGCCGAATTCCTTCGCGATGGCCGTCAGGGTCATGACGACCAGGAAAAAATCGAACGCGTCGAGCGTCCAGCCGAGGAAACCGGCGGCGACGGTCGCGTTCTGGTCGCTGGCGCGAGTGCGTGGCGGTGTCATTGGTGCCGTGGTTGAAGACCTCTAGATTACACCTGTTCGCCCGATCCCACGAACCGCGGGAGTCATCCCGCTCCAGGCAGGAGGTCAGCATGCGTACGAACCGGCGGAATCTCGTTTTGGCAGTGGGCGTCACCCTCACATGCGCGTGTGCGGAGCGACCGGCGCCCGCCGGGCCGACACTCGCATTTCAGGTGGTTGCACCGACGGCCGCCCCAGCCCCGTTTGCGACGGGGCTTGTGAATCCGTGCAACGGTGAGTTCGTCGACATCGAGGGATGGATCCAGGTCCGGTACGACACGCGGACCGACCCGCACGGCGGGTCTCACACGGTCGGCCGGATCCTCGAGCACGGAGACGGCACTGGTGCGGTGACGGGAGCCGCGTATGTGTTCGCGGCAGACACGATATTCAATGCGAATGCTGAAGCCATTCAGTTCGGCGGCACCGAGAACGTGATCGTTCGTCTGATTGGTCAGGGCCAGGCACCGGACTTCCTCGGGCTCCAGGTACTGCATTTCACCGTGAACCCCAACGGGGACTTGGTGGGAGTCGTCGAGATTTTCCGGAGCGAGTGCCCGTAGCTAGCGAGGAGGCCTTCGTGGAGACATAAGATCATCGACGCGGCTCCTCACCCCACCAATACCGCGACGCGTCCGCCACACTCCCACGCCGCTCCAGCGCCGCATCCACGGTCTCGCTGATCGGCGGATGGCGCTCGGGCACCACACCACCGGACGCCACGAGCGCGTCGATGATCTTCATGTAGAGGTCGGGGTCGCCGCCATGCCCGGTGCGCCATACCGCCGCTCCGACCATGTCGCTCCCGTATTGGGTCCGCACGTCAGGGCGGGCGCCGCGCGCAAGCAACAGCTGGATCACGTCGAGATGGCCACTCAAGACGGTATAGAACAGGGCCGTCTCCCCATCTCCGGTGTGCGCATCGACATCCACACCGCGGTCCAGCATGAATGTGACGACATTCCCATTCCCGTACGCCGCCGCGTAGCGCAGGGCCATTTCTAGCTCGGACTTGCGCGCACGGTCGAACAGACTCTGGACGACATCGAGTCGCCCGACTCCCGCCGCGGACACAAGATCGAGGCGTGCGCCGCGGTCGGCGAGATATCGGGCCGCCTCCGGACATCCGTTCGCGAGGCACGCGAACACCGCCCCATGTTCATTGCCGGCGAGATTGGGATGCTCCATCTGCGCGCCATGATCGAGTAACAGCTGGATCAGATCATTCTGCACTTTCGCCTGACGTGGATGCGCGCTCGTCGCGACCAGGCCGAGCGTCGTGGCCCCGCCGCCGTACACATCCGCCTCGGCGTCGACCTCCGCGCCGGCGTCGAGCAGAAGCTCGGCGATGCGCACGATGTTCTTGGGCGTCTTCTGACGATATCCCTCCACCCCGTTGGCCGAGACGTAGTGCAGTAGCGTGGCATTGTGCTCGCGTTCCGAGCGTGCCCGAATCAGGTCCGGCCGCTCGCGCAGCAACCGCCGCAGCGTCTCCTCATCGCCGTCCACGATCGCCTGTGCGGCAGCCTCGTAGGGAGCGCCCGCATGCGCGAGCGCATCGAGGTGCGCGTTGAACTTCGGCCAGCTGTCGAATCCGTGGGAGCGGGCGAGCACGAACTGCGCGTCGGCCAGCACGCAAGTGCGCTTGCCAGCTGTCATGGTGCGGACCGCGAACTCCTCGACCTGATGGGCCGCGTGATCTCGCGACCGCTGCTGGGAGCCGGCGAGCAACGACGCGATCCAGCGATCCGTCCACGCGCCGATCGCGCGCGGGTCGCCTGATGTACAGGCTTTAACGAGATCCTTGGCGAGTTTGCGGTACTGCTCCAAACTGGGGCGGGCGGGAAGGGGCAGGGCATCCTGCGGGTTGGGAAACATACGAAACTCCTTTCAGTGCACGCCCGGAGTCCGCACAAGTCGGGCTGAAAGAAGGTTCGCAATGTGCTGTACTGCTCAGGGTGGGCACGGCCCTTCCCGCGGACTGGATGCGCCCCTCGCGCGACTAAAAGACTAGCCTGCCCGCGGCCTCCGCACCAGCCGCGTGTGCCCTACCCAGCGGTGACGCGGGTGGCGTGCTCGCGCACCGTGACTTCCCGAAGCGGAAAGACCGTGAGCGTTTGGCGCATGTCGATCGGGTCGCCATGAGCGAAGCCAAGCATGAGCGCCGCGAAACTCTTCTGGAGTGGGTCCGCGGCCCCTCGCCACTGCTCTTCGAGCTCTGCCTCGGGTACGTGCTGCGTCTCGAAGTGGCGACCTGTCACTTCTTCGAACGTCCGCACCACGTCGTCAGGCGACAGCGCCTCCGGTCCTCCGAGCTCGATGACGGCGTTGCGTGCGGCGGGGTGCCCGACGCAGCGGACGGCGAACTCCGCCACATCGCCAAGCGAGATCCAGCTGATTGGCCGCTGACCTGCGCCAAAGAGCCGAGCCGTGCCCTTCGAGACATCGAAGCCGAGCGCCGGGCTCAGCCACACCTCCATGAAAAAGCTGGGGCGCAGGATCGTGTACGTCAGGCCGCTCTCCCGGAGATGACGCTCGACGGTCCGCTTTGCCGTATGGAGCGGGCAATCCACTTCGAGGCCCCCGGAGACCGACACGTAGATGAACTGGTCGACCGCAGCCTCCCGCGCCGCGTCGACGAGTTGCAGCTGGCCGTTCTGATCGACGCCACCAATTGAATCATCCGGCTGGCGTGAGAGCGTGATGGATGCGGTCGAGATTACCGTGGACGGGCCGCGGCACGCCGCCTCGAGCGAGGCGCGGTCCTTGAGGTCGCCCTGCACGACTTCCACACCGAGGCTCTTGAGCCGCTGTACCCTGGCACCATCTGAGGTCTTGCGCGTGAGCGCGCGCACCGATTCTCCGCGTTCGCTCAGACGGCTGCAGATCTCGCCACCGAGCAGGCCGGTGGCACCTACGACGAGGATCATCACGCCTCCTTGTTCGGGAATCTCATTTCTTCCCAAACCGCTCGAACCGGTACGCGAGCTCCGGACCTTCATCGCTCTCGTAGGCGAGTCGTGCGATAAGCAATGTGAACGGCTCCGTGTACCGGGCGATCCGTAAGGGCCCGGCGTCCACCGGATCGAACCCCACATCGCGGATCAGCTGAGCGGCAACCTTCTTGCCGCTCGCGTGGTCCCCGCAATAGACGACGTTTGGCCTCGTCGCTTTGCGCCGAGCCGCGAACACATCGAACAGCACCTCGCTCGGCACGGTGTTGAAGGCGGAGACGACCCGAGCCTTGGGAACCTTCTTGGCGAGCTCCTCCGCGCCCGAAGCGGTGTGGGCGATCACGAGTTCGGTGTCGTCGGCGTTCATCGGGAGCGAGCAGCTCACGATGACCTTGCCCGACAGATCGCCGGCCTGCTTCAAGACGTCGTCGACTCTGGACCAGTGTACGGCGAGCAACACGGCGTCCGCGTCCTGCGCCGCCTCGCGCGGTGTGCCCGCCCGCGCTTTCCCTTTGGCATCGCGCGCGAGCTTCTTCAGCTTTGCTTCGCTGTGCGAGTAGCTGAACACCACTTCATGCCCCGCTCGCGCCCAAATCGTGCCGAGCTTCCCGCCCATCAGTCCTGAACCCAGAATGCCGATGCGCATGGTTTATAGTCCCGTCCTGCGCTCGAGCTCGTCCGGATACCTTTCGCCGTGCACCGTGATGCTTGATGTGGCGCCGTCGATCTCACGGAGATCGTCCGGCGTGAGTTTGATGTTGACCGCTCCGATGTTTTCCACGAGACGGTTCACCTTCTTGGTCCCCGGGATCGGGACGATCCACGGCTTTTGCGCCAGAAGCCAGGCGAGCGCGATCTGCGCCGGCGTCGCGCGCTTCCGCTGCGCGATCCTGGTTAACAGATCGACCAAGGCCTGATTCTCTTTGCGATTCTCGGCTGTAAAGCGCGGAACAACGTTACGGAAATCACCCCGCTCGAACGTCGTCTTCTCGTCGATCTTCCCGGTGAGAAAGCCTCTTCCCAGCGGGCTGAATGGCACGAATCCGATCCCGAGTTCCTCCAGCGTTGGTATCACTTCCGCCTCCGGACGCCTGAACCAAAGCGAGTACTCGCTCTGGAGTGCCGTCACGGGCTGCACGGCATGCGCGCGACGGATGGTCTTCACACCCGCTTCCGAAAGGCCGAAGTGTTTCACCTTACCTTGGTGAATTAGCTCCTTCACCGTGCCTGCCACGTCTTCAATGGGCACGTTGACATCCACGCGGTGCTGATACAACAAATCGATGAC
>WNFU01016160.1_pt1 | contig 11582 bp, 7 predicted proteins | sample 5400121 | NCBI WGS metagenome assembly WNFU01 (sample SAMN13153360, study PRJNA577476) | soil metagenome | isolation source: 100 cm soil or saprolite under grassland replicate 1 | place: USA:California | collected 2016-06-15 | reverse complement strand
AACGGAGCCGAACGAAGACTCGGCACATTACTTTGCGAATAATGGGAAGTTGATTTTGCCCGATGCGTACGCGCGCTGGTGCGCGACCCGTGACAACACGATCGGCGCACACGTGCAATCCGATTTTCACATCACCAGTCCGCCGCCGAACGCTCAATATCAGATTGATCCTGTCCTGCCAGCGTCCCAGCAGATGGTCGAACTCACTGCAGCATCCGCCGGCGATGTGGAATGGTTTGTGAATGGTGCACGAGTGGTGCCGGCGAGCGACGGCCGCTTTTTCTGGCAGCTTACCGCCGGCGAATGGAACGTGCGCGCCGTCAGTCGCGAAAACTTCGCCGAGCAAAAAATTGTCGTCGAAGGCATGAGCAACTAGCGCTTTCTTTTTGCTCGACTCCGCACAAAAAATTTTATAAAGCTTCGGGAGATCCCCGAGCTCAGATGCGCGGCAGAATCAGACGGAAACAACTTGCGATCCTCAGCACGTTCCTGTTTTGCATGAGCGCGCTGCCGTCGCAGGCAGCGACCATCACCGTAACTAACACAAACGACAGCGGCCCCGATTCCTTGCGTCAGGCGCTTATGATCGCGCACGATGGTGACACGATTACCTTCGCAGTAACCGGGACTATCGTTCTGACTAGCGGCGGACTGCCGGTCAATAAGAACGTCATGATTTCAGGTCCTGGCAACGATCAACTCTCAATTGATGGCAACCAAACCTTACTTGTGTTCGGGATTTTTCCAGACAAAACGGCCGCGATTTCCGGCCTGACCATCAGGAACGCTCAGGCTGGGGTTTGGAATTTTGGTACGTTAGCGATTAGTGATTGCGTTCTTAGCGGCCACTCAAGTGTCGGGGTGTACAACGTTCAGATCTTAACTGCCAGCAATTGCGTCATTAGGGGCAACTCAGGCGACGGGCTCTACAATGACCACGCGACATTAAGCGTCAGTGATTGCGTTGTTACTGCGAACTCATACAGCGGGATCTACAACTATAATTCGCATGGTCCGTCATCATCAGTTGAACACGGCAATGATCGCCGCGATGCCAACAAAATTGACGGGCCTTCGCCGGGTGACGTCACAATCGCCAACACCATTATCAGCGATAACTCTGAGCACGCCATCTACAACAATGGGGGATACGTGATGATTCTCAACAGCACGTTGACCGGTAACTCGGCTGGCCAGGACGACGGTGGCGGCGGCATTAGCATTGGTTCATTCAAAACCCCCGGGTTCGTCACAGTCATGAACAGCACTATCAGCGGCAACTCAGCAGCCGGCGGGGGTGGCGGCATCGCGATTTCCTATGGAGGCGTGACTCTCATAAACAGTACTATCAGCGGCAACTCAGCCGCAGTTTCGGGCGGAGGCATCTGGAACTCTCAAGGAGGGGTTCAACTTACTAACAGCACAATCAGCGGTAACTCCGCTGGCAAGATCGGTGGCGGCATCGCCAGTTACGGGGGGGTGCAACTTAGTAATAGCACAATTAGCGGCAACTCGGCAGGCTCGGCTGGTGGCATCTACTACGCGCAGGGATCCCCGTACTCCCCAAATGAGATCTCGAACACTATCTTCAACGCTGGCGCGCTCGGTGAAAACATCGTCAACAACGGCGCTACCGTTACCTCGCACGGTTATAACCTCACCAGTGATGACGGCGGCGGTGTTTTGACTGGCCCCGGCGATCAGATCAACACCGATCCATTGTTAGGTCCGCTACGGGATCACGGCGGGCCTACGCTCACGCATTTGCCGTTGCGCGGTAGCCCGGCGATTGACGCAGGCGATCCGAATTTTACTCCCCCACCTTTCAATGACCAGCGTGGTTCTTGTTTCAACCGCGTGTTCGGTGGTCGCATCGATGTCGGTTCAGTTGAGACACAAACGCGGCCCCGGTGTGTGACTCCAGCACCACGGCCAACTCCGTGAAGGTGTGAAATTCGGAGCGGGAATGCCAATCGAGCGTCTTTCCAAAAGCGGCGTCAAGTTCGTCACGGCGAATCCGTCCTTTGGCGAACCGCCGCCCGCCTTCGCACAAGGCTACGGCGCGGCAGGCCACTCCAAAGCGCGCTTCACGCGCTAAAACCTCACTGTCGCTGTCTCGTACTGTTACCGTCACCGCGTTTGCTTCTCGTGATTGTGACTGCTTCCATTCTGCTTCCGGTGTTGGTAACAGGTTGCGGCAAGGGTCAGGAGGGCGAAAAGAAAACCGTTCAAAAAAGTGAGGATGACTTTTTAGACAAAGACGCCAAACCCGATGAACGCAAATATCTCCTTGCAGCGAAACCGTTCTTTATCGCTGTCGCCAGCCGAAAATACGAGGACGCTTACGCGCTACTCTCCAGTCACGCCAGGGCGCGGATGTCCCTCGATCAGTTTAAGCCTGCTCAGCAGGACTCTGATGTTCAGCAAGCCGAATCGTATGCCTTCGACAACGTGGCCGCGGAACAATTCGCCTACTTGATGCAATACGTTGAGGCGGCGCATGGCGCACCTCGCGCGCCCAAGATGCTGCACGTGTTTTCGACTGATCCCGACGTTTTGAACCGTCGCGGCAAAGAGCAATTCGGCGCGATGGATTCCATGTTTGCCATCGGCGCAATGCCTGAGTGGATTCCCGCCGATATCAGGAGGGCGAGTTTACGCGGCCAAATCCACACTGAACTGTCACCGCAGGAACTTGAAAAGGTAGCAGCGACAGAGGGAATAAGCGTAGAAGAGTTGAAGAAGAGCGAGGATTTTGATCCGTACTTCAACCTCAAAATTGTGCTCATCGAAGAAGGCGGCCAACTGAAGATCGGCTATTTCGAATTCCTGCCGCCCTCGATAATGGACTGAGTCTGTTTGTTGCGTCGGCAAACCCATTTTCCTCGCCGTTTTCGTCTACGGCATGACGATTTTAATCTCGACAACCTCGCGAGATCTCGCGGAAACTATACAATTATGAAAACAACAATTCGGTTATTCTTCACATCAGTTCTGTTTGTCTGTCTGTCGCTTGCCGCACCCAAAGCACACGCTCTGAGTCCTCCGCCGGATGGAGGCTACCCAAACTTCACAACAGCGGAAGGACAAAAGGCACTTTTTAGCCTGACCACCGGCGCTGCGAACACAGCAGTTGGTTGGTCTGCACTCTTAACCAATGCAGCGGGTAGCTTCAACACAGCTACCGGCGCGGGAGCGCTCCTTTTCAACATCGCAGACGACAATACGGCCTTCGGCGCGGCGGCGCTTTTATTCAACATCACCGGCACCGACAATACAGCCGTTGGCGCGGCCGCACTTTCAAACAACACCATGGGCCAGGACAACACCGCGACTGGTGCGTTCGCCCTCCTTTCGAATACCACGGGCGACTTCAATACGGCCAACGGCTTTGCCGCGCTCGAAAGCAACACGGAAGGCCAGTTCAACACGGCCGACGGTTTTGGCGCGCTCGATTTCAACACTGTCGGCAACGGTAACACGGCTATCGGCACTAGTGCGCTTCAAGGCAATACCGAGGGGGATAATAACACGGGAGTCGGCCTTCTTGCCCTCGGTGCAAACACGACTGGCAACAACAACACAGTTCTCGGGTCTAACAGCGGCAGCAATATCACGTCAGCTGATAACGTTATCTGTATCGGCTCAAACGTTGGCGGTGATAACGTGAGTAACACCTGTTACATCGGCAATATTTTCGGTGTGACATCTGTCAACGGAATTGGCGTTTTGGTTAACTCGGACGGTAAACTCGGCACGACCACTTCCTCTCGCCGCTTCAAGGAAAAGATTAAGCCGATGGACCAAGTCAGTGAAGCGCTCTTTGCGCTGAAGCCGGTCAGCTTTCGCTACAAAAAGGGGATTGATCCGGCAGGCATATCGCAGCTGGGATTGGTGGCCGAAGACGTTGAGAAGGTGAATCCTGATCTCGTCGTGCGCGACAAAGCAGGCAAACCTTACAGCGTGCGGTATGATCAGGTGAACGCGATGTTGCTCAATGAGTTTCTTAAGGAGCACCGAAAAGTTGAGAAATTGGAAGCGACCGTTGCGGATCTGGCTGCAAAGCTGCAGCAAGTAAGTGCGCAGGTGCAGATGAATAGCTCCGTAGCGAAAGTCGCCGGTAAGTAATCACTTAAAACTGGGCAGTCTAATGCTGTAGCCGGCATCGTGGATGCCGGTGTCTGGCTGCCCGTTTTCTTGAGCCGGGATCACCGATCCCGGCTACAGCAGCAGCATCCCGGATTTCTATCTCGACAAGCCGGCGAGATTGCGGGGACACTTCACATCTATGAAAACAACAATTCGACTCTTTTTTTCCGTACTGTTCTCTTTTCTCTTGGCGGTCGCACCCAATGCACAAGCGGTCATTCCGCCGCCGGACGGAGGCTATCCGGGGTTCAACACCGCAGAAGGGACAAAGGCCCTTTTTAGCCTCACCACCGGCTCTGCGAATACAGCAGTTGGTTGGTTTTCGCTTCATAACCTTGCGACCGGCAGCTTCAACACCGCTGCCGGCGCGGGCGCGCTCCTTTTTAACACCGCAGATGCAAATACGGCCTTTGGCACGGCGGCGCTTTTATTCAACACCACCGGTAATCAAAACACAGCCATCGGAGCGGATGCCCTTGTTAGCAACACAAAAGGCATCGACAACACGGCTGTGGGCTTTGGCGCCCTGTTTAGCAACACAGAAGGGATCGACAACACGGCTATGGGTTTTGACGCCCTGTTTAGCAACACTAGCGGTCAATTCAACACGGCGATCGGTTTTGGAGCGCTGGATCTCAATTCCGTCGGCGACTCCAACACGGCCATCGGTACTTCTGCAATGCAAGCCAACACCACCGGAAGCAACAACACGGCCATCGGCCTTCTTGCCCTCGAGCAAAACACCACCGGTGACCGCAATATAGCCCTGGGCGTTGACGCCGGCATTGATGTCACCACCGCCAGTGACGTTATTTGTATCGGCGCCCCAGGTGCGAACGTGGATAACAGCTGCTATATCGGACAGATTTTCAACGCGACCTCGGCCAACGGCATCCCGGTTCTCATCAACTCGTCCAATAAGCTCGGCACTACTACTTCCTCAAAGCGGTTCAAGGAGAATATCAAACCGATGGATCAGGTCAGTGAAGCGCTCTTTGCGCTGCAGCCGGTGACTTTCCACTACAAAAAGGAAATAGACCCAGAAAGCAACGCGCAGTTTGGACTGGTGGCCGAGGATGTAGAAAAGGTGAACTCTGCCCTGGTGGTACGGGATAAAGAAGGAAAGCCGTACAGCGTGCGCTACGATCAAGTGAACGCGATGTTGCTCAATGAATTTCTCAAAGAGCATCGCAAAGTCGAAGAACAGAGCCACAAGCTTCAGGAGCAAGAGGCGACGCTCGCAGAGTTGAGAAAAGAAATGGAAACTCGTTTCAGAGAGCAGGATTCAAAAATCCAAAAAGTGAGCGTCAAACTTGAATTGAGTAAATTCGCCACAGGACGAATCCGCCGTGGCGGACCTGCGCCGCGAACGGTCGTCGAGAAGTGATTTAGACAGAATGAACAGAATTTACAAAATATGTTAGCAGGAAGACCTCTGAAATCATTCTGATCATTTTGTTAATTCTGTCAGAAGAATCTTGGGTCTGGCCCCACATAAAAGCGCAAGTCTGCGGTTGGGATATCCGCGCAATCAGCGTCATCCGTGGTTCTGAAAAAATCGTGAACCTTTGTTTGCGGCGGAGCCGCGCTGGTGACTCGCGGTTCGGATGCCTTAATCTGTGAAAATCGGTGTTCATCTGTGGCTGAATGATCTGTTCCGGCAATGGCGGGAAGAAATTCTGGCCACGGATGGGACACGGATGAAACACGGATTTCAAAAAAACAAATCAGGAAACCAGGAATCCAGGAAGAGCGGTCCAGAGGACGCGGAGATCGGGCTGGGCAGTTCTCCGCTATCCAATCGGTGAAATCCGTCCTGCTTAGGCGAAATTCGTCGCGCCTTGCGAAGCTTTTTCTCCCCCGCGAATCACGCGAATTGGCGCGAATCAAGAAAGAGAGCTCCTTCAGCGCCCAAATCCGGGCGGTTGTGAAACCGCCGCCCCTCGCGCTTTGTATTCGCGTTCATTTGCGTCATTCGCGGGCTGAACCTTCGGTTGCGGCGGAGCCGCTCTGGGTAATCGGCGGTTGCTTCTGCATTTCCGCGTAACGCAGCGCGAAATTTTACGCTCTGCATTCGAGCCATTCGCAGCCGGGTTCCAAGATATTCCTGAAGTTTTTTTGAAACATTTCCGCGGCTTTCCTGTAGCATCAGGTATGAAACAAAATTCCACATCGCCAATTCAGTTCAAAACAACAACTCCACTATTTCTCATCGCCATCGCGCTGGTCCTCGCCTGCTTCGGGCTTTCACCCGCTCCGAATGCTTTCGGAGTTGTCCCGGCGCCCGACGGCGGTTATCCCGGGTTCAACACGGCAGAAGGGCAAAACGCCCTTTTTGGTCTGACCACCGGCGTTGCGAACACGGCGGTTGGCTGGTCTTCGCTCAAGAGCAACACGGACGGCAGCTTCAATACTGGTGTCGGCGCGGGGACGCTCCTTCTCAACATCGGAAACCAAGATACGGGCGAGGGAATAGAAAATACAGCCATTGGCGCGGCGGCGCTTTTATTCAACACCACCGGCCATCAAAACACGGCTAATGGAGCGTTCGCCCTCTTTAGCAACACTACCGGCAACTACAACACGGCCAACGGTTGGAAAGCACTGGTAAGCAACACCGAAGGCATCTTCAACACGGCCATCGGTTTCCGTGCGCTCGATAGCAACACCACTGGCGCCAGCAACACGGCCATCGGTGAGCGTGCGCTCGTTAACAACTTCACCGGCAGCGGCAACACGGCCCTGGGCGCTGGAGCTGGATATAGTGTCCAAACCGCCAGTGGGGTTATTTGTATCGGCACTAGCGGTGCGAACGTGGACAACAGTTGCTATATCGGCATGATCTACTCCAACGTGCAGCCCATCGTTGGGACCGATCCGGATTCGGTCACCATAACCAGCAGCGGGAGACTTGGCCGCGGTAACGTCTCGTCGCGCCGGTATAAGCACGACATCAAGCCGATGTACAAAACCAGCGAAGTAGTCTACAATGAGTTCCTCAAAGAGCACAAGAGAGTTGAGGAATTGGAAGCGACGGTTGCGGATCTCGCGGCACAGTTGCAGAAGCTAAGCGCCCGGGTGGAAATGAAGGACTCTGTCGCGCAAGTCGCTGTAAATACGCAGTAGAACCCGACACACAAACCGAAATGCTGTAGCCACGGCGCTGGGTTGCCGTGCTGCGGTCTGCGGTGGCAGCAATAGCTCCGGAGGGCCTCCACACAGCGAGGCGGCTACAATCTCTTCGATTTCGATCTCGACAACGTGGCGAGGTCTTTCCGAGACTCGTCACTATGAAAACAATAATTCGATTATTTCCCACATTCCTCGCGTTTCTCTGTCTAACGACTTTCGAACCAAAAGCACAGGCCGTCGTCCCGTCGCCCGATGGAGGCTATCCCGGGTTCAACACCGCGGAAGGGACAAAGGCCCTTTTTAGTCTCACCACGGGCTCTGCGAACACGGCAGTTGGTTGGTTTTCGCTCTTTAGCAACGCGGACGGCAGCTTCAACACCGCTACCGGCGCCGGGACCCTCCTTTTCAACACCGCAGACGAAAATACGGCCTTTGGCACGGCGGCGCTTTTAAGCAACACCACAGGTAACGAGAATACGGCCAACGGAACCCTTGCCCTGTTCGGCAACACCACAGGTGTCCAAAATACTGCTGTCGGGTATTCCGCGCTCTCAAGCAATACCACCGCCGGCGCCAACACCAGCGGCGCCAACACAGCAATTGGCGCGTTTGCCCTCGGCCTCAACGTGACTGGTGGCGCTAACACTGCCATCGGTTATGCCGCTCTTTACAATGCCACTGGTGGCGGCAATATCGCGCTGGGCGATCTGGCTGGAGTCGACGTCACCACCGGCGATAGTAACATCCTTATCGGTCATCGAGGTGTGGCGGCCGACGCTGCTACCATCCGCATCGGCAGTGAATTTCAGACAAGAACCTTCGTCGCCGCCATTCGTGACGTGACAACGGGCGTCGCCGACGCTGTAAATGTCGTCATAGACTCCAACGGCCAGCTTGGCACGATAAGTTCTTCGCACCGATTTAAGAAGGAGATTAAACCGATGGACAAAACCAGTGAAGACATCCTGGCGCTCAAGCCAGTGACGTTCCACTACAAGAGCGACAAAAAAGACACGCCACAATTTGGTCTAATCGCCGAGGAAGTTGCTGCTGTGAACCCTGACCTGGTGGTGCGCGATAAGAACGGCGAGATCTACACGGTGCGTTACGATGCAGTGAACGCGATGTTGCTCAACGAGTTCCTCAAGGAGCACCGCAAGGTTGAAGGGTTAACGAAGGACTTCCAAGCGACAGTTGCACAGCTCACTGCGCGCCTCGACGAGCAGGCAGCACAAATCCAGAAGGTGAGCGCACAGCTTGAAGCGAGCAAACCTGCGCCGCAAATGGTCAACAATCCCTAAAGGCCGGTTGGGGTTGTTGGTATCTCAGCGATTGATTCCAACGGGCGAACGAGCTGGATTACAGACGCACCGCGACGACGGAAAGCATTTCGTTGTGCGTGCGGATGAAAAGTTGATCGTTTTTCATGGAACCGGAAGCGCCGATTCGATCAGGCTGAACGCCCAGACGACTGCGGAGCGCGTGAAATAACGCTCGACAACTGTCAAGGATCAGGTAAGAGCCTCCTCGATTACGTCATCCGACAGTTTCACCTTTTCTTCAGCACGGCTGAATAAGCCGCAGGGGCTGGATCCTCGCTGAGACACCGTTTAGCGCGATCTCTCCAGATCCAACTGGAACCCCGAGTCAGCCTAAGCGAGCCTGCTGTTCAAAAGCGCCTCGTGAGAATGATTCATGGTTCCCGCGCAGAACTGGATTGCAGTTAATGCAGTTCAACAATCCACCCCTAAAACAATCACAACCATGACAACTCTACGCTTAATAAAATCAAACTACCGGTCGCTTCTGCGGCATGGTTGCCTTCTCCTTTCGCTTACCTTCGGCTTCGCCTGGCTTGCACTCGCGCCGGCAGCTCGAGCGGTTGTCCCGCCACCCCCCGGGGGCTATCCCAACTTCACCACTGCTGCAGGGGACAACGCCCTTCAGGCTCTCACCTTAGGCGTTGGGAACACAGCAATCGGTACGTTTTCGTTGTTTAGCGTCACCACTGGCAGCTTCAACACCGCTCTTGGCGCTGGAGCGCTTGATCTTAACACCGCGGACTCAAATACGGCCACTGGCGCTGCAGCGCTTTTGTTTAACAGCACCGGCACAGAAAACACGGCCAATGGAACAGCCGCGCTTGAATTTAACGATACCGGCAGCCAAAACACAGCCAATGGAGCGTTCGCCCTTTTTAACAACACAGAAGGCGACTTCAACACGGCCAACGGTGTTCAAGCACTCTTCAACAACACCACCGGCTTTCGAAACACGGCCATTGGAGTGTTCGCCCTTTCTAATAACACCATCGGCGTCAAAAACACAGCCCTTGGCAACGAAGCGCTCTTGAGCAACACCACCGGAAACTTCAACACGGCGATCGGTCAGGGTGCGCTCGCCAACAACACGACTGGCAGCAACAATCTGGTCTTGGGCAGTAACGGCGGCGGCATCACTACGGCCAATGGCGTTACCTGTATCGCTTCCTTCGGTGGGAACGTGTCCAGTAGCTGCTTTATCGGCCAGGTTCGCGGGAAGACGACGCAAAACGCTAATGCCATACCAGTCGTGATCGACTCCGCCGATCAGTTGGGCACGATGAGTTCCTCGCGTCGGTTCAAAAAGGAGATCACACCGATGGACAGCGCCAGCGAAGCTATCCTGGCGCTGAAACCAGTGACGTTTCACTACAAGAGTGATGAGACGAACACGCCGCAATATGGGCTTATCGCCGAGGAAGTAGCGGAGGTCAGCCCGGACCTGGTGGTGAGCGACGACAAAGGCGAGATCTACACCGTGCGCTACGACGCCGTGAATGCAATGTTGCTCAACGAGTTTCTCAAAGAGCACCGCAGAGTTCAGGAACAGGAAGCGACGATCGCGCAACAGCGTGAAGATTTCGAGGGGGCGATTGCCCAACAGCGAAAGCATTTCGAGGCCACGATCACGGAGCTAAAAAAAGGAATGGAGACCGTGACCGTACGTTTGGACGAGCAGGCAGAGCAAATCCAAAAGGTGAACGCGCAGATGGAGATCAGTAAACCCGTCGCGCGGATGGCGTTGAATAATCCATGAAACTTTAGAAATTTTGAAAACGCTAAGGAAATCTGGATTGGGGATAAGGATAGAAGGCTTTTCTCCCGGAGCTTTCTTCCCCTGTTCGGTCATGCACTGCCAGGGCCAACCCGACCGGGAAAAAGGAAAACAATAATTATGAAGCTACAAAATGTAATTCAAATCTCGATCCTGATTGTCTGCCTTGCGCTTTCGCCGAGGGCGCACGCGGTCGTGCCAGCGCCGGATGGCGGGTATCCCGGGGGCAACACAGCAGAAGGGCAGAACGCCCTTTTAAGTCTGACCACCGGCGGATTCAATACAGCGGTTGGTTTTTTGTCGCTTAGGAGCACCACCACCAATAGCTTCAACACGGCCATTGGCGCTGGGACGCTTCTTTCCAACACGGCAGACAGCAATACTGCCATTGGAGCAGGAGCGCTTTTAAGCAACACTGGAGGCAGGTCCAACACGGCCGATGGAGCGTTTGCTCTCTTTAGCAACACCATCGGTGAAGCCAACACGGCCACCGGTGGCCAGGCTCTCCAGAATAATACCGGGGGCGGCGGCAACACGGCCAGTGGTGCCGAGACTCTCAAGAACAATACCATCGGGAGCAACAACACCGCATACGGTGCCGGCGCGCTTTTTAATAATAGCACTGGCGACTTCAACATGGCCTTAGGCAGGAATGCCGGCACCAGCATCACCACGGCCGATAACGTGATCTGTATCGGCCAGATAAGTGGCGCGAATGTGAGCAACAGCTGTTTTATCGGCAACATTCGCGGGAAGACCACGGCAAACAACAACGCCATACCGGTGTTGATCGACACTGCAGGCCAACTGGGCACGGTAAGTTCTTCGCGCCGGTTCAAGAAAGAGATCAAACCGATGGACCATGCCAGCGAAGTGATTCTCGGACTTAAGCCGGCAACATTTCACTACAAGAGTGACAAGACGAATAGGCCTGAATTTGGTTTGATCGCCGAGGAGGTCGCTGAGGTGAATCCCGATTTGGTCGTGCGTGACGAAAACGGCGAGATCTACACTGTGCGCTACGAGGCGGTCAACGCCATGCTGCTTAACGAGTTTCTGAAAGAACACCGCAAAGTCGAAGAACAGAGCCATAAGCTTCAGAAGCAAGAGGCGACGCTCGCCGAGTTGAGAAAAGAAATGGAAACTCGTTTCAGAGAGCAGGATGCAAAAATCCAAAGAGTGAATGAGCAGATGGAGATTAGCAA
>WNFU01022007.1_pt1 | contig 11583 bp, 10 predicted proteins | sample 5400121 | NCBI WGS metagenome assembly WNFU01 (sample SAMN13153360, study PRJNA577476) | soil metagenome | isolation source: 100 cm soil or saprolite under grassland replicate 1 | place: USA:California | collected 2016-06-15 | reverse complement strand
GGCTGACGGCCTGGGCGTCCGCCTGGCGGATTATCCGATTCAGCGGATCGTGCCCAGTCATACCCTCCCGTGCCAGCAGACGATGCAGCCATTTGCCCGTGACCGCCGGCTGCCGATCGAGTGGTCCGCGGCGCTGCGTGTCCAGAGCCTGCCCACCGAGGTGCTCGGTCTGGTCCACGATCCGATGCTGCGGGACGCGGCACTTTGCACCCACGGGAGGTGATCGAGCGGCTGTTCGCGCAACTCGCCGGGAACGGCGGTCACTGAAGACCCCTTGCGGTGCCCAAGGGTGGGACCTGGGTGCTGAAGCGCCTGGCCGGTGGACTGGTGCGGGCCCGCTCCCTCCCGCCGCACCGCAGCTTGACACCCACCCCATGGGATATCTGTCAGGGCCTCCTCGGTCTGGGGAAGCGAGGGGGTTACCATCAGTCGACACGGTCGGCGGTGGGCGGCTCGTCCGTTTCACCCGGCAGCGGACCCAGCAACTCCTCCCGGACCTGCTCGGCGCGCGGCTCGGCCTGCGCGAACGAAGCCGGCACGTTCTCGAACCGGGGGCTGTTCATCCCACCGGGGTGATGACAGCTGCGTGTCGCTTGGACACCGTCGGACCCAGCGCCGGGCCGATGCGCTTGGGTTCCGGCGTGTCGCGAATCACCTTCGGTGCATCGATTGTCGATCGGGCGGGTCGGATCCTCCCGTGGGGGTGAGCCATGTCCAAGGTTGCAGGTTCCACTGAAGAGCGACGTCATGCCGAGGCGATCGGACGTCGCTATCTCATCCGGTTCGAGGAAGACCTGCTCAGGCAGCGGCCGCTGTGGATCCGTGTGATCATCGAGTTCCTCGGGACGGCCCTGCTGGTACTGGTCGCCGCCGGTGCCGGGGTGATCAACCGGTACGCGGGAGGCAACCCGATCTCTCGCACCGCGGCGGTGGTCGCACCAGGCGCGATCGTGATGGCGTTGATCTACGCCTGGGGTCCGCTGTCGGGGCTGCACATCAACCCGGCGGTGACCATCGCGTTTGCCGGCCGCCGAGTGTTCCATCCGTCCTGGGTGGTGCCCTACATCGTGGCGCAACTGGCCGGCGCGATTGCCGCGGCGCTGTTCCTGCAGTTGATGTTCGGCCATGTCGCCGCGGGCGGGAACTATCCGATTGCCGGGCCGGGCGGCGCGTGGAAGTCGTTGGTGATGGAGATCGTCCTCACCACGATCCTGGTCACGGTGATCCTCAATACGGCCACTGGGTACCGCAGCATCGGGCACAACGCGGCCCTGGCCGTGGGGGCAACGGTCGCGCTGCTGGGCTTGTTCGCCAGCCCGATCAGTGGCGCCTCGATGAACCCGGCACGCTCGCTTGGCCCTGACATCGTGGCAGGCGACTTCACCGGCTGGTGGGTGTACGTCTTCGGCCCCGCCATCGGCGCCTGCATCGCGGTGATGATCATCGGGCTGGTTCGAGGACTGCCCGACAAGGAGGAGCGCGAGGCCGCCGAAGGCGGAGCGCTCCCACTGTGACGCCCTCGTCGAGCGCCGGATCAGTGCCTCACCCGGGTGTCCCGGTGGCCGCTCGGACGATGCACCGAAAGCCGATGTGCCCGGTCGAGGTCTCGACGGTCTGACCCTGCCGTGCCGCCGGACGATACCGCAGGCAGTAATTGGGGGCGCACAGATAGGAGCCGCCCTTGGTGACCCGCCGGGGGAACCGCTCACCCGGTTGCCCCAGGCCGTAACTCTGCTCTGGCGAGCTCACCCGCGGGTTGTGAGGTGCGCAGCAGGGATGCTCCACCCCGCCCGGGTGCCTGGGCGTGAAGAAGTCGCAGGTCCACTCCCAGACGTTGCCCGCCATGTCGAACAACCCGTAGCCGTTGGGAGGAAACGACTCCACTGGCGAGGTCCCCTCGTACCGGTCGGTCAGCAGGTTCTGCCACGGAAATTCGCCCTGCCAGGTGTTGGCCAGCATCTTGCCCTTGGGAGCGAACTCGTCCCTCCAGGCCGCCCCTGGACGCGAACTCCCACTCGGCCTCGGAGGGCAGCTCCTTGCCCGCCCACCTCGCGTACGCCTCCGCGTCCCCGTAGGCCACGTGCGTGACCGGGTGTCGCTCGCGGCCATGCACGGTGCTCCGCGGCCCGTCAGGATGACGCCAGCAGGCTCCCGGCACCCAATGCCACCAGTTGCGGTAGTCGTCAAGGTTCACCGGACCGTGGGTCTTTCGGAAGACCAGGGAGCCGGGGACCAGCAGCGCTGGATCCGCGTCGGGGTAATCGGCGGCGTCCGGGGCCTGCTCGGCAAGTGTCATGTGTCCGGTGGACTTCACGAACCGACGGAACTCCGCCACCGTCACCGGATGCTGGTCCATCCAGAACCCGTCGACCGAAACCCGATGCGCGGGGGCTTCCTCAGGGTAGAAGTCGTTGGATCCCATGAGGAACGTCCCACCTGACACCCAGACCATGTCCCTGGGCGGCGGCCCTCCGGGAAGATCGCCGCTGGACCGGCCCATGCCTCCCACCTCCCATGATCGCGCCCTTCCCGCGTTACCGCCGATGCGATGGCCGTGCGTTGGTGCTGCCCGGCGAGGCCACCTCCCTGGCGTCCGGCGGCGACACCTTCTTCCTTCTAAAATGCTTCCTGGGAGTTCATGCTGCATGGCTGAGTTCCTCCCTTCCAACCGGCTGCTGGTCGGGCGCGAACGGGCTGCCGATCTGCGACAGCACCTGCGCCGCAGGGATCGTGCGTGCCCACCGCTGGGCGTCGGCGACCAGATCTTCAAGGCGCTGACGCTGGTGGGTATGGGTGACCGAGCGGCGCAATGCCCGCCACAGCCACTCGATGCGGTTGGCGTCCGGGTCGTAGGTGGGGGTGTAGACCAGCACCAGATCCTCGCCCAGCTCCGCAAGCAGCGCGCGCAGCAGCCGCGAGCCCTTGGGGGTGTGGATGCCAAGGTTGTCCAGGATCACCATGGCGATCCTGGAGTGCTGCCGCGAGCGTGCCACCGCGCGGCGCAACTGGGCGACCAGCGGCGCGGCGCGGCGCCCGTCAGCCAACTGGAAGTCCAGCCAGCCGTCGCGCCAGTCGACCAGCCCAAAGCCGTACCGCTTGTAGTTCTTACCCGGGGCCTGCACCAGCCGCTGCCCCGACCGGCCAGCCCGCGACCAGACCCGCGTCAGGGTCGGGTGCAGGGCGACCTCGACCTCGTCTTGCAGGTACAGGTCCGCCCGGCCAAGCAGCCCCAGCAGCCACGGCAGATCCTCCGGGAACAGGTCGTCGGCCAGGGTGGCATCCGGGACCAAGTCGCCTGCGGGTGGGGGCAGCGGTGATGCGGCGGCCCCAAGCAGTGCCTCCACCCTCAGCCGTTTTTTGCCCACCCCGGCTGGGCCTGCGCCTTGCGCGACAGCACCCAGCGGGGCCGCTTGCACACATACCCGGCCCGGTGCAGCGCTAGGCGGAGCGTCTCGATCCCCGCCCGGTGCCCGCTCACCCCGGCCAGGTAGTCGGCCAGCAGCCGACACGTCCACAGCGCACTGTCCACGCCAACCTCGTGGGGGTCCAACTCGGCGACCCGGACCAGCTCGGCCTCCCACGAGGGTGGGTAGTGGGGCCGCTGGCCCAGGTGGGGCCGGTGCGGCACCGCGTCGGGCCCGCCGCCAAGGTAGCGCTTGAGGACCCGGCGGATGGTGTCGGGGCTGCGCCGGACCAGCATGGCGATCTGGGGGGGCGTGTGGCCCTGCGCGTTGAGCAGGACGATCTGGTAGCGGGTGCGGGTCTCGGCGTCGCGGGTGGTGCGGTAGCGGCGTTCCAGCTCGGCATGGGCGGCTGGGTCCAGGGGCACGCGCATCGGCGGCGGCATGATCGTCCCCCTTACAAGCAGGAGCGTTGACCATGCCCATTGTCTTCATCACGCAAGCCCTGTCAGGAAGCATTTTTAGCCGCTGGCTCCCTGGCCGACAGCCTGGACCGCTGCGTGCTCGTGCAGCTCCCGCTCCTTTGGATGCAGGGCGGGCTTCAGGTCGAACACGACCCTCTTGACGGTGCCCGTGAAGGCGTACGGGGCCTTGTCCTCGTAGGCGCGGTCGACGACGAGGCCGTTGTCGCGGCCCACGTCCATGCCGGCATAGGACGAGAAGGCGACGGGGACCGTCCGTGGCATGTTGCCTTCGCCGATCTGCCTGTCGTTGGCCCACAGCGTGACCTTGCCTCCGGTGCCCGGCTTGTTCTCGTCCGCCTCGAACAGCATGCGCACGGTCACGTCGCCTGTCGGGATCGTCTCCGTGGACACCTGCTTGTAGGTCTCCACACCAAGGAACGAATAGGTGTGGTTCAGCAGGCCCTTGTCATCGACCCACAGCCCGAAGCCACCGATGAAGTCCGCGTTGGCGACGATGACGCCCTCGGCGCCGCCATCGGGAACCATGAGCTCAGCCTCGATCACGTACGAGCGCCCGTAGATCCGCGGAACCATACCACGCTGGACGTTCTGGACGTCCCCGTCGAACGCGAACCGCGTGATGGTCGGCAGCGGAGGCAGGATGCCGAAGAAGATCGAGAAGCCCGCCAGCAGCGGCAGCACCCTGTTGCGCTCGGCCTCCCGCCACCACAGCTTCTGCAACTCCTCGAGCTTGTCGGGGTTGTCCGCCGCCAGGTTCTTGGCCTGCGAGAAGTCGTCAGGCAGGTAGTAGAGCTCCCAGACGTCCTTCTCCGGGTCGTAGCCGCTGCCGGGCGCGAACCGCTTGATCGTCTCCGGCGAGAGGTCCCAGGGCGCCTTGTCCAGCCTCGTGCACGCCCACCAGCCGTCCTTGTACATCGCACGGGCGCCGAAGATCTCGAAGTACTGCACAGTATGCCGCTCGGCGGCCTTGGCGCGGTCGAAGGTGTACGCGAAGCTCGTGCCGTCCATCGGCTCCTGCCCAATCCCGTCGACGACCTTGGGCTCGGGCAGGCCGACCGCCTCCAACACCGTCGGGCCGATGTCGATGCAGTGCGTGAACTGCGTGCGCAGGTCACCGTCGGCCTTGATGCGGTCCGGCCAGGCGACGACCATCGGATTCCGCGTCCCCCCCAGGTGGCTGGCCATCTGCTTGCCCCACTGGAAGGGGGTGTTGCCGGCGTGTGCCCACGCCGCGGCGAAGTGCGGCGCCGTGTGGTCCCCGCCGAGGGCCTCGATGCCGCCGTACTCGTCGATCAGCTTCAGCTGCTGCTCGGCCGTGAGCGGAACGCCGTTGAGGAAGGTGGTCTCGTTGAACGAGCCGGTGACCGTACCCTCCATGCTGGAGCCGTTGTCTCCCCAGATGTAGAAGACGAGCGTGTTGTCCAGGTCGCCCATCTCCTGGATGGCGTCCAGCAGCCGGCCGATGTTCCAATCGGCGTTCTCCGAGTAGCCCGCGAAGACCTCCATCTGGCGGGCGTAGAGCTTCTTCTCGGCGTCGTTGAGCGAGTCCCAGGCGGGGAATAGCGCCGGCCGCTTGGTGAGCTCCGCATCCTGGGGGACGACCCCGAGCTTCTTCTGACGTTCCAGCGTCTCCTCGCGAAGCTGGTCCCAGCCCTGGTCGAACTTGCCCTTGTACCTGTCGGCCCACTCCTTGGCCACGTGATGCGGTGCGTGCGCGCAGCCGGTGGAGTAGTACATGAACCACGGCTTCCGCGCGTCCTGCGCGCGTAGGGCTTGCCATCCCTGCCCTGCGGCACGCCGAGCACCGTGTTGTCCTGCGTGATGATCGGGTCATACTGCCCGGCCGCACCGCTCAGGAACCCCCACCAGTGATCGAAGCCCCACGACTGCGGCCAGTGGTCGAACGGTCCGGCGGAGCCCTGGACGTTGTCGGGCGTCAGGTGCCACTTGCCGAACCCGCCGGTGACGTAGCCGTTCTCCCGCAGGATGCGGGGAAGGGCGGTGCAGCTCTTGGGCCTGGCGGCCGTGTAGCCGGGAAACGGCCCTGGGTACTCCGCGATCGAGCCGAAGCCCACGCGATGGTGGTTGCGGCCGGTCAGCATCGCCGCACGGGTCGGCGAGCACACGGCGGTCACATGAAAGCGGTTGTAGGTGAGGCCCATCTTCTGGACGCGTGTCAGATTGGGGGTGCTGATCGACCCGCCGAACGTGTCGGGGTTGCCGAAGCCCGCGTCGTCGATGAGGACGACGAGCACGTTGGGTGCCTCCTCCGGCGCCTTCGGCCCGGGGATCATCGTCCAGTCTGGGAGCGACTGGTCCAGCGTGCGCCCCATCGTCCCGCCGAAGCCGCGGTCGGGGATCGGCAGCACGCTGCGGTCAGGCTTGAACTTGCCCATGGCTTCGGCAAGCGAGGCCTGCAGCTGCTTCATGCCCTTCTGGTCGGACTCGACGACCGACTTCATCGGCGAGCCGGGGAGGGCCCGCTCGATCGCGAGCCGGTGCTCGCCTGGGAAGATGGCGATGATCCCCGCCGATCCCGGCGGCAGCGCCTCGCCGACCTTGTCGTGGATCCCGCTCCTCAACCTGTGGTCGACGAACCTGCCGACGATGGCGCCGCCAGCCGCGCCGACCGCCACCGAGGCGAGCAGTTCGGGCGCGAACAGCCCGACCACCACACCGACCCCCCCGCCCCAGCCGAGGCCCTTGCGTCCGAGGTGATCGCCGGTGCTGAGCACCGTCACCTCACCGGACTGGTCGTGGGCAACCAGGATCACGCCCTCGACCTTCACCTGCTTGGCCTTGACCAGCTCCACGAGCGCGTCGAAGTCCCGCTGTGCCACATCGATGCTCTGATAGCCGGCGACCAGAACATCCATCGGCACGTCGCTCACGGCCCCCTCCTCTCGAACGGATCCACCTCGTCCAGTCCACCTCGGCCGATCCGGCAAGCCCTGGCCTGCCGGGCCAGATTCCGCCGGAGCCCATCTGAACCCGTCCGGTCGCCAGACCGCATCATCCCAACGGGAGGAATCTGGAGGGGACCATGGTTGGTGACCCAGGCGGTGGGTCACCAAGGGGAGGCCTCATCCAACGGTCGAGGTTGGAGCCAACGGCACCACTGGGTGGCGGGGTCCTCCCCACCGGCCGTGCCACCAGCCTGCCGTTCAGGCCGGTCAGGACCGGTCGCGAGCGGACAGTCAGGGGACAACACCGAAACGGCCGTGACCTGCGCCGTTCCGCGTCGCCGAAGATGCGACCAAGGCTCTTGCCAGCAGGTGCTGGTGCTACGTACGCACCGCGGCCTGCTTGAGCTGGTCGACCTGCTCGTCGGTCAGGTCTTGGCGGAGTACCTGCCGGCTCCCCGCTCCCACGGCCGAGACCAACTCCTCTGTGGTCTTGGGTTCGGCCACCAGGATGAGTGCCGAGCTGTTGTGAGGCAGCGCAGCCTTGACCGGCTCGACGAGCGGATCGAACGCGCCTGCTCGGTCAGAGGCCCCGAGCGCTCCGCCGGTGACCGCGCCCACTGTGCCCCAGAAGAGGAGCCCGAGTGGCCCGGCGATCATGCCAAGAAGCAGACCGGTCCCGCCCCCGATCGCCAGTCCGGCGCCGGCGTGGTCCTCGTCGCCATAGTCAGGACTGGTGGCTTTCATCGAGAACCGCCCGCCGACGTGGTGCTCGAGCACGGCGACCTCGGTCAGCCACGGGTCGTCTCGCGAGGTTCGCAAGGCGCTGAGCTCCTTCTCGGCTGTATGGGCGCCGTCGAACGCGATGGCCGCCATCTCAACTGACATGGTCAGCTCCCTTCACCGAGAGCCCGAACCAGATTCTCGGCTCTCGTCGTGGTTTCGTTGCCTTACTCGGTCTGAGCCCATGTGTACCGTCGACGCAACCGTCCCACCGGGGCGGGTTGCGGTCATCACCCGTTTGGTATGAGGTTTTGGTCTTGACCGAAGCCTCGTCGCCTCCCACCGGTTCATCGAGTCCTTGCTGGGGGCGCTCAGACTGCCGGGCGGAGCAGCTCCAGGGCCCGGTCGGTGGCATGCTCGACGTAGCTCGGCTGCAACCGCGATCCGTGCCGGATGGCCTCGGCGAGCTGCCGGCGGGTCGCCACCTGGACCCGCTCCACCGATCGGTGAGCTTAGGGCAGCGGGCCACCGTGGATGTACAACAGCGCCCGGACGGGTATCAAGGAGCCGCCCGCGAGGAGGTCCGCGATGGCCGCCACCTCCCAGCGCAGCTCGGGCAGCGGGCCGGCCGTGGTGCCGCGTGCCGGCCATGGTGCCGCCCCCCTGGGTAGCCATGGCAGTCGGGCGCCCCGCCAGGACTGGATGACCCAGACGCCCGTCGGGCCGACCACCAGGTGGTCGAGGCTGGCCGACCATCCAGGCAGGGTGACGTCGTGCAGCACCAGGTGGCCCTCGTGCTCCAGCGGCCGGAGCGCGCCGGCCGTGCGGCGCTGCGTCGCGGCCTGCCGACGCCACACGCTGGCGCTGGCTGAGGGGCGGAAGCGGACCCGCCACCCGGTCACCAGCGCCGCCACCAGGGCTATGGGCCACCCCAGCCAGGCACCTACGGTGAGGCCGATCAGCAGGCCGCCGCCGATGGTCGCCGCTGCCAGCGCGCCCGCCCGCCACCACCAGCCTTGCCGCCAGGCCTTGAGTTCCTCCTCGCGGTGGCGCTGGTAGGCGGCCTGGGCGGAGGCGCCGGGCCGGCTATCGCGCGGGTCGAGGGCGGGACGGGCTGGCATCGCCCTTCCGCTGGATGCCGTCCAGATCTCCTCCGCCAGCTCCCGTACCCGCTCCGAATCGAGCCGCCGGACCGCCAGGCCGGCGCAGCTTCCATCGGGCCGTGCGCAGCCGCATGCGTGGTGGTCGCCCTCGTGGCGCTTGCCGGCCATGCCCGCCTCCTCTCGCACAGCCGTCTCAGCCCGTTCAGGCGGTCAGGTCGCGGACCTCGCGGCCGTGGGCGGCCAGGCCCCGGAACGGGTGGTAGGGGACGGGTCCCTCCTCTACCTGCTGCCCGGGCCGGCCGCGCCGGTCGGCCCGGGAGGCACATCCTTGCCACCGTCGTACCGGTCTCGATCGTGGTCATCATCACCCGGTCGGGATGAGATTTCGGGGGTGAGCGAGGCCGGGCCCGAATGCGTCCTGGGTGCCCCGTCGGAATTCATCCTCAACGGGCGATGGCGTGCAGTCGAACATCTGGTGGCGTGGCGTTTTCGGACTTCGGGCGGCGCAGGGCGGTGGAGGATGGACAGGGACGATGGAGCGCAGCTGTTAGAGCCCGCGCCGCTGGGGGCGTCGGCGCCCACTGGGTCGGGCGAGCGCGGGCGCGCGCCGGTGGATTGGCTGGTTCGCGGGGCGTCGGCGCTGGCGGGTGCCGCGGTCTCGGTGACTACCTGGGAGGTCGGGACCACCCTGCGCTTCGCGCGGCTGGCGACGGGTTTCGCATTCCAGGCACCCGCGGAGCTGGTTGGTCGCGCCGGCCAGATGGTGGGCCGGCTGGGCGGGGCGCCGCCGAACCTTCCGGAGGAAGTGAATCGAGCGCTGGTTCTGCGTCTGTACCGGGCGGCGGTTCAGGCCGACCTGCCCACCGCCCGGAAGCTTTTCGCCGAGGAAGTCAACTGGCACGTGCCCGGCCCGGAGCCCGGGGCCGGGCGCTACCGCGGCGTCGCCGAGACGGTGCCGGCGCTCGGCGCCATCTGGCGGCAGATGGGGAGCGTCGAGGCGGTCGAGCTCCGTGACGTCGTGGCGAGCCCCGAGCGCGCGGCGGCGCTGCTGCGCCTGTCGGTGGTCCGGTCTGGCCGGCGGGCGACGCTGGACTGGTGGCTGATGTTCCGCATCGACGGCGGCCAGGTCACCCAGGCGTGGGGGCCGTTTGGGACCGAGCCGCGGCTGTGAGCCTTCTCGACCCGGTCAGCCGTCTTTGGAATGCCAGGGGACGGCGCGCTCGCCGGTTGTGGTCGGCGCGTGGCCATGCCCACATCGAGCTTCGCAGGGTGGATCCCTCACAGGTGGACCGGTTCGCCGAGCGTCTGGAGGCGGAGCTGTGCAGTCATCCGGCGGTCCGTTGGGTGGAGACCGTTGGCGAGGTGGGGCGGGTGGTCGTGGCGTTCGACGAGGACGCCGCCTCGGAGGAGGAGTTCGTCGAGTGCGTGGAGGGCGTCGAGGAGGAGTTCGGCGTCACCGACCAGCCGTTCGACGGGGACCTGGGGCCGCATCCGGCCGACGTCGAGCCGATCGTCCGAGGCGCCGTCGAGATCGCCGGCGCCACCGTCGGGCTGGGGATCGCGTCCGCGCAGCGGGCCGCCCGGCTGCCCCCGATCCCCTACATGGGGACCGCGGCGGGGGCGGTGTCGTTTCTGGAGCACCAGCCCAGGGTCCGCCGGCTCATCGAGCTCCTGATGGGGCCCACGCCCGCCGAGCTGACCCTGTCGCTGAGCAGCGGCCTCTCGCAGGGCCTGGCCGGGTCGCCGATCGGGCCGATCGTGGATATCGGGCTGCGGACGACCCTGCTTGGGGAGGCGGCCGCACGCCGGCGGCGTTGGCTGGACCGCGAGGGGGCGCTCTGGGAGGGGCCCTCGGGTCACCCGAGGGGACCGGCCAAGATCGAGCCTCGCCCGGTGAAGGTGCCGCCGGGTGCGGTGGAGCGGTACGCCGACGCCGCCTTCCTGGCTTCACTGGGCGGCGCGGCCATCACCCTGGCGACGACCCGCAGCTTTCAGCGGGGCGCCGCGATGCTCCAGGCGGGACTGCCCAAGGCGGCTCGCTTCGGGAGGGAAGGGTTCGCCGCGCACCTGGGCCGCATCCTGGCCGCACGCGGCATCATGCCGCTGGACTCCGGGCCGATTCGGCTGCTGGACCGGGTGAACTGTGTGGTCATCGACGTCGACCTGCTGGTCCGGCCCGAGTTCGAGCTGCATGACGTCAAGGTCGTGGCGCCGGCTGACAGCAGCGACCCAGAGCGCGTCGCGCGGCGCCTCTTCGACCGCCGTCGCCCGACGGCCAGACGCCGGCAGGGCGGATGGACCCTTGCGCCGCTCGCCGCCCTCGGTCTGGAGGCGCCGGCGGGCAGCAAGCGCCTGGCGGCCCGGATGGACAGGCGGGGCCTCGCGCTGGGATTGGCCCATCGAGGGCGGCTGGTGGCGCTGGCCTGCGCTGAGCCGGCGCTGCGCGCGGGATCGGAAGAGCTGGTCGCGCAGGCTCGGCGCTCCGGCCTGGAGGTCGTCGCCGCAGGGGACCCAATCCTGGCGTCGAGGCTGCATCCCGACCGGACCGTGCCGAACGGGCCCCGCCTGCCGCGGGCCATCCGCTCGCTCCAACGGGCCGGCTGCGTGGTCCTGGTGGTCGCGGCTGGCGGATCCCCGGGCCTGGCCGCCGCGGACCTGGCGCTGGGGCTGCGCCTCCAGGACGGGCCGCCGCCGTGGGGGGCCGACCTGATGTCGGAGGACGACGACCTCGGCCACGCCTACCTGCTCTTCCAGGCCTGCGAGGCCGCCCGCCAGGTCAGCCGCCAGAGCGTGGTCCTGAGCGGCGCCGGCGCCGGCATCGCCGCCGCTTCGCTGGCAACGCCCTTCGGCCTGGTGTCAGGAGCCGAGCAGCGAACCATGAACGTGGTGAACATGGCATCGGCAGTGGCGCTGGCCAACGGGACACGGCTCGCGGCGAGACTGGCACGGCATCCACTCACGGTCCGGC
>WNFU01018338.1_pt1 | contig 11585 bp, 7 predicted proteins | sample 5400121 | NCBI WGS metagenome assembly WNFU01 (sample SAMN13153360, study PRJNA577476) | soil metagenome | isolation source: 100 cm soil or saprolite under grassland replicate 1 | place: USA:California | collected 2016-06-15 | reverse complement strand
TGAATGCGCGCGGTCGAGTCACTCGGGCATTACGGAGAGCGAGAAAGACCGGGGGCTTGTTGGAGGACCAATCGCACTTCGGGGTTCCCGATCGAAGTGGCAGGCGCCCCGGTCTTTCGGTAGATGGCAGGCGGCCCATCATCACGGACGAATTCGATAAAACCGTGTCCCCGTTACCGGGACGGTTTGAGGATTGGTTTGGCTAGATGCCGGAACCCAGTTGGGCGGTGACAATGAGTCGGTTTGCTCCAACGTGCCCGAACCAGTCCACGAGATGGTCACAGTCCCGGTGGAAAGAGCAGGTGGGTTGAACGTTGGTGGCGTTGCCTGGCCCACGCGCCCGCTTTCCGGCGGTCCCTGCGCCGTCGGAGTGAAGTTTGCATCCGTCGTGACCAACAGTTTGTCAACGATCTGGCCGTCCTCGCGCATCCAAATGTGAAGTGTGTGAACACCCGTGCTGGCGACGGTGAAGGTCGCCCTCGTTTCAGGGGTAACATCAGTTCCACCGACCCAGGCCCAGGAACTTCCGCCCAGCACAAGTCGGTTGCCACAGCAATCGGCAAATGCATCGATGTTGTCCAGCGTGGTGCCGCTGGGATCGACGTCATCGATTCCGGCGTGCAGGGAATCTCCTCCGCCATCCGATCCGCGGAACCAAAAGTAATGGGTCCCCGTTTTGACAAAGTTGATTTGGTAGGACAAGCGCGGACTATCGGTGAGAGCTCCCGGCAGTCCGATCGACGCGCCAGACTCCGGCAAGGAATACATCGAACCCGCGCCGGAAGAGCCGGCTGGTGTCAGGTCGAAAATCCACCGGTGATCAGCCGATGGGGTGTTGGTGTCAAAGTTTTCGGCTTCCCAAACCGCCAGCCCGTTCATGTCCTGCTGGATCGGCGGCAGGGTAATGGCCGCTTGATCCGTGAGGAACGATGCACTCCCCGTTCGGGTGAAGGCAGGTGTGCCGGTGTCCGTGTACGTCAATTGGATCGTGTGGCGCGTGGCCGCGGCGAGGTCGCCTGGCGGATCGTACGTGACCGTGGTCAAGCCTGCCGATTTGGTTACCGTTGCGTTGACGCGGGTGCCGTTGAAGGCAAGTTGAATCGTGTTGGTGACGACCTGCGTGTCGGCATCCATGATGGTCAGCGTGATGTTGGTGGTGACTGGAACACCCGTCGCGTTGGGCGCCGGACGGGCCGATGCGACGAAGGGCCGGGCCACCAGCGTCGAGCGATACGCCTTGATTGCTCTCGTATCCGCGCGGTCGTTGATGAGGACGTTCGCACCGGTGCTCGGATCCACCGAGAAGAATTCCACTTCGGCGCCACCGGTTGTATCCCACCAGATCAGCTCGAAGGGATAGAATCCGTCCTCCGGCACCACGACATAGAAAATGGTCGTTCCCTGGCCGCGGTCGGCGTTGAGCTCACCCGAGGTAAAAGTTGAACGGAGGAGGTCTTGCGGCGCGGACTCCGCCGTCAGGCGGAACCCATCGTCGCTATTCACGCCGAACCGGTGCAGGCCAGCTTTCAACTCGAGATAACTGCGGGCCTGCATGGCGATGTTGTCGGTCTCCAAGGTCGTCCCGGGAATGCCCGGGAGCGGTTTGTCGGGGAAATTCGGCGCTACAAAGACGCCCTGTTCTGCGCCAACGCCGTTGGCGTCCTGATTGTAATTAACGAAACCCACTTCGGTGAAGGTCCCGTCCGTATTGAACCCGGAACCCGGCGGCTGGAATCCCGTTTGCGTCCGATCGATCAAGTCGGCATAAGGCACGCCGGTGCCGGGGTCGATGTACTCGTCATTGAGTTGCCACCGGACTGAATCGACGAAGCCGCCGCCTGGCCGGGCGGCACTCATTTGCCGCAGCTTGAGGGTGAAGCCGGGCTTGTTTGTATCTATGGCGCTGGCCGGCACTTTCATACTGAGCGGCAGCGTCGCATAATTCTCCACTGTGAATTGGAACGTGTTCGTGAACGTTTGCGGGGTGCTGTCGCGATAGACCAGTATGACCGTGTTGGTGGAACCCGCGGGGAAAATAGCAGGTGGGGAAAAAGCGACGGTGGTGATCGTTCCACTCTTGGTAATCGTTGGAGCGACCGCCGGCCCGTTGAGAAAGAGCGAAATCGAGTTGGTATTTACCTGCGTGGAGCTGCCATCTTCCAGTTCGGCAACAATGCGAGCATCCGGTGCGGCGTTTTGTGCCGGCGGCGAACGGTAGATGACGAGTGTTGGCAGGTTCGGGGGCGGCTGGAGCGCCCATCTGATCGCGGCGTCCAACAGATCGGTGGCGTTGGTGTTATACACGCCAGTTCCGGTGCTGGCGTTGTAAAAGAATGCCACCCGGCGGCTGGGCACCACCGTGGTGTCGTCGGCCAGACGAGAGCCCTTTTCGTACGCCCAAATGCAGATCCGCCCTTCATCCACGCCCGGGGTCGCATTGGTGGCGATGAGGATCGCGTTTGTTCCAACCGTGTAGGGAAGGGCCGAGGAACTCACCGTGGCGGTCAAGCCGGGTTCGACGATGTCAATGGTTCCGGATTTTCCGGCCGCGAGAGGATGGCTTTGATTGGCCACGGTGATGGCGAGCGAAGTGTGCCCACCCGCGTTGCCGAATGTGTTTTCTCGCTGCCAGCTCAACTCGTCGTAAAGCCCCGGCTCGTAGTTCACAATCGGAATGCGGCCTGTCCGCAACGTACTGATCGAAAGCGAATTGATCGGTTGGTTGCCGCTGCCGACACTGGACGAGATGAGGATCAAATCCTTCCCCGCGAAAAAATCACCCAAGGCCGCGTCCTGATCGTCGGCCGCTGTTACTGTGTGGCCCTGCGCTTGGAGGCGAGTAACCACTTCCTGGTCGTTAAGGTTGGAAGGAGTCGTGGGATCGATGATCGAACTGACAATAAAGAGTATGTTTGCCGCGTTGGCCGGGTAGACAAAGCAGCCAAGGACGAGCAACAACGATGGCAGCAGCCGCTTGATCGCCTGTCGAGAGGTTGTTTTCATCTTAGCCTTTCCCTGTTTCGTCTGGCCCTGAAATGGAGTCCGGATTCGTCATGTCCCGTTTTCGCACCGTCTCCAGGATCGAGTGCTTGTTTCAACCCTTTTCCCGCTTTGACTCAAACGGTTTGAAGCGCACAAACCTGGGAACACGGAGAAGCTAAAGGGCTGGACCGGCTTGTCACGCGGCCATTGGTTCGACTTGCGAATGGGAGTTTCGATCTACTCCCGACATGAGGAAATAAGCAGACGTAGGGAGGCGCGGACAACTGCCCAGCAGGCCGGTAGTTCGTTGGCGCCTGTCTCGCGTTGCAGCCGTAGACATCATGGTGGACGCAGAGGGCGTCGCTGGAAGTTTGGGCGGCAATGCGTATCTGTAATCGGTGGCCGATCGCCCCACTGCACGTTTCCGCCCGAGAAAATTCAACCGCGCATTGCAAACGATGATCGTCAGTTTAGCAGTGGCAATGGTTCTGGTTGGGCTTGATGTTTCCATCTTTCACGCCGCTCATGGTCGTGAGGAACGAATTTAATATTCGTCGGCAATCCGAGCATCTGAAAGTAGTTCGTCGGCGTCGGCACACGAAGGGACTGAGGCAGGCTGTCGGCGGGGATGTTGTAGTTAAATTCGGCGACGTTCGATGTGACGCCAGAGATGCCCATGTCAACAACAAGGTAAATGTTTGTGGCCTGCCATCGAACCTTGTAATATGGCATTGGAAAGACCACTCCGTTCGAGTCATATTTCCACTGCTTACATTCAACGGGTTCACCCAATCCGATTTGCTTTGCGTCGATACCGATTCGATGCAGCTTATCGCGCGCAAGGGCTAAGGCGCTTTCCCTCTTTAACACGTTGGTCATAGTGGCAAGCGCGTCGCTTTTCTCATCGTTGTAGAGGTACATTCTAAAAGAAAAGTCGTTATCTCGGAGCAGCGAGAATCTGCCCTCCCCCACTCCAAAATCATACCTGCTCACTCGAATGCTGCCGGAAAGGCCATTGGTTTTTGGGCGAATTACAAGTCGGGTGACATGATTTGACCTGATTGGAAGCGGGACATCCAGGTTCCACGCTCTGGCGACAAAATTGGCCTGATCCAATAGCGTGGTTAAGGCATACGCATCAAAAGCGGGCGTGCTCATTGGGATGATGCCATCTGGCTGTAGCACAATTTTGGGTGGTTGCTTTTCAGCTGAGACAGCCTTCGCCCCCAGCACGATTACCAGGCACATCGGAATGAGAGCCAAAGAGTTCTTCATGGCGGAACTAAATCATCGTCCATCCAAGGCAAATCGGGACAACCATGAATAACCAGATGAGGCTTTTGGTTCCACAACAGGGGATTGGCGGCGTTGATTGCCCCCTGTGCTCCCAAAGGCAGTCCTGCCTCGTCCGTTGCATGCGCCCACTTGTCAAAGAAGCTCCCAATGAAGGTGTTGTGTTGTTGATCGAATGCCGCCCAGCCAACAGTGCAATTCTTGTCCCATCCTAGGAAAGCGCGCAAACGCAAACCTCGCTTGGTGGAAAATTCTGTGGCGGACACGTTCCCTTTCGGAATTCCAAACGCGGGGGCGAGGCCGCCATTCGCTGTCTTGCAACCGTCGAGAAAGACGAAGCGGTAAGGATGCCCGTTGGTGCCCTTAAGAGGATCGGGCGCGTTTTTGAGTATTCTATTCAGGTCACCAAGATTGATTTGCTGATTTGTGTCGTGAGAATAACCAAATCTTTCCGCGCTGCCGTGACCAAAATAGTAAAGGTTCCGGGTCCCAAAATCATTGGTTAATGACACCGCCAAATCGACCGGTAGTTCGTTGGCGCCGTTCTCGCGTTGCAGCCGTAGGCATCATGGTGGACGCAGAGGGCGTCGCTGGAAGTTCGGGCGGCGTTGCGTATATGTGATCGCTGGCCGATCGCCCCACTGCCGGTTTCCGCCCGAGAAAATTCAACCGCGCATTGCAAACGATGATAGTCAGTTTAGCAGTGGCAATGGTTCTGGTTGGGCTTGATGTTTCCATCTTTCACGCCGCTCATGGTCGTGAGGAACGAATTTAATATTCGGCGGCAATCCGAGCATCTGAAAGTAGTTCGTCGGCGTCGGCACACGAAGGGACTGAGGGAGCCGTTCCGCCGGGAGGTTAAAATGAAGCTTGGCCACATTGGAAGTCACACCAGAGATTTCCATCTCTATGACGAAGTAGTCACCCGAGGTAGTTTGCCAGCGTACTACATAGAGGGGCAATGGATAAATCACGTTGTTAGACTCGTATTTCCATTGCGCGATCGTCCCAGGCTTTCCCAGACCGAATTTCTGTTCGCCGATACCCAGTTTGTGAAGTTTGTCTTGCGCCATCGCGACGGCTGTTTCCAGCGTCAGCAGGTTAGTCATGCTGGCTAGCGAATCCTTTTTCTCGTCACTGTAAATGAACGATTGAGAATAATGTCGGCCATCGGAGAAGGAGTAGAATCGTCCATCACTCACACCGAAGCCGTATTTTCCGTCAATTTGGATGCTGCCGCTAAGGCCGTTTGTCGCCGGATTAGCGACAAGCCGTGTTATCTGATTAGTAGTCACGGGAAACGATATATCCAATCGCCATTGTTCCGCGACAGAATTAGCGTTTGATAACAACACACCCAAAGCGTACGCATTGAATGTTGCTGTATTCGTGGGGATAACTCCTCCGCGTTGGAGGGTGATCGGTGGATGCAAATTCTTCTGTCCGGCACAGAAAACGCTGGTGGGCGTGAACAGCAACGCGGCGACAATTTGCAACAGGGTTTTCAAGGGTTTGGAAAACTAGCTAGTCGTCAATGAAGAACAAACCCGAGTATCCATGAACTGTCAGATGGGGTCTCTGGCTCCAAGAAACAGGATTTGCTTCAGTAATTGCGCGTTGCACGCCGTACGGAAGCCCTTGTTCGTCAACTGCATTTCGCCACTTATCAAAAAAGCTACCGATGAACGTGTTGTGTTGTTGGTCGAATGCCCCCCAGCCAATAGTGCAATTTTTATCCCATCCCAGAAAGGCACGCGGACGTATGCCGCGTTTGCCAATAAACTCATTCATAGGGACGTTGCCTTTCGGAATGCCGAACGCCGAAGCCAAACCGCCATTGGCCGTCTTGCATCCGTCGAGAAAGACGAAGCGGTAAGGATGCCCGTTGGTGCCCTTGAGAGGGTCGAGCGCGTTTTTGAGTATCCGGTTCAGGTCGGGGATATTGATTTGTTGATTTGTGTCGTCAGAATAACCAAATCTTTCCGCGCTGCCGTGACCAAAATAGTAAAGGTTCCGGGTCCCAAAATCATTGGTTAATGATACCGCCAAAGTCGACCATTCCGATGGTCCCAGCAAACGCCACGGTTCAGTTTCGGTGCCGAGTTGAACGGCTTGAGAGAGAGTTGGGTAGCGCGACTTGGCCGCGAGATAGACATCCACGAGCATCTGCTTCAGGTTTTGACCGTTAAAGCTGCTTGGCTGGTAAATCTGCTGATAAGTCACGTTAAACCAAGTCTGTTGCCCCCACCAACTACGCTCGACGAAGTTGGTTTGTCGGCCAGTCGCCGTCGGCGGCTGCTGTCCGGCTGCGGCGAAGGTCGTGATTGCAAGCACCCAAAACGCTTCAGGCAACTGTTCACCGTTCCCATCCAGAAGCGAAAGGCTGAACCCAGGGCCGGGAAATCCATCCAAATTACAATTACCGTTCTCGTCCACAGGACCATTGAGTACGGAACGTAGATTATTCTGGTCATGAACTTCCACGCGCAGAGCGTTTCCGGCAACCGGATAATAGTTGGGAAACCAGACGTAATTGGTGACGGTGACGGTATTCGTCGGCCCGAACACCACCACGTCATCCGTAAAGTATAGGACTGGCGTAAGAGTATATTGACCATTTGTTGTTCCGGCAGTATCCCATGTGGCCGTTGAGTAGCTTGAATTAAATGCAAGACCTTTCACGGGATCGCCTCCGTCATTGAGAGAGATGGCCTCAAATGCCTTGTCCCCGCTAACGATTTCGATTGGGAGGTTCGTGATCCCAGAAAGAACCTTGCCGTCCGTCAACGTCGTAAACCGCACGTAGCCATTGCAATTCGACGTGACCGCCGATACGGAAAAGGACGAGCCTCCGTAATTGTAATACTGAGTCGGAGTGTTGCAGAAGATGAGGTTGGTTAACGTCATTGTGCTTATGGAAGCGGTCACCCCCTTTTCGCAGTCTTCAAAACGCGAGTCCCGCACTGTTTGCGGCGCAGAGTAGCAGGGCGTATTGGCGAACACGCCTTCCCTGGCGTAGCGTATGTTCATCCGATTGAGTACAGCCGCATTCATGTTGTAAAGCTGGAGGTAATATGGGTTGCCGTAGTAGCCGGTCAACGCGCCCGTGCTTGTGTCTTCCCCGATGGACGTGTCGTCGCGCGCGGTCAGAAAGACCGAACCGTCGGGCGGGCAACTTATGGTTCCAGACAACATTATCGCGCCGAGCCTGTCAAATTTGATGATTGCCCCGGCCTGAAATGTGCATGAGCTACTGATTGACACCGAGTTTGGCACCAGATAGGTCTGTCCGCTCTGGAACGTCCACGTCGGTTGCGTGACGACCGTGATATAGTCGATCACGAATCCCTCTTCGTTGTAAGGCAGTCTGGCGACGCGAACCGGCTCCGGGTTTTTCACGGCCATTCGTGTTGTGGGCAGGTCCCGTCCAACGCCCGCCTCCCGGAACGGCTTCCGTTCGATCCCCGACGCTTTGGGCAAGGACTGCATGTGCCTCTCGGCTTCTGTCCAAGCGACCGATTCAATGAGAAATTGTCTGCCGTTCATCTTTTGCCATCGTTTGAGCACATGCAGCGCGTTGTTTTTTGGACCGGTCAAGGCGTCCTGAGTTCCGTTAATGGAAAAGGCCTTGCCGGGAACCATCATCATCCCGCCAAAATCGATCAATGCGTCGTCAACGAGGGTTGCGCCGTCCGACGAGGCAAAGGCGCATTGGGTGGCGTCCGGCGCGGGCGCTTGAGTGAATTCAGTGGCCAGTTCCAATCGGGTGGTTTGAGGGTTCCATCCATCGGGCAGAGTCACGCGCTCTTTTACGATAAGGTCCGCTTCAAAAAAACCTTTTCGGTAGGAGAAGCGCATGTCCGCATCCAACCCCTCGAATGCTGAAGGATAGACAATGGTATTCGGCGAGAACAACACCCCGATGGTGTCCCTCACTGCGGCCAACAAAATGCTCATGCCGGTGGCCGAATCGGTCAGATACACTCCCAATACGTGGCTGCGCAGGCGTTTCTGGTGTGGGGCTGGCGTTAGCAGGTCTATAGCTCCGACCACGTTGAGGTTTGGACTGAAAATCACTGCGTAAGCACCACGGTTCGCTACCGCGTGACCGTCCGAGGTGATTTCGATGACTTCCTCCGATTCGACCCACTGGCCGTTTTCGTACCGGTGCAAGCCGGGTTCGATTTCAGTGTAGCGATTCGTTTGGATTGTAATCTCGCCCACGTCATTGGTGACATGTCGAGTGCTCTCGACGACACGATGGTTCGGGCCACGGTCGAGAATCTGGACGCTGGCACCACAAACTGGCAGGATGGCGAGTCCTCGAAAGATGCTTGCGACGAGGAGTGATGCGGGAATTACCCAACGAATCTGTGGAAAAGTTGCGAATTTCTTCCCTGTTTTCATAGGCGCGACCATTTGGATGTTTTCAAATGTTTATTAAGGCACCAACGGACTTCTCCCAGTGCTCTTCACATCGTGCCAGCGTCGCACAGATACCTCCCCCAACGGAGGCTGGCTATGGGGTGTTCAGCCCGTTATCGCGTAGGGTGCTTACCCCAAATGGGATTGATCGGGCAAGACCCCTGCTTGGGCCAGCGCTGCGGCACCAGCACATCATGGAGCGCCAAAGGCGCGCTTCATATCAGCCCAGCCCACCCGGGTGACCATGGGCATTAGGCTGCTTTAGCCCAGGACTCCGTTTCTTCCACTCTGCGCGCGCTCCGAGCTACTCCCGAGCGTGTTTGATCTTCGCCCAGTAGCTGTTGGTCTCGAAGTTGACGCTGTTATCGGGATTGTGGCAGCCAACGCAGTTCACCTTTTTGAACCCGACGTTTTTCAAGTCGGTGTTCTGCTTCGAGAAGAACTTAACGTGGAAATCACCGCGCCCGTGGCAGGACTCACAGGAAACGTTTTTCAGCGTGGGTGTCAGCTTCACGTTCAGATAGCCATCGGACGCCCGGTAACCGACGGTGTGGCACTCCAGGCAACGCGGGTTGGTGTCATAGCCCTTCTCCTCGAGCGTATGGAACGCGTGAGCGTGTTTTGACTGCTCCCAAATCCGGTAAGCTCCAGGGTGGCAATTGCGGCAATTCTCGGCACCGACATACTTGTTCGCGGACTTGCTGCGTTCGGCGGTAATGAGCGTCAGGCCTTCCTCGTCATCCTTGTGTTCGGGCAGAAAATCCAGTTCTTTCAGCTTGGCCTTGTACTCCGCGATCAGCTTCGCCATTGCCGGATCGTCCTTGAACTCCTCTTTCAACATCACGATCTCGTTCGTGTGCGACCAGCGCCCATTGGAGTCGGCGGCCAAAACGAGCCGGCCCATCGCTTTGCCTTTGTCGGTCATGCAAGTAATGACGGATTTGTTGACCACCAGCGGCGTTGCGGACGGCTGCAGTACTTTGCCTCCGACAATCAGGTTGAGCTCAAAAAAGCGCTCGGCGATCTCCTTCATTCGCTCCTCGTCGGCAAACGCCAGCACCAGAATAAACCCGGCCTGTTTCTTCAACTCCGGGAGAAATCGGGCGATCGCATCCTGCGGCGGAAGGATGCGCAATCCTCGGCCCAATTCGGACGGCGCAATACGGTCGTCAAGAATTCCAAGAATTCCTGCTTTGCTGCCGTCGGCCAAGCTGACAACCCGGTACGGCGCGAGCAGCAAGTTTCCGGTCTCGTCCACGAGGTTCGCCGAGACGAGGTTTCCAAACCGCGCGCTGAGCTTTCGCAGGCCCTCCTTGCCCAAGGACGCCTCGCGATGCCCCGCGTTGACCGCGTGATAGCCCATCTGTTCGTAGCCTTTGAGCAGGTATTCCAGTTCGAGGATTTCCCAGGCTCGCGCTCCGGCAGTCACATCTCCGGCGTCCACCAGCAGATGGGGTCCGCGCGGGCGCGAGTCCAGGAACGTCTTCCGGCGCGCGATCCCGCCGGCCATTCCGGTGGAACAGCCGCACGGATCGATATGCCCGCGCGTGTCGCAGGAATAAAAGACGGTCAGGGACCGTGGCGAGGGAGAAGCCGCCGCCGGTTCAGCGGATTGCTTTCGGCAACCGACCCAGACCGAAACCGCGACCAGTAGCGCAAGGAACACCAGGAACGCGCGCGGTTTCATTGAGCAGGGATCGCGGCCGTTTTCGTTAAGGCCAGCCTCAGTGGGTGAGGCAGTAGGAGAAGATGTTGGCGTTGATCTCGTGGCAGTTCTTGATTTCGTTGCCGCCGCAGCAGCAGCAACCTTTGACATTCGGCGTATCGTTCAAGCCTTCGGCGCTGTAGATGAGGACGATTTTGCCCGCCATCTCCAGGCCCTCCAACTGGGTGGTGCCGCCGTTCTTCAGCTTGATGCTCGTGATATCGAAAATGGTTTTGAACAGGGCATGGTCCATCGGGACCTTCTTGAGTTTCTTTTCCGGGAGGATCTGTTTGAACTCACGTCGGAAGGAACGGTCCCATTCCACCGAGGAACATCCGGCGGAGGCCAGCAGGAACCCGCCGCGCGCCAGATAGGATTTGAGGTTCTTCCGCTCCTGTTCGAGCAAGGTGAATGCCCCTTCGCCGGTCATGATCGCGAAGGGATAACTGAACAGCTCCACGCTGGATAGTTTCACCGGCGTGAACTTCCGGTCGGCCGCGATATTGGTCTCCTTCTCAACCGTGGACAGAAACTTGTCGCTGAAGCAGACGGAGCTCTTGGCCCCGGCATAGATCAGGTTCGCGCACCTGGCGATGTCCTCGCGCGCCGTACTGGACCCGGCCCGCCCGCCGAACGGGGGAGAAAGGAACAGCGTCGCGATTGCCAGTGAAAAGGCTCTTTTCAAAAACATGGAGATTCTCCTATTTGTCTTCCGCCAACCGTTTGAAGTACGCTTCAATCAGGTTCCGGTATTCCTGCATGACGCGTTCGCCGCCCGCGCCGGACAATTCCAATTCGGCGTTTTTCGGGGTCGTCAGCTCCTCGAAACTGGCGGCCATGGCTTCTCGCTCTTCGGGAGCCGCCTGCGTCTTGCTGTTGCTGCGCCCGCCGCCGCGGCTGAGCGGATTGCTCCTGCTGGAGGAATCCGGCCCGAACACGGCGAACTGCGATTGGCCTCCGCCCAGTCCGGAACTGCCGGCCAGCCCCGCGCCAAAACCGCTGCCCATCCCCGGCGCGGAGCCCGGCTTGAGACCTCGGGCCAGTTGTTGGAGCGTATTGCCCAGACCCAGGTTCATGGCGATCCGCAGGCGCAGCTCGCACTCGCCCGCCGCTTCGCCGCCACTGGTGTTGCACAGGCTCACCATCGCCTGCATTTGGTCGTAGGCACTCTTCACTTTCT
>WNFU01029320.1_pt1 | contig 11589 bp, 12 predicted proteins | sample 5400121 | NCBI WGS metagenome assembly WNFU01 (sample SAMN13153360, study PRJNA577476) | soil metagenome | isolation source: 100 cm soil or saprolite under grassland replicate 1 | place: USA:California | collected 2016-06-15 | reverse complement strand
GAACCTCGCCGTTACCAGCAACGCACGTCAGGGCGGGGACGGACCTGCGAACACTTGCCCGGAGCTACGCTGCCATCATCGTCGGCCCTCCAATCAGCGCGCTCACTCGTGCCGTGCGACCTCGTGTCGCAGCCAGGAAATCCAGTCCCTCGCCACCCTCGGTCAGGTACACGATCCTCGTCTTGGCCTGCTTGAGCGCAAGGCCAAGCTCGGCCAGGATCGCCGTCAGCATCGCAAGCGCGTGCTCGGCTTCCTGCCGGGTCCGGCACAACACCACCGCATCGTCGGCGTAGCGCACCAGCACCCCTACCCCGCGCGTCTGCCACGCCCGGTCCAGCCGGTGCAGGTAGACGTTGCAGAGCAAGGGGGAGGCCACACCCCCTTGTGGGGCTCCGGTGACGCTGCCGCGGACCACCCCCTGTTCCATCACCCCCGCACGCAGCATCGCGCGCAGCAGCTTCAGCAGGTTACGGTCACTGATCCGCTCCTCGACCGCCTGCATCAACCGGTCATGCGGAATCGACTCGAAACACGAGGCGACGTCCGTCTCTACCACCCAGCGCCGGCCCCGCCACGCCTCGTCGATGAGGACCTGCAAGGCGTCGTGCGCGCTGCGCCTCGGGCGAAACCCGAACGAGCACGCCAGCATGTCCGCCTCGAATACCGGCTCGGCCACCAGCTTCACCGCTGCCTGCACGATCCGGTCACAGACCGCGGGGATCGACAACGGCCGCTGCTCCGATGACCCCGGCTTGGGGATGAACACCCGCCGCGCCGGAAGTGGCCGGTAGGTGCCGTCCTGCAACGCTGTGGCGAGCTTGTCGAGCAGCCGGTCCACCCCGTACAGCTCGACCTGCTGGATAGTTACCTGGTCGATGCCGGGTGCACCACGGTTGCGGCGCACCTGCTCCCACGCACGCTCCAAGATGTCTCTGCGGTAGACCTTGTCGTACAGCGCATGGAACCGTCGCCCGGGATCGGCCTTGGCCGCCCGGTACAGCGCATGCTGCAAGGCTTGAACCTTGTCCTGCTCGGCGGACCTAGCCACCATCGGCACTCGCCAGCCCTTCCTCGCACCCTGCGCACCGACGAAGCAGCGGCCCTTCCCATTACCGGCGGTTATGTTGTCCGCCCGGCTCAACCGGTACTACGGCCGCCTCCGACGCCCACCCGGCTCGCCACCCACTTCCCGGTGTCGTCCGGTTATAGGGCGCGACGCTCCGGCAGCACTCCGCAGGCTGCCGGGCCGGGGAGGGCCTCCCCAGTTCCCGCCGTCACCTTCTGAGCGTTCCGCGCCCCATACGCCGGGGAGTCCTTGGCGGCTGCACCCCAGGCTCTTCACCGCTTCCATGGCCTTCACCCTGATCTCCGGGGCTCGGCACTCCCTGTCCCCACCCAACGGGCAGGGCCTCTAACGACGCGGCAGGCTTCGCTTGATGCTACGGACCGCTCAGTCGCCTCCCCCATGGGGCTGTTGACGCTGGGCTTCGACCCGGCCCGTTTCCAGACCAAGCCGCCAGCCTGCTACCGGGCCTCCTGGCAGCTACCCGGACCGGACTCACACCGGCAGGCGACGACGAGCTTGACGTTGGATCAGGTATGCATCACCTCCAACTGGCTGGGCGCACGAAAAGCCGAGGCTAGCTTCCCAGCGTGTCGCGGACGAACCGCCGCATGGCCGCACGCACCTGGGCCGAGTTCCAGAGCCGATGCACCTGCGGCTCCCAGTCAGCTGAGCGCTGCGCTATGGCCGCCCGGACCGGAAACTGGAGTTGCTGCTTGGTGAGGGCGAAGGTGGGCGCAGGGATGCGCGCCAGCCGGGTCGCGACCGTGGTGGCGCGTTCCGCTAGCGATGCTGGAGCGACCACCTCGTCGACGAAGCCGATCTCCAGCGCCTCCCGGGGCAGGTAGGTGGCGGCACCCAACATGACCTCGCCAAGCCGCTGGTGCACGCGACCGCGGACGATCTCCAGGGCGCTGGTTGGGAAAGGGGCGCCGACCGCCAGCTCGGTCAGGCCGATCCGGGCGGACCCATCGGCCGCGATGGCGTGGTCGCAGGCGCAGGCCAGCACGCATCCCCCCGCAATGGCGTGCCCGCCCACTGCGGCGACCGTGGGCTTGGGAAGCTGGTGGACCGCCAGGAAGCAGGTGGCGAGCGCGGTCAGGAACTCGCCGGTGTAGCCGTCCCCAGCCGCAAGGATCTGCTTCAGGTCAACCCCGGCGGAGAACACGCCCTCGTTGCCGCACAACACGACCGCGTCGATGGTGGGGTCGCGTGCCAGCGCGCCGCATGCACCTGCGATGTCGGTGCACAGCTCGAGGTCCAAGGCGTTCACCGGGCCGTGCGCCATCCTTACAATCGCGATCCCGGCCTCGGGCCGTACCGTCAGGGGCATCGAGCCTCCCGCATCCAGGGTGAGGGACCCGTAGGCTACCGGGCGCGGCTGCGCGCCTGGAAGGGCTGGGGCATCCCGCCCTGGCGTTACCCTCTGCTGTTCCTGCAGCTACTGTGGCCGGGGAGGTGGTCGCGTGGCTGAGCGGGTCCAGGTTCGGTGCTACGCGGGCGGCCGGGGCGAGGAGACCCCCTGGGCAGGGTTGCCTGGCGGCGACGAGGTCGCCGTGCGGTCACACGTTCGCTGGCTCAACGTGGTTCGGATACATCCACATGCTCTGGTCTGCCGCGTGGATCGCCTTCCGGGTGAGCGCTATCCGTTAGGTCTGCTCACGATGGTCGTCTCACTCGAGTCAATCTTCCTGTCGACGTTCGTGATGATCGGACAGCGGTGCAGTAAAGGCGCCACGGGCCCATTCGTTCGCCCACTGCGACAGGGGACGGAGTGCCACGAGCAGGCTACGGCCGTGTTCAGAAAGGACGTAGCGGCCGGCGTGATCGGTTCCCACCAGCGCGGCGCCGGTCAATTCAGCCAGAGGGTCGCGCAACACGCTGGACGACATCGCATCGCAGCGCTGCTGAAGCGCGCGGAACCCGAGATGCAGCGCTTCGAGTATCGAAGCAGCCTAGCTGCAGGGGGCCGGCATGATCCAGCGCCGCGGCACCGTCAAGACGTCGATGCCGACCACCCTCCCATTCGTGTCTGCGAGCAGCCCCAACTGTGGCGGGCCCGGATGCTTGTGAAGGTCACGGCGACCGCGGCCACGCCATGAGCACCGGACAGCAAATCGTGCGGTCGTTCCTCGCCGGAGATGCGGCAGCCGTCGCCAGCGGCCTCGCCCCTGACGCCACCCTCCACAGCCCAGTCACCGACCACCACGGCCGCGACCGCGTCGCCCAGGTTCTGACCGCCCTTGCCCAGGTGATGACCGAGGCCAGGCCGACGCGCGTGCTCGACGGACCGTCGCAGACCGCCGCGTTCTTCACCGCCAGTATTCAAGACCGCCGAGCGGACGGCGTGCTGCTCGTACTCGCTGCGCCCGACGCGCCAGCGACCGACCTCACCCTCATGGTCCGACCCCTCAAGACCCTGCAGCTCGGCATCGAGCAGATGAAGCAGATCCTCTGGCCGACCCAGCCGAGCCTATGAGCCAATCGCCGCTGGGTCGCCAGATCGAGCTGCCGGCGCTCAGAATTCACGCGGTCGGTGCCCGCGGGCTCGATCTTGCGCTGGCTCGCCCGGTCGAGACGGCAGCCGGGACCATGCGGACCGCACCGCTGGTACTGATCGATCTGGCAACCGAGGAGGGCATCACCGGCCGGAGCTACCTGCGCTGCTACACGCCGGTCGCGCTACAACCCCTCGTCCAACTGGTCGCCAATCTGGGGGACCTGGTCAGGGGCGATGCCGCGGAGCCCGCGGCGGTCGAGCAAAAGCTCCAACGACACCTTCGTCTCCTCGGTCCGCAAGGGCTTACCGGCATCGCTGTGGCAGGCATCGACATGGCATTGTGGGATGCGTGTGCCAAGGCTGCCGGCGTGCCGCTTGTGCGCCTGCTGGGCGGCGAGCCAAAGCCGCTCCCCGCCTACGCCAGCCTGCGGACGATGCGCCCCAGTGGAGCCGCGGCCGACGCCGAGGCAGCGGTCGCACTCGGCTTCACCGCGATCAAGCTCAAGCTCGGGTGGGGTGAGCTGGCGGCCGACCTCGAGGCGATCCAGGCTGTCCGACAGGCGGTGGGCAACGAGGTCGACCTGATGGTGGACTACAACCAGAGCCTGTCGGTCACTGGAGCGATCGATCGCGTGCGCGTCCTCGACGAGCAGGATCTGTACTGGATTGAGGAGCCCACACGCGCTGATGACTTCGTCGGGCACGCCCGGATCGCAGCAGCAGCCAGGACGGCGATCCAGCTTGGCGAGAACTGGTGGGGACCACACGACATGGAGAAAAGCATCCTCGCGCGCGCCTCCGACCACGTCACGCTCGACGTCATGAAACTACCTCGACCACGCCGGCCCGATCCTCACCGAGCCGATCCGCATCCAAGACGGACGCGCACTCCCCGCCGACCGGCCGGGCAACGGCCTGGAATGGAACGAGGAGTTGGTCAAGCGACTGCTCGACGGATAGCGCATGCGTGCGTGCCCAGCGTTGGGTGAACTCCTCGCCGACCATCTACCATCCTTGGTTGCTCGACCCGGACGCCCCGGTTTCTCGCATGCAGGTCAGGGCTGGGCTTCCCCCTGCTGGCAGGACACCTCCGGGGGAACTGGGTGCGGCAGGACCGCATCGACCGTGGTGAGCGTGAGGGACTGACCAGCGACGAGCGGACCCGCCTGGGGGACTTGGAGCGCGAGAACGCCAGGTTGCGGGTGGAGCGTGACCTACTCAAACGAACCGTGGCCTTCTGGGTCAAGGAGACGTCGACGCCGTGAGCCGCTACCGCTGCGTCGATGCCCTGAAGGCCGCAGGGTTCCCCGTGGTCGCCGCCTGCCAGGCGGCCGGGGTGACGAGGTCGGCCTACTACGCCTGGACCGCCAGCGCCGCGCCTTCACTCGGTTCGGCGCCAAACCCAACCCAACACCACAACGCCGCCGAAGCGCTACTGCAAAGACCAGCCAAGCATGGCAATATCCCTACCGTCAACACCTCGTCGACATCGGCAACCTCGTCTCGATCCGCCACGCCATGCCCGTCGTCGTGCTCGACCTCGCCTATCGCGTCGGCTCCATCACCGTTGGTTTCGCCACCGGCGTCGAACCGTTCACCGACCTCGGATCGATCGGCACCGTCCATCCAGACCCTGGCAAGGTGATCTTTGTCGACTGCAACAGTGTCGTGAGCGCTCGACGCTGGTGCCGAGCGCGTGGCCAGCCGGTCGCCAGCAACGACGTCATGGCGACACGCCGACCGGTGGAGGAGCGGCCGAATTGGCCAGGTTGAGGTGAGTCAGGGCGAGTCTCGCCAGGGCAGCCAGTTCGGCACTGTGCTGCGCGCGCTGCGCCAGCGAGCCGGGCTCACGCAGGAGCAGCTGGCGGAGCGGGCGTCGCTGGCTGTTCGGACAGTGGGTGACCTGGAGGCGAGACGTGTCAATCGTCCCAGGAGCGCCACGGTGGCGCTCCTGGCCGACGCGCTGGGCCTCACGAGCAAACAGCGAGCGCACCTCCTTGCCGGCATTTCGCTGAACGGGGACCTTGTGGATACCGGTCCGGAGCTGGATGCCGCCCGCGACGGCGATCCCCGACCGTCCTTCGCCCCGTCCTTCGCCCCGTCCTTCCCGCGACAGTTGCCTGCCGATCCGGTGCACTTCACTGGACGGGAAGCTCAGTTGGCGCTGCTCCACGCCGGTGCTACAGAGGCCGCTCGGGGCAGGTCCGAGGAGACCACCTTCGTCATCACGGGTCCCGCTGGCGTGGGCAAGACCGCGCTTGCCGTGCGGTTCGCGCATGGCGTAGCCGCAAAGTTCCGCGACGGGCAGCTGCACGCAGACTTGCGCGCCTTCGACCCCCACCATTCGCCACTCGCCACCGCCGAGGTGCTGGGCCGGTTCCTCCGTGGCCTGGGTGTCGATCCCGAGCGGATCCCGGTCGACGTCGAGGAGCAGGCGGCCCTGTACCGATCGCTGCTGGCCGACCGAGATGTGCTGGTCGTGCTAGACAACGCGGCCTCCGCGGCCCAGGTCCGCCCGCTGCTGCCTGGCAGCTCGGGATGCTTGGTGGTAATCACCAGCCGCAACCGCCTGGATGGACTCGTGGCCCGCGAGGGGGCGAGTCTGGTGCAGCTTGAGCCGCTGGAGCCTGGTCAGGCGGTCTGGCTGCTGGCCGGGATCCTCGGCGAGCGGCGGGTCGCCGCGAGCGCGGACGCCATCGCCGATCTCGCCCGGCTGTGCGGCTACCTACCGCTCGCGCTGCGGATCGCTGCGGCCAGGCTGGCCGTCGAACCGCATCGGCGCATCGAGGAGGACGTGGCAAGGCTCAGCAGAGGGGACCGGCTGGCCGCCCTTGCCCTTCCAGGCCAGGAGCGCGACACGGTCGAGGCAGCGTTCGACCTGTCCTACCGAACCTTGGAGCCCGAGCTGCGGCGGCTGTTCCGGCGTCTCGGCCTGGTGCCCGGCCCAGATGTCACCGTGGAGGCCGCGGCCGCCCTTGCCTGTCGGCCTGTTTCGGAGACCGGGCAGCTGCTTGAGGAGCTGGCCGCAAGGAGCCTCGTGGAGCAGCGCCCATCCGGCCGCTACCGCATGCACGACCTGCTGCGTTGCTACGCCGCCAACCATGCCCGAGGCGACCACGATGACCGCGACTGCCAGCGCGCGCTACAGAGGCTGGCCAACTTCTACCTGCACACCGTCAACATCGCGGCCGACATTCTCTATCCCGGGTTCCTCCGGCTACCCAGCCCGCAAGACGATCCGACCACACCCGTCCTGTCCTTCGCCGACGAGACCGCAGCCATGAGCTGGTTGGAGGACGAACGCGCCAACCTCGTCGCACTGGTGGAGCATGCTGCCCAACACGGCCCACGTGCGGTCGCGTGGCGGCTGGCGGACGCGCTCCGCGGCTTCTTCTGGCTGCACAAGCACCATGCCGACTGGCGGGCTACCGCCCGGAATGGTCTGCGCGCGGCGCAGCGCAACGGTGACGATCGTGCGCAGGCCGCGATGCACGCAAGCCTCGCCACGGCGAACTGGAGCGCCACGGAATACAACGAGGCGGTCGAGCAATACAACCATGCGCTCGCCCTCTGCCGCAGCAGCCGATGGCAGGAAGGAGAGGGCTCGACCCTCGCCAACCTCGGCGGTGTCCACCAGTACTTGGGTGATCTCCAGCAGGCCCTGGACCACTACACCACGGCGCTCGCCAGCGCCCGCACCATCGGGTCACAGCGCGGACAGGCCAGCACCCAGGGCAGTCTCGCCCTCGTGTATGCCGAGCTAGGGGACCTGCGGGCTGCTGCGGACAACTCCAGGCAGGCGCTTGCGCTGTTCGAACGCCTGGGATCCCGCTATGGCCAGGCCAGACAGCTCAGCAACCTCGGGCTGATCCATCATGAGCTTGGCGAGCTCGGCCAAGCCGAGGACTGCCTCCGGCAGGCGTTGCTCCGGGACAGGGAGACGGGATACCGAAACGGCGAAGCTGACTGCCTCTACAAGCTGGCGAGGGTCCTGCGTGATGCCGGGCAGCACCAGGAGGCGCTGGATCACGCACGTCAGGCGCTCGCTATCGCCCGCGACATCGCTGACCGTGCCACGGAGGCCGATGCCTTGAGCACCTTGGCAAGCATCCACCAGCTGCTTGCCGACTTCGAGGCTGCCGCCGGCTGCTGGCGCTGTGCTCTTGGCATCGCCCGACAGGTCAGGTATCTCCACGGCGAGATCGAGGCCCTTATCGGGCTCGCCTGCGTTAGCCTCCGCCTGGAGCGCCACGACGATGCGCTCGCGGACGGCCAACGAGGCCTCGCTCTGGCTCGCCATGCCTGGTATCGCCTTCTCGAAGCCCAAGCGCTGACCGTTCTCGGCGAGATCCACGTCAGCATGGGCGATCTCCGCCAAGCGCTGGATCGCTCCGAATACGCGATCGTGATCCACAAGGAGACCGGGGACCGAATCGGCCAGGCTCGCGCGCTGCACGTCCTGGGCCGCGCATACGCAGCGGCCGGCGACCTTGCCGGCGCCGTCTCGCGCTGGCGGCACGCGCTGCAGATCTTTGAAGAGATCGCACGCCCGAAGCTGAAGAGGTTCGCGCGCTCCTCGCGAAGTGACCGACCCGGCAGGGTTCGACTACATGTTCATCGGGGCGTGACAGGGAGACTGGCACGTCCGGGCCGCCATGCTCGACTCGCACCACGCCAGGTCGCTGTCCTCGAAGCGCCGGTCATACCCGGTGATCATCCGTCCACGCGCGAGCTGGCGGAACGCAACAGCGCCGCTGTCCGCCTCGTCCTCACCGATCGCCGCCGGGTGGTCTGCAGCGCCGCTTCGGGCGGGGTGCGCAAGGCCGGCCAAGTCGATGTCTGGGACCAGCGTCCTGACCGGTGGAACCGAATGGGCTCGATTGCTCAGGCGGATGGCCGCCAGATACAGTGCGCCGGCATTCAGCAGTAGCTATCTATTCGGACATGTCGTTCAGCCGCAAGGAGTTGGTGATGCAGCCAAGCCCCTACGATCCATACCAGCAGCACACCTACGGCTACGCGCAGGCTGCCACGAACCGGCTACTGGCCCACGCGAAGTTCATCGTCGATCAGAAGCCCAAGCTGTTCGAGCTTCGCAACGAGTACTCCATTTACGACGAATACGGCAACCGGATCGGCTCGGTGATGCAGGTCGGCCAGTCGATCCTGACCCGCCTGCTGCGGCTGCTCATCAAGACCGACTCCCTCCTGGGCGTCAAGCTGGAGATCCGCGAGGCGGACGGGTCCGCCGCGCTGCTGCTGCACAAGCCAGGGTTCCGGGTCACCTGCACGGTGTCACGGCCGGACGGCACCGTGCTTGGCCGCATCGCTGCCAGGATCCGCCTGGGCAAGGCGCGGATGGCGATCACCGACCCCGCTGGCAGCGTCATCGGAGAGGTTCGTGCCGAGAACCTGCGGGCCTGGAACTTCAACGTCCAGGACGCGAGCGGCCTCACCACCGCGGACAAGTACCGGGTGGAGCTGGATCCCAACCTCACCGACCCACTGCGCAGCCTGGTCGTCGCCTCCTGCCTGGCGATCGATACGCTCCTCAAGCAGCAGAAGTAAGCTGACCCAACCCAGTTCAGCTCGGCCCCTACGGGCGAGCCAGAGCACGGAGAACGCCGGAGCTGGCCGTCAGGCGGCGACGCGACGGCGACACCCTGAACGTCGTGGGAACGGATTGCCTCCGCTCCTTGTGCAGCAGGTCGCGTTCGTCCTCGACTGAGCGGAGGTCGACAGCCACGCCGCGGCGGGAACGAGTCGACTAAAGCTGCGTTGCAGCGCGCAGTCGTAGTCTCGAGGCAGCGAGGTTGATCGCCGCCGGAACACTCATGTGCGAGCCGCTCGAACTCGTGTGAATCCTCGGACGACTCGATCTCCTCGACGAGGCGCTCCAGCCTGGCGAGGATCTCGGGGTCCCCGCGCGTGGCGACCCGGCTGCTCGTGAGCGCGCTCAGCAAGGCGTAGAACTCGAACCCTCCCGGACGGTGTCAGGGTCGAAGGCCGCGACGAAGGCGCCACGGTGGTACGGCATGTCGGTCAAGCCCAGCGCTGATCGTGTGGGGCGACCGCGATCAGGCGTTCAAGGAGCCTCAGCGGATCCGCGGCGGCGTGGCCCGGACAATCACGCGTCGGCTCGGCCCAGCATTCTGCCGGCCTTCTTCCTGGTCGGGGCGACTGACCACCAGTAGCCTTCGTGCGGCCATCGGCGGTCGGCCCAATCGTCGGCGGCCACCCTCCGAGCGCTGGTAGCTACGACCACGTCGAGAAGGAAGCCTCAGGACGACATGGAGCAGGCCAGCGCTGCACCCGGCACGTTCGCTCTCGTGGCCAGGGCAGTCGCTGCGGCCAGCCTGCTGTCTGGCCGGCCGGCGGCGGCCCAGGTCTATGAGTACGGCCTGGGCCGCGCTCGGACGCGAACGCAGCTCGACCGGCGGCTGGAGTGTCCGGTGATTGCCCTGCTCCAGCCCGGGGGAGCGGAGCACCTTAGCTGCAAGGAACAGTATGGACAAAGGAGCAATAACTGGTGCTGTTTCGTTATCGCATGATCGGCCTGATCGCCGGGCTGGGACTCATCGTCGTCGGCGTCCTGAACCTATCCGACAGCGCGGTCAAGTGCGGCGCCAAGGTCATGCAGCAAGGAGACATCTGCACCACGACCCGCAACGGCAACTCCACCGATCGCACCTACGACCGGCAGCGGTCCGAGAATCGCCGGATCGGCGTCTTGTCGACCGGGGCGGAGTGGCTGTGACCCTGACCATCCCTCGATGCTCTTCATGCTTTGGCTGACCGTCCGCCTGCTGACCCGTCTGCTGGTCCTTCCGAACGGCGATGACGGCACCAAGGACCTGGAGATTCTGGTACTGAGGCATTAGCTTCGGGTGCTGCGCCGCAAGAGCGGCCCTCCCAAGTTCACCGCAGGCGACCGGGTCTTGCTCGCTGCCGCCAGCCGGGTGCTCCCCCAGAGCGATGGAGAACATGAATGTGCGTGAGCCGGCGGGGCCATCCTCTCAGTGACCGATGTCGCGCTCGCCGGCCTCGACGAGCCCGCTCTCGTAGGCGAAGACCACCATCTGGGCACGGTCGCGCAAGCCGAGCTTGGTGAGGATGCTCGACACGTGCGACTTCACTGTCGCGGCTCCGATGAAGAGCTCGTCCGAGATCTCAGCGTTGCTCGACCCACGCGCGATCGCAACCAGTACCTCACGCTCCCGGTCGGTCAGCCGTTCCAAGCGGCCCGACGCGGCGGTGTCGACAGCGAGGCGCTTGGCGAACTGGCCGATGAGGCGTCTGGTGATGGACGGAGCGAGCAGTGCTCCTCCGTCGGCTACCGTGCGCACGGCGGTGGGGAGTTCCTCGGGTGGGATGTCCTTGAGCACGAAGCCGCTCGCACCGGCGCGCAGTGCCCGGTAGACGTACGCGTCGGGTTCAAACGTCGTCAGGATCAGCACCCGAACCGGCCAGTCGGCTTCCTCGATGATCCTGGCGGTTGCCTCGAGGCCGTCCATCTTCGGCATCCGGATGTCCATGAGGATCACGTCGGGGCGATGGGTGCGTGCCGCCTCGATCGCCTCGAGTCCGGTCCCGGCCTCGGCGACGACGTCGATGTCGTCCTGGTGGCCGAGGACCATGGCGAACCCTCCCCGCACCAATGCCTGATCGTCGACGACGACGACACGAATGCTCACGCCGGCTCGTCCCAGATAGGCAGACGAGCGACGACCTGAAATCCCCCGCCTGGACGGGGCCCGACGTGGAGACTTCCGCCCAACAGCAATGCGCGCTCGCGCATGCCGACGATCCCGTGGCCCGACCCGGGCAGGATGGTGCCACCGCGCCCGTTGTCGAGCACCTCGATGGCGACGTGATGGTTGTCGGTGCTTAGCCTCGATTCTCGGTGCGGTAATTGAGTTGAGGTCGGCCTGGGCTGGCGTGGTCAGCGGGGTGGGAAGCGGAAGCGCAGCGTGCGGCCTTGCCACCAGGGGATGGGGACCTCCAAGTCGGCGAAGCCACCGTCGAT
>WNFU01015642.1_pt1 | contig 11592 bp, 9 predicted proteins | sample 5400121 | NCBI WGS metagenome assembly WNFU01 (sample SAMN13153360, study PRJNA577476) | soil metagenome | isolation source: 100 cm soil or saprolite under grassland replicate 1 | place: USA:California | collected 2016-06-15 | reverse complement strand
GCGTGAACGGGGGGTATCGGTCGATGAGCGAGGCGAGGTACGCGAGCAGGCATGCCTCCCAGCGGACGAATCCGAGTAGGAATCTCCACATGCTGTCGGGGTAGCTCTCGTTGACGAGTACCAGGACGACGGCGATCAGCCAGACGATCGCGCCAACGAATCCGAGGATCGCGAGCACGATGATGCTTGGGATCGCATAGAGGACGCGGAGCAGGGTGGAGCCCACCGTCGGCGAGCCCGATCGGTCGACCTGGAAGCGAACCGGATGTTGAGCTCGGCCGGGCAGCTCGTCCGTTAGGAGCGCGAGGTAGGCGACGAGGTCGAGGATCCAGTTGAGGACACGCGTCACCGTCGGGCCGTTCTCGTCTAGGTAGCGTTGCCCGCCCTTCTGCGAGACGAGGATTGCTGCGACCACGGGAAGGCCCAGCCAGAGCAGCCCGAACGGATGACTGATCCAGCCCACGACGACCAGCAGGCCCACGCGGAGGAACACGTGGGCGCGCTGGAAGACGTGCGGGCGCTCGAGGTCGAGGGTGACGGGAGGGGACATCTGCCCTAGCCCTTACGCCGTGACCTCGTGAAGAACCTGGATGTCGCGGTCCAGTCCCTGCAACAGGGAGTACCGGTTGAACGTGACGTGTCCGGCCAGCCTCTCGATCAACTCAGCGAGCGCCGGCGACGGCTCGCCGTAGATGGTCATCTCGTGGCCGTAGGCGTGGTCGCGGAAGAGCTTCTCCCTGCCCTCATTGACGTGGTGGCCATGCTCGAGCAGGCCGTCGGCGTCGAGGTAGCCCTCCCGGACCTCGCACCGGGTTCCGTCGTCGCTGATGAACCAGTCGTAGCGGAGCGTCTTCGTGTCCTTCTCCCTCGTCGCCCTCATCATTTCGGTGGCCTGCTGCTTGAACCCGTCAAGCTCGCCGTCGCGGATTTTCAGTCGCGCGGTCACTTCGAACATGGTCGTGCCTCCCTTCCTTGGCGTTGAGCTCGTCATGCGGCCGCTCCCTCCGGGACGAGACCGAGCTGGACCACGGCGGCCATGAAGTCGTAGTAGAGGTTGTCGACAACGATCTTGCCGTCGTGCACCTCCACCAGCTCCATGCCCTTGATCTCCACCCGCTTTCCGGTTGCTGGTACCTCGCTGCCGTCCGGTAGCCGGAACGGGCCCGTGTTTGTGCCCGTGAACGTCCACTCGTCCGCGAACTTGTCGCCTTCGCCGACGAAGCTCTCCACGACGTAGTTGGCGTCCGCGAACGCGTCCAGGTCCCGGGCGAGCCGCTCGCGGATCGCGTCCTTCCCCTCGAAAATGCCGTCGTGCATCCTCTGCACGGCGTCCTCCGCGTATAGCTCCATGCACGCGTCGAGATCGCCCGCGTTGTACCGCTCGACGTAGTAGTCCAGCAGGTCACTGTTCGCGCTCATCGTCTTCTCCTCTCTGTGATTCACACTTGCTTCGGCACGTGCCCGGCGTACACGAGGCGCATGATCTTGTGGCCGAAATCCGCGGTCGCCCCGAACATGCACGGGCATCCGCCGTCGATCACGGTGATTCCGTGCTGCCGGCCGTACTCGGTCGCGGTGTCCGAGACGCTGCCTGCGCCGGGGCCGCGATGCATCCACACGTGCTTGATGTCGAGCTCGGCGCACTGGCGCATCGTCTCGTCGGCGATCTCCGGCCGCGTTCCGATCACCACCGCTTCGACGCCCCCCGGAATCGATTTCAGATTCGGATAGGACTGATCTCCCTCGACTTCTCGCGCGTTCGGGTTGACGGCGAACACGTCGTAGCCGCGCTCCCGCAGTCGCCGGTAGACGTTGTTGCTCCCGTGCGTCTTCGGCGTGCGGGACACCCCGGTGACCGCCACTCGCTTGTTCGCCAGGAAGGCAGACGCGGCTTCGTTGACGCTCTGCATGGGTCCTCCCTTCGTTGAGGCTCTTCTCACAGGACGAGCGCGAGGATGGCCACTCCCACGACAACGCTCTGGGCACTGTGCACCGCGATCCCGATCCAGGCGCTCTGATACCGCCTTGCCGGGTATGCGATCGCGAATGTGTCGATCAGCAGTGTCGCCGGCATCATCCACGGGACGTGGAGGTGGTAGGCCGTGAACAGAACGCCGTTGGCAACCCAGTCGCGCCGTCCGAAGGCGCGTTTCATACGCGGCAGGAGGAATCCGCGAAAGAGGAGCTCCTCGCCGAGCACCGTGTTGAAGACGAACAACACGAGGATCAAGGCGTACCAACCCCAGTTCCCGCTGATGAAGCTCTTCCCGACGGCGGAGTCGAAGAACTTTCCCAAATCGCGGTTGTCAGGCCCAAACACCGGGAGCATTTCCTCAACGGCGAATAGCGCGATCAACGGGATCAAGATCAACCAGAGTTTGCCGCCGACCACACCGCTACGCGGGCTCCGCGGCGACCGAAGCCAGAGCGACTCGCGCACCGTCGACCAGCGGAGGCTCCGCTGCTCGAACCAGACAAGGCCGGCCACGAGGACGAACTGCCAGATCAGGCCGCCCGTAAGGAGTAGGAGCAGCGCCTTGAACATCGGCACGTTCCCGGTACCGGAAAAACTGCCCTTGATCGCGGGCGCGACGATCCAGGCGAGGATTCCCATTGGCAAAGCCGCCGCCGCCCATACCGCAAGGATCTGGGCGAGCGAGTACTGCTTTACGCCTGCGTAGCGATCAGCTTCTTCGACCCGACTGGCACGCAGACCGACGGCCGGCGTGGCGATGCTAGGCGTCGACATCGTTCTCACCTCTTCTCGTCTCGTGATGGCATAGGGCGAGCTTGCCCGCCGCGGGCGCAGCTGACATCGGGCGAACCCCCTGATCTCGCACCCTGATTTGTCGCTGCGACGACCCTGAGCCGTACCCGACTGCGTCGGAGGAAGATGGGTGCTGCTGGGCGACTGCGTCGTCGGCGCGTCGCTAGTTTGGCCGCGCGCTGGCGGCCCGGTCATCGCCTTGCGATCAACGACAAGGCGCGCCAGCTGGAGCTCGCGTTCAGTTAGCGACTCGATCCCCGCTCCGTCCGTCTTGCCTGGTCGGGTACGACGGTGCGTCCGATGGCCGAGCTTCCCGAGCTCGTGCTCAGCCTCGTCGCGGTAGCGCAGCGCACCGCAGACGTCGAGCTCTGCGGCTGCATGCTGCAGTTCGGCGATCGCGCGGTCGCGCTGGCCGGCTTGGGCGAGCGCGCGACCTGCGACCGTCCGTGAGAGCGCTGACTCAATGGGCGCTCCGACCTCCTCAGCAGCGGCCGCCGACGCGAGCGCGTGTTCGGCTGCGAAAGTGGCGTCGCCACGGGCGAGCTCGACGGCACCCGTCGCTCGATGCGCCCAGGCGGTCGCCATCGGGAGCTGAACGGCCGCTGCCCAGCCCTCTGCGCGAGCGGCTGCGCTTTCGGCCTCACGGTGGCGGTCGAGGGCGAGCCAGCAGCGCGTCAGCAGCTCGAGGCAATAAGCCTTCCAGCTGCCGGGGATGAGCACTGCCTCTTCACCACCGGCGCGGCCGACGAGCAACTCGGTGGCTCGAGCTGCTTGCCCGGTTTCGAGCAGGACGCTAGCGAGCCTGACCGCAGCCCAGGCCGTGACGAAGCCCTCCTTGAGGTCGGCCGTGAGCTCGACGCCCTCCTCTGCGGTAGCAAGGGCGACGTCGAGATCGCCGACGGCGACTGCGACGACGGAGCGGTTGAAGAGGTTCCCAGCGAGCGCCGGTGAGTTCCCAAGCAGGCGCCCTGCCTCGATCGCGCCGTCCAGGAGTTCGGCGGCCTCGGTCAATTTGCCGCGCACGTACCAGACCCTGGGCAGGATCTGGTACAGGCGAAAGAAGGGATCGCCTCGTCCTATCGCTCGATCGAGCCTCAGGGCGCGGCTCGTGTGCGCGTCGGCCTCGACGTAGAGGTCGAGGTACAGCTCAGCCGCAGCGAGCCAGGCCGCCGCGTCGGGGCGGAGCGAGAGCGATCGAGGCCGGCGCCGGGAGGTCGCGAAGAGCACTCTCGAGACGCGCGTGGGCCTGCTCGTAACGCCCGAGGAGGCGTTCCACTGCGGCGCACGCTGTCGCGACCGTCGTGCAGAGGGCGCTCGATTGCTTGGGGGCGATCGCGACCGCTTCCAGCAGAGCGTCATGGCTGTCGGTGAAATGGCCCGCGGCCGCCAACGCCTCGGCACGGGTGAGCAGAAGCTCGACGCGATCCTCCGCCGGCGCGCTTTGTGGGAGCAAGCGCAGTGCCGCACCGAACCACCGGGCAGCGCTTTCGGGCGCGAGCCGTGCTGCTGACTCGCCGGCATCGCGGAGGACGGCGACAGCTGCGACGTCGCCGTGGCGTGCCGATCGCTCGACATGGTGAGCGCGCGCCGCCGCTGTCGCTCCCCGCGCCGCGAGCGCCTCCGCGCACCGCTCATGGGCCCCAAGCCGCCAGCCGCCAGCGGTGGCCTCATAGACAGCTCGCCGGACGATCGGGTGTCGGAAGCGGAAGCGTCGGGGGACATCGGTTGTGCGAATGAGATCGATCTGCAGGAGCTCATCGATTGCGTCCATGGCCGCAGCCTCCGAGGTGGCGGCCGCCGCTGCCGCCAGTTCGGGCTCGAATGGATCGCCCGCGATCGCCGCCCCTTCAATCACCAGGCGTCCGCCGTCCGATAACAACGCGAGTTCTTCGCTTAGCGAGGCCGCGACCGCTGGCGGGACCTCGAGGGCCGTAACGGAGATCATGGGAGCGGGTGCGGCTCCACCTGCGCGCTCGAGCGAGCGGGCGAGCTGATCGAGGTAGAAGGGGTTGCCCTCGCACTCCTGGTAGATGACGGCTGCGCCGGCGCCGCCGACCCTCGCGCCGAGAAGCTGTCGAGCCTCATCCGGCGTTAATGCGCCGAGCTCGACGCGCTTCAGCCCCGCCTCACGACGCGCCCGCTCGAGCGTTGCTGCAAGACGCTCCGCTGTTTGACGGGGGCGAAGCGCCACTACGGTGAGCACTGCCGCCGCCGGCGGCCGGCGCAACAGTGCGCCGAGCAGCTCGACCGACGCCGAGTCGACCCAGTGGAAGTCGTCGAGCAAGAGTACGACCGGCCTCGTCTGCGCGAGATGCTCGAGCAGCGCGCGGACCGCCCGATGGCTGCGATAGCGCTCGTGCTGGAGCGCGACCGCTCGACCGCCTGCGAACGCAGACAGCGAAGGCAAGACGTGCGCGAGCTCGGCTTGCACGTCGTCGTCGAGATCAGACAAGTCGTTCGGGTCGAAGCCTGCGACGTACTCATCCAACGCGTGTACAAAGACCGAGAACGGCAGGTCGCGCTCGAGCTCAGACGCCGACCCCGCAAGAACCAGGTATCCGCGCAGCTCAGCACGAGACGCAAGCTCGCAGAGCAGGCGCGTCTTGCCGATCCCTGGCTCACCGACCAGCTCGATCACCGCGGGCGGGCCGCGGTCGAGCTCGTCGAGCGCCTGCTCGAGCGAATCGAGTTCGTCGGCGCGGCCCACGAGGCGGTCATGCTCGCGCGCTTGTCGCGCTGCGACCCCGTGCATCATCACGCCTGCCTCCTTCGGCCGTTGGGGGGAGAGTTTCAGGGCCGCGGCGCGGCCGCCATCGGAGGAAGCACGGGTCGCCGGTCAGTGCTTTCTACGGATCTTCAGCCTACGGATCTTCGGCGGCTCCGCAACACATCACCTTCGCCGTCAGGACGACTCAGGGTCGCGGTATCCAAGAATCAGGGTGCGGGTTCAGGGTGGGGCCCCGATGTCAAGTCGTTCACAGGTCGGCAAGCTCAACCCATGTCCCGGTACCTGCTTCAGCACCGTCACCAGCCGCAGGAGTGCGGCGTCGTCTTCGCGTCGTTCAAGGGCCACGGGAGCCCGCTTCGCCACCGGCCAACCCTCGCGTCCTGCGGCTCAGGCGGGCACACGATTTGGTGGACGGTCGAAGCCGAGAGCGAGGAGGATGCCCTCCGGCTGCTCCCGTACTACGTCGCGGCACGCACCACCGCCACGGGGGTCAGCGAGGTCGAGATCCCGTGACCGCGAGCGATGCTCCGCCCTCGCGGGGTAGGCCAGGGTCGGGGGATCGAGAAATCAGGGTGCGAGATCAGGGGGTCCGCCCGATGTCGGCCCGGCCGCACGCTGACAAGCTCGACCCCTGTCCCACAACCAGCTGGCGGGGGTGGTACCGGTGAACGAGAGTCATATTTCTCCAGCGCCGCAGTCGGTCCGTGACGCGGCGCACGTTGAGGCAGCGGCACGAGGCACGGTCGCGAACCCACAAGCCGGTGTCGGCGGCTCAGGATGGACGGCGGGCCGGATCACGGCCCTCGTGATCGGGACGCTGCTCGTACTTAGCTCAATGGTCCTGCTGGGGGCTGGGGGAACGGCCCTCTGGGCCGACCGCACACAGCGTGACGGGGGCTATGCGACTACCGGCTCACATGAGTTCTCCACCTCCGGATCGGCATTGGCGAGCGAACGAACTCATCTCGGGTCGGCGGGAGTCGGTTGGCTGTACTCGCCGGCGCTGCTCGGCAAGATTCGGATCCGGGTCACGCCGGTGAGCGCCGGCCGACCGCTGTTCGTGGGGATCGGTCGCTCCGCCGACGTCGATCGGTACCTCGCCGGCGTCAACCACACCCTCATCTCGGACTTCTTCAGGAACAAGGTGGAGGCGATCGGCGGCGGCACGCCCCGATCCGCACCCGGAGCACAGAACTTCTGGGTCGCCTCCTCCATCGGCTCCGCAGCCCAAAACGTGGTATGGGATTCGACCAAGGGAGCGTGGACGGTCGTCGTCATGAATGCTGACGGGCGACCCGGAATCAACGTGCGAGCGGACTTGGGAGCCAGACTGGCGGCCCTCCTGTGGATCGCGGTTGGCTTGCTGGTGGCAGGCGCCGTCCTGATGGTGGGCGGGGTACTCCTGGTCGCCGGTGCGCTGCGCGGACGGCGCGCCAGCCGGGCGAGCAACCAGGGCCGCCCGATGTCGACGCGGCCGGGCGGCGGCAAGTCAGGCGCGGTTCCATCGGAATTCAAGGTGAGGACGATGTCGGCGCCCTCGTTCGTGAACCTGACCTTGCGAGCGGCCCGCTGGAGCGCCGCGCACCGCTGGAGAGCCGTACTCGGCTGGCTGGCCTTTGTGTTGGTCACGTTCGGGATTGGTTCGGTGGTGGGCGTCGTGAAGATGACCACCTCCGACTACGCGATCGGCGACTCGGGTGCGGCGGACCGGGTTCTGGCGCGCGAGTTCCCGAACCAGCGCTCGCTCGAGGAGGTGCTGATCCAGAGTCGCACGGGCAGCCGATTGGCGCCCGCTCAATTGCAGGCGGCGGTGAACGATCTCCTCACGCGGCTCTCCCGGACACCGGCGGTCGCGTCGATCCGGTCACCGTTGGAGGCAGCAAATGCAGAGCAGGTCTCGAAAGATGGGAGATCGGCGCTGGTCACGTTCCAGATCACCGGCAATCCCGACACCGCTCAGGACCGGGTCGGGCCGGCGCTCGCGGCGACCGCCACGATACAGCGCGCCCACCCGGCGCTGTTCATCGGCCAGGTGGGTGATGCGAGCGCGAACAAAGCGATCAACAAACGCATCGCAAGTGACTTCAAGCGCGCAGAGGTGACATCGCTTCCGGTCACGCTGGTGATCCTCGTGGCCGCCTTCGGCGCGCTCGTGGCGGCCGGCATTCCGCTCCTGCTCGGCCTCACGTCGGTTGCGGCGGCCCTCGGCCTCACCGCGCTGCTCAGTCATCTCCTCCACGTCGACCAGTCGATCCAGTCCGTGATCCTGCTGATCGGGCTCGCCGTCGGCGTCGACTACTCGCTCTTCTACCTGCGACGCGAACGTGAGGAACGCGCCCGCGGCCGCGCACCCGCCGCCGCGCTCGAGGCTGCCGCAGCGACCTCCGGCCGGGCGGTGCTCGTCTCCGGCCTGACGGTGATGACGGCGATGGCGGGCATGTTCCTGATGGGCTCACGCATCTTCTGGTCCTTCGGCATGGGCACCGTTCTGGTCGTCGCGATCGCGCTGGTCGGCTCCCTCTCGGTGCTGCCGGCGGTGCTCTCGAAGCTCGGCGACCGCGTCGACCGCGGCCGGATCCCGCTCCGCAGCCGCATCGGCAGCCGTAACGGCGATTCGCGCTTCTGGGCGGCGGTCGTCGGCGCCGTGTTGCGCCACCCGATCATGTGGGGCGGCCTGGCAGCGGCGCTGCTGGTCGCACTTGCGATCCCGGCTTTCCGCCTTCACACCGTCAACCCCGGCGTCCAGGGGCTCCCCCGTGACCTGCCGGTGATGAAGGTCTACGACCGCACCGTGAAGGCATTCCCGGGCGAGCCGCTCCCCGCGATCGTTGTTGTCAGCGCACCCGACGTGACCGCGCCCGAAGTCACCGCGGGGATCGAGTCCCTGAAGCGCGCCGCGTTGGCCACGGGTCAGATCGGCAAGCCGGTCAGCGTCGACATCAGTGCGTCAAGAACCGCCGCCCGGGTGCGCCTCTCGCTCGCGGGCACAAGCACCGACGTCGCCTCCAACAACGCGCTCGCCGTCCTGCGAAACAAGGTGATCCCGTCGACGATCGGCCGCGTACCCGGCGTCACCGTCCACACCACCGGCCAGACGGCCAACTCGCGCGACTTCAACAACTCGATGAAGTCACACGCTCCCTACGTGTTCGCCTTCGTCTTCGCGCTCGCCTTCCTGCTCCTGCTGATCATGTTCCGCTCGATCGTGATCCCGCTAAAGGCGATCGTCCTCAACCTCCTCTCGGTCGCCGCCTCCTACGGCGTGCTCGTCCTCGTCTTCCAGGACGGCCGCCTGCAATCCCTGCTCGGCTTCCACTCCGTCGGCGGCATCACCTCCTGGCTGCCGCTCTTCCTGTTCGTCGTCCTGTTCGGCCTCTCGATGGACTACCACGTCCTCATCCTCAGCCGGGTCCGCGAGGACCACGACAGCGGCATGACCACCAAACAAGCCGTCGCGCACGGCATCCGCGCCACGGCCAGCGTCGTAACAAGCGCAGCGATCGTTATGGTCGCCGTGTTCGCGATCTTCACGACCCTCGGACTCCTCGACATGAAGATGATGGGCGTCGGACTCGCCGTCGCCGTGCTGCTCGACGCAACGATCGTCCGAGCCGTACTCCTCCCCGCAACCATGACCCTCCTCGGCGACTGGAGCTGGTACCTCCCGCGCTGGCTGGAATGGCTCCCGAAGCTGTCGGCTGAGACGCGCGCCGAAGAGGAGAAAGAGCAGCTCGAGGCGCCGCCGGCGCTGATCGCGGGCTAGGCGTGCTCCAGTCGCCGGCCCCAAACGCATCGTTCGAATCCGCGACCCTCAAGCCCGTGCCAATGCGGAAGCAGGCAGTCGCACAGGGAGTCCGCAACGGCGGCGTCGCGTCGAACCGCGGTCAGAACGGGCCAGCCCAGCCCGGGCGGCGCGAGTGGACCCGCCGGCTCTCGTACACCGTCGCCTACGACCTCTGGCTCGGCAGCTGGGAAACGGCGCTGGCGGCACTCGCGACCGCGACCCAAAGCGGGACGCTCAGCACGAATGAGGCTGCAGCGCACAAGGCTGCGATCGCCGCCGAACGCGAACTCGTCACCAAACAATTCACGCTACTCCTCGGCCACACGCTGGCACGCCGCGGCCTGCCGGACGATGTCTCTGTCGCAGCCGCCCTGGAGGCGTTCCATGCCCGATAGGGAAGGTCGGCTGTCGGACTATGGACTGCGCTCGGAGCGGTTACTCTGGCCACGTAGCCGCCCAGCCGGCAAAGGGCCGAGCGTCTTCGAAGACGAGGTCGCGTCGCTCGAGCGGCAACTCGGGCTGACGACCTTCGGGAAGCTGTGGGCATGGGTGCAAGCGCACTCGATGTGGCCCGACCTCTTTGGTACCTCCTGCTGCACGATCGAGATGATGGCCACCGTCGGAGCCCGCTACGACATCGCGCGCTTCGGGATGGAGTTCTTCCGCGCCTCGCCCCGCCAGGCCGACCTGATGATCGTCCCCGGTCGCATCTCGCACAAGATGGCGCGCCCGTTACGCCAGATCTACGACCAGATGCTCGAACCGAAATGGGTGATCGCAATGGGCGCCTGCGCCTCCTCCGGCGGCATGTTCAACAACTACGCCACCGTGCAGGGTGTCGACCGGATCGTCCCCGTCGACGTCTACATCCCTGGCTGCCCACCACGTCCGGAGGCGCTGCTCGAGGGAATCACGCGCCTGCACGAAAAGATCCGCGCCGGCATCCCGCCCGCCTACGAGATCCGCGGTATCGCCGAATCGCAGGCGGTGGGCGCGGAGGGAGCTCGGCGCCCCCGGTGCGCCAGCAGCAGCGCCACTAGCCACGGCTTTCTACCGAATCGCGATAGGGCCAACCCTGATTGATGCCTTTCCCGCAAGTCGGAGAGTAGGAGGTCCCGAAGGAGGCGAGATGCGCGCAGCCAGTGTCGCCCACCGAGCAGGATCGACTCACCACGCCCACGGGTTCCTCCGCCACCTCCTCGAGATGGGGCTCGCGATGATGGTCGGGATGATCGTCAGCGCGGCGATCTTCCTCAGCGCAGTCGGAATGACGGCGGCTGAGGGGATGCGCGACCACGCGGTCCTGTTCGTGATCTTGCAGGCGTGCGGGATGACGATGGCGATGGTGGCCTGGATGCGCCATCGGCGGCACACCTGGAAAAGCTCCTCGGAGATGGCCGCAGCAATGGTCGTTCCAGCACTCCCGCTGATCTGCCTGCGTCTCCTCGACGTCATCAGCGGACCGATCTGCGGCCTCTACTGTCTTACCACGATCGTCGCAATGGTCGTCGTCATGCTCTACCGTCGCAGCGACTACGGAGCGACGGCCACGACTGCCGTCTCCGCACCCTGACACGACCGAGCAGGACGAGCGGTGGATGACTTGGAGCCGACGTCGAAACGGCCTCTGGCGGACAGGTTCTGGGGTCCGATTGCGGGGAGGCTCTGGCACCTACTGCCGGCAATGCGTTGCCACGCTATGGGACGCGCGCGATGAGGGTCTGCATCGTCGGCGCTTCCGGGAAGCTCGGCCAGTACATGGTCCAGCACGCGCTCGATCGGGGGTACGAGGTGGTCGGCGTGTGCCGAGAGCAGAGCGCCGGAAAGCTCGACAAGTTCAAGCGGCGTATCACGGTCGTCCCCGGAGCCACGGACGACCCCGACGTCATCAGACGCGCCATCGCTGGATGCGACGGGGTGCTCGTCGTGCTCGTCCCGCGTGGTGTCCACGGGTACTCCACGGGAACGGCCCAGGCTGTGCTCGACTACGCGCCTCCGGTGGCGCGCCTCGTGTTCTCGTGCGGCTGGCACATCACCCGCGACGGGCAGGACGTGTACTCGTGGAAGCTCAAGGCGCTCGTGAAGATCGGCGGTCCACTCGCGCGCCTCGCTCGCTTCGCGGATCTCAACGACCAGGTGGAGGCGTGCAACCGGGTCTTCGCCAGTGACACGCGCTGGACCGTCGTGCGCGGGAGCGACCTCGAAGAGGGCGAGAGCCAGGGTCTTCCCGTGTGGAGCCGGCACGTCGGCGACCCGATCCTCGAGAGCAACATCACGCGCCGCGTCGACTTCGCCCTGTTCATGGTGGCGGCC
>WNFU01008768.1_pt1 | contig 11592 bp, 7 predicted proteins | sample 5400121 | NCBI WGS metagenome assembly WNFU01 (sample SAMN13153360, study PRJNA577476) | soil metagenome | isolation source: 100 cm soil or saprolite under grassland replicate 1 | place: USA:California | collected 2016-06-15 | reverse complement strand
CTCGACCAGCGGCGTCAGGAACAGCGCCACCAGGAACAGCAGGGCGGTGACCACGCTGGCGAGCCCGGTCCGCGCGCCCTCGCCGACCCCGGCGGCCGACTCGATGTAGGTGGTGTTGGAGGAGCAGGAGGCGGCGCCGCCGGCGGCCGCGGCGACGCTGTCGACCAGCAGCACTGGGCCGACGCCCGGAAGCCGCCCGTCCTTGTCGAGCAGGCCGCCCTCGTTGGCGACGCCGATGATCGTGCCCATGGTGTCGAAGAAGTCGCTCAGCATGATCGTGAACACGAACAGCACCGCCACGATGACGCCGACCTGGGCGAAACTGCCGCCGAGGCTGAAGGCGCCGAGCAGGCCGAAGTCCGGCGAGCCGACCAGGCTGTCCGGGAAGCTGGGGACGGTCAGCGCCCACCCGGCCGGGTTGACGTTGCCGGCGGCGTCGATCCTCGGCCCGACGTCGACGATCGCGTTGAGGAGGATCGCGAAGGCGGCGGTGACCACGATGCCGATCAGGATCGCGCCCCGCACCCTGCGGGCGAACAGCACGAACGTGAGCAGCAGGCCGACCACGAACACGACCGTGGGCCAGCCGATCAGGCGGCTGCCGACGCCGAGCTGCACCGGCACGGAGGTGTTGGCCGCGTCGGGGATGCGCCGGACGATGCCGGCGTCGACCAGGCCGATGAAGGCGATGAACAGGCCGATGCCGACGCTGATGGCCTGCTTGAGCGCCAGCGGGATGACGTCCATCACCCACTGCCGCAGGCCGGTGAGGACCAGCAGGGTGATGATCAGCCCCTCCAGCACCACCACGCCCATCGCCGCCGGCCACGACATCTGGGCGGCGAGCTGGAAGGCGACCACGGCGTTCAGCCCGAGGCCGGCAGCGATCGCGAAGGGGTAGCGGCCGACCACCCCCATCAGCAACGTCATGGTGAAGGCGACCAGGGCGGTGGAGGTGGTGAGCTCGCCGAGGTCGAGGCGCTGGCCGTCGACGTCCTGGGCGGAGCCGAGGATCAGCGGGTTCAGGACGATGATGTAGGCCATCGTGAAGAAGGTGGCGAGACCGCCGCGGACCTCACGCTGGACCGTCGAGCCGCGCTCGGAGATGTGGAAGTAGCCGTCGAGCCCGGACTGGCTGCGAACCTCAGTGGCCATTCGCGGATCCTCTGCCCGAGAACGGATGCAGGCTGGAAGTTCATCGCGGCCCGCTCGCCGTGTCAACGCGGCCGCTCTGGCAATCGAAACGGAAATCCCCGAGGATCTGGACGAGCGCACCGGTACGGTCGTGGTGGTGAATGACGTGGACGCGAAATCGGCCGCCTCGCTGCTGGGCAAGGTGGACCCTTTCAGCGGGCTCGACGAGGTGGCCCGCCTGGCCGTGGTCCAGCGTGCTGGCCGCCGGGTGGTCGCGCGGGGCCAGATGGTCTTCTGGCAGGACGAACCGGGGGACACGATGTTCGTGCTGCTGGACGGCGCGGTGAAGCTGGTCGTCTGGTCCAGGGAGGGGGAGCTGATGGAACTGGTTCGGTTGGCCGCCCCGGCGGCCTTCGGCGAAGTGGCGGTGCTGGACGGCGGTCCCCGCTCCGCCTCCGCCGAGGCGGTGGAGCGCTCCACCCTGCTGGTGGTGACCCGAGCCGAGCTGCTGCGGCTGCTGCGCTCCGAGGAGCAGGTCGCCGAGGCGCTGCTGCGCTCCCTCGGCACGATGGTGCGCCGCACCACCCGCCAGGTGACCGAGCTGGTGTTCCTGAGCCTGCAGGGGCGGGTGGCGGCCAAGCTCCTGGAGCTGGCCGCCCAGGCGGGGCCGGGCGCCGAGCGGACTCGCCGGGTCACCCAGGTGGAGCTGGCGACCATGGTCGGCGGCGCCCGCCAGACCGTCAACCAGGCGCTGCGGTCGCTGGAGGCCCGCGGCTACATCCGCACCGCGGGCCGCGCCTTCGAGATCCTCGACCGCGAGCGGCTGCAGCGCCTGGCCGGCGGATAGTCCTCAGAGGACCGGTCAAGTACCCGCGGCGCGCATGCTCCGGGCGCGGCGTCGGCGTAGCGCACGCAGATGCAGCGCCGATACTTGACCGCCCCTCTGGGTCAGCGCCACTCCGACCGGTGGTAGACGTAGACGCGGTGGACCGGCGGGAGCGCGGCCAGCAGCAGGATGCCGGCGAAGATCAGCGCCACGACCGGCGGCTCGGCGCCCCGGGGAGCCGGCGCCGTCCGGGTCTTGGCCACGCCCCGCTCGACGGCGGCGACCGGGTCGCGGTTGACGCCGGCGTTCGCGGAAGCGGAGCTGAGCGCGGTCATCCCGGCCACCAGCAACACGGTGGCCAGGCCGAGACCGGCCAGCAGCAGGGTCAACCTGGTCACGACGCGGACTGCCATGCTCCTCACCCTCCTTCTCGGCGCCGGCGCGTTCGCGGCGCCGCTTCGAGGATCGCCGGCGGCGGCCGTCCGGGCAGTCCAGGCGACGACACCCGGACTGTCGGGTTCCTGACGGATTGGCTGATCGGAGGTTGGCGCCGCGCTGGGAGGCCCTGCGCGCGCTGTAAGATCCGCGCCGCCGTGAACCTTCAGCACAGGGCCGCCCTGCTGGCGCGAACCGAGCTGTTCCAAGGGGTCGACGAGGCCGCGCGCCTGCGGATCGCCGCGGGCGCGGCCGAGCGGGTGGTCGAGAAGGGCCAGACGGTGTTCGTGCAGGACGAGCCGGGCGACCGGATGTTCGTGGTCGCCGGCGGTGCCGTGAAGCTGTACGTGTCGTCCCGGCAGGGCGACATCGTCGAGCTGGTCCGCCACCACCCGCCTGCGGCCTTCGGGGAGGTCGCGCTGCTGGACGGCGGCCCCCGCTCCGCCTCCGCCGAGGCGGTGGAGCGCTCCACCCTGCTGGTGGTGACCCGAGCCGAGCTGCTGCGGCTGCTGCGCTCCGAGGAGCAGGTCGCCGAGGCGCTGCTGCGCTCCCTCGGCACGATCGTGCGCCGCACCACCCGCCAGCTCACCGACCTGGCCTTCCTGAACCTGCAGGGCCGTGTCGCCAGGCGGCTGCTGCTGCTGGCCGACAGCGCCGACGGCGCCGGCGCGCGCGGGGTCACCCAGGGCGAGCTGGCGGCGATGGTCAGCGGCGCCCGCCAGACCGTCAACCAGGCGCTGCGGTCGCTGGAGGCCCGCGGCTACATCCGCGCGGCCGGCCACGCCCTCGAGATCGTCGACCGCCAGCAGCTTGAGCGCCTCGCCGACCAGTGACCCGCCATGGCACGGGAAGGTGGCATGTCGGCGGCATGACAGCCTGCCTGTCAGCTAGCTGACAGCCCGCGGCACCCGTACGCATTTCGATACCGCTCCGGCGAGCCTACGGCTGGCCTCGCCGGTCCGCCCTCACCGCGAGGGGCTCTCCGAGGTGGAAGGGGGTGGAAAGGGGATGCGGGTGCCCGCGACCGGGCTCGCCGCGGTGCTGTCCCTCTACCTCGCCCTCGCGCTCGCCTACTCCCGGCTGCAGCGACGCTTCGCCGACCCGAGGCGTGCGGCCACGCCGGCGACGGGCGGCAGCCCACGTCCGCCGAGCGTCGACGTGATCGTGCCCTGCTACAACGAGGAGCCGGCGCTGCTGGCCGCCTGCCTGCGCTCGCTGCGCGGGCAGGACTACCAGGGCGAGCTGGCGGTCTGGGTGGTGGACGACGGGTCGGGCAACCGCGCAGATCTGCTCCCGGTGCTGGAGGCGGAGGCCGACCGTGCCTGGCGGGTGGTGCTGCTTGACGGCAACCGTGGCAAGCGGGAGGCGCAGGCGGCCGCGCTGCGGGAAGGCCGCGGCGAGCTGGTGGTGACGATCGACTCCGACACCAGCGTCGCGCCGGACGGGATCCGCAGGATCGTGGCGCCGCTCGGCGACCCGCGCGTCGGCGCGGTGACCGGCGACCTGCGGCCGTCCAACGCAACGGCGAGCTGGCTGACGCGCCTGATCGAGGTCCGCTACCGGCTGCTGTTCGAGCGGGAGCGGGCGGCACAGGGAGCGTTCGGGGCGGTGCTGTGCTGCGCCGGCCCGTTCTCGGCCTACCGCCGCAGCGCGGTGGAGCAGGTCTGGCCGCACTACATCGGCCAGCGCTTCTGGGGCGGCCGCCGCGTCTTCGGCGACGACCTCAAGCTCACCAACCTGGTGCTGGCGGCCGGCCACCGGTCGGTGTACGAGCCGACCGCCAGGGCCGCCACCAACGTCCCGGCCACGCTGCGAGGCTTCGTCCGCCAGCAGCTCCGCTGGAACCGCAGCTTCTACCGCGAGCTGCCGCAGATGCTGCGGCTGCTGCCCGGCCGCGGCGGCTACCTGGCGCTCGACCTCGCCGCCCGCACGCTGCTGCCGCCGCTGCTGGCCGCCGGGCTGGCGATGGCCGCGACCGACGCGCTGCGGGCGCCAGCACGCCTGCCGGCCGACGCAGGCGCGCTGGCCCTGATGGCCCTCGCCAGCGTCGACCTCGGACCCTCCCCGGCCAGGGCGGCCGGGCGCCGCTTCGACCTGCTCTACGGCCTGGTGTTCGTCGGCCTGCTGCTACCGGCCCGGCTCTGGGCGGCCTGCACCCTGTTCCACAACGGCTGGGGCACCCGGAAGCTGCGCGCCGCTCAGCGGGGGATGCCGGCGAGCAGCCTGCGGGCGTTGCGCTCGCCGGCCTCGTTGCCCTTCTCCCGGTAGAGGGAGACCGCCCGCTCCAGCTCCCTGGCCGACTCGCCGCGGCGGCCGCCGAGGCGCAGCACCTCGGCCAGGTCGACGTGCGCCTCGGCCCGCGAGTCGAGCTGATCGGTCTTGTCGGCCATGTAGACGGCTTCCCTCGCCCAGCGCTCCGCCTCCTCCGGCTCGCCGCGGCGCGCCAGCACGATGGCGCGGATCGAGCGCCACTTGACCTGGGCGTCGAGCTGGTCGGCGGCGGCGATGCGCTCGCAGGTCCTGGTGCTCTCCTCCGCCTCCTCGCTGCGTCCCCGCAGCAGCAGCACCCTGGCCAGCATGGCGGTGACGGTGGCGCGAGGGCCGGTCCCGCCCATCTGCTCCAGTTGCCGGTAGCCGTCGCGGAGCGTGTCCTCCGCGGCGGCCAGGTCCCCGTCGAGCACCTCGATCAGCGCCAGGGAGATGCAGTCGGTCGCCTGGGTGAGCGACTCTCCCAGGTCGACGGTGATGGCGGTGGCCGACCGCAGCAGCCGCCTTGCCTCCTCCAGGTTCCCCTGCAGGGCGGCGACCCTTGCCAGCACCGTGAGCGCGGTCGCCTCGAGGCTGCGCATGCCGCTCCGCTCCGCCTCGGCCAGCGCCTCCCGGTTCCGCCCGGCGACCTCCTCCAGCGGCGTCGGGCCCCAGTAGAGGATCAGGCAGTGCAGGCCGAGGATGGTCGCCTCCCAGTAGGGGTCGTCCGCCTCACGGGCGAAGCCCCTGGCCCGCTCGGCCGCGGTCCCCGCCAGGGTCAGGCGTCCCCTGGTCCAGTCCAGGTAGGCGAGCAGGTGCCAGGCCTTGGCGAGCCCGAGCCGGTCGCCGAGGCGCTCGAACACCGGCATGGCGAGCTCGATCTGGTCCCTGCCCTCGCGCAGGAACCGCTCCGGCTCGTGCAGCGCCATCAGCCGCAGGCGGCCGATGCTCGCGTGGGTGGCCAGGCCGTCGTCGCCGGCGGCCGTCGCCGACCTGGTCAGCTCCTGGTAGGCCCGCGCCGCCTCGTTGAGCCTCCCGCTCACCTGGAACGCCTCTGCCAGCGGGGGGAGCGCCCGCAGCCGCACCGGATGGTCGGCGGGCAGCAGCCGCACGGCGCGGCCCAGCCACGCCTGCACCAGCCGGGTGTCGCCCCGGATCGCCGCCCGCTGGCCCGCGGCCGCGTAGCGCTCGCCGGCCCGCCTGGCGAACTCGAGGGTGCGGTCGGTGCCCGGCTCCAGCTTGGTTGCGTAGCGGAACGCCTGGTGGAAATGGTGGCCGATCATCTCGTCGAACTGGCTGGGCCGGTCGGCGGTCTCGCGTTCCAGCCAGTCCGCGTACCGGCCATGCAGCTCGGCGCGCCGGTCGTCCGGCATCCGCTCGTAGGCCACCGCCTGGATCATCGTGTGCCTGAACCGGTAGCCGTCGCCGCTGCCGGAGGGGAGGGGAACCGACGCCGGACCGTGGTCGGGCCGGATCAGGTCCAGCCGGACCAGCTCCCGCAGGCCCTCGTCGACGTCCGCCGGGCTGCCGCCCGACAGCGCCTGGACGTCGCCGAAGTGGAACTGCTCGCCGACCACGGCCGCCGGCTCCAGGATCGCGCGGCCGCGAGCGTCCAGCCGCTCCAGGCGGGCCAGCAGCAGCGCCTGGATCGAGGTCGGCACCGACGGCCCGCGCCGTTCCCCGGTCTCCTCGTCGCCGCCGGCCCCTGGCCGCTCCCGCCGGTCGCCATCGGGCTCCGGCCGCAGCACCCAGCGGTCGCCGGCGGGGAGCAGCCGCCCTTCGTCGCGGAGGTTGGCCACCAGCTCCTCCACGATCAGCGGGAACCCCTGGGCCCACCCGCTGATGTGCGCCTGCGCGGCCGGGTCGACCCTGCCGCCGAGCAGGTGGCCCACCAGCTGCTCGCCTTCCCGCTCGTCCAGCGGCGACAGCAGGAACGACAGCGTGTTGACCTTGCCACCCGGCCAGTGGCCGCGGCGCGGGAACAGCTCCTCGGGCCGGGCGATGCACAGCAGCATGATCGGCGTGTCGCGCGACTGCTCGGTGAGGTGCTCGACGGCGTCCAGCAGGATCGAGTCGGCCCATTGCAGGTCGTCGATGACCACCACCAGCGGCCGGCGGCTGGCGAGGAGGCCGAGCAGGCGCTGCACCGCCCAGAGCGTGTCCTCGGGCAGCCCTGCCTCCAGGCCGATGCCGAGCATCTGCGCGACCCGCTCGATCAGCAGCTCGCCCCGCTCCTCGCCGGCGGCCAGCTCGGCCAGGCGGGCCCGTGCGGTCGACGGCGGGTCGGCCGAGGTGATGCCGGCCGCCTGGCGGACGATCTCGACCATCGGCCAGACGGTGACGCTGTCGCCGAACGCCAGGCAGTGGGCGCGCACCACGATGGCCCGCTCGCCGAGGCCGCCCACGAACTCGTCGGCCAGGCGGGACTTGCCGACGCCGCCGGAACCGAGCACGGTGACCAGGTGGCAGCTCTGCTCGGCCACCACCCGTTCGAACACGCGCAGCAGCAGGTCCATCTCGACGCCGCGGCCGACCATGGGAGCGTCCAGCCGCCGGATCCGGCCGGGCCGGTCGGGCAGGACCTCCAGCAGGCGCCACACCTGCTGCGGCTCTGGCAGGCCGTTCACCGCCAGCGATCCCGCCGGCTCGGCGCGGACCGCGTCGGCAACCAGCCGGTAGGTCTGGTCCCCGATGAGGATCTGGTCGGTGCCGGCGGCCTCCTCGAAGTACTTGGCGAGGTTGACGGCGTCGCCGGTGACCTCCTCCTCGATCGTGCCGGCGTCACGCACCAGCACGCTGCCGGTGTTCACGCCCAGGCGGATGTTCAGGTCCACGCCGCGGTCGCGGCGCAGCTCCGCCGCCAGCTCCGCGAGCGCGGCGCGGAGCTCCCCGGCGGCCCGGACCGCGCGCAGCGCGTCGTCCTCGCGCAGCTCCGGGATGCCGAAGGCGGCCATGAACCCGTCGCCGTGGCGCTTGCCGATGCTGGCGCCGTGGCGGCCCAGCACCCGGCGCACGGTCTCGCCGTAGCGGTCCATCACCCGCTGCATCGGCAGGCGGCCGAGCTGCCGCCCCATCCCCGTCGACTTGACCACGTCGCAGAACACGACGGTGACGATCTTGTACTCCTCCGACGGGGGAGCGGCGCCAAGGCGCGTGCCGCACTGCGGGCAGAAGTTGATCGGCTGGGTGATGCCGTTGCCGCAACTCGGGCATGTCGCCATGACGTCGAGTATATGGACGATCCGGCCGACGGAAAGTCCTCTTCGTGACAGGTGGCGAAGCGGTTCGCCCCGGCGGCAAATGGGGTACTCGACTGCCGTCGGGGTGGCTACGCTGTGGCCGTACCGCTGCTGGCGCGGTGCGAGGCGGAGCGAGGGGTGAGGGTCGTGGCGGCGGAGCGACGGCGGGACGCGGCGGAATACGAGCAGCAGCTCCGGCGCCAGGAGCTGGCCGCCGCGCGTGCCCTGGCGCAGGTGGTGCCGGCCGGGCAGCCGGCCGGGCCGCGCGAGCTGGCCGCGGTCCGGCGCGTGCTCACCCAGGCGCTGTTCGAGCTGCGCCGCCTCGCCCGCGACCTCGACCACGAGATCGAGCAGCTCAGGGGCAGGCAGCGGGCGCCCGGACGGGCGGGGGATCGTCAGACGCCGCAACGCGGCGGCAGCAGGGGTGGCTCGGGCCCGGGGGCGCTCGAGGGCTACGAGGCGGTCCGCGACGCCATCGAGGAGGTGCTCGAGCGCTGGGAGGGGCGCCGCGACCAGCTCGCCTCGGCGGTCGAACGCCGCCAGCCCCGGCGCCCGGCCGCCGGGCGGGGCGGCGGCGGGGTCAGCGGCCGAACGGCCGGTGCTCCCGCTCGGCCAGCACGACCTCGATCCCGCCGGTCACGTCGTTCACCAGGTTGAACAGCAGGGTCAGGAGCATGGTGACCACGCTCCAGACCACCACGCCGAACAACCCGATCAGGATGTACCAGCGGAACACCGTGCCCGCCGGGAAGGTCAACTCCAGGTTGAAGTTGCCGGCGAAGCGGGAAACCTCCTCGAACACGCCCATGTTGACCAGCACGAACCAGATCATGGCGAAGACCAGCAGGCTGATCAGCATGAGGCAGAGGTAGAACAGGACCGAGAACTTCAGCACCGACCAGGGGTCGAGCCGGCGCAGGACCAGCCGCGCCCGGCGGTCCACTGCGGGCGCCGCCGCGGGCGCCGGGCGCGGCATCGCCCGGGTCGACACCTGCGGGTACTGGCTGGTCATGACGTTACTCCTCGTCCTTGACGACAGGTGCGACGGCCGCGACCCTGGCGCTGGTCCTCCCGAGCCGCATGATGCGCACGCCCTGGGTGGCCCTGCTGGCCCTGCGGACCTCGTTCACACGCGTGCGGATGATCTGCCCAGCGTCGGTGATGAGGAAGATGTCGTCTTCGTCCTGGACCACCAGCGCACCGGCCAGGAAGCCGCGCGCCTCGGTCAGCTCGGCGGTCTTCACCCCCTGGATGCCCCGGCCCTTCCGCTGGTACTGCTCGAGCGGGGTGCGCTTGCCGTAGCCGGCGTCCGTGACGACCAGCAGGTCGGCGTTCGCTCTGACCACCTCCATGGCAAGCACCTGGTCGCCGCGGCGCAGCCGCATGGCGGTCACCCCGCTCGTCTGTCGACCCATCGGCCGGACATGGCTCTCGCTGAAGCGGACGGCCATGGCCTTGCGGGAGATGAACAGCAGGTCATCCTCGCCGGTGGTGAGCTTGACGCCGATGAGCTCATCATCGCCTCGCAAGTTGATGGCGGCCAGACCGACCCGCGGCGAGTCGTATTCCGCGAGGGCGGTCTTCTTGACCATCCCGTCCCTGGTTCCCAAGACGAGGAACTTACCATCGTCGTACTCGTCCAGGTCGAGCACTGCTGCGATCTTCTCATCGGGCTGGAAGGTCGCTCCTGGCACGTTCGCGACGTACGTCCCTCTCGAGTTCCTGGCCGCCTCGGGCAGCTCGTGCACCTTCACCCGGTACACCCGGCCCTTGTTGGTGAAGAACAGCACCCAGTGGTGGGTGTTGGTGATGGCCAGGAACTGGACGATGTCGTCCTCTTTGAGGTTGGCGCCGCGGACGCCACGACCGCCTCTGCCCTGGGCACGGTAGTCGCCGAGCGGCACCCGCTTCACGTAGCCGGTCCTGGTGACCGTGACCACCACCGGCTCGGCGGCGATCAGGTCCTCGATCGACAGCTCGCCCTCGTCGGGGCGGATCTCGGTGCGGCGCTGGTCGGCGAAGCGCCGGCGCACCTCCAGCAGCTCGTCCTTGACGATGCCGCGCACCTTGGAGGGGTCGTCGAGGATGGCCTGCAGCTCGGCGATCCTGGCCTGCAGCTCGGCGTACTCCTCCTGGAGCTTGCGGCGCTCCAGCGCGGCCAGGCGGCGCAGCTGCATGTCCAGGATGGCGGTCGCCTGCAGCTCGCTCAACGCGAAGCGCTCCATCAGCTGCCGGCGGGCGGCGTCGGCCGACTCGGCGTTGCGGATGAGGTTGATGACCTCGTCCAGGTGGTCGAGGGCGATCAGCAGGCCCTCGAGGATGTGCGCCCGCTCCTTGGCCTTGCGCAGCTCGTAGCGGGTGCGGCGCACCACCACGGTGACCTGGTGGGCGACGTAGTGGGAGAGGATCTCGGCCAGGGTGAGCACCCGGGGCACGCCGTCCACCAGGGCCAGCATGATCACCCCGAAGCTGTCCTGGAGCTGGGTGTGCTTGTAGAGCTGGTTGAGCACCACCTGGGGGACGGCGTCGCGGCGGCACTCGATCACCAGCCGGGTGCCTTCCTTGTTGGACTCGTTGGCGATGTCGACGATGCCGTTCAGCTTGCCCTCGCGGACCAGGTCGCGGATGCGGATCAGCAGGCGGTCGCCGGAGACCTGGTAGGGAAGCTCGGTGACCACCAGGCGCTGGCCGCCGCGGTTGTTCTCCTCGATGCGGACCTTGGACCGCACCCGGATGGCGCCCCGCCCGGTGAGGTACGCCTCGCGGATCGCGGCCGTGCCCATGATCTGCGCGCCGGTCGGGAAGTCGGGGCCCTTGACCCAGCGCAGCAGCTCCTCGCTGGTCAGCTCCGGGTTGTCGATCAGCGCCACGGTGGCGTCGATCAGCTCGCCCAGGTTGTGGGGCGGGATCTTGGTGGCCATCCCGACGGCGATGCCCTCCGACCCGTTGGCCAGCAGGTTGGGGAAGCGCGCCGGCAGGACGACCGGCTCCTGGGCCTCGTTGTCGTAGTTGGGCGCGAAGTCGACGGTGTCCTTGTCGATGTCGCGCAGCAGCTCCATCGCCAGCGGGCCGAGGCGCGCCTCGGTGTAGCGCATCGCCGCCGGCTCGTCGCCGTCGGCGGTGCCGAAGTTGCCCTGCCCGTCGATCAGCGGATACCGGGAGGCGAAGTCCTGGCCGAGCCGGACCATCGCGTCGTACACGGCGGTGTCGCTGTGGGGGTGGTACTTCCCCAGGACCGAGCCGACGATGTAGGCGGACTTGCGGCGCCCGTTGGGCGGGCGCACGCCCTCTTCGTTGGCGCCCCACAGGATGCGGCGGTGGACCGGCTTGAGGCCGTCGCGCACGTCTGGCAGCGCCCTTGCCACGATCACGCTCATGGCGTAATCGAGGAAGGAGCGCTGCATCTCCTCTTCGATCTCGATCGGCTCGATCCTTCGAGCGTCGGGCATTTAGTTCCTTTCCGGTCTTCCGGTCTGCTTGAGTTGGTCGACCACTTCCGCGCCCGTTCGATGTGGGGGGGAGCTCGCTCCCCCCCACGGCCCCCCCAAGAGCGCCTGTGCCATGGTCAGGGTGATCACCCTCGGATTCCCCTAGATATCCAAGAACCTCACGTCTTTGGCGTTGCGCTGGATGAAGTTGCGGCGGTTCTCCACGTTCTCACCCATCAGGATGGTGAAGATCTCGTCGGCGATGGCGGCGTCCTCGAGCCCG
>WNFU01010398.1_pt1 | contig 11595 bp, 16 predicted proteins | sample 5400121 | NCBI WGS metagenome assembly WNFU01 (sample SAMN13153360, study PRJNA577476) | soil metagenome | isolation source: 100 cm soil or saprolite under grassland replicate 1 | place: USA:California | collected 2016-06-15 | reverse complement strand
GTCCCCTTGCCGACCATGCCACATGCTCATGGCCGCCTCCGCGGTTTCCTCAACGCCCACCCGACGCTGCCGCCGAGGATGCTTCCAGTGAGGAGCCCGATCGGCGCCCCCCTCATAGCCCAGTCAGAGGGGCCGATACGGTACGAGCCATACGGCTCCGGCGGGGCATTGGCTTCCCCGATCCAGAAGCCGATGGCGGCTCCCAAGATGGCTCCCACCATGATGGAGCCCGCGATGATCGTCCGCGTAGCCACGGCCAGGGCGACCAGGAGGAGGATGACGAGTACGGTCATAGCGACCGCGCCCACCCCTATCGCGATGACCGCGTCCCGACCATAGGCAGGGATCCGGGAGGATCCAGACACCAACGATGCCGGCAGCAACACAGTCACCAGCGGACCCGAGTCGGGAAAGGGAACTTGTCGCATCGTTCCTCACCCCCCCTTTGAGAACGCCCCCTCCAAAGGCGCCCAGTCCCGATGGGCGGCATTGACGCTAGCGCATCTCAACCGGTCACGGTAGCTCTCCTTGATCTCTCCGGCTTTCGGTCTACGCAGCAGAGACGTTATCGGCCGATCGAGAAGGTGCCCCGCTGCCGGCCGCTGCAGGCTGCGTTCCACGTACGCAGTGACCAGCGAACTCAGCCCCGGTTCCGGCCTCGCCGTGTGGCGATTCGGCCGGACTCAGGCGCTCTGTCATGCGAGTTGGGCGTCCAGGGTGATCCGGAGCAGGTTGTGGACGGCTCCGGCAATCAGGAACCACGCGCGCTTGCGCCTTCGGCCCTTGTACCGGAGCTTGCGGCCGCCGGCGACGGTCTTGATCCAACCGAACGGCTCTTCGACGCGGGGGCGGATCCGCTCCTCATCACACGGTCTCTTCCACGTCGGTCCGGCAATATCGTGCGGTCCAGAAGACTTGTCCGGTGTCGTTGGACCGAGCTGGAAGACTTGTGTGGCAAACGGGTTTTGAAGGCATGTCCGACGCTCGCGTGGACTACCTTGAGCGTGTTCCGTCATGGGTGAGCCAGGGAATTGAGCATGTCCTGCACATAGAGTGGCAATTACCGACTGCGATTCCTGGCTGGTGGGACGGCCCAGGGTTCATTCAGGTCCCGGCATCTCGACCGGACGTCCTGGAGCGGCATCCAAATGCCCGCCCGTTCTGTCGGGTCGCCGTTGCGAACATCGCGCTCGCGGGCCAAGTCGTAGCGCCGATGCATCGTTCGTTCGATCCCCATCGAGCCGACTGGCGAGATGCAGAGGGACGCTCAGTCCGGACGGACCTGTCCGGATACTTCATTCTCGGGCGAGGTGTCCTCAATAAGCCGGAGTTCATAGAGTACGGGGGAGACGACGATCTCAAGGACGTAATAGAGGCGGCAGGTCGTCTGTCGAAGGAGTCGGCAATTCGAACTCAACTGCGGGAGGCCGTCGGAGTCGAGGAGCGGGCGTTTGCCTATTGGCTCAGCGGGAAACGGAAACCCGGCCGGGAAACATTCAACCTGCTTACTTCGGCTGTTGCGAAGGCTGCAAGATCCCAGCTTCGGCAACATGATGCGTTTGGGCACTTGCCGGAATCCGAGCTGGACGTGATCGCTGCGTTCCTTGATCTTCCGGAGCCCGTGATCCGGTGTCTCTATTGCGGAAGAGCGCTCTCAGGTCGGGCGAGCAGATGGTGCCCAGGTGACGTGTGCAGAAAGCGGGCCTCGCGCACCGAACAGACGCGCTTCGATCGGTTGGAACCTTGAGTCAATAGACCGCCTGTCAGTTCCCGGAGAAGCACAAGCGTGACGGGACGACCTGCCGTTGTTCTGCTCCTTCATCCCGAAGCCCCTGAAAGTCGAGGGCGATAAGCTCAACGCCATGGCACGCGACTCCCATCCAGACTGGCCTACTGAGCAGTGGGCAAAGCAGATGGCCGAAATGCAGGACGTCCTTCGCAAGGCGCTCGGGGGCCAGGGATTCGCGCAGTGGGCAAAGCAGATGGCCGAGACGCAGGAGGCGTTGCGCAGCGCTCTCGGAAGTCAAGCCGTCACGCAGTGGGCAAAGCAGATGGCCGAGACACAGGAGGCGGTGCGCAAGGCGCTCGGGGGTCAGGGATTCGCGCAGTGGGCAAAGCAGATGGCCGAGACGCAGGAGGCGTTGCGCAGCGCTCTCGGAAGTCAAGCCGTCGCGCAGTGGGCAAAGCAGACGGCCGAGACGCAGGAGGCGTTGCGCAAAGCGCTTGCAAGCCAGGCATGGGAAGGGACGCAGGAGGCCCTGCGTGCACTGGCCCCGGTAGTCAAGAGTTATGAGAGGGAGCCGCGCACGGAGAAGCCCGTTGAGGTGAGTCCCAACCCCGAGGCCGCCAAGCCTGAAGTCCGAATGCTGGCGCGACATGCCGACAGGGAGTGGCTCAATACCGAGGAGGCACGGCGTCTCACGCTACGTATTGAGCAACAACGGCAGCAAAGTGTACTTGTGTTGGTGGCGGACATTCGGAAGTCCACTCAGGCGATGATGGAGGCACTTGATCCCTTTGAGTATGCGTCCACCATCACTGCCTTTGTCGAACAGTCACGCCATGCCGTACTTAGTGAAGGGGGCTTGTTTGACAAGTTCACTGGAGATGGGTTTCTTGCCTATTGGCCCTACGACGCCCGTACGCATCTGAGAGCCAGGCGTCGCTCCCTCGACGTCATCAAGTCGATCTTCATTTCCTTCGCCCAAGAGACCATGCCGCGTCTGCGCCGCAACTCTCAGAGCCTCCCCAGTGAACTTGGTCTCGCATTTGGGATCGATGAGGGTCTCGTATCCTTCGTTACCATTTCGCGTGACCTGACAATCGTTGGTCGGCCTGTAGTCGGCGCGGTTCGCATGGTTGGTGGGGCGGTCGCGGGACAGGTCATCGTCAACGTTCACGTTGGCGAAGAAATACAGGACGATGTGCACGCAGGTCGACTGCCCGGAATCGAGCTAGTGCCCACCGACATTCCCGGCAAGGAGTATCCGCGCCAGATGGCCTTCGTGGTCCGATTCGTGGACTTCTCGCTCCCTGAGAACTAGAGAGGAGACGGGATAGGTAGACGTGGGACTTTCTAACGTTCAGACTCGGGAGTCAGTGCTCAAAGCGGTTCAGGAGTGCGAGACGCTGGGAAGGAAGGCATTCCTTGAGCGGTATGGGTACGGTCGTGCTTTCAACTATTTCTTGGTTGTGGACGGAAGAATGTACGACTCTAAGGCAATTGTCGGAGTCGCACATGGGTACGAGTTCCCAGACCTCGGCCCACTAACCTCCGATCAGTTCTCTGGAGGCAGCGCGACCGTACAACGCAAGTTGGAGCAGTTGGGCTTTGAGGTCCGCACTCTGACCGATTCTGGGGCCACCACCCCCAACTACTGGTGGGAAGACTCTCTTTCTGAACGCTCGTGGATCGAGATCCGGAGGGAGATGCGAGGGTTGGGAGTCGAACTTCGATGCCCGTTCGTGGATGCGCATATGCAACCCAATCCTTGGTACGACCTCGTTGACGATGTACGAACGGGCGACATTGTGTATCACTGGAACGCGAGAGAGGAGCGTTTCGTCGGCAGGTCCGTGGCAGCAAGCGCGAGGGTCACGGATCCCGAGACCGGCGAACGGATAATCCCCTTGCAAGACTTTGTCCCGCTCGAAACCGTTGTCGGCCTCGAAGAAATCCGGTCACTCCACTCGCGACTCGACAAAGCCAGGGACGCTCTTGAGAGTTCCCATCCAGCAGCCAAGCTCTACCTGCCGTTTCAGTTTCGAAGGGATGGCCTTCGCCTCATGTCGAACTACTTCACGAAGCTCCCAATCTCGATGCAAGACCTTCTGTTCGGCAGTGACGGCGTCGCCGAGCAGGGCCTTGAGGAGCCCCCGCCCGAGGAGGGGCCTCCAGGTCTTGCCTCCTCATCCGGCGTGCGGGCAGGCTTTCTCAAGCCGTTCAAACCAAAGGCTGATACGCAATACCTTGCCCGGATTCAAGCACGTGCGCATAAGAGGGGAAGAACTCACGAAACACTGGTCAATGATTTTGCGAGCTGGCTCGTTAAGCAGGGAATCAGTGTCGGCCGCAATGCAGCGATCGACCTCGGAGTCGAAGATCCCCCTGTGATCATCGAGGCCAAGGCTGTCCTGTCTTGGGCCAGGTCGATTCGTGAGGCCGTCGGACAGCTGTACGAATACCGATTCTTCCAGGTCGTTCCTCCTGACTCGAAACTTGTCTTTCTGGCCTCGGGACCCGTTCCGATCGAGTGGCGCGACTATCTTGAGAGGGATAGAGAGATTGGAGTCGCATGGCGGGACGTGGAAGGGTTCAGCCTGACGTCGAAGGCAAGAGAGTCACTCGGGCTCGAGCGAGGCGGTGAGCGATGACGTTAGGACCAGGGGATGATCTGCGTCAGCATATGCAGTCAGCTTCTCAACAATTTGCAGTAGCAGCGGTGCGTGATTACGACACTGGGGACTGGATCAGTTTCGCCTTGCACGCGGGTGCCGCGCTTGAGCTACTCGCGAAGGCGTATCTCGCGTCTATCCATCCGAGCCTTGTGGTTGATGGTGTCGATTCCCTCTTGTATGCGTCAAATGTCCCCGGACACACGCGTATGCCCCTTGGTGCGATACGCACGATAAAGACGTCGGAAGCAATCGCCCGTGTGAGTCGAGTCTTGCCAACTATCTCGAACCTTACACGGGGGGACTTGACTATCTTGATCGAGGTTCGGAATGGGGCAGCGCATCTTGGGCGCGTTGATGAGATGACGGCTCGCCGCATGATTGTTCCGTTTCTGCGGGCATGTGAGGAGATCCTACGCGTGCTCGGAGTAGAGACATCGAAGTATTGGCAAGGCGTCGCAATGTCAGTTGGTGAGCGCCTGTCTGCGTCTGCAGACTCCGCTCGCGAGCGTGTTGCTCGACGACTGGGGCAAGCAAAGAGAGATTTCAAGGAACGTATGAGGGGAAAGGACCAAGATGCTCGGCAAGCTTTAATTGAAAGCATGTACGCAACATATGACGCAAGAGGCTACGAACGGCGACTAGGCGATTGTCCCGCGTGTGGGAATAGAGCACTTCTGACCGGTTCGATTGATTCCGAATGGACCGTGCCTGATGGCTCCATGGATCCGGACGTCTGGGAGAACGAGGCATATCCGGAAGTGACGTTCTATCCAGCGGACTTGCGGTGTCACGTCTGTGGACTGGCACTAAATGGCAGCGACGAGCTGGAGGCTGCGGAGTTCCCTCTCGACTGGCTGATTCCTCAGGAAGAGGTTGACCCCTCCGATTTCGTGCCGAGATACGAGGATGTCGACCTCTAGCGCCCTTTCGCGACTCTAGCTGTCGGCGGCGGAGCGGAGCGTCAACAGGATCATTTTTTTCCCTCGGAGGGGCAGTTAGTTCACGATCGCATGTCCGGGTTCCTGCACAAACCCGCGCCGCCCGCGCGCAGGGCGCCCGTTTGCTCGTGAGAACGCCGCACTCATTGCCGCTGCCGCTCAGGTGCGGATCAGGTCGCGAATCTCTAGCATCTCCATTCAGGGGTGGCTGATCCAAGGTTTTGGGAGGAACCATGCCGATTGAGATGGCTCTCTGGAGGCTTCAGGGCGACAACGTGGTTCCGATCGCGTCCTCGACTATCGACTCAGAGAAGCGCCTGGAGGAGGTACTAGAGCGAGACATCAGCATCCTCGGACTGGACCGACTCGTGGTGATTGGTAGGCAGGTTACGACGCGGTTCGGAGGGGTTGTAGACCTCCTTGCCCTCGGGCCACAGGGTGACGTTTATGTGATCGAACTGAAGCGAGAGCGCACACCCCGGGAGGTGGTCGCCCAAGCCCTCGACTATGGGTCTTGGGTCAAGGATTTGGACTACGAAGAGTTGTCTGGAATCTTCGAGGCCTACCGACCTGAGGCTACCTTCGATGACGTGCAGCTGAAGGCCTTCGGCGAGCTACCGGAAGATGTGAACTCGTCGCATCACTTGCTAGTCGTGGCTTCGGCGCTGGATCCGAGCACTGAACGCATCGTCGGCTACTTAAACGATAACGACCTGCCAATCAACGTCGTCTTCTTCCGTTACTTGAAGGATGGCGACAACGAATACCTTGCTCGGAGCTGGCTGGTTGACCCGGGCGAGAGCGAGGCCCGGACGAGCCGAAAGAAGAGACCTTGGAACGGAAGAGACTTCTACGTCGCCTTCGGCGAGCGTGACGGTGAGGGCCATGACCGGCGACGATGGGAGGATGCCGTCAGGTTCGGATTTGTCTCGGGGGGTGGCGGGCTTTGGTACTCGCGGACCCTGAATGCACTTCAGCCCGGCCACCGCATATTCGTATATATCCCGCAAACCGGCTACGTCGGTGTTGGCATCGTCGAGGAGTCTGTGCAGCCCGTAGCCGACTTCAACGTGTCGACCGATGATGGGATGGTTCCGATCCTTTCGGTGGCCGACCTTCACGCCCGAAACATGGACGCGAATTCCGATGATCCCGAGCGCTGTGAGTACCTCGTCCGAGTCAGATGGGAAAGGACGCATACACGCCAAGAGGCGTTCTGGGAGCAGGGTCTGTTCACGAATCAAAACACAGCCACGAAGCTGAGCGATACCCACACGCTCCAGCGCCTCGAAGAGCACTTTGGATTGCCAGAATCGACCCCCTGATTACGTCCCTTTGTGAACCGCTGCGTCGAGCCCTCCTAGCCGCAGCCCGCAACGTGACCAGGGCCGTCGACCCCCTGTCCGGGTTCCTGCACAGCCGCGCCGACCGCCACCCCAGCCCGTCCTGCACGTGATCGAGAGGATCGTGGCCCCGCTCGGCCTTCGGGTCGATGAGTCATCACCTTGGGTGGATGCGCGACTGTCGGCGAAAACCGACCTCCGCACTATTGGCAGGAATGCGAATCTAGCGTTGTGAACACATCCGCTCTGCGTCGCGGGGACGGCGCGCGAACGCGAAGGGGGGTCGAGTGACCCTTTGCGGCGCCGTACACTCGGCGACATGACCAAGGTCTCAGCCGGGCAGGTGTTCGTAGCTGGTGGCCTGCCCACGGTTACGTATAACCCGCGAGCGGGACTTCGCCTCGAGGATCGGCTGCGGGACTACCTGGACGAGCGGCACAAGATCCTCTCCGTGTCTGGCCCTACCAAGTCCGGCAAGACGGTTTTGCTTCGCTCGGTCATCAAGGATGGGGTCTGGCTGGCTGGGGGTGAAATCGGCACGGTGCCCGACTTCTGGGGGACCGTCGGGGACAAGCTGGAGGTTCTGCTGGAGGAGCAGATCGCGAGTCGGGACGAAGAGACCACGTCCTCGGCGACGTCCGGCGGCGGCCAGATAAAGCCGTTAGGCATTGGGGGGGCCGCCGAGCACCAGCGAGGGCAGTCGAACACGACCGGCGAGACAAAGACGCGGGCTAGAAAGCGACCGACTCAGCCGGCCGTGAAGGAGGCGCTGGAGAGGCTTCGGCCCGTGATCGTGATCGATGACTTCCACTACATGCCGCAAGACGTGCAGCTCGGCATCGTTCGAGGCGTGAAGGATCTCGTCTTCCATGGATTGGGCGTCGTCTTGGCAGCGGTGCCGCACAGGGCGTACGACGCCGTTCGCGTGGAGAGGGAGATGACAGGCCGGGTTGTGCAGCTCCCGATTGAGTTCTGGTCGAGGGAGGAGCTGCTGGGGATCAGCCGCGAAGGCTTCGCCGCCCTGAACGTCCTAGACTCGGGCGAGACGCTGAGCAGACGGCTTGCGGACGAGAGCTTCCGGAGCCCGTTCCTCATGCAGGACTTCTGCTTGCAGCTGGTGAAGGAGAGCGGCGTGCGAGAGACGGCCGCTGAACCGGTCACCCTCGAAGCGCCAGATTGGGATGCCTTCTTCCGGGCTCAGGCGTCAACCGCATCGAAGTCTGCCTTCGACCGCCTCGCCCAGGGGCCGCGCCAGCGTCGGGACCGAAAGGAGCGGAGGCTCAGGGACGAACGCGTCACGGACATCTACGGGGCGGTCTTGGCAGCGATCGCCTACACCGGGCCGCTGACGCAGCTCACGTACGTCGAACTGCGCGGCGCGCTTCGCCAGGTGTTGAAGGATGAGCCACCGTCCCAGCCGGAAGTCACCCGGGTCCTTCAGGAGATGAGCAAGATCGCAAAGGAGAGAATCGAGGGCGAGCCGGTCGTGGACTACGACACGGAACTCGAGACGCTGTACATCTCGGATCCGTTCTTCGCCTACTTCCTGCGATGGGGAATCCCCGCGATCTCTTGATCAAACGGCGGGCTCGTGTCCTGCGATCAACTCCCTCACTGTCCTAGCGATGCGTCGAGCTCCCGCAGCTTGTCGCCAACGATGCCAGTGTTGTGATGCATGTTGGGCATACTCCCGAGCAGCTGGGAGGCTCGACCCTCGTCCCCTCGACTGAGCGCATCGCGCAGTTCGATTACCGACCGAGTGATCTCTGCCCAGCGGTTTCCTCCGCGCGGCGCATCCTTCCAGTGCTCGTCCTCGTACAGGTCGACGAGCTCCTCGAGTGTGAGCCGGAAAACTGGTGCGCGAACACATCACGAGCCGCGGCCGAAGTCCCGCTCCAAGAGGCTCAAAAGCGCAGGACCTGCATTTCTGCCCACGCCGCCTCCCGATCCTTCGGCAATGACCGGACGCGCTCGTAGGGCCCTGCTTCACGAAAATCCTCCTTGATTAGGAATCGGACGTTCCGGGCCTCGTGGTAGACCAGGCAAAGGTAACTAGCGAAGGAGCTCAACTCCTCCGGAGGTTTGTCAGGCGGTCCTCCGGGGCCGGTCAAGTGCGCTCGATCTCCCGGAGGATTTCCACCACCCATCCCCGCAGTACCTCGTCGGCCTCGAGCTCCACGAGAACCTCGACCATCCCCTCGTCACCGCGTTCGTGGAACTGCCGGATGACGTCGGCGCGGACGTTTGATGGGGACATGAGGACTCGGAGGAGGTCGGCACGAGCTCCTTGTGAAAGGTCTAGAAGATGTCGGACGTGGCTCGTCATGGCAGATACAAGCGCTTCGATTCCTCGAGCCAGGCCGGTTCGTTTCCCTGCTCGACCGTCAAGAGATCCGGCTGTACGTGCGGCAACGCCAGGTTGCGTAGGTACTCGCGGTCCTTATCGCCGACGCTGGTTGCGTTCTGCCACTTACTCCGTGTGAGCGCGTAGTGCAGGGTCCTTGGCCTCTCTTGTGGCCCGTCCGTCCTCCAGAAGGAGATGTACAAGAGCAAGTAGGGCTCACTCAGGTAGCCTGGAGGCCCGTCCATGTTGGGCTCGAACTTCCAACCGAGGTCGTACTTGTGTGCCAACCCTGTCAGTGGCAAGTCGAGGTGTTGGAATCCGTTCTCGTGTTCGTGCTCGTCCATTCAGTGCTTCGTGTCCTTTGGCGGGTTCGGATCGTGCGCGGGAGGCATAGTGTCCCTGTCGCGAATCTTGCCGTCGCGTCCATGGATCACTACCTCGCCACCCTCCGGCCGGACGTCGCGCTTCGCGGCCTTCTCTGCATTCGCCTGGGTTTCGTGGTGCGACACCGGGTTTTTCGCACCCGGCTTCGTCACGTCCCAACCCTTGCCGCCCTTGCTCGGAACCACGTCCCGACGATCTGGCTTAGCCATCTGGGCGTCTCCTTCATCTAGACGATTGCCTAACCGTAGCACTGGAGTGTGACACCTTGTCTGGCCTCTGCCGTAGCATCCTGGCCACGGACTCGACGGTCAACGACACGATCACGGCAGCCCTCCCTGGGATCTTCACGCTGCTCGGCGGTCTCGCAGGTGCCCTAATCGCTTGGCGGATCGGGCGCGCTCGTGAGACGCGAAACCTGCGGGAGGACGTCTACATCGGATGGCTGAAGGCCGCGCGTTTCCTCGGATCGTGGCCATCGAACCAACCGACACCAACCGGGGGGAACATCCAAGTGCCACACCCTGCCATGAAGGAGCGGGATCAACGAGGCGACTACCGAACTCGAGCTGGTCGCGTCCAGGGAAGTCGTCGACGCAGCGAACCGGTATCTCGAGGAGATCAAGTCGCCTGGCCTGGCGGCCGCGATGAACCAACCCGGCTTGAAGACATTCGATGACGCCGTCGACAGGTTCCAGGACTACCTGAAGGAGGCTCGCACGGAAGTCGTCTCAGAAATGAGGAAGGACCTGGGAGTCGCCAAGGGGTAACGGTTCCGGTGATCGACTGTCGAGTTCTAACGGAAGCGGGCGTATGAATCCCACGGTGGGACCTCGCCTCAAGCGAGGATGTCCCGGTAACCGGCCGGAGATGACCCCGCCGGAAGCTGTCGTGCCAGCACCTGTGGCGCTGACCTCTATGTCGACTGTCTCCCCGGCCGGACCGGGACGGCGGAAGTGACCTAATAGAAGGGTGGCAAGAACCCCACGCCCGCATGTCCTCCGCCGACCCACATCGTAGGCCGCCCGAGGGAAGGAGGCTAGATGAGGGCATCGATCGGCGTGGACTCGCACAAGGGCTCGCTCGCGGCCGCGGCCGTGGATGAGCTCGGCCGTGTCCTTGGGGTAAGGGAGTTCCCCAACCATCCAGACGGCCACCGGGCGCTCCTCGAGTGGGCACAGGGTCATGAGCAGCCCCGGACGGTCGGCGTCGAGGGGTCGGGTGCCTATGGCGCCGGGCTCTGCCGGACCCTCGCCGCCGCCGGAGAACAGGTGGTCGAGGTGCCTGCATCGCTCACATGGAAAGAGCGCCGGCGCAAGGGATCACAGGGCAAGTCAGACGCGGTCGATGCCGTGGCGATCGCCCGGATCGTGGCACGAGGCGAGGACCTACCATCGACTGGGCGAACCCAGGCGCTTTCCGACCTGAAGCTCCTGTCCGACTACCGTGACCAGCTTGTTCACGCCCGAACGCAGCTCGCCAACCGGGTCCACCGCGACCTCGTGGTGCTTCATCCGGGCTACGAGCGGGCTGTGCCGAACCTCATCGGGGCCAAGCACCTTTCCACGGCCGCGACCTTAGTGAAGAAAGATCCCTCCGTCCGCGCCGAGCTCGTTCGGCGACGGATCCGGGAGCTCCGACGCCTGGGCCAAGAGATCGCGGAGACGAAGCTCCGGCTCAAGGATGCGCTCGCTCAATCGGGGACGACCCTCACCGAGGTGCCGGGCATCGGGACTGTCATCGCGGCCAAGATCCTGGGAGAGGTGGGAGACGTGGGAAGGATCCGCTCGCAGGGTGCGTTCGCGAAGATGGCCGGGACGGCCCCACTCCTGGCTTCCTCTGGGATGACTTTCAGGCACCGGCTGAACCGGGGCGGGAACCGCAAGCTGAACTTCGCCCTTCACTACACGGCGCTCGTTCGCTACCGCACGGACGAGGAGACCAAGGCTTACGTGAGACGTAGACGGGCGGAGGGCAAGACGTTCAACGAATCCATGCGGTGCCTGAAGCGACACCTGTCCAACGTCGTGTACCGACAGATGATCGCCGACTGGAGGGCTATGCAGGGGACTTGACACATATAGAAGGTCGACATCCTCTCTCGGGCATCTTCACTGGCCAACAGGAGATCGGTCAGGACATGTAGAGAGAGACATAGCCATCGGCTGGACAGTTCACCGCGGCCAACCAC
>WNFU01022185.1_pt1 | contig 11596 bp, 9 predicted proteins | sample 5400121 | NCBI WGS metagenome assembly WNFU01 (sample SAMN13153360, study PRJNA577476) | soil metagenome | isolation source: 100 cm soil or saprolite under grassland replicate 1 | place: USA:California | collected 2016-06-15 | reverse complement strand
CGTCGACTTCCTGATCGACACCGGTATTCGCTAGCTCACGACGAGGTTGACGAGCTTGCGCGGGACGACGATCGCCTGCTTGACCTCCTTGCCGCCGAGATGCGCCTGCACGCGGGGTGAGGCCTTCGCCCTTTCGACCAGCTCGTCCTCGGCCAGGCTCGTCTCCACCTCGACGCGGTCCCGCACCCGTCCGTTCACCTGGACGACCAGCTCGAAGGTGTCCCGCTCCAGCTGAGCCGGGTCGGCCTCGGGCCAGGCGTGCTGCCAGAGGCGCTCGTTGCCCAGCCGCTCCCACAGCTCCTCGGCCAGATGCGGGGCATAGGGCTGGATCAGCGAAACGGCGGTTTCGGCTGCGAAGCGGGCATCGGGCGCCGCAACATCGCGCCCGAGCTCGTTCACGAGCTCCATCACGGCGGCGATCGCCGTGTTGAAGGACTCGCGCCTTCCGATGTCGTCCGTGACCTTCGCGATCGTCGCATGCGCCTTGCGGGTCAGGGTGCCGTCTCCGTCGCTGCGCGGTTCTGCCTCCACGACCTCGCCCACGATCCGCCACAGCCGCCTGGCGAATCGCACCATCCCCTCGAAGGCCTCCTCGGTGAACTCCATGTCCTGGTCGGCCGGGCCGATGAAGAGCATCGCGAGGCGGACGGGATCGGCCCCGTAGCGTTCGACGAACGTGTCGGGAGGGATCACGTTCCCCTTGGACTTGGACATCTTCGTCCCGCCGTACTGCACCCAACCGTTTCCGTGGAAGCGCGCGAACGGCTCGCGGAAGCCGACGAGCCCGAGATCGGCCAGCGCTTTCTGGAAGAAGCGCGCATAGATCATGTGCACGGTCGCGTGGTCGACGCCGCCCTGGTAGAAGTCGACGGGCCCCCAGTAGTCGACGATCTCGCGCTCGAAGGGCGCCTGGTCGTTGTGGGCGTCGCAGTAGCGCAGGAAGTACCAGGAGGAGTCCACGAACGTGTCCATCGTCTCCGCCTCCCTGCGCGCCTCGCCGCCGCACGAGGGGCACTCGACGCGCATCCACTCCTCGTTGGAGGCCAGCGGCGGCTTGCCCTTCGGCAGATAGTCGTCGATGTCCGGCAGCAGGACCGGAAGGTCCCGCTCCGGCACGGGGACGATGCCGCACCGCTCGCAGTGAATGATCGGGATGGGACACCCCCAGTAGCGCTGACGAGAGAAGCCCCAGTCGCGCAGGCGGTAGCCGACCGCGAAGCGCGCCCTTTCTCGACCCTCCAGCCACTCGACGATCGCGCGGCCGCCCTCCGGCGCAGGCATGCCCGAGAACTGGGCCGAGTTGACGAGCTTCTCGTTCTCGGTATGGGCGACGAATGCTGCTTCCTCGGCGACCTCCCCATCCCCGTCCGCCGGCACGACCACGGTCTTCACCGGCAGGTCGAAGCGCTGCGCGAACGCATAGTCGCGCTCGTCGTGGGCGGGCACGGCCATGATCGCTCCCGTCCCGTACTCCATCAGCACGTAGTCGGAGATCCACACCGGGATGCGGGCGCCGCTCGCAGGGTTGGTGGCGAAGCGACCCGTGAAGACGCCCGTCCTCTCCCTGTCCGGATCGACGCGCTCGAGGGTGCTCGCCGCGCTCGCCCGGCGGACGTAGTCCATGACTTCCTGCTCGTGCGGCGTGCCCTCGACCAGCTGCGGAACCAGCTCGTGCTCGGGAGCGAGCACGAAGAAGTTCGCGCCGAAGATCGTGTCCGGCCGCGTCGTGAAGACGGGGATGTCGATGTCCAGCTCATCGACCCGAAACAGGATCTCGGCGCCTTCCGAGCGTCCGATCCAGTTTCGCTGCATCGTGATGATCCGCTCCGGCCAGCTCAGCCCCGAGAAATCGAGCATTTCGTCCGCGTACGCGGTCGTGCGGAAGAACCACTGCTCCAAGTTGCGGGACTCGACGGCGGCGCCGCAGCGCTCACACCGCCCTCCCACGACCTGCTCGTTCGCCAGCACCGGCTGGTCGTTCGGGCACCACTTCACCGGCGCGGCCTTGCGGTAGGCGTGCCCGGCCTCGTACAGCTTCAGGAACAGCCACTGTGTCCAGCGGTAGTACTCCGGCTCGTGCGTCGAGATCTCGCGGTCCCAGTCGATCGCCCAGCCGGCCCGCTTCATGAACCGGCGGATGCCTTCGATGTTGCGCTCAGTCATCTCCCGCGGATGGCCGCCGCCTCTGATCGCAGCGTTCTCGGCCGGCAGTCCGAAGGCGTCCCAACCCATCGGCCGCATCACCTCGTGTCCCGTGCGCCGGTAGAAGTGCGCCCGGACGTCTCCCAGCGTGTACACCAGCATGTGCCCCATGTGCAGCGTCCCCGAGGGATAGGGAAGCTGCTCCGCCACGTAGCGCTTGTTCGGATTGGGCGACGTGCCCGGGGGAGGATTCGGGACCGAGAAGGCGCGCGCGTCCTCCCAGACCCGCTGCCATTTTTCCTCGATTGCGTGCGGGTCGTATCTCTCCATTCGTCCTCCGGATATAAAAAAGCCTCTCGAACGAGAGGCCTGGGGAAGCTGCCGCGGCGGTCGCCGCGTTCACTTCCTGCGCTACTCGAGGAGCTGGTGCATTAGAAACACTTTAGCAGGCAACAAGAGAGGAGAAGCATGGCCGGATACACGCATCTCAATCTGAAGGAGGTCGAGGACCAGGCGCCCAAGTTCGACATGTCTCCCGACCTCGAGTTCCGCAGCGCGCGCGTGCCGCTCGAGATGGAGAACGCGGGCGTCAGCTACCTGCGGGTCGCCCCGAACTTCCGCATCCCATTCGGACATCACCACAACACACAGGAGGAGGTCTACGTCCTCGTCGCAGGCAGCGCGAGGCTGAGGCTGGACGACGACATCGTCGAGTTGAAGCCCTTCGACGCCGTTCGCATCGCCCCGGACACGATGCGCAACTTCGAAGGCGGGCCCGAGGGCGCGGAGGTGATCGCCTTCGGCGCGCCCAACACCGGTCCCGGGGACGCGCCGATGACGCAGGGCTGGTGGACGGACTAGATCCCTTCCCCGACACGGCGCAGGTCGAGGACGGCGGGCTGACCCTCGCCGGCCTCGCCGCCTCGGCGCTCGCAGACGAATTCGGAACGCCGCTCCTCGTCTATTGCGAGCAGACGATTCGCGCACACGCGCGCGAGTACCGGACCGCGGCGCCGGACGCCCTCGTCGTCTACGGGACGAAGGCGTTCCCGAACACCGCGATCATGCGGGTGCTCGCCGAAGAAGGGCTCGGGGCCGACGTTTCGACGCTGGGCGAGCTCCGCTACGCGCAGGAGGCCGGGGTGCCGGCCGAGCGGCTCGTCGTCCACGGCAACAACAAGTCGGACGAGGAGCTGTGTGCGGCAACGGACGCGGACGCGGGCTACGTGGTCCTCGACTCGGTCGAGGAGCTCGACCGCGCCCGGGTCGTCGGCGTGCGGCGGATGCTCGCGCGCGTGACCCCGGGGATCGAAGCGGAGACGCACCAGGCTATCCGGACCGGCCACGTCGGCTCCAAGTTCGGGATGTCGCCCGAGGAGGCGCTCGCCATCCGGGACGCCCTGGAAGGTATCCACGTCCACGTCGGATCGCAGCTCCTCTCGACCGCCGCGGCATGCGAGACGGTCACCTGGCTGAACGGGTTCCTTGCGCACTCGGAGTGGGCGCCGGGCGTCGTCGACCTCGGCGGTGGGCTCGGCGTCCCGACCGAGCCCGGACAGGCCGCGCCCTCGATCGCCGACTTCGTCTCCGCGCTGGTGGGCGGGCTCGACGCGGACGCGAGCGTGATCCTGGAGCCCGGCCGATCGCTGGTGGCGCAGGCGGGTGTGACGCTCTATCGCGTCGGCTCGGTCAAGCGCTCAGGAGGGCGGGCCTGGGTCGCCGTCGACGGAGGCATCTCGGACAATCCGCGCCCGCAGCTGTACGGAGCGCGCTACACCGCGCTCGTCGCGAACCGCGCCGGCGACGCTCCGACCGGGCCGTACGGTGTAGCCGGGAAGCATTGCGAGTCGGGGGACGTTCTGATCGACTCCGTCGAGCTCGCCGATCCGCGGCGCGGGGACATCCTGGCCGTGCCCGCCACCGGCGCGTACACGCTCGCAATGGGGTCGAACTACAACGCGGTGCCGCGGCCCGCGGCCGTGCTCGTATCGGACGGAAACGCCCGCCTGATCCGCCGGCGCGAGACGGTCGAGGACCTTCTCGGGCTCGAGGCGTAGGATCGCCTCAACAGGCCGATGAGCTCGGAAGTGACTGCACCCGAGACAAGGCGGTGAGGTCGACCGCCAGTGAGATCACGCCGAGCTCTTCGGCCTGCTCTTCCCTCAGCGCGCCGCCGCCAGGCCGGGACGGACCAGCCTGGGCGGGGCAGTCAAGCGCGCATCGTTCACGCTCGGGTTCACGGCCTCGGCGAGTGGCGGAGCCCCGAAGGAGAGGCGCGTCCGCTCTGGGTCGGGCTCGCCGTAGAGGGTGGTCCGCTGGCGCGGCGTCCGGCCGAGGGCCCGGATCAGCTCCTCCATCCGCTCGGGCGGCATCTCCTGCCCATGGCTTGCTCCCGCCGCGCGGGAGATCGACTCGTTCATCAGCGTCCCGCCGAGATCGTTGGCGCCTGCGCGGAGCGCCGCCTGCGCGCCGGCCGCTCCGAGCTTCACCCACGAGGCCTGGACGTTCGTTATCCACGGGTGTAGTGCGAGCCTCCCGACGGCATGGACGAGCAGGGCTTCCCGGAAGGTCGGCCCCGGACGCGCCCGTCCCTTGAGGAAGATCGGCGCCTCCATGTGGACGAATGGGAGCGGCACGAATTCGGTGAAACCGCCCGTGCGCTTCTGCTGCTCGCGGAGCTCGACGAGGTGCCTGGCCCAGCTGCGAGGCGTGTCCGCGTGGCCGAACATGATCGTGGTCGTCGAGCGCAGGCCCGCCCGGTGCGCGGTGCCGTGGACGCGGAGCCACTGCGACGTGGTCACCTTGTCCGGGCAGATCACGAGTCGCACCTCGTCGTCGAGGATCTCGGCTGCCGTGCCCGGGAGGGACGCCAGGCCCGCGTCGCGGAGGCGGGCGAGATACGCGTCGAGCGGCGCCTCGAGCGTGGAGGCCCCCTGCCAGACCTCGAGCGCCGAGAAGGCGTGCACGTGCAGCTCTGGAAGCTCGCTCTTGATCGCCTCGCAGACCTCGACGTAGTAGTCGCCGGTGAAGCCGGGGTGGATCCCGCCCTGGAGACACACCTCGACCGCGCCCCGGTCCCAGGCCTCGCGGGAGCGGCGGACGATCTCGTCCACGGGCACCAGGTAGGGGCGTCCGCGCAGGTTCTCGGCCAGCTTCCCTTTCGAGAAGGCGCAGAAGCCGCAGCGGAAGTAACAGACGTTCGTGTAGTTGATGTTCCGCGTGACGACGTAGGTGACGGTGTCGCCGCAGACGGCCCGGCGGAGCTGGTCGGCCGCTGGCAGGACGGCTTCGAGATCCGGGCCCCGCGCCTGCAGCAGCGCGGTGACGTCGTCTTCGCCGAGCTCGGTCTCGTCGCGCACCTTGCCGAGCGCCGTGGCCACCGGTTGTGACACTTTCGGCACGGTCCCGTTTCCCACATGTACGGATTTCCTCGCTAGGCTCGCAGTGGGGAGGAGGTTGGTGGCCACCGGCCCGGGAGCCGGAAGAAGTTCGGGCGGCGGAGGCTTCGCCGAGCCGGCCGCCCACACGTCCTCGCGGGCGAGACCGTCGGCATCGGCGTGGAGTCGGATCGCGCGCGCGATTTCGGGGGAGACGCCGCCCCAGTCGTTGATCCCGGCGTCGAGCAAGCGCGGGAAGCCCTCGTAGCTCAGGTTCGGCGGCGCCTGAATGTTCCAGCCGGCACCGAGCACGAGCCGCGCCGCGGCGGCCGTCCACATCAGCTCCTCGAGCGAGGGCTCGGGATGGGCAGCCATGCGCGTGCCCGGCTTGGCGCGGAAGTTCTGGACGATCACTTCCTGCACGTTCCCGTAGCGCTCTCCCACCTCGCGGATCGCGAGCAGCGCCTCGATCCGCTCGGCACGCGTCTCACCGATCCCGATCAGGATGCCGGTCGTGAACGGAATCGCAAGCTCCCCGGCCAGTCGCATCGTCTCGAGCCGCCTCGCCGGGAGCTTGTCCGGCGAGCCGTAGTGGGGCCTGCCCCGCTCCGACAGCCTCACCGAGGCCGTCTCCAGCATGATCCCCTGTGAGACGCTCACCTTCCGGAGCGCGGCCAGGTCAGCGGCGCTCATCACGCCCGGGTTGACGTGCGGGAGCAGGCCGGTCTCGTCCAGAACCGCCCGGGCGGCGACCGCAAGGTACTCGAGCGTCGTCTCGCAGCCGAGCGCGGCGAGCTCCTCGCGCGCGACCCGGTACCGAAGCTCGGGCTTGTCCCCGAGCGTGAACAGCGCTTCGTGGCACCCGGCCTCCACGCCGGCACGCGCAAGCTCGACGACCTCCTCCAGGCTCATGAACGCCCGCTCGCCGCGCCTGGGCGGACGGGCGAACGTGCAGTAATGGCACACGTCCCGGCATAGCTTCGTGAGCGGGATGAAGATCTTGGGCGAGTACGTGACGAGGACGCCCTTGCCGCGCTCCCGCACGGCGCACGCCTGCTCGCACAGGTCGGCCGCCGGCTCGTCCACGAGCGCCAGCGCCTCGGCGGACTCCATCGCCGCTGGAGCTTAAGGGGTGTCTGCTACCGGCGCGGCGCGCGAACGAGCTTCCCGACGAGCCTCCAGTTCTTGCCCTTCCAGCGCTCCAGCTGCGCCTGCTCGATGGGGTAGCGGTCCTTGGGCGTCGTCTTGATGACGATTCCCGGGAGAACGAACGGGTTCTTCTTGACCTTCAGGTGCGTCATCGCCCGCATCAGCGATTTTCGGGTCGGGTTCTTGCCCGCCTTCTTGAGGGCCGCGACCAGCGTGTACGCAGACGCCATCCCCGCCAGGTAGTAGCCGTTCTTCGGGTCGGCGTGCACGTAGCGCTTCATGATCCGCCTGTACAGCTTGATGCCCTTGTCCCTGGCCCAGCGCTTCGAGGCCGGGTCCTTGAAGAACCCGATGGACATCGCGCCCTGCGTCTGACCACTTTGGTTCGCGATCAGCATCACGCTCGTGGAAGCCGCCACGGCGTTCACGAAGATCTTCGGCTTCCAGCCCAGCTTCTTGACGTACACGAAGGCCTGGATCGCGAACTTCCCGAAGGCGAAGATCATCAACGTGTTAGCGTGCGATGACTTCAGGCGTGCGACCTGGGATTGGACGTCGCTCTCCGTGGGGTCGTATCCCTGCGTCGCGACGATGCGCCTCTTCAGCTTCCCGAGCCCCTTCTTCAGTCCGGACACGAGCTCGCGGCCGTAGTCGTCGTCCTGGTAGAGGACGGCGATCTTGGCCTTGGGCTTCTTCTTCTTGATGTAGCGGCCGTAGATGATCCCCTCGCCGGTGTAGGTGGGGATGAAGCCCATCGTCCGCGGGTATTTCTTGTGCTGGCGCGCCCAACCGCCCCACCCGCTCGCCACGAAGAGCTGCGGGACTCCGGCCTGGTTCAGGTATGGACGGATGGCGATGTTCTGCGCCGTGCCGAGCGAGTTGAAGTCGGCGAAGATGTGGTCCTGCTCGACGAGCTGGCGCGTCAGCTGCACCGTCCTGGCCGGGTCGTAGCCGTCGTCGAGGTACTTGTACTTGACCTTCCTCCCGAAGACCCTCTTGGCGTACTTGAAGTATCCCACGGCGCCCTTCGCGGTCAATCCGCCCGAGGCGGCCTCCCCGCTCAGCGGCACGGTGCCGCCGACGAGAATGGACGTCTTCGTGACTCCCGGCGCGCCGGACGGCCGGCCCGAGGCGGTCGCCGCGGCAAGCGCGAGCCCGACGCCGAGGGCCAGGAGCAGTCCGAGCGAGAGACGAGTCCTCAAGTCGCCCATTATGACCCCCGAAAGAGCCAATTCGTTAGCGGCTCTCCGATTTTCTTCACGAGCCCTCCCGCCCCGGTCGGCAGGATGAGCATCACCACGATGAGAACGACGCCGTACATCACCGAGGGCGCGCCGGGGCTCTTCGAGACCTGCTGGGACAGATCGGGGAGGTACTGGATGAAGACGGCGCCCACCGCCAGTCCGGCCAGCGAGCCGAGGCCGGCCACGGCCGCGCCGATCACCAGGTAGAGCGAGAGGATGATCGGGAACGTCTCGGGGCTGACGAACGTCGTCGCGATCGCGAACAGCGAGCCGGCCACCCCGGCGTAGAACGCCGAGATCCCGAAGGCGAGCGTCTTGTTGAGCGGAAGGTTGACTCCCGACGACGTGGCCGCGACCTCGCTGTCCCTGATCGCTCGAAAGGTCCGGCCCGGCCGGCTGCGCAGAAGCGCCCACGCGACGGCGAGCAGCACCACCGCGACCGTCCAGGTCAGGTAGTAGATCCACTCGTTGAAGGTCAGCTTGTGGCCGAAGACGGTGATGCCGAGCGTCCCGGTCATCCCCTTCACGCCGAAGAGATTGATCCCCTGCGTGCCGCCCGTGAAGTGGTCGAACTTCTTGAGGCCCGAGGGCAGAGCGACCGCGATTGCGAAGGTGACGAGCGCCAGATAGAGGCCGGAGAACCGCAGCGCCGGGATGCCGACCACGAGGCCGGCGACGCCCGCCACGAGCCCCGCGAGCGGGATCGTCCACAGGTCCTTCACGCCGTGGTGGCCGACGAGGATGGCCGTTGTGTAACCGCCGATGGCCATGAAGGCGCCGTGTCCGAGCGAGATCTGCCCCGTGTAGCCGGTGAGGATGTTCAGCCCCAGGATCGCGATGAAGTAGATGCCCACGTACGCGACCTGCGAGGTGCGGAAGTCGCTCAGCCAGCGCGGGAAGAAGAGGAGAAAGACAACGCCTCCCGCGAACGCGAGCACCTCGACCCCCGTGAGAAGGCGCCGCATCAGACCCGCCTCACCGTGGCCCGACCGAACAACCCCGTCGGCTTGACGAGGAGGACGGCGGCGATGAGGACGAGCGCGAAGGGAAGCTTCAGCTCGTTCCCGACGAAGTCCACATACGTGCCGATGAGGTTGAGGCCCACGCCGAGCATGAGCCCTCCGACGACGGCGCCAACGGGGCTGTCGAGTCCGCCGAGAACCGCGGCCGCGAGCGCGTAGAGCAGCACCGCGCGCATCATGTTCGGATCGAGGAAGACGGACGGTGCGATCATCATCCCCGAGAGCGCGCCGAGCACCGAGGCCAGTCCCCAGCCGAGCGCGAGCATCCATCCGACCCGCACCCCCACGAGGCGGCCCGCGTTCGGGTTGAGCGCCGCTGCCCGCAGCCCGAGGCCCAGCTTGGTGAAACGGAAGAAGAGTCCGAGGAGGACGACGGCCCCGAGCGAGACGCCGATGACACCGAAGTCCTGAATCGAGAAGGCGACACCGCCGATGTGGATCGGCCTGGTCGAGAACGCGCTCGGGAAGGACCTCGATTCACCTCCCCAGATCCAGAACGCAAGCCCGTTCAGCGCGATGAGGAGCCCGATCGTGACGATCACCACAGTCAGGACGGGCGCGTTCTCGACCGGGCGGATCACGACCCGCTCGAGCAGCACGCCTCCTGCGAACGCCATCGCCAGCGTGGCGGCGAAGGCGCCCCAGTACGGCCAGCCCTGCTCGACGATCAGCCACCAGGCGATGAAGGTGGCGAACATCCCCATCTCCCCCTGCGCGAAGTTGATCACCCGCGTCGAGCGGTAGATGAGGACGATCGCGAGCGCGAGGCTCGCGTAGATCCCGCCCGAGGCGAGCCCGCTCACGACCTGCTGCCAGAACTCGGCCAAGCTGCCCTCAGTACCCGAGGTAGGAGCGCCGCACCGACTCGTTACGGCGCAACTCCCCGCTTTCGCCTTCGAGCGCGACGTTGCCCACCTCGAGGACGTAGGCGCGGGCGGCCGTGTCGAGGGCGAGGTTCGCGTTCTGCTCGACCAGGAGGACCGACAGTCCCTCCTCCTCGTTCAGCCTGCGGACGATCTTGAAAAGCTCCGCCACGACGAGCGGCGCGAGCCCCAGCGAAGGCTCGTCCAGCAGGACGAGGCGCGGGCGCTGCATGAGCGCCCGGCCGAGGGCAAGCATCTGCTGCTCGCCGCCCGAGAGCGTGCCGGCCTGCTGCCCTGCGCGCTCGGCCATCCACGGAAAGAGGGCGTGGACGCGCTCGAGATCGTCGCCCGAGCGCCCGCGGCGCGTGTAGGCGCCGAGCCGCAGGTTCTCCCGCACGGTCAGCTCCGCGAACGTCCCTCGCCCCTCGGGAACGTGCGCCACTCCCAGCCGCGCGACCGACTCCGGCCCGCGGCGGGCGATCTTCCTGCCTCCGAAGACGATGTCGCCGGAGCGGCGGACCGTGCCCGAGATCGCGCGCAGCGTGGTCGTCTTTCCGGCGCCGTTCGCGCCGAGCACGGCGACGATCTCGCCCTCGTCGACGGTCAGCGAGACGTCGTGCAGGGCCTGGGTGGGGCCGTAGCGCGCCGCGACGCCCTGGAGCTGCAGGAGCGGCATCAGGCGGCCTCCCCCAGGTAGGCCTCGATCACTGCCGGGTCGCGCTGCACCTCCGCAGGCGTCCCCGCCGCGATCTTCCTGCCGAAGTTGAGGACGTGAACGCGGTCGGAGATGCCCATGACGAGGTTCATGTGGTGCTCGACGATCAAGATCGTGAGCTCGAAGTCGCGGCGGATGCGGCGGATGAACGCCCCCAGCTCCTCGACCTCCTCGTGGTTGAGCCCGCCGGCGGGCTCGTCCAAGAGCAGGAGCCGCGGCTCGGAGGCGAGGGCGCGCGCGAGCTCGACCCGCTTCTGGGTCCCGAAGGGGAGGACGGCGACCGACCGGTATGCGATCCCCTCCAGACCGACCTCGGCCAGCACTTCGAGGGCCCGCCGCCTTCCGCCGAGCCGGTGGCGGCCGTGCATGCCTACGAGCACGTTGTCGAGCACGCTCATCGTCGGGAAGAGCTCGACGTTCTGGAACGTGCGCGCGATCCCGCGGCGCACGATCCGGTAGGCGGGCGTGCGCAGAAGCGACGATCCGTCGAGCAGCACGTCCCCCGCCTGCGGCCGATAGAGCCGCGTGACCACGTTGAAGACGGTCGTCTTGCCAGCGCCGTTGGGACCGATGACGCCGACGATCTCACCCCCCTCTGCATCGAGCGAGACGCCGTCGAGCGCGACGATGCCGCCGAACCGGCAGGTGACGTTCTCCACGGTGAGCAGCGCCATCGGCTAACCCTAAATCGCGCGCCTGCGTAACCTGAGGGAATGCAGCGAGCGGCGCGAGTGGTCGTTGGAGTCGCGGCTCTCGTGATGGTGGGAGCCGCGACGGCGGCAACGATCAACGGAACGAACGGGGCGGACGTTCTCGCCGGAACTCTCCGGCCGGACCGGATCTCTGGCCGCGGGGGCAACGACCGGATTGCCGTCCAGCAGGGTGGGCGCGACCGCGTCAGATGTGGCAAGGGGCGGGACACGGTGACGGCGAGCCGCAACGACCGGGTCAAGACGGACTGCGAGGTGGTCAGCCGGCAGCTCTCCCGCGACCTCCACCGCGACCGTTTCGCCCAGCACGAGTCCCAGGTCGAGCCGGACAGCTTCTCCTACGGCTCCACGACGGTGGCCGTCTTCCAGAGCGG
>WNFU01012547.1_pt1 | contig 11598 bp, 7 predicted proteins | sample 5400121 | NCBI WGS metagenome assembly WNFU01 (sample SAMN13153360, study PRJNA577476) | soil metagenome | isolation source: 100 cm soil or saprolite under grassland replicate 1 | place: USA:California | collected 2016-06-15 | reverse complement strand
TAATTCGCGCCACATCGTTGCCGGGATCAGCTCCCCAAGCGCCCGGTCATGCAGTCGCACGGGATCACGCTCTCCTTCCATCGCGAGATGGCAGATTCGTCGCGCGAGCTCGCCGGACCTGATGTTACCGATGCCGTTAACTTTGAGAGTTATCCACGCTTCATCAAAGGCGGTTTCCAGGATTACGAGGGTCTCGGGATCAAAACATCCACTGCCGATTCCAAGCATGTTCCCTCCCTACGATCGAGGTTGCTAGGAAACAACGTCCTTTGGAGTCTCCCCCAGAAAGTAGTCGAATCTTTGGAATTAACTGGAACTTCGGGCAATCTTTCCAAATCGAGGCCATCGAACATCGCGGGACCTCAAGGAACCGCTTCTCGGTTCATCCGGTCGGCCTGAATTGACGTGAAAGCGCGGTTTCCGATGTTTCGGATGTTTCGGACCAGCTCATCGGTCATGTGCCCGGGCTAAACAACAAGGCCGGGCATGACGACTCAATAAATTGAGACTGTTCGTATGATACCGGCTTCCATCAGGCCTGGAGCTGGCCGGAGGCAGTGCGTGAGACGCGCACTACGTCTGGCCTCCCAGGCGGCGATAGACCTCGTGCGCAGTGACGAAATCGCGATGGTCGAGCCCCAGGCCGCGGCATGCATTCATCATTTCGTTGGCGGCCGCCGCGAGCGGCACCGGACTGCCGAGCTTGCGGCCGAGCTCGAGCGCGAGCAGCATGTCCTTTTGCTGCAGCGTGACGTCGGCGAGCGGCACGGCCGGCATCTTTCCATCGAGGATGAAGGGGCCGCGATAGGCCAGCACCGGTGCGGCGGCAACGCTCTTGAGGATCGCATCAACGGCGATGTCGCGCGCGACACCGCCTTTCTCCGCCAGCGCAACGGCCTCGCCGAAGGCGATCACTTCCACCATCAGCAGCAGGTTGACTGCGATCTTCATCTGCACCGCAAGTCCGCTCGTGCCGATGTAGGTCACCTTCGGACCGATGGCGCGCAACACCGGCTCGATCCGCTCGAAGGCCGCCTTGTCGCCGCCCACCATGAGCGCGGCGTTGCCCTGCGCCAGCGTGACCGGACTGCCGGAAATCGGCGCATCGAGCATGGTCAGGCCCTGCTTGGCGAATTCGGCGCAGATTGCGCGGCTCGCGTCCGGCGCAATCGTGCTCATGTCGGCATAGATGCCCTCGCGTTTGAGGCCGGCGATGATGCCGTCGCCGCCGAGCGCGACAGCCTTCACCGCCGCCGCATCGGTCACGATCGAGAATACGACCTCCGAGCCGGCGGCGACCGCGCGTGGCGTTTCTGCAAGGCGCATGCCGCGGGCGATGAGTGGCTCGGCCTGCGCCTTGCTCCGGTTCCAACCCGTGACCGCGTGGCCGGCGGCCATGAGCCGCGGGACAATGCCGGCACCCATCGCGCCCAGCCCAACGAAACCGATGTTCATGCGCTCACCTCGCAAGATCTCGCCAGCGATGATGACGCCGAACCGGACGAAGCAGACACCGATCTCGGGTTTACCCGAGATCGGCGCTTAGATGTGCGCAAGTCGGGTAAACCCGACTTGCGTGTCTCGGGTTTACCCGAGATCGGCGCTTAGATGTGCGCAAGTCGGGTAAACCCGACTTGCGTGTCTCGGGTTTACCCGAGATCGACGCTTAGATGTGCGCAAGTCGGGTAAACCCGACTTGCGTGGACCGTTAGGGTCCGTGGCGATCCCGGATCAGCGGTGCACCGCTACGCAAGAGCTTCGCGCTGCACCGCGTCCGGGACACGCGGACTAAATGCAATGCCTCTAGTGCTGCTCACTCGACCACGATCTTGACCTGATCGCCGGGGTTCACGCGCTCGTCGGGGCCGAGCCCGTTGAGGACGCGAAAGCGCTCGACGGCGCGCTCGTGCATAGCCATGCGGCTCGCCAGGCGTTCGACCGTATCACCGGGCGCAACCGTCACGACCTTGATGTGCAGCGGCTTTGCCGTCTCGCTCTCCGCCAGCGTCATGCGCCGAAACGTGCCGACCGACTCGCGAAAGGCACGATCGACTTCCGGCGACATGCGCTTGGTGGCGAAGATGAAGCGATAGACGTCGGTCCCAAACCGCACCGCATAGAGTCGAAACACCCACTGATCGCCTCTTGCGGTCGCGGTCGCCGCCGGCAAGCCGTTGATGACGAGCTCCTCGACGCTCTTGGGATCGATGTTTTCGATCCAGCCGGAGTTGAGGTAGTCGGCGAGCGTCTGCTCCGCCGGCACGCGCACGACGTCGAGCCGCAAGGCTTGGCCGCCGCTTTCCTTGACGCCGAGGACCGCCTGCGCCGTGTTGTCGAGGGTGAAACCCTCGGGCGCCAGGAAGGTGAAGCCGAGTTTGGGGTGCAGGAAACGGCGACCGCGTACGAAGCCTTCGCTCGGATCCTCGCCGTAGACGACGCCATCGATGCTGGCGAGATAGGCCGCCCTGTCGCGCTCGCCGGGGCCGGGCGCGTTGAGCTGGCGCGCACTCGCTTGCGCAATTTTGATTCGCTCGGGCGTGGCCGGATGCGACGAAAGGAAATCGGGCGCGCGCGGATCGATGTGCGATTGCCCCGGGCTGGACTTGAGCTCGGCATTGCTCGATTTCGCCAGCGCCAGCGCTCCGGTTTCCGGATCGCTCAACACGTCCTGCACCACGCGGCTCACCAGCGCCACTTGACGCGCCTGGTCCTCGCGGATCGCGGCATGGCTCGCAATGACGTGCGACATCTCGTGCGACAGAACCGAGGCGAGCTCGGACGTGTCGTTGGCGAGCGCGATCAAACCGCGCGTGACGTAGAGCTGTCCGCTCGGCAGCGCGAAGGCATTGATCGATGCCGAATTGAGGATGGTGACGCGATAATGCACCTCCGGTCGCTCCGATGCCGCGACCAGCTTTGCGACGATCTGATTGAGCATGCCCTCGAGGTTGGGATCCTCGTAAGCGCCGTTGTAGGCGGCGAGAATGCGTTGATGCTCGCGCGAGGTCGGGGCCCGAGCTTGCTGCTGCTGCTGTTGCTGAGCCTGCCGCATCGCCTCCGGCAGCGACCCCGGCGGCAACCCGGCCGTGAGCAGCGAGGAGCTGCAGCCCGCGAGAACGCAAGCGACCGCGGCGAGGGCCGCCAGTCGCCTGGCGCCGAGAACGTTGCGGTGTCTCACTGCGGCATGCACGGCGGCAATCAGGTCCGTCAGTTGCGCTCGGTGAGCTCGATTTGCTCGGGACGCGCGGCCTCGATTCGCGGGCCGTTGCGCTCCTCGATCCAGCCGCGCACGCGGACGCGGCGGGCTTCGAGTTTTTTCGGTTCTACTCCGGCGGCGGCGAAGGCGCTCTCATCGCGTTTGGATATTGTAACGGTGAGCGCCTGCGTCCAGCGCCGCCCGAAATTGATATAGATCGTGCCGCCGCTCTCGCGGACCGACCACACCTTGCCTTCCACGACGGTGAAGCGGCCGCGCTCGGTAGCAAGCTCCGCCGCGTTGTCGGCCGGCAGGACGACATAATACGGTCCGCTCCAGAGGCCAAGCTTGGCCGCCCGCGCCGCACGTTCCTGCGCCAAAAGCTCCTCGGCGCAAGCCCGATCGCCGACACGCGCCGAAACGCGCGCGAATCCTCTGGCCAGCATCTCGTGGGCGACCGAACGCCGCGCACCGTCGCCCGCGACGGAGACGAGCGCGAGGTTGCGGCCGTAGCGGTCGCCGACCGTACCGTTCTGATAGAGTTCCACCATTCGATCGGCGAGGATCGATTCGAGCGCCGCGCGAGCCGCAAGACCGGCCTCCGCCTTCGGACCGGACTCGCCGGGGGCAGGCGGGAGCGGCACCTCAATGCCGGCAAGGCGAATCTCGCGTCCGTCCTCGAGGATGAAACTGCGTCCGTCGCGGACCGCTCGAACCTTTGCCGTGCCGGCGGCCTCGAATCGGCAGGCGGTGAGCGTCCCGCTTTGCGTGCGCGCGGGCGCCGTCGGCAGAACGATGGCCATGCACGACATGCAGCAAAACCGCGCAAGAGCGACGTCCCAGCGCCCGCCCATGCGGCAACGAAACCGTCGGAATGGGGCGGCACTACGGCGCTAGTGGTCGCCCCTTTATCTCGGTGGGCCGCGGGTGGTCTTACTGGCCGCCATCGTTGTATATTTGCGCACAAATAAGCGCAGGCAGGGGGGAACTCATGAAAATCGTCGAGATCGTTCCGCGCGTCCGGTCAAAGCTCTACGGCACGCTCGTCGCCAAAGAGGCCGCAATCCGCAAAAGCGGTCGCGGAACCTACGTGCGGGTCGGGCGCAAGAGCCAGCGGGCCGCCCGATGGAAGCACAAGAAGTTCAAAGGCACGCTCGAGCTTGCCCGCGGCGACTCCGACGCCGTCACCGCCAAGGTTCGCGCCACGACGCCCGAGGACGAGCGCAAACTGCTCTCATCCTTTCTGGGGTTTGTCGATCGCCACGCCGGGGATCAGGTCACGACGATCACCATTCATTACCGCTGAGCCGTCCGATACTGAATGAGGCGCGGCCTCTAAGCGGTTGAGCGAACCAGGCCGTCCGACTCTCAATCAGGCTGCGTCATCGTCCGCGAAAGCGGACGATCCAGTAGTCGCCGCACTGGATGAACCGCTTCCGCCTCGACCGCCGTACACGGGTTACTGGATGCCCGCTTTCGCGGGCATGACGACAGAGATTGTGCTCGCGTCCGCCGGCCTTACAATCGGCAGCGTAGCGTCCTATGTGAAAGTAACGGGACCACCTGCAGGAGGTGCCGATGGCCATTGTGCTCGACCACACGATCGTACCGGCGCACGACAAGGAGGCATCCGCGCGGTTTCTCGCCCGGATCCTGGATTTGCGATACGAGGGTCCCGCCTCGCACTTTGCGCCCCTGCAAATCAATGGCACGCTGACCCTCGATTTCGACAACGATACGAATTTCGAGAGCCACCACTACGCGTTCAAAGTCGACGAGGCCGAGTTCGACGCCATCTTCGAACGTGTTCGCGCCGAGGGCATTGCTTATGGCAGCGGACCCGGCGCGCTTGACGACATGAAGATCAATCACCGGCGTGGCGGACGCGGCTTTTATTTCCGTGATCCGAACGGCCACGTGCTCGAAGTGCTGACGGCATAGCCGCCATTACGTCCTCGTGGCGTTCAAGCTGCTCCCTTGCCGCGCGATGATACACGGCGACGTCCAATGACGGGTCCCGCATCTTTATGCCATCGCCCGACGATCTACCACATCGTTGAAAAGACGTCTCGCCAGGTCCGATTCGTGCCAATAAGCGACATCGCCCCCAGCCAATTTCATGCGATCACCTCGTCGGCGAAGACGTAGAGTTGCGGGATCGTGAGCCCGAGTGCGTCGGCGGTCTTCTCGCCAGCTTGAGAAGACTTGCGGTTGGGACAACGGCGTTGAAGCTTGATATTCTTAAACTTTGAACAGCGCCTCAAACGGGACAAATGAGAGCGGGCTCGAAAGCCCACGATCCGCCTGAAAGGTCAATTGCTGCGTCAATGATCATCACTAGTCGCGCCCGCCTGCTTGTGGTCTGCGCAATGCTGTCGCTGCCGCCGGTGGACGGTGCGCCTGCCGCCGATCCTCAGATCAAACCGCCGATCCGCGGTCTCGTATCCATGGGAGCGTACCGCTTCGTCGGCAAAGGCGGCGACCCGGTCAATACACTCGAGCCGCTGAACGCGAAGCCGGGGATCTTCGGCGGGCTGGTGATCATCGCGACGTGGAAGCAACTCCAGCCGACGCCCGACTCCGAGATCGGTGACAACAATGTCATCGACCAGGCCCTGGCTGAGGTGAGGGCCTACAACGCCCGAAATCCAGATCGGCCGCTCGCGGTCAAGCTGCGAGTGTGGGGCGGGTTCGAGGTGCCGGACTGGGCCATGCGGCTCGGCGGCGGCGCGCCGATCCCCACCGTGCACAACGACAGGGAGCGTATCCTCGGCCCATTCTGGAGCCCCGCCTATCGGCAGGCGTGGTCGCGATTGCAGGAGCAACTTGCCGCCAAGTACGACAGCCGCCCGCTGATCCGCGAGGTCTCAATCACGTCTTGCATGTCGTTTACGGCCGAGCCGTTCTACCTTCCGTCGGAGCCGACAGTGGCGAATCCGCTGCGTGCGGCCGGCTATACCGACGCGGCGCATCGGCAATGCCTGGCGCACGCCGTTGCCGACTACGCGCCGTGGAAAGCTTCGCGGCTCGTGCTTTCGCTCAATCCGTTTTATGGGTTGACCCGGCGCACGGGTGACGTTGGCTTCACCGAGCAGGTCATGCGCTTCTGCCGCCAGGCACTCGGGAGGCGGTGTGTTTTCGACAATCACAATCTTGATACCGATCCGCCGAAGACCATCATTCCGATCTTCGCCCTCATGCGGAAAATGGGACCCGAGATCGAGTTCCAGACGTATCACACGACACCGAAGGATTTCGAAGGCACCATCAAGATGGGTATTTCTCTCGGCGCGAGTTCGATCGAACTGTGGCAGGATTACCAGGGTTTTCCGCTGGTGCCGGACGACACGCTCAAGCGCTGGGCGGCCATGTTCGAAGGACGCTGATCGGTGACCACGTTGTCGGACTGAGCAGCCGCCATCTGACCGCATGTGCGCCAAATTAACGGCAGCTCGGTTGTCATCGTCCGCGAAGGCGCACGATCCCGTAATCGCCGGACCGGATGAAAGGCACCGCCTCGGCCTTGATCGCCCCACACGGTTATTGGATGCCCGCCTTCGCGGGCATGACAATCGCGTGCTTCAAGCAGCAGTAGCTGTCGCCGCAACGAGCGCAGCTGCCAACACAAAATCAGAAACGATTCAGGCGCGTGTAAGAACTCGCAGGCGAGCGTATGGGTCCACGCACACTGTTGTGGTCAGCGCTGATCTACGAGCGAAACCAATTTTGCGTCCAGGGTGCCGCGTTTCTGTCGCACCGCAGGTCCGATTTTGAGTTCGAATTCTTCGCTCTCAACGCTAACACCAAGGCGGCTGCCTGGCTTCGCCAAGCATCAGTGCGGCCGCGCGTTGCCATTGGGCGCGCCCAACGCGGTAGTATCTCCAACGCCACACTCGCTGAAAAAGGGAAGCGGAACCTCAATTCAACTGTCGCGCTTGTCTCTATCTATTGGCACACTGTAGCCGAGACCATGTGAGGTCGTGGGCGGTCAGGGGCGTCTCGTGTTCGCAGGATTGCGTGGGTTCGTCGTTGCGGCGGCGCTGCTGCTGCCGTCCGTCGCCGCTGCGCAGGTCCAGGTCAATCAGACCTTCATCCCGCAAGGACCCTCGCCGAAGTTCGGGCCTATCGATGTCGTGCAGAGCGGCGATGCGCCGCCGAATGGCACGGTGCCGAATGGCACGGTCGCCGGGGCGGTGCAGGCGATCCTGCTCGATCCCGCGCTCGGCCCGCAAACGATGTTCATCGGCGGCGTCAACGGCGGCATCTGGCGCACGACCGACGGCGGGGCGACATGGAAGGCGCTGACCGACAGGCAAGCCTCGCCCTCGATCGCCAGCCTCGCGCTGGACCCGAGCGATCCGACCGGAAAGACTTTGATCGCCGGCGTCGGTATCACGTCGAACGGCGGTTGGAGCTACGTTGGCGGGGTGACGTCACGAGGTGGCGCACGCACCGGAGTGCTTTACTCCACCGACGGCGGCGAGACCTGGTCCGCGAGGGGCGGCGGTCCCTACCTCACCGGCCAGAGCGTGATCGGGGTTGCGGCGATGGGGGATACCATTCTCGCGGCCACTTTCGAGGAGCAGGAGCCGCGGCGCACAATCGCGAATTCTGGTGCGTCGTACGGCCTCTATCTCAGCACCGATCGCGGGCAGGGCTTCAATCTGGTCCAGGCCAGCCAGGGCCTTCCCGCCGGCCCGGTCACTGCGCTGGTCGCCGATCCACAAAATGCGAGCAACTGCGCCGCGCAGCGGTCCTGCACGTTCTTCGCGTCTATCACTTCGCCGGGTAACCCGCAGGCGACGGGCATCTATATCAGCCGGAATTCGGGACATAACTGGTCGCCTGTATCCACCAGCACAACACCGGTCAGCGGCGGCACCAATTACATCAGCTCCGCGCCCGCGAGCGACCACCAGTTGGTGCCGAAGCTCTCAGCTGGACCCAACGGCTCGGTCGCGATCGCCATCGCGAATGGCCCGAATACCGGCGATGCGGAGTTGAAGGCGCTTTATCTGTCGCAGAACAGCGGCGCATCGTGGTCGGCGCTCGCAGTCCCGGTCTTCGATGCAGGGGTCAAACAAGGCATTGTCAACCTGGCGGTTGCCATCGATCGGACCAACACGTCGATCGTTTATGTCACCGAGGGCGGAATAAACGCCACCCCCTACACCGTGCCCGCCTTCCGGGTCCAAGGGCAGACCGCCACCAGCATCACGCTCGCGAACACCAGCAACGGCTCGACCGCGCATTCGGATTCGCGCGGACTCGTCGTTGACGCCGCGGGCAATCTGTGGATGACGAGCGATGGTGGCGTCTATATGCGCAGCAATCCGCAGAGCGACATCGGCGCTTGGACCGGATTCAACGCGGGCACCCTGCAGGCCCAGGAGACCTATGGCGTTGCCTACGACAGCCTGAACAAGCGCCTTGTGGCCGCGATGCAGGACACCGGCGCTGCGCTGCAATCCGCGCCGGGAAGCCAGCTGTGGACCGCCCTGATCGGAGCCGATGGGACGAACGTCGCGACGAACAGCAACTTCCAGGGCAATACGAGCGCAATCTACTTCACGACCAATAATCTCAACTACGTCAATCGAATCGTATTCAACGGGAACGGCAATCAGATCAGCCCGAGCACGTCGGGCTTCGGTCCGGGCGCGCCGATCAATTGCAGCTACAATGGAGCGACCGGCGGATGCAACGCCTGGGCACCCAACAGCAAGGGCGACATCGTCAACAACAGTGCCTTTTCCGCGCCGATCGTGCTCAACCGGGCCGATCCGACTCAAATTGCCATCGCGCCCGGTTACCAGGATTTCAACGGCGTGACGGGAAATCACGTCTATGTGGCGCAGGACACCACCGCCGCGTCGGCAAGCAGCGTCACGCTGCAGACGACCAGGGTCGGCTCGGTAGGCGATGATTCGACGGTGACGACGCTCGCTTACGGCATCCCTGCCGCAAACAACACCGGAACCTCCCCGAATCCCAACGCGCTGCTGGCTGGCGTGCAAACGTCGAGCAATCAGGGCGAGCTCTGGTTCAGCAGCAATGTCGGCAGCGGAGCATCGCCGCTCGAGCGGCTGCCCGCTTACGCTCTAGCGGGCGGCGCGCCCCCGACTTCGACGGTGTTCGACCCCACCTCGCCCAGCGCGCAAACCTCGCCCGGCCAGATCAGGTTCTACGTCGCCGATACCGTCAATCTGTGGGGCACGCAGAACCAGGGCACATCGTTCACCCAATTGACCCTGCCCGCCGGCTTCGTCCGACCGACGGCGGTCGAGTTCATCTCCAACAACGGCGTCAATGCGCTGCTCGTGGGCGGGCTGCTCACGCCGCTCACGTGCGACTCCTCGCCCAACGGCTGCGTCATCAGCAGCGGGCAAAGTCCGATCACGGTTGCCGACAGCGACGGCAATGGCAACCTGTCGGGCTGGCGGTATTTCGGGCAGGGCTTGCCCAACGCATGGGTTGCGCAGCTCGTCTATTATCCCGCCGTCGATCTTCTGGTGGCAGGCACGGCCGGCCGCAGTGTGTGGACGCTCTATGACGTCACCAGCTACTTCCCGCAGGCGACCGCGCTGCAGTTCGGGCTCGCGAACAACAATTCGCAACCCGACGCATCCTTCCTGACCGATGGGACGAGCCTGAACGGAACCGGCTTTTCCCGCCCGCTCAACAAATACGGCACCGGCACGCTGACCATTGCTGGCGATGCGACTTATACCGGCGGCACCAACATCTTCGCCGGCGCCCTGTATCTCGGTAACGGCGGTGCGTCCGGCTCCATTCGTCGTGACGTGGCGTTCTGCAGCGATGCCGGCAACTCGCTGTGCGATCCGAGCACCAACAAGATGCTCGTGTTCAATCGCTCCGACACCTACACCTTTGATGGCGCGATCTCAGGTCCCGGTCAGGTCGTGCAGTTCGGCACCGGCAAGACCGTCCTCACCGCGCCGAGCACTTATTCCGGTCCGACCACCATCCTCGGCGGCACCTTGAGCGTGAACGGCTCGATCGCGTCCTCCCCGGTGTTCGTCAATTTCGGCGGCACGCTCGGCGGCAACGGCACCGTGGGCCCGACCACCATTCTCGCCGGCGGTGCGCTGTCCCCGGGCAATTCGGTCGGCACGCTGACGGTCAACGGCAACCTCGTCTTCACCGCGGCGAGCTTGTACATGGTGGAGGTCGAGGGCAATACCGCCGACCGTACCAATGCCAGCGGGACGGCGACGCTGGCGGGGACCGTCGCAGTTTCCCATCTGGGCGGCAAGCTGGCGCGCAACTACACGATCCTGTCGGCGGCCGGAGGACGGACCGGCACGTTCGACTCGCTCGTCCCGATGAACCTGCCGGCGTTCATCACGGCGAGCCTCGCCTATACGGCGACCGACGTAGAGCTGAATCTCGAGTCCGGCATTCGCCGAATCGCCGGCCTCACGCGCAATCATGCCGGGGTGGCCGCGGCGCTTGACCGTGCCTTCGGCCGCGGCGGCTCATTGTTTCATTTGCATCGTTTGGCGCCGAGCCAGATTCCGGCGGCGCTCGACATGCTCTCGGGCGAAGGGGTGAGCGGAACGCAGGAAACCGCGTTCGGCGCCGCGAGCATGTTCAACTCGATCATGATGGATCAGGGCGCGTTCTGGCGTAACCGCGAAACGGTCGACATCAACGGCGTCACGTTTGCCGGCGAGCCGCTGCCATACGCGCCGGCGAAAAAATCCAAAAGCGACCATCCCGCCTTCAAGGCGCTGCTCACGAAGGAGCCGCCGATCGACCAGCCGCGGTGGCGCGCGTGGCTCACCAGCTTCGACGGCAGCGCGAAGCTTGCCGGGGAAGCGGACATCGGCAGTGCCGACCTCACCCACAATATCGGGGGCCTTGCGGGCGGGCTCGATTATCAATTCGCTCCCGATCTGCTGGCCGGCATCGCCTTCGGTGGCAGCAGCTCGAACTTCTCGGTCCGCGACCGCATCACCAGCGGCCATCTCGACGCGGCGCACTTCGGCGGCTACGGCGTCAAGACGTGGGGTCCGGTCTATACGGCGGGGGCGCTGAGCTTTTCCACGTTCCGCAACAGCGCGACGCGCAGCATCGTCGGCATCGGCCCGGCCGAGACGGCGACGGGCGACTTCGGCAGCAATCTCTTGAGCGGGCGCGTGGAAGTGGGCGCAAAGCAGGTCTACGGCCGGTTCGCGGTCACGCCGTTTGCGGCCGTGCAGGTTTCTCAGCTTTGGCAAAACGGCTTTACCGAAACGAACCCGCTGCCGGCCGGCGCCGTCGACCCGCTCGGCCTGAGCTTCGGCTCGCGCAGCGTCACCTCGCTGCCGACCTTCCTGGGTGCGCAGTTCGATACTCGCTTCGTCTTCCGCAACGGCATAGCCCTGTCGCCCTACGCA
>WNFU01016412.1_pt1 | contig 11601 bp, 9 predicted proteins | sample 5400121 | NCBI WGS metagenome assembly WNFU01 (sample SAMN13153360, study PRJNA577476) | soil metagenome | isolation source: 100 cm soil or saprolite under grassland replicate 1 | place: USA:California | collected 2016-06-15 | reverse complement strand
TGCACGAGCTTACCGGCGCTGACGATGCGCGTCGCATGGTGAACTTCTGGGCTGATCAAGGCGCAACCTCTTTCAAAGCCTACATGAACATCACCCGCGACGAGCTGCGCGCGGTCGTGGAAGAAGCACACAAGCGCGGACTTAAAGTTACAGGTCATCTATGTTCAGTCGGGTATCGCGAGGCCGCGGAGATCGGCATTGATAACCTGGAGCACGGCTTGTTCCCCGATTCGGAGTTTGTTCCTGACAAGAAGCCGGATCAATGTCCGGGAGGCGCCGCGCTGGCTGCCAGCCTGCGGCAATTGGATTTGAACAGCCCGCCAGTGCAGGAGACGATCCGCACGTTGGTCCTGAAGAAAGTGGCGATCACATCCACGCTGCCCATCTTCGAAGCTGCCGCTGCCCCACTAACTCAAAGCGGAATCGGTGCGGCAAGCGCGCTCATGAATCCTCGGGTGCTTGGCGTGATGTCAACGGACGCGCGCGTTCGTTATTTGTCTGCGCGCGCGCGAGTCTCTTCTACTTCGGATTTCACAGCGTTGCTGCGCAAGGCGATGGATTTCGAACGCGCCTTTGTCCAGGCCGGCGGATTACTACTAGCCGGCCCCGATCCAACCGGCAACGGTGGCATCGTGGCAGGCTTCGGCGACCTGCGCGAAGTCGAGCTGCTGGTCGAAGCCGGCTTCACTCCGTTAGAGGCGATCAAGATTGCCAGCCTTAACGGCGCCAGGTTTCTTGGCGAGGACGCACGCATCGGCTCTATCGCTCCGGGCAAACAAGCTGACTTGATGGTGGTAAAGGGAAATCCCGCCGCTAATATTGCCGACATTGAAAAGGTCGAGATCGTTTTCAAGGATGGCGTCGGCTACGACTCAGAAAAACTGATCCAATCGGTACAGGGATTGGTTGGGATTAGGTGAGCGGGTAGGCAAATTCAACTTAGAAAGACGTATTGCGTTTCGTTTTCCTCTCATTAACGCCTGGCTTCAGCCAGGTGTGAAGGTGGTCAATGAATGGGGAAACCGTTCAAACGGTTTCGAACATTCGCAGCAACATTGCCGCCGCGCTAAAACGCGGCGTGAATGAAATCCTCCTGACTCCTGACTTCTAACTTCTGACTTCTGACTTCTGCACTTCTGCTTTCTGATTTACGATTTACTATTAATCAACTTATTCTTATCCAGAAACGCCAACACTGCTTTGTTAAACTGCTTCGGCTTATCCATCATGATGAAGTGGCCCACACCATCCCACATCTGGAAATCCAAATTGGGCGCAATGCCGCGATAAGACTCTTCGATATTGGCCCCGAAGAACGGATTGTTAGCCATGATCGCCAGCACCGGAACGTTGATTTTGTCCTCTCGCCAAATCGCAGCATCAGCCATTCCTTCCATCGCGCTTACTAAAACATGTTGCGGCGCATTCAGAGACGAGGCCATAATTCGCTCCTTAGCTTCGGCCGAAAGATTCGGACCCATCATTCCCGCGAACATCTGGCTCTGCGACTGCCTGTAGTTTGGACCGCGAAGACCCGCGAGCAGGCGGTCCATCATTGCCTTGTCGCCAAACGGCCGCAGCGGGCCGTCAACAACGACAATCGCGAGCGTCTTCGCCGGATACTTGCGATAGAACTGTCTGGCTATCGGCGTTCCCATGCTGTGGCCCACTAACACGGTGCGCTTGACCTTGGCGTCGCGCAAGACGGCATCAACGGCGCGCGCGAAAAGATCCATGCTGTAGGTAATTTGTGGTTTATCGCTCTGGCCGTGGCCGGGAAGATCGATCGCAATCACGCGATTCCGCTTGGCGAAGTCGGGCACCTGGTCGCGCCAGAAATCCAGGTTGCATGTCCAACCGTGAATCAAGACCAGCGCGTCGTCACCTTTGCCGTAGTTCACATAATGTATGCGCGCGCCCTCGAGCTTCGTAAACCGCGACTCTGCCACGGGGCTCTTGTCGTCCTTAACGGGGCTGTTCTCAGTCTTAGCCCAGCTAACTTCAATGCGACCTGACACCGCGACCGCCAGCCCAAAAACAACAGCAACTGCGATTAAGACCAGGCGATGCAGGCGAGGTATCCGTTCGTGTGTGAACGCAGTTTTGAGTTTCGTTGTCATAAGTTTCCTCCTCGTCGGACCGTGATGCGGTAAATAATATCCCCAGGTTAGCGAGCGATGCGAGCGTAATCCGGGGGTCAGTCCGCGGCGCGGACGGCGGCATAAAGCCTCGGGCGGAAGCCCCCAGGAACCCGTCATGGAGAAAGTCTCGAGCCCGCGAAGCGGGCGACAGACCAGTCGTTTTAGTTTAAATCCAGCATGCACATCTTGTTCGCGTTCACCGGCTTGTTTCTGTGCGACTAGATCTTTTACCTCTCGAGTAGCGTCCGCGTCTGTGGTCGAGCGAAGCGGCGACGGCTCGCATGAAAAGGCCCGAAGGGCCGAGAGTAAATAGCCACGTCCGTAAGGGCGTGGTTTCAATCCGTCCGAAGCTAGAGCGCCGAAGGTGCGTCACTCCTAATCAATTCCACAGAAATCGCTCGTCGTATTCAATCTCATGCTACAACGCTGGTTGAAGCTGGCGATCCTTGATCTTCTCTATTCTCTGCGCTCCGCTCGCTGTGGCATTCATACGAACGCGCTCAATGGGGCCGGAACGGCTAAAGCCATACAAGGAATCTTGCGGAGGCCCGAAGGGCCGAGAGTATGTAGCCGCGTCCGTAAGGGCGTGGATCGAGTGTTAGTCTCAACCGTAAAGGCCCGAAGGGCCGACACCCAGAGGAGGCTACTATGGCGGGAAAATACCTTAGCTTACTGGTGTACTTTAGCTGGAGCACTGCAGGACGACAGCCGTGGATAGAACCATCTATGCGCGAGAATCTGTATTCCTATATTGGCGGAATCATGAACAACAAGAACGCAGGATTGATCTCTGCTGGAGGGATGTTCGATCACATACATCTCTATGCTTCTATGCCGTCAACGACCAGTGTTACGGATTTTGTAAACGTAGTGAAGTCCAATTCTTCGAAGTGGATTCATGAGAGTTTTTCAAAACTGCGAAACTTTGCCTGGCAAGAAGGTTATGGTGCTTTTAGTGTGAGGCACAAAAAGGGCGTCTCCAGCTTCAGTCCGCCAAAGCGGACAGTTGAATTACTTTTTGTGCATCGCATCTTTGGACGATGACCGGTGGTCTGCGACCACCGGCTACTCGCTTTCACGCGTCCGGCGTGAAGACCCACAAAAGTGAACGGAAGAGTCTGACCAGTACGCCCTATCTTTTTCTGGGGATCGGTATCAGCATTGCTACTCTCTGACGGTAGACGCGATAAGTATCGCCGTAGGATCGAATCAGGTCCCGTTCTTCAAACTGAATCGCCACGAGAATGTAGCCAGTGGTCATTGCCGCGAAGAACAAATGGCCAAAGGTCATGCGCGGTGTGCTCCAGAACGCAATGATAAATCCAAGATAGAGCGGATGACGTACCATCTTGTAAAGAGCAGGAGACTGGAAAGGTATCGGCTCTGCTTCTCTACCCTTGAGGTAGTTGTAAACCTGCTTGAGTCCGAAGAGGGCGAAGTGATCGACCAGGTAAGTAGAAACCAAAACAGCTCCCCAGCCAATCCAAAATAGGGCTTGCAAGAGAGTGCGGCCGGTCACGTTGCGCACTTCCCATACGATGGGTCCCATCGGCTGCCACTGCCAGAAGAGCAGTAGCAGGATAAGACTCGCGAGCAAAACGTAGGTGCTGCGTTCGACCGCCGGAGGCACGATCCTGGTCCAGGAGCGTTTGAACCATTGTCGGGCCATAACGCTGTGCTGAACGGCAAACAGACTGAGTAACACAGCGTCAATGATTAGCGCGGTGCTAAGAGGGCTGTTTAAGGTGCCGGTATCGATCGCCTTGGGAACAAAAACATTTCCCACGAAGCCTATCGCGTAGAGAAATGTTACGAGAAAGATCAGGTAGCAAATCACTCCGTAAAGGAAAGCAAAGATTCGACCCATAGCTGGAATCTCCCTTCTTTGTTTGAATGAGCGTAAGTCTACAGATTGAAGACGCTGGCGAGGTATCGGTTCGGATTACGCGCGGAGCTTACTTGGGGTGCTGGGCTCTAGTCAAGGCAGATATTTCAATCAACTTACCGGCAAGTGGTGCAGACCTTCTTTTCGGGCAGTCCGCGCTGATCGTGCCACCTACAAACTCACATCGTGGGTCGCGAATCTAGAACCTGGAAAGTCCAAAGTAACCACTGCCCACTTCTTCGACGCGTAGCGTCGGTATGAATTTAGCCCGGCGTTTCAACGCCGGGTCAGCGTAACCGTTCGCCCTCGTCGCGTCAGCGACGTCTGATAGTCGCGCATTTCAAGCATCGCTAGCGCGACGCGAACATCCTGTCAAACCCATACCCGGCGTTGAAACGCCGGGCTAAATTCATACCGATGCTACGCGTCGAAAACCCATCGCCAAAACTGTCGCAGAGTTTTCACACAGTCTCGATAGCGACCGGGTTCAAGCGACATCAGGCGCGTGTCAATGGGTAACTTTGTCGATCCCTGGATGTTGAGCTCTTGACTAGCACACACCCCATCGCTACCGCTCCGGGTTCCGTATTTGTCGATCCCTGGATGTTGAAGTCTTGACTAGCACACACCCGTCGCTACCGCTCCGGGTTCCGTATTTGTCGGTCCTGGACGTTGAAGTCTTGACTAGCACACACCCGTCGCTACGGCTCCGGGTTCCGTATTTGTCGATCCCTGGATGTTGAGCTCTTGACTAGCGCTCACCCCGTCGCTACCGCTCCGGGTTCCGTATTTGTCGGTCATTGGATGTTGAACTCTCATAACGCCACCGCCACCGCCGGCTTTCTATCCCGACTGGCTCTTCACGGATTTCTTCTTTCTTACCGAAGCGCGTGCCGAACTGCAGCGACGGGCAGGCGGACCATTTGTTGAGAATGTAAATCACTTCTACAGCCTTACGAATGTTGAGAGGGTTTACCTGTCAACGTTAGGTATTCCTACTGCCGTCGTCGACGTCTGGCTCGCTCAGATGAATGCGCGCAGAAATATTATTGCCACGCCGGCTGCACGGAATTATGTAAAACTCAATACTGACTATAACGGAAAGATCAAGCACCCGGTGCTGACAATGCACACCATACTCGATCCGCTTGTGGTAGTAGCAAACGAGTCGGCGTATGCGGAACTTATTGCGGCTACGGGTAGAGAAGACGCGCTATTTCAGACCTATACAAACGGAAACGGTCACTGCGCTTTCACCGGAGCACAACTTCTCACCGCAGTAGCCGCAATAGATGGCTGGGTGCGAACCGGAGTGCGGCCGACCAATGCCTCATTCCCGGCAGCGCTTGGTTTCGAACCAACTTTCGTTCCGCCACCAATGTTGCAACCTTGAAATACTGCCCCTTGCGGAACACGAAGACCTCAGTGACGCGGCCGGCCTGGTTGATTCGCCGGCCGCGTGTCTCAATTGTTTATGTCATGAGCATCGTAACCTTGTAGGTACCGCTATAACCCTCGGTATCCTTGCTCAGCGCAACCATCAGATCGTTGCCTCCGCGGCTGAAGATGCCATCGCTCGAGTTGGTTGTATCGCGCCGGCCTTTTTGCGCGTAGGGCGGCTCGGCATGAACCTGATCGGTAATCGCTTCATCGAAGTAAAGCTGTGAAGTAAGTTCGTGGCCCACTTCGGAGCTCGGGTTAGTGCGAATCTTGAAATGCAAGTGCACGGTCCGTCCCTGATACCAACCAGGATAGATGGTCTGAAACTCGACGGTCCCCTGCCCGTCTGTCACCTGATACCCATGCAAGAATTTCCTCCCACGCGTGTCGCCAGCGCTGCCGGCATTCTCGCGAACATCAGAATAAGAACCGAGCGCGTCGCAGTGCCAAACGTCTACGGTGGCTCCGCGCAAAGGAGTACAGGAATTGTTTGCGATCTGAAACACGTGAAGCGCCAAACGAAGCGGTACACAGGGGCTGACTGAACTATTTTCCGGGTCAACTCGCAAATCGGAACGATTGAGTTTTTCGTCCACGAAGAAAGGACCTTCGGTTTGCTGGGGACTCACGACACAGCCCGCAATGGTTTGCTGAGTGTAAGGCCCTGAAAATCCACCCCGCCCGCCCGCACATCCGAAAAGCTTTGCCGTGGCGACGGCTCCCATCAAAGCAAGCATGTCTCTTCGATTAAGAAGAGGCCGAACTCTTTTCATGATGGCGGAAAGATTAGAGACTTGTCTTCACAATACGTTGTCAAAAGATACCGCAAGTTTCACGAAATACTCGTTGCCCTGGCAAAGGAAGACATCGTGTCGCAATCACGTATCGACGACGCGGTGTTTGCGGATTCTCCCGGTCAAAATCGGGATGGTTTGATCGAACAAATCACGCTCGTATCTTGCCGATTGAAAACTGCAAAAACCCGCCATGTCTTCGCGTTTCGCACTTTCCCCCTGAGCTATCGCGCGCTGTTGACGCCTGGATCAGCGTGACATCAACGCAGCAAAACGCTCGAGCGGAATATTTCCTCCCGTCACGATGCCCACTACCTTCTTATCGCGCAGCCCGTCGCGAAGTTTGATCGCGGCGGCAAGGGAGGCGGCGCCGGCGCCTTCGGCTACTTGCCTGGCATGGCGCGCCAGCAGGCGAATTGCTTCGTTGATCTCTTCGTCAGTTACCAACACAAAAGCGGCGAGCAGCTCCCAAAGAATCTTGTTCGTCAGTTCAAAAGGAACGCGGGTCGCCAAACCTTCATGCTCGGTCTTCATGGTCGGGTAAGGATCCAATGTGCGATTGCGCCAGGCGTGCCACATTGCCGGCGCGGCTTCAGACTGAGCCGCAATTACGCGAACCCGAGGATTAACCTTGTTCGCGACGATGCAGTTACCCGCGGCGCAACTGCCGCCGCCCGCGGGCACAATGATCACATCGACGTCGGGCAGGTCTTCGAAAATCTCGAGAGCAATCGTGCCGACGCCTGCAATCAGCTTCGGCTCATTCGCCGAGTGGACGTAACGGAAACCTTCTTCGCGGGCGACGCGCTCACATTCCAGTCGCGCCTCATCAAAATCGCGGCCATGCAAACGAACTTCGGCGCCGAGATCGCGCATCGCCTGCATTTTTGATTCGTTTACATTCTCGGCGGGAGCATAAATTATCACGCGCGTGCCGAAGAGCCGGCCAGCGTAGGCGATCGACTGGCCATGATTGCCAGTGGAGGCGGTGATGAGAGTGGTTTGTTCGATACAGCTGTTGACCGGCCCGGTAGCGTTGTTCGCGTCATCAACCCACCCGCTACTGCTGGAGGTAGTGACCTCATTGCCAACCAGGTTGACGCCGCCGCGAACTTTGAAGGCGCCGACGGGTTGCAGGTTTTCTAACTTCGCGTAGTAGTCGCAGCCCAGTTCTTCGGAAATTTTGGCGACACGAACGAGCGGCGTCTTTGGCAAGTACGGCGCGATGAATTCGCGGGCTGCGACGATGTCTTTGTAAGTTGGAGGCAGCATGGCGTAAGTTGCGGCAGCTAGACTCTGATGAGCGAATTCTTTTGTAGTCATGGATAATCCTCCGTACTTTTCACGACCGACGGCAAACAGCAAACAGCACAGAGCAAGGGAATAAGAGAGTCGCCTTTAGGGCACGCGACGCTTTGCGTCGAGCATTAGCTCGCCAACGTACACAATGGCCCACATTGGACGACCATTGCGCAGCAGGAAGTGGACCTCGGTATTCTCATTGACGGCGTAGATGTTCGCGGCTTGCCTTAACCTAACACCTTCTACCCCCGTGGCGGGAAGGCGAAAATGCAACTTACCAAAGTTCCCTGGGCGGTCGAAGTTCTCCACCAGACCTTCGTCAGAGTCATAGCTTCCAACCAGTGCGGCGAGTTCTTCCTTCGGCACTGGCAAGTCGCGCAAGATTTTCTTCTCGGGCAGGCCAAGCATTGCGCGCGCGATCGCCGTGCCGAGGGCTAGCGACGGTCCCGCTCCATAGCCGGTGTTCATGAGTACAACGATTGTCAGATGATCATCGGGAAACGTCTCGAGCACCGAATTAAACCCGCCACCGCTCCCGGTGTGCCCGAACACCGGGTGTCCATCCAGTGATCCTAAGCGGGTTCCCAATCCATAGTCGATCACTGTTCCGTCGTTCAGCGTTGTGGGCGTACGCATAAGCTTGAGCGACGCCGCGCTGACGACCCGTCCTGCATCCAACGCTGCCTGCCACTTCAAGAGATCCTCTGCCGTCGCGCATACGGCTCCCGCCGCGGAAGGAAGTTTCCAGGTCATGAACGCCGCGTTGACCAGCGCCCCATGATCGACTTCATAGCCCGACGCGAGGTGCGGCACCACCATGCGCGCATCGCACAGTGATGACGAGTTCATCCCCAGCGGCTTAAAGATGTGCTCACGCACGTATGCTCCGTACTCCTGCTTCGTCACGCGCTCCACAACCATACCAGCGAGATGGAAAGCGGAGTTGTCGTAGCGCCAACTGGTCCCCGGCTCGAAATCGGGCGGCTTATTTGTGATCAATCCAAGGACCTGTTCGTGTGTCAGGTCGAGCCGTTCGTTGTTTGCCGCGTCTGGCAGCGATGTGAAGCTATAAATGCCGGAGGTGTGATTGAGAAGTTGTCGCACTGTTACGCGACATCCGTGTGTAGGCGCCTCCGGAACGTACCTGGTCACGTCACCGTCGAGTTGCAGTTTGCCTTCATCGGCAAGTTGCAGGACGACTGCCGCCAGGATGTTCTTGGAGATCGAAGCGATGTGAAAGATCGTGTCAGGCGTGACTGCGACCGTGTGTTCGAGGTTGGCCAGGCTGTAGCCGCGAGCAAAGACAACCCGACCATCGCGGGCCACAGCGACCGATATTCCGGCAACGGGACGCGCTAGCGCCTGTTTCGCGAGCACATCCACACGCTGCGTTATTTCCAGGGCAGACGGCCCCTGTGCCTGCGCGGCTGCGCACGACAGAGTTAAAATAGACGCGACTAACGCTCGCTTCATCACAGCCTCCGGGGAAGAGATCAGAGATCAGAAATTAGAAGTCAGAATAAAGCGCAGCCACCTCACGTGCAACGAAGCGTTAGGCCTGGGCCGATTCACGGTCATCAGCCTTGGAGGCGAATTCTATTTGGGTAAGAGGGTTCCCAGCTCGAGGCCAGTTGTCGCCCAACTTCGTAATCTGGTCAAGGGCGCGCTTGCCCCCGTGGCTCAGTTCTTTTGCAGAAGCTGTGAAATGAAGTTGACTACCAGCGAATAATGAATTCGCGTACCAGATTTATTCCAAACCCGGTGGCCAACGAACGGGTCCCGCTCTTCAGTCCGTCCTTATAGCTGTAGCGCGAAGGGTACCAGGTTTCAGCGGGAATAATTCCACCTGCGTAGACACCTCCCAGTCGCGGCACAGAAATCACTCGCTTTCCGGTCCGGGTGTGGGACGTTATATTCGCGGCAAGCGCGTCTGTCATGCGCGGGAAAAACCCTTTGCGCGTGCTTCTCTTGAATCCAGTATCCAGTCCCAATGCCATATCCAACCCGTAGGTGACGGTTTGCTGAATCGCATTTCGGCCGAGACCCGACGCGTAACGCTTTCCATAACCCGATGCGCCCTGGCCCCATTCAACAGGATGGTCCCGCCACTGATCGATACCCGCTGAGATACCCGTGCGAGCAAGGCTGACTGGTCCGACCGTACTCTTGACGTAGCGATTGAATCGCTCGCGTTTTGTCGGGAAGGTATAACCCTTACTCGTTGGCTGCTTCGCGCTTGCCTGACTGGAATCAACCTGCCTGCTACTCGCGTCTTTGGCAGTCTCTCCGGACGATTTCGCATTCCTTTGCTTGAAGCTTTCGCTGGTTTGTTCAGACGTGCTTCGAGCTGCTGGCGTTCTCTGAGACGTCTTGACCTCCTGGCTATGGAGTGGAAGTACAGAAGCAGCCATGAATATCAAGAGCGCGATCGTGTGTTTGACTAGAACTAAAGAGAGCCGTTTCATTTTAAGTTTTCCTTTCCCACACACGCGATCCTTGACGTCAGCCGATCTTTCTCCAAATCCTGGGCTCCTCGTTTACTTATTTCATCTGTTTCTCGTCACATTTTCATCTTCTCATGGAAACGTGGGTCGACGAAGACGGGCTTGTTGCACACAAAAGCTCAATATGCATGACCGACAAATTCCGCAACCCGGAGCAGGAGCGACGGGGTGCGTGATACCCAATGAGCAATATCCTACCAGAGGTGAAATGGCTGCGAACGCGAACGCCTTGCGGAGGAAAAGCACCTTAGGGGAGGCCTCCTCCGTTTCTGATCGAACTTTGGATATTGGACGTCGGACTTGTGACATGGCGTGATCCGGTCGCTTATCGCTCCTGGTTCCCCATTCGTCGACCCATGATGCGCGATCTGTCTCGGCTGCAGCGTGAAGGAGAATGGCGCTTTAATCGGGGGTGGCGGGCTGCGACTTACCCGCGGTTACTGTCTGCCACGGCTACGCCGTGATCCTTGTCTTTGATTGCTGAGAGATTCACAATCCCGGCATTTCAGACACGAGTTGGACCAAGGCAGAAGGACCCAATACCAATGAAACGAATCCTCTTCATGCTCCCGATCTTCTGGCTTGCCGTTACCGGGCTCATGGCCCAAAGGCAAGCCGCGCCGCTAAAAAAGGCGCGCCAGGTACTTTTCGATTTTAGAATCGAGCGGAAAAGCGCTCCTCTTAAAATGCCCTTAGCAACTCAGAGGAACGTGCTGTCGAAGGTCTTTCGGAAATATCTAGCTGATGAAAGTAAGTGCAATCCTCAGTTCGACGCGAGCAGCGGTACCGACCCTTTGAAGGCAGCTCGCGATGCCGGCCAAATAGTTCCATCGATCGCTGACATGGCAACAGGGAGTTTTACGGCAGCCGGGAGGCAGGAGATCGCCTACGTTATTTCAGTTAGCGAGTTGATAAATCAAGGCATAATCGTTGAGATGGCGACCTTGCTTGAATTTCAAAACGGACTTCTCCGGATAATTCAGGACTTTGGGACGGTCGTGGAGGACTCTTGTGCTTCAGAAATACCGGGCAGCTCCTCGAAAGCTTCAGTTCTCTACACTTCCGAAGTTGTACCTGGGAATATGCCAAGGCTGCGCATGGACAACTATGTGGCGAGTTGCCGTAAGGCTAAGCGATGGCGCTTCTTGTCAACCGGGAAGATGCCGGAGTAAGGCAACGGGCTTGCGGCGTGGGGGTGACCATCAAAAAAGTATCTTTCACCTGTCGATCCTGCGTTCCCCTATTCGATTTATCAGTAGAAGATCAAAATCGCCGATTTCGCCCAGATTCCAGGGAGTCGCAGCGGAACCCGGAAACAACGGAGGCCAACATGCGATCGAATCTATATCTTAGTTTCAACGGACAATGCGAGGCTGCATTCAAATTCTATGAGCAGCTTCTGGGGGGCAAGATCACTTTTATGCAAACCTGGGGCGACTCTCCCGCCGCCAAATACATGCCAACAGAAGGGCATGGCTCCATCCTGCACGCAACGCTTGACCTCGGCGACTCAACATTGATGGGAGCCGATTTGC
>WNFU01008753.1_pt1 | contig 11604 bp, 10 predicted proteins | sample 5400121 | NCBI WGS metagenome assembly WNFU01 (sample SAMN13153360, study PRJNA577476) | soil metagenome | isolation source: 100 cm soil or saprolite under grassland replicate 1 | place: USA:California | collected 2016-06-15 | reverse complement strand
CTGGGCGACTCATATTTGGCCTTTGAAGGCTCCCTGGCGCGATTGGAGACCACGCTCGATGCGTTGAAAGATAGACCCCCAGATATTGAAAATTATATACGTCGTATTCGCCAGCTGCGTTTCGATCTGCAATTTATCGTTACTGGTCCGGATAAGAAGTTTGTTTACTGGATCGAGCGACGTGGCCGGGGAATATTTCTGCGGGCCTCACCAATCGACGTTTCTGGTTTACTGGAAGAGAAGCTTTTTGACGAAGTAGGCACCGTGGTCCTGACTTCAGCTACTCTCTCGAGCGGTGGCGGATTTGGTTTTATTCGTGAGCGCCTGGGACTCTCAGATGCAGAGGAATTGATTGCGGAATCGACCTTCGATTATCGAAGTCAGGCACTGCTGTATTTGCCTCCCCAAATGCCCGATCCGCGCTCCCGAGAATGGTTGGAAGCGTCTGCCTCTGAAGTAATTAAGATTGTAAATGCTACCTCGGGCCGGGCTTTTGTGCTCTCGACAAGCCTGGCAGGAATGCAATCACTCTACGAGTTGGTGATGCCGGAACTTGAGTATCCTTGCTTCCTGCAGGGAACTGCGGCAAAGAGCCGAATTCTTTGTAGTTTTCGAGAGACCCCCAACGCCGTTCTGTTTGCCACGTCGAGTTTCTGGCAAGGCGTAGATGTTCGCGGTAAGCAGTTGTCCTGCGTGATCATTGACAAATTGCCTTTTGCTGTGCCGACAGACCCAATCGTTGCCGCCAGACAGCGTTACATAGAAGAACAGGGTGGATCCAGCTTTCATGAATATAGCGTCCCCCAGGCGATCATCAGTTTGAAGCAGGGACTGGGTCGCTTAATTCGTAGCACAACTGACCGAGGAGTGCTGGCGATTCTCGATCCGCGTCTGCGCACCAAGCCGTATGGCAAGTTATTCCTGCAAAGTTTGCCACCATGTCGTGTGACCTCACGAATAGATGAGCTGGCAGCGGTTTTTGAAACTAAGCTAAACGAATCAGTGTCAGACGTCATAGCGGTGTCGGGTTTGGGCAAGTCGCAGACTTAACGTCCGAATTTGAGTTTTTCTCTGCGCCGTTTCTGCGATCTAAGCGCCTCCGTTGGGGAGATGCCTAAGAAGCAATAACCGCAGAGCCCAGCGCGGCCGAGGTCGCAACCAAATTAGTCAGGTGTCGGCTTGGCTATGACACTTGACATGCGGTTGCTGTTTGATTCCAGGCAAACCCTCACTCACGCGGAACCCGCTGCGCCGCCTGATGTGAGACCTCGGCTTTTCCTCGCTTTGCTACCGGCGCACAGCGTCAATCGAGCAAATGATCTTCACTCCGTAGGAGTGTGATGTTTATAGACTTGGACATCTCAAGAAACCAGCGCCATGTTGGACTTGCCTTGTAGACTGTGACAGACTTTTTATATGGCAGGACAATTTGAGGTAATGATCGAACGTAATTTCTCCAGCGCACACCAGCTGCGTGGCTACCAGGGGAAGTGTGAGAACCTCCATGGACACAATTATCGTGTCGAGATATATGCTCGAGGACGCGAACTGGACAATATTGGGTTACTGGTTGATTTCGTAGAATTGAAAGCCGCTGCGGATGAGGTGGTCCAGTATCTGGATCACAGAAACATCAACGAACTCTCACCTTTCGATACACTCCAACCTTCGGCAGAGAATCTCGCAAAGTATGTTTTGGAGCGGGTCGCCGCCAGAGTAGGCGACGAGCGTGTGCAAATTTATAAAGTGCGGTGTTTTGAAACACCCACAAGTGTGGCGACGTATTGGGTGGAAAGTTGATACGAGGCGTCGTCTGGTCTTGGTCTTTGGTCTTTGGCCTTTGTACTTTGAGCGCTCAAAGTACAAAGCTCAAAGCTCAAAACTTTAAGATAGAAAAGGTCAAACAGAAACTAGCGAACTTACATCTATATTGTATTTTCTAATCTTGGAATAGAGTCGGGGCCGGTATATTCCCAAAAGATTGGCGGCTGCCTGTTTGTTACCCCCTGTTCGCTGAAGGGTCCGCTCGATTACCAATCGCTCAATATCTTCGAGTGTCATGTTGGGTGGTACCTCCCACTCGGCGCCCATCGCTGAGCCCTCAGGTAAGGAACCGTTGTCGAACGGTAAATCAATTGGTTCAATTCGGTTGGACTTGGCCAGCAGCACGGCACGCTCGATAACGTTCTGCAGTTCGCGAACGTTGCCAGGCCACAGGTGCCCAAACAAACGCTGATATGCTGCTTGCGAAACTCCATTTATGGGCCGCTCATACTTCTGCGCGTACATTCGCAGAAAGTGTTCAGTCAGCAATTGAATATCTTCGTTTCGCTCACGTAGCGGCGGGACGTGAATGGTTATCGTCGAAATGCGATAAAAAAGATCATCGCGCAGTAGTCCGTCGCGAATTGCATCGGCTGGCGGGCGATTTGTAGATGAAATAAGGCGAAAGTCGACTGCATAAGTTTTTTCAGAGCCGATCTTTCTATAGCTTCGTTCCTGCAAAACCCGCAACAGTTTTGGCTGGAGCTCAACTGGCATTTCGGCAATCTCGTCCAGCATCAGCGAGCCGCCTGCGGCATGCTGGACCAGGCCTTCCTTATCAGCATGAGCGCCGGTGAAAGCGCCCTTTGTGTGGCCGAAGAGTTCTGACTCAATTAGCTCCTTTGGCAGGGCCGCACAGTTCACTTTGATGAAGGGCTTCTTACATCGCAGCGAATTATAATGAATGGCGTTGGCGATCAACTCCTTGCCAGTTCCCGATTCTCCGACTATCAAGACATTCGCATCGGATTTGGCTACAGATTCAATCGTTTCGTAGATTGTCTGCATTGCTTTCGAGGCGCCGATAATATTGAAATACTCTGATCGCGTGGAGAGTTGCCGGCGCATATTGGTTGTTTCAGCGACTAGCTCGCGCCTTTCCAGCGCTTTTTCAACCAGGGGCTGTATCTCTTCAAAATCAAATGGTTTTTGGATAAAGGAAAAAGCACCAGCCTTCGTAGCTTCCACGGCTTTTGGAATGGAGCCATAGGCGGTTACCACGATCACTTCGGTCGTAGGCCGAGCGTCCTTCATATGACGCATAACCTCCAATCCCTCCATGTCGGGCAGCTGCAGATCGCAGATCGCCAGATGGTGCCCGCCTTGATCGAATAGTTCAATTGCTTCCGCGCCGGTCGCGGCTGTATCCACGAAATACCCATCTTCCATCAGATTCTGTTTTAAGGAATCGGCCATCATAGCTTCATCATCTACCACCAGAATCCGGACGTCTTTATGCTCCACCTTTCTTTCCTCCCGCGACGTTGCTATGCCGTCATGTTCATAAGAGTTCAATCGTTTCCGTTTCAGCTCTTGGTCCAATCCTTATGCTTATGGGCTACGTTGAGTGGGAGAGTTATACATAATGACGAATTACTCAGTACCGCTGAGCCGCCGTGAGCTTCCACTATCCTGGCGGCCAGCGACATCTGAATGCCCTCGCTTCCCACAAAGGAGCGAAAAGGGTCATGATCCAACTGCTTCAATCCTTTCCATTCAATCACGCCGGTTGGTCCTGAAAGACTCCTTCTCCTCAGTTGAATCTTTATCGGATTGGCTCTGTCCTTCTTGGGCGCCAACCGTATGACACTCATCGTGATTATTTTCAGTGCTTCAGCAAGTTTTGCCGGATCGAATTCACCTGCTAGAGACAAGTCTTCGCTGTCTACATCGACTACAACAGCAGAGTCTACTTTGGCGCCAGGTCCGTTCGTGAGGTTGAAAACGATCTGAAGCATGATCTCTTGTAAATCAATATTGGGCTGTTTCTTAAGTTCAATAGGTCGACCATACTCCAAAAGCGCAGACAAATCGATGGCTGCACGGTCCAACCCGGCCATGAGTTTCTCCAACGTCTCTCGCTCCTCTTCCGGTCTGGCAGTATTCTCCCAGCGCCTGCGTAGGAATGTGGCATAAAGTTTGAGACCATTGAGCTGGTTTTTGAGGTCATGGATTATCTGAAGCGAAGCACGCCCAAGGTCTTCCAGCGAGTCCGGATCCTTTGTTTTTGTCAGTAAAGGCTTCATCTTTACAAACGTTGGTCTCGTCCGACTCACGAGTCCTATTTGCGGGGGGACAACGGCGGTGTATGAATTGAACCCGAGAGGCGGACCTGATGTGTTGTATTTCGATGCGGATGTTAACAAAAAAGGCCTGCGTATACTAGTGATACAGTAAACAGAGCGGTTTACATGAGCCTTTCGCTTGTCTGGCAATGTTAGAAATGGCTATGAAGTTACACGAAAAAAGCGTCCGAACCGTCGATGAGGCTCAACGGCCGACTATCCTGCTGGTTGAGGACACAGACGATAACCGATTTATGATGAGTAGATTGCTTGAACTCAGCGGCTATAGCGTAATTGAAGCCGTCAATGGTCAGGAAGCCATTCAGATTGCCGAAGAACAACGGCCGCAGTTGATTCTTATGGACCTGAGCCTGCCATTAATTGATGGACTTGCAGCCACACGAGAAATTCGGAATTTGCCAGAGCTTAGCAAGGTGCCGATTATTGTAGTATCGGCTCATGACACTGCGGAGTTTCATAATGAAGCACTCGCTGCGGGCTGTGATGCGTATATTACGAAGCCGATAGACTTTGCGGAACTGGAGACGCTGATCTCACGAATCTTGTCCTCAGAATAATAGCTAGAGTCAGTTTGCTGATCCGTTGAGAGTTCTGGAACTTCTGCCGTTTGACAGCATCTAACAATCAGTTCCCGCTCGGATGCTTTCGGAAAGACTTCTGGACAAGGAAGCGGCGATTGCAAACTGGTCCTTTGCGCTCTACAATCCGCGAGCAGACATGGTTGCTTCTCAGAGAAAAGTTGGAGATTTGGACGAATCGCGGCGAAAAATTGTCATTATTGTAGCCGTCGCGGCCGCCTTAATTATAGGAGTTCTTTTTTATCTGCTACTGCGTGCCAGCGGCAGTGGTACGGTCCAACCAAGCTTGGCAGGTGCTATACGACCAGGCTCCCCCGAGTTTGAACAGAGTCGCACTCGCATAGTGCTTGACGACCCTGAAGCTGATGAGGCTAGAAGAGCTCTTGGTGACATTGTCATGAGTCTTCACACGACGGTCCGGAATTTTACTGGTCGAACAATTAATGGACTCGAAATCAGGGCGGCGGTCGTGGATCATCAGGGAAAGGCCGTAAAGGAAAGGACAGCTATAGTCGTTCCTACTAAACAAGTCGAATTGGAACACAACAAGACGATGTTTGTTCAGGTGATGCTTGAGGGTTTGAGCGAAAAAGACGATCGCGCAAATATTAAGATGGAAGTCAGCGCGTTCAGGTTTAAGTAGGAGAGGAGCAGGAGGCAGGGCAGAGCTAGCAGTTCAACCTCAGCAGCCTCTCAGGTAAGGAAGGTGGACCCTGTCCCCGCTCAACCTGGAAAGCCATTGAACATCAAGCAAGCAGCTCAAGTTGAGTAATCTCTCAGGTAAGGAAGGTGGACCCTGTCCCCGCTCAACCTGGAAAGCCATTGAACATCAAGCAAGCAGCTCAAAGTTGAGTAATCTCTCAGGTAAGGAAGGGGACCTGTCCCCGCATCAACTGGGAAAGCCATTGAACATCAAGCAAGCAACTCAAGTTGAGTAACCTCTCAGGTAAGGAAGGGGACCCTGTCCCCGCCTCAACTGGGAAAGCCATTGAACATCAAGCAAGCAACTCAAGTTGAGTAATCTCTCAGGTAAGGAAGGGGACCCTGTCCCCGCTCAACCTGGAATTAGTCTGATATTCAGTGGCTTTCCAGGTTGAGGCGGGGACAGGGTCCCCTTCCTTACCTGAGAGGTTGCTGAGGTTGAGTGGGCCAGTCTAAGGGTTGAATGGCTTTCCCAGTTGGGCGGGGACAGGGTCCACCTTCCTTAACTGAGAGGCTGATGAGGTTGAGTGGGCCACTCTAAGGCAGAATGCTCGGTGGCATGATGGCTGATGACTCATACGGATCGCTTTTGTCTCTTAAGGTGATTTAGAGGAGGTTAGCGTCTGCTCCTGCCACCTACTTCCTGCCTCCTGATTTGTCTCCTGGTTGCTGACTGGCTTCCGACTCAATCATCTAAGAACAATTCTTCGAGCGACTGTTTTACGGGTTGCACAGAAATTAATTTTCCGCCCGACTTGCGCACCGCTTCCAGTACTCCGTCAACATCTCTCTCACTTGGTACTTGAATTCTCAATCCATTGGCTGAAGAAGTAATATGGAACTGAGTTCCTTCCTTCAGATGCAAGGTTAAATTGGATACTTCCGAGCCCGTGATCACTATCTCGAGGTGATTACTATCACCAGCGAGTTGTTGAAGTTCATCCAGATAACCAACATGAGCGAGCTGTCCGCCTTTCAGGATCGCCACCCGGTCGCAGAGTACTTCGATGTCCGAAAGGATATGCGAGCACATGAAGATGGTCTTACCTTGCTGTTTCAGCGAAGCAATAAGATCCCTTACTTCGCGCCGGCCTACAGGATCGAGCCCGCTCATTGGCTCGTCCAGAAAAACGATTTCGGGATCGTTTACTAAAGCTTGCGCCAGGCCAACCCGCTGCAACATTCCTTTGGAGAACTTTCGCAGCTGAATATCCCATCTCTTCTGGTCCAACCTTACTCTCGCGAGCAGTTCTTCCGCGCGGTGCTTGCGATCCCGCACAGCAAAGCCAAAGATCTGACCACAATAATCCAGAAATTCACGGGCCGTCAGGTAATCGTAGAAGTAAGGATTCTCTGGCAAATAACCAATACGTTGGTGCACGGAAATATCGGCGATGTCATGATCCAAGATTCTCGCACTACCCGCTGTCGGAAATATGAGCCGCATCAGCAGTTTGAGAGTTGTGGTCTTGCCGGCGCCATTCGCGCCGAGAAAGCCAAAGATCTCTCCCTGGTTAACTGTGAGAGTGAGCCCGTCCAAAGCGCGCACCTTATGTTTGCGCCAGAATCCGACCTCGTAGTCTTTGGTCAATTGATGAATGTCGACGACTGGTGTGGTCATTTTCCTTGAGACTGTGGTTTAGAGTTTCTCTTTATCGGCCAGGTATTTCTGACTTTGGATCAAGTTTGACATCACAGCCATCTTTTTCCAGCAGATAGGGAATCCCGACAGGATCAAGGGGAGCACCAGAAGTGTCCTGGGGAATGCGCAATGCACGCAAGACCGGTTCGAGTTCCCGCCAAGCGACTGGGCAATGGCCGGCCCTTGCCTTGTACGCGGCGATGATTTTCCGGAATCCGTCCCTCTGTTCAAGATAGTCGAGTTGCAGAAGACGTAGCCGCGCCATGTTTCTTACATTTGTCTCTTCGGCTTGTTCATACATCCTGGTGTAAATTTCGCGAGCGGTGTTCCGGCTACCCCCTTCGGCTGCCATGCGGGCGGTCATAGCCCGCAACCAAACGGGCGCTCCGGGCAGAGTCGCACCCTGTGCATAGGTCTCGCTGGCGGTTTTGAAGTCATGCTGTTGCCAATAGATGTAACCGAGATGTTGATACAGTCTCCAGGCCGTCGGATTCGCGGCTATTCCTTTCTTCGTAATCCGAATTGCCTCCTGAATGTCGACATCCGGTAACACCACGGCCGCGTACTCGTAAGGTTCCATGAATTCGGGATCGAGGGTGGTCGCAGCATCGAGCAGAGGCGCGAGCAATTTAAGATTGAGTTGGCCCAGATTATCGAGCGGAACATTTTCCGGAAGATCAATAATCTTTCGGCCTACGTATTGGAGCGAGCGCATCCAGTACCAGTCCGCCACCAGGCCATTAAATCCAAGACTGATCCGCTTCACCGCAGTTCCGCGCAGATAGATTTTCTCGTCTTCGACATGCGCATCTACCGCGGGCTTATGCGAATCAATCCAGCGAGCCAGGAGAAACACACAGAGCATTCCCCCGACAACGATGGCCGCGCAACGAACGTTCATTTGAGTTCTAAAATCTCGCTGCATAAACGCTATTTGAAGTTGCGTCGACTGAAAATTAAGCTCGCGGCTGCCAAAATAACGCTGACGTAAATAATCGCATACAGACTCACTGCGAAAACATGGCTGCGGGAGGGCATTTGTCCGTGAGAAGCGGCTGCTATGAAGCTGTAATTGGCCAAATTGGGTAGGAGATAGTAGAGAGATGCAAATACCCAACGCGCACTAACGCTGCCCATTGAGGTGGCCAGATTCTTAAGATCCGAGCTGAAGTGGCCAATAATAAAGATAAAAAAAGTCAGCAGGGCCGAAAGCGCTGGCGAGGAGAACGAGGAGAACAGCAGAGCGAAGGCTGTAAGCACCATAAGTTCGATATAAATGAGTAGTACTGCCGGCCAGAGTCGTAAGATCAGTGGATCCCATCCTCGACTCACATACACTAAAGCAAGGCAAACGCCCGCTCCCATTACAAGTACGTTCACCAGCAGAGTGAGACAAAGCCCCAGGTATTTGCCAACAATAAACTCACCGCGTCCGATGGGCTTTGCGAAGATCGCGTAGATGGTTCGCCTCTCAATCTCCTTGTAGACCAGTCCCACGCCAACAAAGATTGCTATGAACACCCCAAACAAAAGTATGGCGCTGAGGCCGAGATCGACAATGATTTTGCGTTCCTGGCCACCCGATAGTTCTCCCAGAAAGATCGCGCCGGCGGTCAGGAGCAGAACAAACAGGACGAGATTGTAGAGCACACGGTCACGCACAGCTTCGCGAAAAGCGTTACGCGCAATAGCCATGATTCTCCCAATCATTCCTCGGCGCGCCATGGACGCACTGTCTTTGACGGTCGTGGCTTCTATTGTCTGGAGGGGAGTTCCGGGATTCATCTCTAGCAGGCTGCTGAAAAACTCAGAATTCGATTAATACCACCGGACCGGAGACCATCTGACAACTCAATCCCCACCCACGGGGGAGACTGTGTAAAAACTGCTGAGGGATGCCCCCGGCTAGCCCGGGGGAGGTTCACGTGGCTGCTAGAAATGAGCAACAGTGAACTCCCTTAAGATGCCACCGGCTTGCGCGGTGGAGTCTCACGTTCCTTGCTATCTGGTGCAAGGTTACGCAGTTAGCACCAAACGTGAGCCTCCACGGGCCAAGCCCGTGGCATCCAAAAAAATGTCTGCTGATCTTTTCCATAGCAACCATCGTGATACTCCACCGGACAAGCCGGTGGCATCTTTAAGAGTTTTTACACAGTCTCGGGAGTGGGTGGGTGAAAATGCCATGACTGTTGAAACAAGAGAGCGATACCACAGAACCGAGTCGCGGTAGCGCCGGGTAGACTTAGATTGAAGTGAACGTCGGACGAGTGCTTTGCGTCAGTCCTACCCGGTGCTACCGCGACTCGGTTCTGTGGTATGCGGTGATGTCTGCACCTTGCTGTTGCGTGAGTATAACCCACCCGCTTTCTCATTGGTGGATGGTTCAGATCCGACCTTTCGACGGCCGATAATGACTGCAAAATAACACGACGCATAAGGTGGATCCGAACTTATCCATCCTCTTCCGTGGGTGGGATTTCTGCATTTTCACGACCTGCTCCCAATGGTTTTCACAGCACGCGGCCTCATATTAGCTTTTCAGCAGCCTGCTAGGCCCAGCTGGCTAGCAAAACTCTATCCCAATTGCCGGTAGTTTCGAAAGTACATTTCTTCATCAACCCTTTGCGGTCAAAGGTCACTCATGCATCAATCGGACGCCGTCGAAGGATCTTAAGCGCAGCTCTTCCGGGCCCAAAAGCCAAAAGCCCGAGGATTAAGATCCAAGCGATGGCACTGGTGATTAATGCGCTACGAACTCTTAGTGGTTCATGAAAGTCCAGGTCAATTTTCACAGCTTCAGAAGGAACTGATATCAACAGGGTCCCATCCTCGGCCGGACGAACGGTAAGCTGCTTCCCATTTACAGTCGCTCTCCAGTGCGGGTAAAAATAGGTGCGCACTCGGGCCTCGGTTGCGGGTCCACTTGCGATCTCGAACGAGCGGTGCTCCGTTTGCCAGGTGTTAATTCTCACGCTCCTCGAGTCAGCCTGCACATTGCTGTTCATCCTCTCCATGTGGACCACGTCTCGGGCCCAGATCGGTAACCAATCCTTAAAACTCACACTTCCGCGAATGTCCGGCAACCGTGCCTCAAACTGTTGACGCGGTACGTAGTCGCAATCCCAGACGACCTCATAGGTAGTAAAAACAAGCCCCAATACGAACCCCAGAATAAAAATCAGGTGGCGAGGGCGAAAACGGTGTCTCACTAATTCGATGAACCCAGGCACGCCAGCCGCTAGAATAATTGAGCCGCACATTGAAGTGATGGTTAACCAGCGCCAGGGAAACTGAACTTCGGGAAGCTTGGGGGTGATGGCCCACAAGGGGCGGCTTAGCTCTGTAGTCATCAGAAACGAGAGCAAAGTCAGAATGAATATCGCTCCAAGACCGGATCGTCCTTTCTTCACGAAAATTGTTTTGAGCTTTGCTACTCCCGGCAGGATCAAGCCTATTACCGCTAACCCAAGAAGATTGGCGTACCACGTGTTTCGATTGGTTAGAGCCGAAGGCGAAAACAGAAAATTATGGCGGTAATCGTAGTAAATGTTCGGCTCCATTGCACTACCTTTAATCCAACCCAGCTCTGCAATAATCGTGGTCCAAAAGAATGCGCTGGCGGCGAGTCCGAGCAGGACAGCCGCGACCAGTCGGACCGAAGTAGCCCAAAAGTGCGCCCGGTTAATCCGCAACGCCGCGTAAACTGCCAGGGCCAAAGAGCCGATGATCGTGAGAGGGAGGTGAGTAAGGACTACTAGAGCGTAACTTCCCGCGAGTCCCGCGAGGTCAGCTAGCTTTCCTTTACGGCAGACCCGCTCCAGGAACCCGAAAGCGAAAGGCAAAATGGAGCCAGCCGCAAATTCAGATAGCAGAGAGGCTTGATACAGCTCATTCAAACGGTAAGGAGCCACCGTGTAAACCACGCCGGCCAGCACAGCTATTCCAGGTGAACAGAACGCTCGTGCCCAAAAATAGACACCAAGACCCCCTAGAACTGAAAGGAAAACAAACCCGATTAGGCTAGCTGAATACCACGTCGTAAAAGCTCGCGCTGCGGAGAGCAGATAATACAGACCCGGTGGATAGAAACGGAATCGCGGATCTCCGAATCCGGCATTTGATTCCGCCAACCAGCCGGGGTGCCAATTGCCCTCGCGAATCGACTCATAGAACGGCAATACGAAGCGATAGTGATTGTTGAGATCAGCGCCCGCGGGAATTCCCCAGATGATGATTGGTAATATCACGATGGTCGCAACCAGTCCCACCAGCAACAATGCGCGCCACTCTCTTCGCGCAGAACTGGACCGTGATGCCTCTCCTGTGAAGAAGGCTGTCGATCTCTTAGGGGTTCGCGCAATTGACGCGGAATGTTCCCTTATTACTAGAAATTTCATGATCAGTCATCGTGACAGGACTTTGTCACTCTCCGGGTGATTTCCGGACAGGTTGCCACTCATACGCGGCCGCCAAAACAATCCGAAGGCTGCTTGCGCCGCAATACCCAACCATCCCAGGCAGCTAAAGCCTCTCGAAAATCTGCTGAGCTTTG
>WNFU01015901.1_pt1 | contig 11606 bp, 8 predicted proteins | sample 5400121 | NCBI WGS metagenome assembly WNFU01 (sample SAMN13153360, study PRJNA577476) | soil metagenome | isolation source: 100 cm soil or saprolite under grassland replicate 1 | place: USA:California | collected 2016-06-15 | reverse complement strand
AGGCGACGGATCCGTAGTACAGCGCCCGATAGTAGCGTTCCGCGTCCGCCACCAGGCGAGCGTTCTGGGCGGCGTCGAAGAATCGTTCCCCATCCCGCAGGCTGTACTCGAGGCGCCGGGCGAGCAGGTCACGGAGCACCGCCACCACCTCTCCCTCACACGATCGGTACCGCCCCGTCAGGGCAGCCCGACCGTACGTCGCCGGGTCTCGCTCCCACGGCGTGAGCCGCCCGTAGCGCGCCCGGGCCACGGGGGCCGCGGGAGGATCGACCTGCTCCAGATAGCCAATCACTGCGGCCGCCGATGTGTACAGGCTATAGAGGTCCAGCCCGTGGAAGCTCGCGTGACGCGCCGGATCTCCTGTCTCCCTGTTGTGCTGGCGGAGCCACTCGACGAACTCGTGCACCTCCCGATTCCGCCACATCCAGGTGGGGAAGCGGCTGAAGGCGGCCTCCTGCCGCGACGATGCGGGAGGAAGATGGCGCACGTAGCGATCGATGCGGGCGGCGTCTGGCCAGTCGGCTTCGACCGCCACGGCGCGGAAGCCCCGGCTGACAATGAGCTCGCGCGTGATGCGGGCCCGCATCTGATAGAACTCCGAGGTGCCGTGCGTGGCCTCGCCGAGCAAGACGACGCGAGCGTCACCAATGCGATCCAGCAGCGCATCGAGCTCGACCGACTCGATGCCATCGATGGACTCGGCCGTCTCCCGGAGCAGCGTGGCTCCTGGCGTCGCCCGCCGCCGGTTCGGTCTCACGAGCTGGGTCGAGACGGATTCTTCCCATCCCTCGGCCCCGATGAGGGGAACGAACTGCACCCCACCCAGCTCTTCCTGCTTGTATTCGTTCTGACCCGTTCGCGTGACGCGCACGAGCTCCTGCAGGCGCGCCGTGTCTCCGACGGGGATGACCAGCCGTCCGCCGATGGCGAGCTGCGCCTTGAGCGCGGCGGGCACCGAGGGGCCTCCCGCGGCGACCACGATCGCGTCATAGGGCGCGTGCTCTGGCCACCCGAGCGTGCCATCACCGTGGAGCACGTGCACATTGTCGAAGCCCAGCTCCCTCATTCGGCCCTTGGCCAGCGCGGCCAGCGCCTCGTGACGCTCTATGGTGTAGACCTCGGCGGCGATGCGGGAGAGCACGGCGGCCGCATACCCGGAGCCTGCGCCGACTTCGAGGACGCGGTCACGGGGGGTGAGCCGGAGCGCGGCGGCCATGAGGGCCACGATGTAGGGCTGGGATATCGTCTGCCCTTCCTCGATGGGAAGCGGCGTGTCCCGGTAGGCGAACTCCACCGCCGACTCCGGGACGAAGAACTCCCGAGGCACCGCTCGCATGGCCTCGAGGACGGCTCGATCGCGAATCCCGCGCCCGGCGATCTGCTGCTCGACCATGCGCTGCCGCCTGCTCGCGAACGTGTCGACGCCGTGAGCCTCCGGGTGAGCGCCAGGAGCGCCGCGCGTCATGGCTTCACATGCCCTCCATCCCGTGAGGGACCATGTCCTCCTTCTTCTCGGGCACGGAGGTCAGCGTCGCCTCGGTGAGCAAGAGCAGGCTCGCCACCGAGACAGCGTTCTCCAGGGCAACTCGCACCACTTTGGTTGGATCGATGATCCCCGCCTCCACCAGATCCACATACTCCTTGCGCGCCGCATCGAAGCCCATGTTGGCCTTGCCTGCACGCATCTGGTTCACCACCACGCCCCCGTCGACATCGGAGTTCTCGGCGATTTGACGGGTGGGCGACTCCAGGGCGCGGCGCAGGATCTGAAGCCCGGTTCGTTCGTCGCCTTCCGTCTTTCCTTCCTCGCGCTCCACGGCTTCGATGGCGCGAAGCAGGGCCAGCCCGCCTCCCGGGACGATGCCCTCCGCCACGGCGGCCTTGGTGGCGCTGATCGCATCGTCCAGAGCCTCCTTCTTGCTCTTCATCTCGGCCTCGGACGGCGCGCCGACTCGGATCACGGCCACGCCTCCTGAGAGCTTGGCCAGGCGCTCCCGGAGCTTTTCCTTGTCGTAGTCGCTCGTCGCTTTGTCGATCTGGGTACGAATCTGCTGCTTGCGCCCCTCGATCTGCGCCTTCTCGCCGGCGCCCCCGATGATCGTGGTGTTGTCCTTGTCGACCAGCACGCGCTTGGCCCGCCCGAGGTCGGCGAGCTGAAGACTCTCCAGCTTGATCCCGATCTCCTCGGTGACCACCCGACCCCTCGTCAGAACGGCGATGTCCTCGAGCATGTCCTTCCGTCGGTCACCATAGCCGGGGGCTTTCGCGGCCACGCACTTGAGCGATCCCCGGAGCTTGTTGACCACGAGAGTGGCGAGGGCCTCGCCCTCCACGTCTTCCGCGATCAGGAGGAGCGGGGTGCCGGCCCGCGCCACCTGCTCGAGGAGAGGCAGGAGATCCTTCATCACGCCGATCTTGCGGTCCGTGAGCAGAATGAGCGGGTCGTCCAGCACGGTCTCCATCTTTTCCGGGTCGGTCACGAAGTAGGGCGACAGGTAACCCCGGTCGAACTGGAGGCCTTCCACCACCTCGAGCTGCGTCTCCGTGGTCTTGGACTCCTCGACCGAGATGACACCGTCGTTGCCGACCTTTTCCATGGCATCGGCCACGAGGTCGCCGATGGTCAGATCGTTGTGGGCCGAGATGGTCGCGATCTGCGCCTTCTCGAGCCGGCTTTTGACGGGGCGAGACAGCATCCTGATGGCGTCCACAGCGACCCGGGCGCCGCGTTCCAGTCCGCGTCTGAGATCCACGGCGCTGGCGCCCGCGACCACGTTCCGGACGCCGTCGGCGAAGATGGCATGGGCAAGGATCGTCGCGGTGCTGGTGCCGTCGCCCACAGCCTCTCCCGTGCGTTCGGCGGCCTGGCGGATCATCTGGGCCCCGAGGTTCTCGACCCGGTCCTTGAGCTCCATCTCTTTGGCAATGGTCACCCCGTCATTGCAGACAACGGGAAGGCCGAACGCCTTCTCGACCAGGACACACTTCGACTTCGGGCCCAACGTCACGCGCACCGCGTCCGCCAAGGCCGTGACGCCCCGAAGAATCCGCTCGCGCGCCTCGGAGCGGAAGAACACTTGTTTGTGCGCCATTCTTCTTCCTCCTTGTCGTCAATGGGCCAAGCGTAACTCGACTATCCTCTTCATAAGCAACGGAGGTGCCACGCGTGAAGCGTTATCATTCGATGGGATCGTACTCACCACCTGCCGCTGCCTGGAGAGAGAGTGCCCATGTGAGGCACGCTCTCTGGACCGAGCCGCCCCAAGCCCCTGATTCAACGACGCTCGCGACTCGGCACCACGCATGCATTGCATCGCCCCGATGAAAGCGAGCGAGCGTAGGAATAACCGCAGACCCGCGCCCGGCCCGGAGACGGGTGGACAGACCTACCCGCCACACCCCGGTGCCCCGATGAGCGGGACGCAGCCAGTATCCTGAAGGTCTTCGGACTCGTAATCGTCGTCTCCTGTCCGGGTGACTCGACACAGGCGTTGCGATCCCATGACCTGCTTGACCGGCATGATGAGCCGGCCCCCGATTGCCAGCTGCTCCAACGGTGCCGCCGGCGCCAGCGGACCAGCCGCGGTGACAACGATGGCGTCGTAAGGAGCATGCGCCCGCCATCCCAGACTGCCGTCGCCCTCGAGCACGGACACGCTGCCATAGCCGAGCTCGGCCAGGCGGCGGCGGGCCGAGTCCGCCAGACTTCCCACCTGCTCTACCGTGTACACTTCCGCAGCAATCTTCGACAGGATCGCTGCCTCGTAGCCGGAGCCGGTACCAATTTCGAGGACGCGATCGGTCGGCTTGAGCTCGATTGACGCCGCCATCAGGGCCGTGAGGTAGGGTGCGGACATTGTCTGACCCTCCCCTATGGGAACCGGAGCATCGTCATACGCACGTGCCGTGTGTGCGGTCGGCACAAACGCCTCCCGGGGCACGCTACGCATCGCATCGAGAACCAGAGGGTCTTGGATGCCCCGTGCTTCGATCTGTGTGGCGACCATCCGTTCGCGCTCCGCTCGGCGATCCTCTGCGTTACCCATCGAGCCCTCCGTTGTGCCCTGGTTCTCCCGCTCATACTCTTTCGGGGTGTCGATGACCATCCCAGGATCCGTTTCGAACGTGTGGAACCTTGGCGACACGGTGATCACGGTGGCCCCGGCGCCGAGGGATTTCGCCAGCGCCATCCCGTGGCACACGGCATCTTCCGACTGCGTTGAGCCATCAGTTGGAATCAAGATGCGCTTGTACATGGCGATCTTCCCTTTCCCCCAGTGTCATCGTCGCGGCTCCTCGCTCAGTTTTCGGTTGTGGAGCGCCGCTCACGCTTCGCCCTCCTGGACTGCAATCGGGGTGCCTGCGCTCTTCCCCACGTAAACCTCGGATTCCGCTGCCAAACGCTTGGCCGGGTTATCGCCGATGCAGGGCGTCGGCGCCTCAGTGGGGCGCGGTGGCCACGCTTCGTTGGCCAATCTCCTCAATCCACCCTGAGCGGCTCCCTGCCGAACCTCGCCCGAATCGCGTCGAGGGCCCGCCTCACCCTGCGTCTCCTCGCGAGGGCGCGCTCAAGCCTTCGCACTCCTGGAAGGTCGGTCAGCATGAGCCCGACCAGGATGGTGAGGATGCCCTGACCGGGGATGCCGGGAAGGGAGAGGACAATGCCGACGACGACGAGGGCGACCCCGGCGAGGTTCTTAAGGATCGCGAAGGCGAGAGGCACCCCGACCGGCCCGGCAGGCGGCCGACGTCCGGTCGAGAAGTAGTCGGCGGGAATGCGCACGACGAAGAACGTGACCACGGCGAGACTCGCGGCACACGTCATGAGAAACACGGCGAGGACGGTGCCGATCCCGGCTCCGGCAAGACCAACCCGGCGAGCGAGGACATCCAGGAGATCGATCAAAGGAACGGAGCCGTGGCCCCCGTCGTTTCTAGCGGACGAGCAGGACACCTACGGGACATCGATTCAAAGCCCCTTCGGCTATGCTTCCGAGCAAGAGGCGCTTGACGCTACCGGTGCCTCGTGCGCCGACGCAGAGCAGATCCGCCTTCGACGCCTTCACGGCCTCGAGCAATCCTCGCAGAGGTACGTCCAGCCGGACCCGTGTGCTCACGCTCCATCCCGCTCTCTTCAGCGCCGGGGCAATCGCTCGGAGCTCCCGCTCCCCTCGGCGTATTCGCTCCGCGTTGACCTTCGCGGCCTCGCGACCCAGGACCGATCGCACCGTGCCCGGGAGCAGCCCCGCCGAGGGGACGGTGACGGGCTCGACGATGCAGGCCAGAACGACGCGGGCGCCCCGGCGAGGTTTCAAGCTCGCCAGAAATCTTGCGGCCTTCCGAGCATTGGGCGACCCGTCCACACCGACGACGACAGTCCGGATGTCTCGTCGACGCCGGACGACAAGGACAGGGCAGAGGGCATGCCGGACCACGCCGCGCGAGATGCTGCCCATCAACAGCCGAGCCACCGGCCCGTAGCCACGCCAGCCGAGCACGATGACCTTCGCTCTGAATCGTCGTGCCTCTCCGACGATTGCCTCGACAGGCGGAGCGTTGACCGCCGTGGCGTCGGCGTTCGGCCATGTCCGGCGCAAGCTGCGACGTGCGCCGGCGGCCACGCGCTCGAAATGTCCTTCCAGCGCATCGATCACCGGCCGCCCCTGTCCGCTCCAGCGGGAGCGGCGCGCCACGACTGCGCGGACTCGCGTGGCCGACGGCCAGGGAAAGGCGCGCGCCGTCGCGATGGCGGCCTGGGCGTCCTTCGACCCATCCGTGGCTACCAAGACACGAAAGTCGCTCGGTTCAGGCATCACTGTCCTCGTTGCCGTCGAGAGACGCCACGCCGCGCAGAAGCAAGCCGGAGTCACACATCTGAGTCCTGGAAGCTACGTGTCCGTGAAACCCTGGAGAGATCTCGGTCGCCCCATCGCGAAAGCTGCCCACTCGCATCCGCGCGCGTATGTTACATCAGGAGCGATGACCATCCAAGACGCCGCGCCGTGGCATGCGCTGGATATTGCCGCGGTGGCCGACAAGCTACGGACCGATCCGGAGCAGGGATTGGCCCCGGACGACGCGCGACAGCGGCTCGCCACGTCAGGGCCGAATCGCCTGCCCGAAGCGCGCGACGTCTCGCTCTGGCGACTCGTGCTTCGTCAGTTTCGCAGTCTGGTCGTCCTGCTCCTCCTCGCGGCGGCCGGGGTCGCCATGGCCATGGGCGAGCATCTGGAAGCGACCGCCATTCTGGCCGCCCTCGTGGTGAATGCCGCCATCGGATTTGGAACCGAGTGGCGCGCACGCCGGTCCCTGGCGAAGCTGCGGACGCTCGCCACCCCCGAAGCGCTCGTGTACCGGCGGGGCCTTGCCCGGGTATCTGCGTCAGACGTCGTCCCGGGAGACGTCATCGTTCTGGAGGCGGGTAGCCACATCCCCGCCGATGGTCGACTGATCCGAAGTGCAGCCCTCGAGGTGAGCGAGGCCGCACTCACTGGAGAGAGCATGCCGGTGGCAAAGAGGCCGGCCGATCCCGTGGAGACCGATACGCCTTTGGCCGACAGAGTCACCATGGTGTATCTGGGGACCACGGTGGTGGCGGGGTCCGGGCGTGCCCTCGTCACCGCGACCGGCGCGGCCACCGCGCTCGGAAGTATCGGCCTGGCCGTGGCGACGGCGGGCGAGCGTGTCACCCCCCTCGAGAAGCAGATCGAGTCTCTGGGACGGCGACTCATCGGTGTTGCGTTGGGGATCTGCGCCGTGGTGGCAGGGCTGGGGATCCTCCACGGTGAGCCCCTCGGCCTGATGCTGGAGACGGCCATCAGTCTCGCGGTGGCCGCCATTCCCGAAGGATTGCCCGCGGTGACGGCGATGGCGCTCGCCGCGGGCGTCTGGCGGCTCGCTCGTTCCAACGGCCTGGTACGACGGCTGCACGCCGTCGAGACGCTCGGCTCGACGACGGTGATCTGTGCCGACAAGACCGGCACGATGACCGAAAACCGGATGACGGTGGTTCGACTCGCTATCGACGGCTTGATCGCCGAGGCCCGCTCTGCCGGGTCTGCGCCATCTGGCCGCCATCTGCTCGAGGTCGCGGCACTGGTCAACGATGCGGGGATCGAAAGAGATGCCGATGCCCGGCTGATCGGTGATCCGACCGAGACCGCTCTTCTCGCGGCCGCCATCGAGGCGGGGATCGACGTGGAGCGCCTGGGGCGGGACTGGCCGCGGCGTTTCGAGCAGCCGTTCGATCCGGCCACCCGATTGATGGCCACGTGGAATGACATGCCAGGCGGAGAGACTGCGCTGCTCGTCAAGGGCGCCCCGGACGCCGTTCTGGCGCGATGCCGCGATCGCCAGACGGCGACCACAACCATTCCGCTGGACCAGAGACAGCGGGAGGACATCCTCCAGGCGAATCGCACCGGTGCGACCGGGCGTCAAGGAGGCCCTCGCCGTATGTCGAGAGGCGGGCCTTCGCATCATCATGCTGACCGGCGATCAGCGCGCCACCGCCGAAGCGATCGGTGCCGAGCTCGGCCTCGACCCCGGAGCGATCCGGAGCCGCGTGAGCCCCCACGAAAAGCTCGCGCTCGTCGAGCAGCTTCAAGCCGAGGGCGAAATCGTCGCGATGACCGGCGATGGCATCAATGATGCGCCGGCTCTGGCACGTGCAGACATCGGGATCGCCATGGGGCGTCGCGGTACCGATGTGGCGCGCGAGGCGGCGGACGTCGTCCTGACCGATGATGACTTCTCCACGATCGTCCGGGCGATTGCGGAAGGACGAACGATCTACGCGAACCTCAGAAAGGTCATCCACTTCCTGTTTTCGTGCAACCTCTCCGAGATCCTGACCATCCTGATCGCGATCGCCGCAGGCTTCCCCTCCCCGCTCCTCCCGTTGCAGATTCTCTGGGTCAACATCGTGACGGATATCTTGCCCGCCGTCGCCCTGATCCAGGACCCCGCGGAGCCCGACGTGATGAAACGCCCAGCTCGAGAGCCCGGTGAGGCGATGATCACGTGGCAGTTCGGGCGCCGGATGCTCAGGGAGGGACTCCTGCTCGCTCTGGGCGTCCTCAGCGCGTACGGCGTCACCGTATGGCTTCATGGGGAAGGTCCCCGAGCCAACACGGTGGCATTCCTTGCCGTGGTCCTCGTCCATCCGCTGCAGGCCATGAACTGTCGCTCCGAGCGGGTGAGATGGTGGCGGCTCCCCCGGAATTCATGGATTTGGGCGGCGCTCGCCGCCTTGGTCTTCGCCCAATGGTGTGCGATCTACTGGTCCGCGCTTGCGCGCGTTCTCGGAACGGTACCTCTTGCCACTTCAGACTGGGTGGTGGCGATTCTCGCCCTGCTGTGGCCGGTGGTCGTCCTGGAATCACTCAAGCGGCCCTCCCCGGATTCCTCTACCCGCTAAACGATGCGTCGACCGGCGCTTGCGGCAACTCTGCTAGACTCCCGCCCAGCCTGCGAGGAGGGCTCTCTCCATGGACCAGCCCGGCAAAGGAGACTTCGATGACCTCTGATCTCGTGCTGTACACCACGGATGGCAAGATCGGTACCGTCACGCTCAACCGTGGCGACAAGCTCAATGCGATCAGCCCCGAGCTCAAGCGAAGGCTCGTCGAGCGTCTGCACGAGGCCGACGGCGACCCGGCCACGAGCGTAGTGGTGCTGCGGGCCGAGGGGCGATCGTTCTCTGCCGGGTACGACATCAGCCCGAACCCCGCGCGCGCCGCGCGCAAGGGCAATGCGCTCGCCTGGCACGAGTCGCTGACCGACGACGTCGCCCTCGAGATGACACCGTGGGACATGCGCAAGCCCGTCATCGCCTCCGTGCAGGGCCATTGTCTCGGCGGCGGCTGCGAGCTCGTGATGATGTGCGACATCACGATCGCGGCCGACGATGCGCAGTTCGGAGAGCCGGAGATCCGGTTCTCCAACGTGGGGCCCGCGCTGATCATGCCGTTCATCATCGGCTTCAAGCGTGCGCGGGAGATCCTCTACCTGGGCGACCCGATCGACGCGCAAACCGCCCTCGCCTACGGGATGGTCAACCGCGTCGTTCCGCGCGCTGACCTGCACGCCGCCACCCTGAAGTTCGCGCGACGCATGGCCCTCATGTCGCCGGAAGCCCTCATGGCGACCAAGCTCGCCATCAATCGCGGCGCCGATGCCGCCGGTTTCCGCAACGCCATCCGGAGCGGCCTCGATGTGCTGGCCGCGCTCTACGCCGCCCGCACCGAGGTCGGCACGACGTTCGATGAGATCCGCGAGAAGGAGGGGCTGGGGGCCGCCCTGCGCTGGCGGGCGGCGCAGTTCAAGGAGTAGGCCGGCGAGCCGCGCGAGCCGGGCAAAGGGACGGCTTTGGGGTACGAATCCGTCGCCAACGTACTCCCGAGAGGCGGCGAAACGGAGAACCGCCAGCCGGTAGGGCGCCCATGCGACCGCGGGGTGCCCAGGGGGCTGGGGCCACTCCCACCCAGGCGAGAACGCGAAGCTTCGTCTCTTCTCGACCTGCAGGCCCACGGCATCGCCGAGTTCAGCATCGACTCGGGGGTCGAGGACCGGGAGATCCAGGAGTTCCTGGAATTTCTCAACCGACCACCTGACAAGGTCCTCACCGTCACCGATGCACCGGCCTACCTGCGGGAGCGAGGCGTGGTGCATGTGAGAGTCGCGGCCCCCGGGGGGCTGGGTTTGCCGGCTGAGCCGGAGGATCTGGATACCGCCCAAGGCTCTGGCGCAACCGACGACCCCGAGGGAAGTGCTCTTCTGGGCACCCGCCGCGGGAGGAATCCCGTGGACCTCCTGGTCGACGCGATCCTCGACAGCGTCGACGAGCGGCTCACCGGCCTCACCTATGATCGCGCAGGCCTGCTCCAGTGGTTCCTGGCGATCTCGGCCGAGGGCCGGATCGAGCGCCTGTTCGCGGCGGCGAAGATGCTGGTCACCATGGCGGAGGGCCATGGCGACCGGGAGGTCCGTGTGCGCACGACGCTCGAGGCGCTGCTCCTCCTGCCGGAGGCGATACTCAAGCCCCTCCTCTCGGACTGGATCGTCCCCCAGGGCGCCATGGACCTCGCCGTCTTCAATCTCTTCACCCAGGTGACAGAAGACGAGCTGGCCGAGATCGCCCGCCACATTCCGCCCGAGCAGCTCATGACGCTGACCTCCGACCTGCTGGAGTTCCCGTGGGAAGAGGGCAAGCGACGGCGACTCGTTCAGGCGATCACCGACACGGTACGGGCGGGTGGTGAGACGGGCGCGCCCAACCCGCTGCTCGCGGCCGATGAACCGCTCCTCGCGGAGCTACGGCAGGAGATCATCGACGCCTGCCATCCCGACGTGCTGCTCGAGCGGAGCGCCGACCTCCTTCTCGCCTTGGTCACGACCGGGGACAGGGACGAACACCTCGGCTTCTCCGTCGAGGCCTTGGCGGAGGTCGTCGCCGAGGCGCTGGGCCGGGACAAGCTTTCCCTCGCCACGCGTGTGCTCCAGGGCGTCGGTCCCAGCGCGGAGCGCGCGGCCGACCTGCCGTCCGAGCGCGGCGATACGTGGATCACGGGCCTTCGGCGCAAGGCCGCCGACCGCACCAACATCACGCAGGTGGTCGGCCTCCTGCGCCAGGGCTCCGCGCCCCAGCAGATCGACGATGTGGCGGCGTACCTGCGGCTGATTCCGGAGGAGGGCCTCAGGGAGTTCGCCGCGCTGCTGGCCGACGAGCCCGACCGGCGCACGCGGGTGCGCATGTGCGAGGTGCTCGCCCGGGTCGGTCCCTCGGTGATCCCCGTGCTCGTGTCCCGGCTCGGCGACCAGGTCTGGTTCGTCGTCCGGAACTCCCTCTACATTCTCGGCAAGGTCCGGCAGGCCTCCTCCGCTCTCCCCTCCATCCTCGCCGCAGTGGACCATCCTCACCCGCGGGTGCGGATCGAGGCGATACGCTCGGCCAGCCTCATTGGCGGCGCCGGCTCCGCCGCGCGTCTCAGCCGATGCGCCCGCGACCCGGATCCCGCGGTGCGGCGCGCCGTCATCGCTGTTCTGTCCGCACCGGGAAACGACGAGGCCATCGCGCCCCTCCGCGACATCCTCCAGGCCCCCGCCAAGGAGACAGACGACGTTGACGTGAAGCTCGAGGCGATCCGCGGCCTCGCCGCCATCGGCACCCCCTTGGCGCACGAGACCCTGGCGGCAATCGCGACTCAGCCCGTCCGATTCTGGCAGCGCTCGGGCCATCAGGTGCGGGAGGCTGCGGCGGGCGCGCTCGCTTCACTGAAAGGCAAGCATGCCGGATAGTGCCCCGGATCACGGTCAGCTCGTCTTCGGCCACCTCAACGGCCTGGTCCGAGCGTCCACGCTCTACCCGCCCACCCATCCCCAGACCGTCAAGGCCAGAGAGGCCCTGCACGGCGCCCTGACCGCCTACCTGGCCGCACACGGGACACTCACCTACTGGTTTCTCGGCGACGTCCTCGTCGCCAACGAGCGGATCCTCGCGCGGGAGAGCCTCGTCTACCGCCGGCTCCTCGAAACCTGCCAGAAGGAGCGGCACATCGGCAGCATCACCTTCAGTGCCGGTGTGGAGCCCCGCGAGCTCGACGCGC
>WNFU01021813.1_pt1 | contig 11608 bp, 11 predicted proteins | sample 5400121 | NCBI WGS metagenome assembly WNFU01 (sample SAMN13153360, study PRJNA577476) | soil metagenome | isolation source: 100 cm soil or saprolite under grassland replicate 1 | place: USA:California | collected 2016-06-15 | reverse complement strand
GCCAGTAGAGAAACTGCACAATCGGGTTGAGGTAAATCGTGCGTGTGCACAGGCGGAAATCTTCGACCTCGTCCCGTAATCCCACATGTTGGGTGTTGTTACACAAGAACAGCAGCAACCCGCCGTAAAATGGCGCGAGGGTGATCAGCACCGGCAGCATCCACCAACCCGTGAACAAAGCCTGAACGACGATGAGCGTGTGACCGACGAGCAGAATGCGCGCCCAGGTGAAGAGCTCGCGGCGCCAGGCCTCTTTGTGCTCGGGGAAGAGGATGTGTTGCCAATCATTTTCCAGTCGGCCGCTGCTGAGCAAGATCCAACTCTTGCAGCGTGCAAACAGCCCAAGCGGATTGATGAATGCGGTGGCGAGAAAGCTCTTCAGCGTGATTTCTACTGGCAGAATGACTTCCATGTCGTCTGGCTGGTGGAGTGTGTATTTGTGGTGCTCTTGATGGCTCGCCCAAAAATACACGTGGTTGAGTCCCCCCAGAAAGCTCATCAGATACAAGAAGAAACGGTTGAGTGAGCGGGTTTTAAATACGGTGTTATGGCAGAGCTCATGGAACGCATTGAGCAAGAACGCATAGACCGTTCCATGGAGCAAGAGGCAACCTGCCAGTACAAACCAACGCCAATGCTGGGAGGCATACCACGACAACGCCCCGGTTGCACTGATGACGCCGAGATGACCGAGCGTCTGGGCAAACCCCCAGGCATCGCTGCGCATTGTGTGGATCAGGCATGCGAGCTACCTCCATCACATGATCGTGCAAATGTGGAGATGACATCGCGGGCATCATTCCTGCCGCAGAGCGCATTGTACATCAACCAGCGGTATCCGCTTCGTTCCCGCTACTCAGCACTTCTAAGCGATCATAGCGCACATTATCCGATTCTGAGAGCGACAGAAGCGTGAAAATAACGAATCCGACGAGGCACCGATGGTTGGTAAATCACCGGCGCCGCGTCGGATCCCCTTGTTTGGCGCGTCCACGCCGACGCTCTCTGTCCTGCGGCTCAAGCACTGGCTCTCATGTCATTGGGTGCCTGGCTCTCAGCTCCTTGTGCCTTCCCGTTTTCGCGGACCGGCGGCTCCGCTGCCCCCAGGCCGGTCGCCCGGCGCAGCACCATGTGTAGCAGCTCGACCGTGGCGTCTGGGGCGATGTCCAGGCTGGCGTCGCCGACCACCCACTCAGCCATCCAGTGCCCGGGCAGTTGGCAGGGCCGCAGCGGGTGGAACAGCCAGGTGCCGGTCTCGGCCGCCACCTCCAGCAGCGCCCGCTCCAGCGCAGTCCGGTCGCCGCGCAGGAACAGGTGGAACATGTTCGTGTGGGGCGGCTGCGGCAGAATCGTCAGCTCGGGCAGGGCCGCCAGCGCCGCGGCGACCGCCCGTGCGTGGGCAACGTAGGCGTTGATGCGCCCCAGCCGCTCGGCTAGCGCCTTGCGGGCCGAGAGCACGTAGGGGAACAGGCGCACCAGGTTGCCGCCCTGGCGTCGCTGCCAGACGCGCACCTCAGCTATCAGGTCGGCGGGCCCGGCCAGCGCGGCGCCCGCAATACCTCCCAGCGTCTTGTAGAATGACACGTAGACGCTGTCGAACAAGGCGGCGATTGTCGTATAGTCGCGGTCATAGAAGGGCCGACACTCCCACAGCCGCGCTCCGTCGAGGTGCAAGGCGGCGCCGTGCTCGCGCGCCCAGGCGCATTGGGCCTCCAGCTCCTCCCAGGACGGCAGCTGGCCGCCGATCTCACGCTGCGGCAGCTCCAGCAGCAGTGCGGCGAGTGGCTCACGGACGGAGTTCAAGTCAGCGCTAGTGAGCAGTTGGGTGCGGTTGCCAACGAGCACGCCGTGCAGGCCATGGAGCACTCGGTAGGCGCCCTCCTCGTGGAGCTCCAGGTGGCAGGTGGGGTGGAAGGCAACCGTGCGTCGCTGGGCGCGCTCGGCCCAGATGCGCAACGCGATCGGCTGGGCCATGGTGCCGCTGGGCAGAAACAGAGCCGTCTCTTTGCCAAGCAACGCAGCGATCTGAGCCTCGAAGTCGGCGATGAGTGAGCCGCTGCCGTAGCGGTCGCTCTCGAGCTGTGGGTCGGTCCAGGCAGCCAGGTCGGCCAGTACCTCACGTGGTGGGTGAGAAAGCGGCTGCACGCACGGCGCACCGCGGTTGGGTCAAGGGACTCCATCGACAATCTCCTGCTCTGCTCATGGCACGTCGTGGCCTGTCGGGCGGGCAGCGCCACGAGTATAGACTGCCGTCCGTCACTCTTCAAACTTCAGTTCCCGCGTATCGCGTTCCCGACCGGTCGGGGTCGACAACAGCCCATACAGCTCAGGACGGCGAGCCGCGATCCAGCTGCGCCCGGTTGCCTGTTGCAGCAAGGTGCTGTCGAGATCCGCCACCACCATCGCATCGGCTGCAGCCCAGGTCTCACTCAAGATACGTCCATACGGGTCGAGGATCATGGCGTTGCCAGTGCGGATCTCATCATCGTCCACACCGACGCCATTGGCGAATACCAGGAAGACGCCGTTGTCGTGGGCGCGGCTGGGGAGCCAGCGCAGTAACCAGCCGCGGCCCTTCTCCCCACGGAATTCCTCCTCGATGGCCGCGCGATTAGTATGGCGGTTGTCCCAGAGCTGGCGATCGATAGCGCCCATCAGATGTGGATTGCGGGTGCGGCAGCCGCCAGTCTGGTGTGGCGCCACGATGATATCGGCACCCAGCAGCGCCGTGATGCGCCCGTTTTCGATCAGGTTATTGTCGTAGCAGATCAACACGCCGACGCGCCAGCCATACGGCGTGTCGAAGACGGTGTACTGGGTCCCGCTCTCAATCAAGGGGTGTTCAAACGCATGCAGCTTGCGATGGCAGTGCACACCGCCATCGGCGAGCACGACCACATAACTGTTATGATAGGTCTGCGTGGTGCTCCGTTCCACGAAGCCGGCCCCGATGCTGATATCGTACCGGTGCGCAAGCTCGACGAGTCGTTCTACACTTGCCCCGGCGAGCGGTTCGGCGAGGTCAGCCAGTTGGTGCGCTGTGAGGTTGCGCAGAAACCAATATCCCGTGATACAACACTCTGGGAAGATAATCAGCTTGACGCCCTGGTGGGCCGCCTGGGCTACGAAGGTCTCAATCGTAGCGAGGTTGGCCTCTTTGTCTGCGAGTACGCTTTGCATCTGGACGCTCGCGACGCGGAGGGAGTGGCCAGGGACACTGGCGATTCTTGGGTTCAAACCATGCCTCATCTCATTGATACGCGGAATGGTCTCGTACGGCTGCGCTGAGCATAGACAAGAGGTCAGTCAGGCCAAGCCTCACGCCATTCTGACTGCTCCTATCTGGGAGCGACGGTGTGTTCAGCGGGAAAGCGTGGGAGTTGATACGTGCAGCGACGGCTGAAGTATCGTCGATTATACCATAGGAGGTATCTCAGACCGATATGATCAGCTGCGGTAGAAGACCTGTTCAGACTCGGCTATACACATTTCAGCCTGTTGTAACGCACATTATCAGTTCATCGTCACTCGTATAATAACTGACATCCAACGTGGTGGTGAGGCTGACATCGTCACTGCGGCATCGACCGCGCCGGAAAGATACGCCCACCACCCCGCGGGACAGTCCAGGCAGAACCGTATCGAGTGGCTCGACCACGTATCACGAGTGTTGCTGTGGACTGTCAGCGGATACACGTAACGTATGACGTGCAGGGAGGTCAAACCGATGACCACGAGCTTCTCACTCTACGTCGGCGTGGACATTGCCGCAACCAGCTTTGCCGCCACTTGGGCGCAAGACCCTGCTATAGCCCCTCGCGCCACAACCTTCGACCAGACCGCCGACGGCTACCACGCCTTTCAGCAGCAACTGGCCGCCACCGCCGTTGCCCCAGCTGCCACGCTTGTCGCCCTCGAAGCGACCGGCAGCTATTGGGTCACCCTCGCCACGCAGTTGCATCAAACTGGCTACGCCGTGGCAGTGCTCAACCCAGGTCAGGTCGCGCAATACGCCCGCTCGCTCCCGCGCCGCGCCAAGACCGATGCCCTCGACGCCCAGCTACTCCTTCGCTTCGCAGCCGAGCGCAAGCCACCCCGGTGGGAGCCGCCTGAGCAGGTGTATCACGAGCTGCGGCAACGCCTGGTCGTCCGTGATGGTCTACTGCACATGCGCACGCAGGCCCGCAATCAGCGCCACGCGGTGCAGCAGTGGCCGGTACAGATCGCCTCTGCTGTGGAAGCCCTCGACAACATCATTGCCGAACTGGACGAGCAGATCCGCAACCTGGATAGCGAGATCGGCTAGGTATTGGCCGACGGAGCCTGGGCGGCTTCGGCAACCATCTTGCTGGCCACCCCAGGGCTCGGCCCGATCACCACAGCTTGGCTGTTGGTCGGCACGCTGAACTTCTCTCTGGCAGCGACGCCCGAGCAGCTAACCGCCTATGCTGGGCTGGTGCCAATGCCACACGAGTCGGGCAGCAGCGTGCGCGGCCGCCGCCGGATTGGTCACAGCGGGAATAGCCGGCTCCGGACAGCATTGTATATGGCGACGTTGAATGCGGCACGCTACAACCCGACTATTCGGACGTTCTACGAGCGCTTACGCGCAGCGGGCAAGCCGATGAAAGTCGCCCGCTGCGCCGCCGCCCGCAAGCTGCTGCATCTGGCCTGGGCGTTGGTCAAGAAGCAGCAGCACTACTGCGCGCCGCAAGCAGCCCAGCCAGATGCTCTGGCTGCCTGAACAGGGCGGACGCCAGTTCCTTCGCCGCTCAGGTCAAGACCGCCCGCAGGCCCAGTGGTCGTGCTTCGCGCACGACCGCTGCCGGCCCTGTGGGCGCTTGCCCTGGTCTTGACCGTGCGGTGACCCTGGCGTTGTCCGCCCGGCTCAGGCAGGGGCTTGACAAGCATTACCGTATCTTTGTGTGGTGCCGATTCCAGGCATGGCGTATAGACGCAGTAGTTAAAAATTACGAGCTCCGATTTTTAGCTTGGACCACGGGAAGTGACGATGAACCACATTATCAATCGTGACACGAAATACCACGCCTGGAACTGCGGCATCTCGCGCTCAATACGGCGAATAGGCGCGCTGAGGTCGAAGAGTTGAGGGCCGCGCTCCAAACCCCCGGAAAACCCGGAGGTCTGGACAGACGAGTGGCCACGCTTGAAACCTCCGGAAAATCCGGAGGTTTCGAGAAGCGAGGTCGAGGCGCGCAGACTGGCGTCGCATATACGCATTATTGATGCGCTGGCCACAGCCGTGTGAATCTGGCCGCCACTCTTTCGTGGATGGGTGCTGCGCTTCACTTCAGCTCACAAGGGCAGATGACGACAGATCAACTGAGATGGATACGCTCTATATCTGTGTTCACCTGCATTCATCTGCTCTTGCAGGCGCACAGCGGCGTCGGCGCCACTACGGTGGTGCTGGCCTTCACCATCACGCCGACCGGCGCAGCTCGCGTTCACTCTCGATCTTGCCCTCATCGAGCTCCATGCCCATTCCTGGACCTGTTGGCACCGTAATCATCCCATCCACAGGTCTCAGCGGGCTGCGGAAGAAGTACTGGTGGATCTCATTCCACTTGATCAGATACTCAAGTATTGGACACAGCGTCGGCGGTTGAGCGGCGATGAATTGGGCCGTTGCCGGTGTCGAGTGACCATGGGGGATCAGCACCAGATCGTAGACCGAGGCCAACGCGGCAATCTTGAGCATTTCGGAGATGCCGCCAGCCCAATAGATGTCGGGCTGCAGTACATCGGCGGCGCGCGCATCCATCAGCTGCTTGAGGCCCCAGCGGGTGTGCTCGTGCTCGCCGGTCGCAATTGGCACTTTCGAGCGCGCCCGTATCTCGGCGCAGGCGTCAATCTTATCCGCCAGCACTGGCTCCTCGATCCAGCGCACATCGTACTCGGCCAGGCGTTCGGCCATCTGGATAGTGTACGGCACATCCCAGCTGCTCCAGGCGTCGAGCATAATATCGACATTTGGCCCCAGCGCGGCGCGCAGTGTCCGAACGAGCTCGAGATTGCGCTCGATACCGGCTCGGCCGTCACTTGGGCCGTGGCGGACAAACCACTTGGTGGCCGTGTAGCCCTGCTCGACAAATGCGCGGGCGCGCTGCTCCACGCGCTCAGGTTCAAGCGAAAACCCCAGCGCGCTGGCATAGGCGGGGAACGTCTCGCGTACCGGGCCGCCCAGGAGACGGTAGACTGGAAGACCAGCTGCTTTACCGCGTAGATCCCACAGGGCGCAGTCGACTGCGCTGATCGCCTGCATCGTGACGCCTTTGCGGCCGTGGATGGCGTGGCGATACATCAGATCCCACAGGCGCTCACTCGCGAGCGGGTCGGCGCCCTGCAGCAGCCAACGCAGTTCGGTGTCGATGATATAGGCGACAGAGGGTTGGACGGGGCCGCCGAGACCCTCTACACCCTCGTCAGTCTCGATCTGCACAAAGACGGCCTCGATCAGGTAGCTGCTCGTCTCGCCGGCTGAGCCGCTCCTCCCAGAATTCGGCCTCGACCGGCATCGAGCCAGAGAGCAGCCGAAGCTTTACGTCGGTGATACGCATACACAGCACTCCTTACGTTTCCGATACTGGCCTAGCGGATAAGCTTTGATTTTCCCGCTCGCGCTTGGCAGGGTTCACCTTCCTGTTCCTCTGGTGGCACGACATCTGCAACGCAGCGACAAGAGGTGAACATATGAGCTATAAACCAGCCATCAGTATGAGTCGAGCACAATTCGAGCGTCAGCAAGAAAAACTGCGCATTGCTCGCCAAGCGCTTGCCCGCGTGGAGGCAAAATATGCACGCAAGCGGCACGCCAAGCGCCCGATCGAGCCTTCCGTGAAGACCAGAGCGCAACCGCCTCGTGCCGAGCCATGATCGCTGCAAGGTGCGCTGCCATGCGTGCCTTTGTGTAGGTCCGGCGCCACGCTTCGTCTCGTCGGCGCCCTGCAGTTTGCCCCAATATGACCCCGGCTCCGCACTCGGGGAACGATCGTCGCGTTTACCGAGCGTTCGTACCAGTCTATCTGGGCGTTGTGCAGGCCTTGTCTCAACCCTCCCAATCGCGCTCATCCTGTTTCATTTTGCGGCGCACAGCCGAGCATGTACAGCGCGAAGCTGCCCAGCCAGTGCTCGCCCATGTAGTCGCCGCTGCCGATGCCTGTCAGCCCGACGCGCGCGTGCCGTTCGGCCGCCTCGTTCAGGATGGAGCGCCGCTCGTCGGGCGGCAGCGCCCCGGCGATGCCCCAGAGACACCAGGCCCGGCTCAGATTGAGCCCGTCCAGATGGACGATCTGCCCATCGCTGCGGTCGCTCACCACCGCGGGCGTCAGCAGCTGCGGCGGGCCAGCTTCCGCCAGAGCGGGCAGAAACAGCGCGAGCCAGGTGGCAAAGTCTGCGGGAGGCAGCACGCGACGCATCAGGTCAGCTTCAGCCAGGCAGGGCGAGAGGAAGTCGCCGCCACCCGGCTCCCACATGGCCGGTCCATTCCTGTCGGCTCGATAGTAGTCCAGGCTGCACGCGACAATACGGTCGCGTAGCAGCGCGTTGGCGCTGGCCTGGGCGTAGTCAAGCGCGAACGTGAGGCCGAAGGCGGTGTTGCTGTGGGTGCCACTGCGAATTGGGTAGGTCAGGCGGGGCAGATACTCCAGGTACAGCTCTGCAATCAGCCTGGCGAGCGGCCCGATGGCTGCCGACCAGCGCCGCCCATCGTGGTCGTCCCAGTCGAGCAATTCCTCGGCAAGCTTGAGCAGCCAAGCCCAGCCGTAGGGTCGCTCAAAGCCGCGGCGACCGGGCTGGGCGAAGTAGGCCGCCTCAGCGCGTAGGTTGGCCTCAGTCAGGTGGGCATTCAGCGCACTGCGGATGAGCGTGGCCTCGGGCATGGCGGGCAGCAGGCGCAGCAGGCGGGCGAGCAGCCAGTGGCTGTGCACGGCCGAGTGCCAGTCGAAGCAGCCATAGAAAGCCGGATGCAACTCGCGGGTGCGCCGTCGGTCGGCGGCGTCCAGCAGAACGTGGCCCGGGTAGGTCGGGTATTCCCTGGCGATGCCGTTCAGCGCGATGCGGGCGAGTTGTGCAGCCAGTTCAACGGTGAGGGCAGGCGACGATTGGATCATAGTGATACAGGCTTTCCTCAGGCAAGCTATTCGCTTGAGTACCAGGCGTACAGTTGCGAGAACATGCGCCACAATGATCGCTCGGACTGATTGTAGCACTGATGCGTGCGGGCCGACAACTCGAGGGCTATGCCGCCCGCAATGGGCAGGGCTGCTCCATCGAAGCCATCGGGCTGGTCGAGAACAGACGACGGTCGCAGCCGTTTGTGGATACTCCCTCGCTGGAACACCATCGCTGCGTCCTTTGTGCCGATGTGGTGTAATTGCGTCGTTCCAGGGAGCATGGAGCTATGACTGAAACACTGACGCGTCTCGCCCACCAGTTTCAGCGCTTTGGCGAACGAGAGTGTCTGCCTGCCTCGCCGCTGTATGCGCGACTAGCCGTTGGCATTGCTGGTGACGAGCAATTGCTGAGGCTTGCTGCGGCTGCACTGGCTCGGCCAGTGCCCAATCTCTTCTTTGGCGCCGTGCAGTATCTGCTGCTCACAGGTATCACTCACCCACTCGCCGCATTCTACCCTGCTCTCAGCGATGCGCCGCTCGACATCCACCAGCACGACCCCTTTGTCGTGTTCCGCGCCTTCTGTTTGGCACATGCCGAAGCGATGAGCGCGCTGCTGAAAAGGCGCCGTGTTCAAACCAACGAAGTACGGCGCTGTGCCTGTTTGCTACCCGCCTTTACGCTGGTTCATCAGTACGGTGGCCAACGCCCGCTTGCGCTTGTAGAAGTTGGCACCAGTGCCGGACTCAATCTGTTATGGGATCGCTATCACTACGATTACGGCGAGCAATCGTGTGGTGATCCTGCCTCACCCGTTCAACTTCATTGCGCGCTCCGCGGCCCAGCACGGCCACCAGTTCCCCAACACATGCCCGAGATTGCAAGTCGGATCGGTCTCGATCTCCATCCGATCGATGTTCATGACGAAGCGGAGGCATTGTGGCTGCGGGCATTGATTTGGCCGGAGCAGCGCGACCGTGTGGTGTATTTGCAGCAGGCGATTGGGCTTGCACAAGCAGAATCACTCCAACTGCGTGCAGGCGATGCGATCACGCTCTTACCAGACGTGATGGCGCAGGTGCCACCCGGGGCCACGCTGTGCCTGTACCATACGTTTGTGCTCAATCAGTTTCAGCAGGCAGCCCGAGAGCAGTTTCGCCAATTACTTGATGCTTTTGGTGCAGCCCGTGACTTTTCGGTGGTTGGGATTGAATGGCAGGAGCCAGCACCGCCGCTCACGCTAATGACGTACCGCAACGGTACTCGTTCAGAACAAATCCTTGCCACCTGCGATGCTCACGGCGCGTGGCTCGAGTGGGCATAACGACGATCGATCCCACTATCAGCTCAGGTGGTCGATTGCCCCGCCGATCAGACCGCCAATTGCTCCTGCGATGAGACCGCTCGTGAGGCCCAGTACGACCCCCAGGCCGCGCATGCGGTAGAGCAGGCCGCCGATCAGGCCGCCTGCCACCGCGCCGCTCACGGGGCCGCCAAACGCCCCGCCGATGCCTCCACCAAGCGCGCCGAGCAGTGAGAGTTCGCCGGCATGGAGCAGCATCCGCATCAGACCAGAGTAGCCGAGCAGCGGGTCGCTCCACCGCACCGCCCAATCCAGCAGCCGCGCCATCAGCACCGCGCCCAGCGCACCGAGTGTTGCTCCGCCAAGTACGCCACCCACGATGCCGAAGACTCGTGTCTCGATAGCTGTGCCGGTCAGCAGGCTGGCGAGCAGCCCAAGCAGCACACCAAGTATGAGCCCAAGCGCGACGACACGCCGCACCTGGGCCCGCGGGACGCCGCTGGTGTTGGTCGCCAACCACGCGAGTAGCGATGGATGGGCAGATGGTGTGCGTGAGGATCGTGAGTTCATGGCTCCATTATAGCAGGGATACGGGCGGGTGATCAGAGGCGGTGATGGCTGCGGCCCCGATCGCTGGCCGTCCGCCCCGCCGCTCCACACGCGTCCGCTCCCGATCACGCCGAGCGCGACTGCCAGGCTCGCAGATCGTCCTCAGGCCTTCAGCTCAGTGAGGATGGCCTGCGCGGCCTGGCCCAGCAGCAGGGTATCCACGCCTGCGACCAACAGCGTGTAGCCTCGCGCCAGGTACGGTTGGATGGCCGCAGCGGAGACCCCGAAGATGCCAAGCCGGATGCCGGCGTCGTGGCACACGCGCGTGACACGATCGATGGCCGCCTGCACATCCGGATGTGCCACGTCGCCCAGCCGCCCCAGGCTGGCCGAGAGATCGTAGGGGCCAACCAGCACGGCATCGATCCCAGCCACACCGACAATCGCCTCGATTTGTGTTACCGCGTCGATATGTTCGACCTGCACAATCACGGCGACTTGGTCGTTGGCGCTGGCCAGATACTCCTGAAGGCGCAGCCTGCGCTGCCGAATTGACCTGTGGGACGATGATGCCCGCCGCGCCAATGTCCAGTGCCTTTTTGATCGGCACTTCAGCCGCTGCGGCCACCCGAACCACACCGGGCATCGCCCGGCCGGCAGCTTGCAGCAGCGCCTGGAGGTCGCGGGCGCCCAGTACGCCGTGCTCTGCATCGAGAAACAACCAGTCGAACCCGATACTGGCCAGCACCTCGGTCACCTCCGGCGACGGGAGCGTGACCATCGTCCCGATCAGGCGCTCTCCCCGCCGCAGGCGGCCGCGAAAATCATGCTCCATGCGTCTCTACTCCTGTATCAGGCCGCGTCAGTGCGTGAGGGCACGGCTCGTGGACTCGCTTCCCGGCATGATACCGCCAATCAGAGCACGCGTCGACATCTGCTCTGACGCCGCAGACGGAGATGGAGGCTGGGCGGCGCGGATGGCTTGATCAGAGCAGGGTATAATACGATGCGCCGCCGACGCGTCACGGCACACGCCGGCAGATCCCGGCTCGTTATCCCGATCGCCCGTTCGAGTATCGGTGCGGCAGGGGCGGCGGAGGCAGCCGCCGCGCTGGAATGTATGCGAGGTCACGATGCAACTCCTCTCAGCCTATGGCGGCGACGGATGGCAGCCGCGACTGCAGACCACCCGCGAGGAGCTCGGCACGCTCTGGGGCGCGTGCGGCCTGAATAGCGAGTGGGCACCCCTGCGTGCCGTGCTGCTCCATCGCCCAGGCGTCGAGCTCAGCGCCTCGGCCGACCCCGACGCCGTGAACATGCTCGCGGAGCTCGATATCGCCCGCGCTCAGGAGCAGCACGATGCTCTGGCCGAGGCCTACCACGCGGCGGGCGTGCGCGTCGCGTATGCCGAGCCGCCGACCACCCCCACGCCCAACCAGCTGTTCATGGCCGACCTGTTCGCCATGACACCCGAGGGCGCCATCCTGGCCCGCCCGGCCTCGGCCGTCCGCGCTGGCGAGGAACGAGTTGCCGCCCGGCGCCTGGCGGATCTGGGCGTGCCGATCATTCGCAGCGTCAGCGGGAGCGCGACCTTCGAGGGCGCCGACATGCTCTGGCTCGATG
>WNFU01008742.1_pt1 | contig 11619 bp, 10 predicted proteins | sample 5400121 | NCBI WGS metagenome assembly WNFU01 (sample SAMN13153360, study PRJNA577476) | soil metagenome | isolation source: 100 cm soil or saprolite under grassland replicate 1 | place: USA:California | collected 2016-06-15 | reverse complement strand
CGGCGTTCGCGGCCCTGTTCGCGACCCGCCAGCGTTACACGCCGCCGGGGCTGCGGGGGCAGATCTTCACCACCGGCGCCAGCCTCAAGGTCGGCGCCTTCGCGGTCGGGTCCGCCCTGGCCGGCCCGGCCGTCACCCTGGGCGGAGTCGGGGGCGCGCTGCTGCTGGTCGCGGCCAGCCAGCTCCTCGGGGCCGCGCTCGGCCTGGCCGCCGGCGCTGGCCAGGCCCGCGGCGGTCCGGCGGCGCCCTCAGGGGCGGTCCCCACCCCCTAGCAGGGTCGCCCGCACACCGTCCAGCAGCACACGCTCGCCGGCCTCCGGGGTGTCGAGCAGCCGGCCGGGCAGGGGGCCGCGCGCCGCGTGGGTCAACTCGAGGCTGACCATGCCGTGCGCCACGCACCACACCAGCACCGAGGTGTGCACCGGATCGGTGTCGGGCACCACCCCGAGCGTGGCGGCCCGCCGCACCGCCGCGACCAGCACGTCGAAGGTGGTGTCGAGCGCCTCGGCGCGCAGGCCAGGGTCCGGTTCGAAGTCGGGCACCGGCTGCTCGAACAGGAAGACGTACAGCGCCGGGTTGGCGAGGGCGAAGCGCCGGTAGGCGAGCGCCAGGTCCAGGACGTGGCGGACGGGGTCCCCGGCCGCCGGCACCTCTCCGAGCGCCAGCCGGAGCAGCTCGAATCCCCGGCGGTAGATGGCTTCGAGGATCCCCGCACGGCCCCCGAACTTGGTGTAGACGCCCATGGTGGAGGAACCGGCGGCGTCGGCGATCTGCCGCACGGTCAGCTCGGCCGGTCCCTGCCTGTCCAGCACCTGCAGCCCCGCGGCGACCAGCCGCTCCCGCAGGCCGTCCGGCTGCGGAGGCGCCGACGACGTTTCCCTTGCCATGAGCTGTAACGTACAGTATAACGAGCGTTATGCGACTGCGGGTCCCGCCCGGACGGACGACGAACCTTGCGCTGCTGGCGGCGCTGCTGCTGGCGTTCGCCACGGGAACCGGCGTGGTCGCCGCCGGGTCGGCGGCGGGACGCTGGGTGGCGCTGGCCCACGGCGTCGCCGGCGTGGCGGTGGTGCTGCTGGTCCCCTGGAAGACCAGGATCATCCGGCGCGGGCTCCGGCGGGCCCGGCAGAGCCGCTGGGTGTCGCTGCTGCTGGCGGCGCTGGCCTCCATCACCCTGCTCACCGGGCTGGGGTATGCCACCGGCCTGCTGCGGTCGGTCGGCGGGACGCGGGGCATGTGGCTCCACGTCGCCGCCGCGCTCGCCCTGGCGCCGCTGGCGCTGTGGCACGTGCTGGCGCGGCCGGCCAGACCCCGCAGGACCGACCTGTCCAGGCGGACCCTGCTGCGGGCGGGCGCGCTCACCGCCGCCGCGGCGGGCGTCTACCTGGCGACCTCGTCGGTGGTGCGGGTCGCCGGGCTGCCGGGCGCCGGCCGCCGCTTCACCGGCTCCTACGACCACGGCTCGTTCGATCCGGCGTCGATGCCGAACACCGTCTGGCTGGACGACCGCACGCCGCGGATCGACCCGGACGGCTGGCGCCTGCTGGTCGCGGACGCCGACGGCGAGCGCGAGCTCTCGCTGGCGGAGCTGGCCCGGTTCGACGTGCGGGTCCGCGCGGTCCTCGACTGCACCGGCGGCTGGTACGCCGAGCAGGACTGGACGGGCGTGCCGGTCTCGGCGTTGCTGCGCAGCCGCGGCGACGCGCAGAGCCTGCTGGTCGGTTCCGCCACCGGCTACGGGATCCGGTTCCCCGTGCGCGACCTCGACCGGCTGCTGCTGGCCACCCGCGTCGGCGGGGAGCCGCTGGCCCCGAGGCACGGCTTCCCGGCCCGGCTGGTCGCGCCCGGGCGGCGAGGGTTCTGGTGGGTCAAGTGGGTGGACCGGATCGAGCTGCAGGCCACCCCCTGGTGGTGGCAGCCGCCGTTCCCGCTCAGCTGACCGTCGGCTCGTAGCCGAAGAACCCGCGGCCCGTCTTGCGGCCGAGCAGTCCGGCGTCGACCATGCGGGCCACCCGCTCCGGCGGCAGGAACTTGGGGTCGCGGGTCTCGTTGTAGATGTTCATGCCGGCGTGGTAGAGGACGTCGATCCCGGTCAGGTCCATCGTCGCCATCGGGCCCATGGCCCAGCCGAAGGCGAGCTTGCAGGCGGTGTCCAGGTCCTCCGCGCCGATCACGCCCTGCTCGACCAGGCGGGCCGCCTCCATGGCCACGGCGACGATGATCCGGGTGGTGACGAAGCCGGCCACGTCGCGCTCGACGGTCACGGTGGTCTTGCCGAGCGCCTCGGCGAAGGCGCGCGCCTTGCCCAGCGTCTGGTCGCTGGTCCGCATGCCCCTGACCAGCTCGCACAGCCGCATCATCGGCACCGGGGAGAAGAAATGGGTGCCGACCACCGCCTCGGGCCGGCCGGTCGCCGCGGCGATGGCGGTGATCGGGATGGCGCTGGTGTTGCTGGCCAGCACGGCCGCCTCGCCGGCCAGCCGGTCGAGCCGCCGGAACACCTCCCGCTTGACCTCGAGCTCCTCGAAGACCGCCTCGACCACGATCTCGGCCTCGGCGGCGGCGTCCAGGTCGGTCGAGGTGGCCACCCGCGCGAGGGCCGCCGCCCGCTCCTCTGCCGAGATCCGCCCCTTGGTCTGGAAGCGGCCGAGCGACCGGTCGATCGCCTCCCGCCCCCTGGCAAGGGCGGCCTGGCTGACGTCCTGCATCGTCACCTGGTAGCCGGCCTGCGCGGCGACCTGGGCGATCCCCGATCCCATCAGGCCGGCGCCGACCACCAACAGCTTGCCCGCCACGCCGGCCTCCTCTGGTCCGCTGCCCGGGCTGGCAGCCTACACGGGAGGGTGCGCTGAGCGCCCCGGAGGGTGGACGCCGACCGCCGGGCGGGCCGGAGCGGGCGGCGGGGGCCCGCCAGCGCGGCCGGTCGGGTCGAGCGAGGCCCACGCCGGGATCGCCAGCAGGAACATCCCGCTGGCGGCGGTGGCGGTCACGCCGGTGTCGTTGAGCACGATCAGCAGCGCCGACCCGAGCGCGCCGAGGCCGAGCACCCGGCGGACCCAGTCGCCGATGCCGGCCAGCGGGGCCGGTGGGCGCAGGGCGATCAGCGCGGCCGCCAGCACCTGCAGCGGGCCGACCCAGGCGAAGGGGCTGTTGTGGAGCAATCTTAGATTTCGGGTGAGCTGGTCGACCACCACCCCGGCGGCGTCGCCAGGGCCCTGCAGGAGCCGGTCGGCGAAGCGCCCGGCGTGGGTCTCCGGGCCGCCGAGGCCGGCGCCGAGCGCGACCGCCAGGGCGGCGGCGACCGCCACCGCGGCGAGGCCGACCAGCCGGCCGGCGCGGGGCCGCCCTGGGGCCAGCAGCACCAGGGCCGCCGCCGCGGCGAGCATGGCGGTCAGGGACCCACCGACGTCGGCGCCGAGCCGCGGCAGCCCGTCGAGCACCGCAAGGGCGGCCAGCAGGATCGCAGCCGGCGCGGCGCGCAGCGGCGCGAAGCAGATCACCAGCATGGCCGCGGCCAGCGCGAACGCGAAGTAGCCGTTGCCGAGGCCGTAGAAGCGCTCGCCGTCCCAGGCGCTCCCGCCGAGCAGCGGCTGGGCGAGCCCGTCGCCGCCGCGCAGCAGGTCGATGGCGACCAGCGCGAGCAGCACACCGCCGAGCAGCAGCGGCGCGGGCAGCCGCAGGGCGTGCGGCCGCGCGGCGGGGTCCGACCCGGCACCCTTGGCCCCCTGCGCGGCCGCGTGCGCCGCTGGGGCCGGGCCGGCGCCGCCTCCGGCCGCCGGTGCGGGCGGCCGGTCCAGGCGGAGGGCGACCAGGGCGAGCAGGGCGGCCGCGGCCAGGCCGGCGCCCACCCAGGCCGCCGCCCACGGGCCGGTGCTGCCGGCGGCGCGGAACGCCCCGGTGTCCAGGGCCTGCCACGCCCTGGCCGCGGCCGGCTCGGCCATGCTGGCCGCCAGGTAGCCGGACGGCAGGGCGAGGGTGACGGCCAGCAGCGCACGGGCGGCCCGCCCGGCGCGCTCGGCCCCCGGGGCCCGCCAGGCGGCCAGCAGGGCCAGCAGCGCCAGGCTGGCCGCCAGCGCCAGCAGCGGGATGGCCCAGGTGCGGGCGACCACCAGCGCGCCGGCCCGCCGGTCCAGCCGCACGGCGGCGGCCGCCGGGTCGCCGACCTCGGCGACCCGGACCGGCGCGCCGTCGTCGCCCGCCGAGCTGCCCCCTGCCAGGGTCGGGCGCAGGTCCTCGAGGGCGACCAGGCCCTGGCGGCGGGTGGAGTCCGAGGTGGGCAGGCCGCCGCGTTCGGCGTCCAGCAGCAGCAGCGGCGCCGCACCGGCGCGCCCGGGCGCCGGCCGCAGCCCGACCACCAGGATCCCGCCGGCGCCGCCGGCGAGCCGCGGCAGCACCCGGGCGAGCGCGGCCGCGTCCGGCACGGCGACCACCAGCAGCTCACCCGGCCGAGTTGGGATCGGCTGGCTGCCGTCTGGCTCCAGGCCGCCGGCCGCCGGCGCCGGGCCGGCCGGCCCGAGCGCGAACAGCCCCGCCGCCTCCATCCCGGGCCAGGCCAGCACCCGGGTCGGCGGCAGGCGCCCGAAGCGGACGTCCGGGTTGCCGGCGCGCAGCCGCTGGACCGCGGCCGGGCCGGGAGGCAGCGAGGCCCCGCCGGGCGCCTGGAGCGCGTCGGCGTCGACCCGGCGGCCGGCGGCGAGGGAGAGCACCCTGGCGGCGAACGGCTGGTCGGGGGGCAAGGTGGAGACGAAGCCGGTCACCCGTTGCCCCTCTGCGCCGGTCGCCGCCAGCGCCTCGTCGAGGGTGAGCCGGTCCACCAGCACCAGCGCGCCAGGCGGCGCCATCCGCGGCGCCGCTCCAGCGGCCGCCGGGGCGGCCACGGCGGCGAGGACCGCGACGGCCACGGCCAGGGCGGCCCCCAGCCTGGCCACGCGCGGACGGGTACGGGACGTGCGCATCGGCCCGATCGTAGCCCTGGACGCCGCCGTGGGGGGCGCTTGCTGCCCCCCCGGTCGATCGGGCTACCCTGAGCGCGATGGATGGCGCCGGGCGGACCGCGGTGGCCGGGCTGCACGAGGCGGCCGGGCTGCTCGGCGCGGCCCAGCGGGTGGTGGTGTTCTCCGGCGCCGGCATATCTACCGAGTCCGGCATCCCCGACTTTCGCTCCCCAGGCGGCCTGTGGACCCGCTACGACCCCCGCCAGCTCGGCTTCCGCCGCTACCTGGCCGACCCTGCCAGCCGGCGGCTGGCCTGGCGGCTGCGCTGCGAGCTGCACCACCTGGACGCCCGGCCGAACCCGGCCCACCTGGCCTGCGTCCGTCTGGCCGAGGCAGGCAGGCTGGCCGGCGTGATCACCCAGAACATCGACGGCCTGCACCTGGACGCCGGGTTGCCTGCGGAGCTGGTCTGCGAGCTGCACGGCACCGCCCGCCAGGTCGTCTGCCTGGCCTGCGGCGACCGCGGCCCGATGGCCGCCGCGGTGGCGAGGGTCGAGGCCGGCGAGGAGGACCCGGCCTGCCTCGGCTGCGGCGGCATCCTGAAGGCGGCGACCGTGTCGTTCGGACAGAACCTCCCGCCGGCGGTGTGGGCGAGGGCGGAGGCGATGACCGCCGCCTGCGACGCCTTCGTGACGGTCGGCTCCTCGCTGGTGGTGCAGCCCGCGGCCGGCCTTCCGGGCAGGGCGAAGCGCCTCGGGGCCAGCCTGCTGGTCGTCAACCGCGAGCCGACCCCGCTGGACGGCCTGGCCGACGCGGTCCTCCACGGCGAGGCCGGCACGCTGCTGCCCGCCCTGGTCGAGGCCAGTCTGGCAGCTCGATGAGCGGGCGGCTGCTGGTGGTCCAGCACGAGCCGAGCTCGCCCCCGGCGCTGCTGGCCGAGGCGGCCGGGCAGACCGGCGTCGACCTGGAGGTGGTCGAGGCGCCGGGCCAGCGGGTTCCGGTCGAGCTGGGCGGCGCGGACGGCCTGGTGGTGCTCGGCGGCGTGATGGACGCCGACGAGACCGACGCCTACCCGCACCTGGAGCGCACCGTCGCGCTGCTGCGCGACGCCGCCGCCCGGTCGGCGCCCACCCTCGGGATCTGCCTTGGCGCCCAGCTCGCCGCGAACGCCTTCGGCGGGCGGGCCTACCCGGGGCCGGCGGGCGAGGAGCTCGGCTGGAGCAAGATCGAGCTGACCGCCGCCGGCCGGGCCGACCGGGTGCTCGGGGCGCTCCAGGAGCCGGCCGAGGTCTTCCACTGGCACCACGACACCTTCGACCCACCGCCCGGCGCCATCCGGCTCGCCACCGGCACGGTCTACCCCCACCAGGCGTTCCGCCTCGGCAGCGTGGTCGCCGTCCAGTTCCACCCCGAGGTGGACGGGCCGCTGCTGGCCCGGTGGTGGGCCGGCACCGGCCGGCGGCCCGCCTACCCGGAGACGGAGGCCGTCGCCGGCGCCGAGCGCAACGCCGCCAACTCCCTCCGCCTGCTGGAGGCGTTCTGCCTGGACGCGGCCGGGCACGGCACAATACCAGCACGATGATCATCGACTGCGCCGTCTACCAGCAGGGCAAGCGCCGCCCGGGAACGCTCGCGCTCGAGCAGGCCTACGAGGCCGCCTGCGAGCCCGGCGCCTTCGTCTGGATCGGCCTGTACGAGCCCGACGAGCACGAGTTCGACTCCGTCCGGCGCGAGTTCAGCCTCCACGAGCTGGCCGTGGAGGACGCCATCACCGCCCACCAGCGGCCCAAGCTGGAGGTCTACGACGACACCCTGTTCGCGGTGCTGAAGACGGCCCGATACCTGGAGGCGGAGGAGTCGGTCGAGTTCGGCGAGATCATGCTGTTCATCGGCCCGCAGTTCGTCGTCGCCGTCCGCCACAAGCCGGCCAGCGAGCTGCGCGGGGTCCGCAAGCAGATCGAGGACCGGCCCGACCTGCTGCGGTCCGGCCCTGGCGCGGTGCTGTACGCGGTCATGGACCGGGTGGTGGACGACTACCTGCCGGTGATCGACGGGCTCGACAAGGACATCCAGGAGGTCGAGCGGGAGGTCTTCTCGGAGGCGGGCAGCAACCCGGCCGAACGGATCTACATGCTCAAGCGCGAGGTGATCGAGTTCCACCAGAGCACGGCGCCGCTGGTGGAGCCGCTCGACCGTCTCGCCAGGCGTCCGTTCGCCCTGCTCCACCAGGACATGGGCGAGTACTTCCGCGACGTCGAGGACCACCTGCTGCGGGTGGTGGAACGGGTCGCCGGCTTCCGCGACCTGCTCACCAGCGTGCTGGAGGCCAACCTCACCCAGGTCGGGGTGCGGCAGAACGAGGTCGCCATGCGCCAGAACGCCGACATGCGCAAGATCTCGGCCTGGGTGGCGATCGTGGCCGTGCCGACCATGATCGCCGGGATCTACGGCATGAACTTCGAGTACATGCCGGAACTCAAATGGGTGGTCGGCTATCCGCTGGCGCTGCTGGTGATGCTGGCGGCCAGCTCCTTCCTCTACCGCGCCTTCAAGCGCAACGGCTGGCTCTAACCGTTCTGGGCGACCCGGCGGCGGGCGGCGGCCTTGGCCAGCTCCACCCTCGCCTCCTCGAAGCGGTCCTCCGCGCGCAGCTCCTCGGCCCGCCGCTCGTAGGCGGCCGGCTCCTCCCGGTCCAGCTCCTCCTGGAGCACGGCGTTCTCGGCCAGGACGTCGACCCTGGTCACGCCGTCCTGGCGGGCGACGTGGAGGAAGCCGCCGTCGACCACCACCGCGGTGCGGCTGCCGCCGGCGTGGATGAACACCGGGCCGATGTCAAGGGCGGCCAGCAGGGGCGCGTGGCCCGGCAGCACCCCGAGGTCGCCGTCGACCGCGCGGGCGCTGAGGAAGTCGGCCTCGCCGGTCCACACCTCCCGCTCGGGGGTGACCAGGTGCACCTCGAGGTTGGCCACGGCTACTCCTCGCCGGCGATCGACTTGGCCTTCTCCTCGGCCTCCTCGATGCCGCCGACGTTGAAGAAGGCCTGCTCGGGCAGGTGGTCGTACTCGCCCTCGGCGACCGCCTTGAAGGAGGCGATGGTCTCGTCCATCGGCACGCTCTTGCCCTTGACGCCGGTGAACTGCTCGGCGACGTAGAACGGCTGGGACAGGAAGCGCTGGATGCGCCTTGCCCGGTTGACGGTGACCTTGTCGTCCTCGCTGAGCTCGTCGACCCCGAGGATGGCGATGATGTCCTGCAGCTCGTTGAAGCGCTGCAGGATCTCCTGGATGCGGCGGGCCACCCGGTAGTGCTCCTCGCCGACGTAGCGGGGGTCGAGGATCCGCGAGGTCGAGGCCAGCGGGTCCACCGCCGGGTAGATGCCGAGGGAGACGATGTCGCGGCTGAGCACGGTGGTCGCGTCCAGGTGGGCGAAGGCGGTGTGCGGGGCAGGGTCGGTGATGTCGTCGGCGGGCACGTAGATCGCCTGCAGCGAGGTGATCGAGTGTCCCCGGGTCGAGGTGATCCGCTCCTGCAGCTCGCCCATCTCGTCGGCCAGGGTGGGCTGGTAGCCGACCGCGCTCGGCATCCGCCCCAGCAGGGTGGACACCTCGGAGCCGGCCTGCACGAAGCGGAAGATGTTGTCGATGAACAGCAGCACGTCCTGGTTCATCTCGTCGCGGAAGTACTCGGCGACGGTCAGGGCGGCCAGCCCGACCCGCAGCCGCACCCCTGGCGGCTCGTCCATCTGGCCGAAGACCAGCGCCGTCTTGTCGATGACGCCGGTCTCGTTCATGTCCAGGAACAGGTCGTTGCCCTCGCGGGTCCGCTCCCCCACCCCGGCGAACACCGACACGCCGGCGTGCTCCTCCGCGACCCGGTAGATCATCTCCTGGATGACCACCGTCTTGCCCACCCCGGCGCCGCCGAACATGCCGATCTTGCCGCCGCGCACGTAGGGCTCCAGCAGGTCGATGACCTTGATGCCGGTCTCGAACATCTCGGTCCTCGGCTCGAGCTGGGCGAAGCTGGGGGGGTGGCGGTGGATCGGCCAGCGCTCCTCGATCTCGAACTCGGGGTCGTCGAGGGACCGGCCGAGGACGTTGAAGACGTGCCCGAGCGTCTTCTCGCCCACCGGCATGGTCATTGGCCCGCCGGTGTCGGTCACCGGGGCGCCCCTGATCAGCCCGTCGGTCGGCTGCATGGCGATGGCCCGCACCAACGAGTCGCCGAGGTGCTGGGCGACCTCGCAGGTGATCACCAGGGTCTCGCCGTCGAGGGTCCGCTCGACGGTGATGGCGTTGTGGATGGCGGGCAGCTCGTCGGGAGCGAACTCGACGTCCACCACGGGGCCGATGATGCGGACGATCCGCCCGGTGGCGCCCTGCCCGTCGCCTCGTGACTCTCGCTCGGTTGCGACCGTCGCCATGTCGTCTCAACTCCCGCGTGTCTGGAGGGCTTCGGCCCCTCCCACGATCTCCATGATCTCCTGGGTGATCTGCGCCTGCCTGGCCTGGTTGTACTCGCGGGTCAGGTCCTCGATCAGCTCCTCGGCGTTGTCGGTGGCGGCCTTCATCGCCCTGCGCCTGGCGGCGTGCTCGGAGGCGGTGGACTCCAGCATGGCCGTGAACACCCTCGCCTGGACGTAGCGGGGCAGCAGCGCGTCCAGCAGCCGCTCCGGGCTCGGCTCGAACAGGTACTGCGGGATCGGCTCGGGTGGACCCTCCTCCACCTCCTCGATCACCAGCGGGACGAACCGGCGGGCCACCGCCCGCTGGGTCCCGGCGGAGACGAAGTCGGTGAACACCGCGTGGATCTGGTCCACGCGGTGGTCCAGGAAGGCCTCGACCAGCGCGTCGACGACGGCCCGCGCGTCCTCGTAGGAGGGCCGGTCGGAGAACCCGGTCCAGGACTGCTCGATCGGGCGCCGGCGGAAGCGGTAGTAGCCGAGGCCCTTGCGGCCGGTGACGTAGAGCTTGGGCTCGACGCCGTCATCGCGCAGCCGCGCCTGCAGCTCCTCGGCGGTGCGGAGCACGTTGGCGTTGTAGGGGCCTGCCAGGCCGCGGTCCGAGGTGATCACCAGCACCGCCGCCGCCCGGGACTCGGCCCGCTGCTCCAGCAGCGGGTGGGACACGGTCGCCTCGGTGCTCACGACGCTCTCCAGGGCGGCGGTGATCTCGTCGGTGTAGGGGCGGGCCTGCGCGACCCGCTCCTGGGCCCGGGCCAGCCGGGAGGCGGAGATGAGTTCCATCGCCCGGGTGATCTTCATGGTCGACTGCACCGACCGGATGCGGCGGCGGACGACCCGAAGCTGCGCTGGCATGGTGTCCTAGGTCTCCCGTGGCCGGCTGGGGCGCTTGTACCGCTTGACGCCCTCCTGCTCGATCTCTTCCGCTTCCATCGCCTCGGCGCCGGCCTCACGCAGCGGCGGCGCGCCCTCGGACGGCCGGAAGCGGCGCCGGAACTGCTTGACCGCGTCGGTGAGCTGCTGCTCGACGTCGTCTGGCAGGTCGCCCTTCTCGCGGATGTGTTCCAGGATCTGGGGGTGGTTGGCCTCGACGTGCTCGAGGAACTCGACCTCGAAGCGGTGCACGTCCCCGACCTGCACGTCGTCCAGGTATCCGCTGGTCCCGGCCCAGATCGAGACGACCTGCTGCTCGATCGGCATCGGCTCGTACTGGCCCTGCTTGAGGAGCTCGACCATGCGGTTGCCCCGCTCGAGCTGGTCCCGTGACGCCTTGTCGAGGTCGGACGCGAACAGCGCGAAGGCCTCGAGGGCGCGGAACTGCGCAAGGTCGATCCGGAGGGTGCCCGCGACCTTGCGCATGGCCTTGATCTGGGCGCTGCCGCCGACCCGGGAGACCGAGGTGCCGACGTTGACGGCCGGTCGCACGCCGGCGTTGAACAGGTCGGGCTCCAGGTAGATCTGGCCGTCGGTGATGGAGATGACGTTGGTGGGGATGTAGGCGGAGATGTCGTTGCCCTTGGTCTCGATGATCGGCAGCCCGGTCAGTGAGCCGCCGCCCAGCTCGTTGGAGAGCTTGGCGCAACGCTCCAGCAGCCGCGAGTGCAGGTAGAAGACGTCGCCCGGGTAGGCCTCGCGGCCGGCCGGCCGGCGCAGCAGCAGCGAGATCTCCCGGTAGGCCTCGGCCTGCTTGGAGAGGTCGTCGAAGACGATCAGGGCGTGCTCGCCCTTGTACATCCAGTGCTGGCCGAGGGCGGAGCCGGCGTAGGGGGCGATGTACTTGAACGACGCCGGCAGCGACGCCGGGGCGCTGACCACCACGGTGTAGTCGAGGGCGCCGTGTTCCTCGAGGGCGCCGACGAACTCGCGCACGGTCGAGTCCTTCTGGCCGATGGCGACGTAGATGCACTTGACCTGCCGGTCGCCGCCCCAGTGCTGGCGCTGGTTGATGATCGTGTCCAGGCAGACGGCGCTCTTGCCGGTCTTCTGGTCGCCGATGATCAGCTCGCGCTGGCCGCGGCCGATGTTGGTCATCGCGTCGATCGCCTTGATGCCGGTCTCCAGCGGCTCCTTGACCGGCTGGCGCTCGACCACCGATGGGGCCTGCAGCTCGAGGGCCCTGGTGGTCTCGGCCTGGATGTCGCCCTTGTCGTCGAGCGGGCGGCCGAGCGGGTCGACCACCCGGCCGAGGAAGCCGTCGCCGACCGGGACCGACAGCACCCGGCC
>WNFU01008740.1_pt1 | contig 11620 bp, 7 predicted proteins | sample 5400121 | NCBI WGS metagenome assembly WNFU01 (sample SAMN13153360, study PRJNA577476) | soil metagenome | isolation source: 100 cm soil or saprolite under grassland replicate 1 | place: USA:California | collected 2016-06-15 | reverse complement strand
GGCCTCGCGGCCGACGCGATCGCGGTCGCCTTAGTCGAGCTCGAGCTTTCCGGCAAAATCGCTCCGCTCCCCGGCGGCGCGTACCAGCGGCTGCGCTGACTCACGGCGACGCACGGCGGCGCATCACAGCCTCTGCGCGCGAGCCGCTTGCACGTCTCGCCTCGAAGCTTTCCTTGTTCCCTCGTCGGTCCTTGCTTATCATTCACCCCCTCTCGGTCGGGCTTCAACTTCACCCGATCGCCTCCTGCCGATGGCCAAGCGCCTGATCATTGCTGAAAAACCCTCTGTTGCGGCGGACATCGCCCGCACATTGGGCGGACTCGCGCGCCACGATGAATACTTCGAAGGGGATCGCTATGTGCTCTCCTCCGCGGTAGGGCACCTGCTTGAGATAGGCATGCCCGAAGAGGAAGAAGTCAAACGAGGCAAGTGGACGTTCACTCACTTGCCGGCGATCCCGTCGAAATTCGCGTTGAGGCCGCTGGAGAAAACCGAGTCGCGGCTAAGGCTCCTGCTCAAGCTGATCAAACGCAAGGACGTCGTCGAGTTGATCAACGCCTGCGACGCCGGCCGCGAGGGCGAGCTCATCTTCCGCTATATCGTTCAGTACGCCAAGACAGCCAAGCCCATCAAGCGGCTGTGGCTGCAGTCGATGACGCCCGGCGCAATCCGCGAAAGCTTCGCTGCGCTGCGCAGCGACGAGGCAATGCGTCCGCTCGCCGATGCCGCAGTGTGCCGTTCGGAGTCCGACTGGCTCGTCGGCATCAACGGCACGCGGGCGATGACCGCGTTCAACTCCAAATCGGGCGGCTTCCAGCTCACGACGGTGGGAAGAGTGCAAACCCCGACGCTCGCGATCCTGGTCGAGCGCGAGGAGACGATTCGCGACTTCAAGCCGCGCGATTTCTGGGAGGTTCTCGCGACGTTTCGCGCCGCCGGCGGCGCCTACGAGGGGCGCTGGTTCGATGAGAAATTCCGGAAGCAGGACGACCCCGACGCTCGCGCCGAACGCCTCTGGGAGGAGGCCAGGGCGCAAGCCATCGCGGCCAAGTGCGAGGGCAAGCCCGGCACCGTCAGCGAAGAATCCAAGCCGTCGACGCAAAGCTCGCCGCTGCTCTACGACTTAACCAGCTTGCAGCGCGAGGCCAATGGCCGGTTCGGGTTTTCGGCGCGCACGACGCTGTCGCTGGCCCAGGCCCTCTACGAAAGGCACAAGGCGCTCACCTATCCGAGGACCGACGCGCGTGCCCTGCCCGAGGATTATCTCCCGACAGTCAGGGCGACGCTCGAAGCGCTGCGCGCAACGAATCCGTATGGCGCCTACGCAGGGCAGGTCCTGAAGGAGAAATGGGTCAAGCCGAATAAACGCATTTTCGACAACGCCAAGATTTCGGACCACTTCGCGATCATTCCGACGCTGCAGAAGCCCAGGAGCCTGACCGAGGCCGAAGCGAAGCTCTATGACCTTGTCGTCAAGCGTTTCCTGGCGGTCTTCTATCCGCCCGCGGAGTATTTGCTGACCACGCGGATCACACGTGTCGCCGGCGAGCCTTTCAAGACCGAAGGAAAAGTGCTCTTGAATCCCGGCTGGCTCGCGGTCTACGGCAAGGAAGCGCAATCCGCCGATCAGCCGATGCTGGCGAAGGTGCACCCGAACGAGAAGGTCGCGACCGAAGAGCTGCGAGTCCTGGGCAACCAGACCAAGCCGCCGGCTAGGTTTACCGAGGCAACCCTGCTTTCCGCGATGGAGGGTGCGGGCAAGACCATCGAAGACGACGAGCTCCGCGAGGCGATGCGCGAAAAAGGACTCGGCACGCCCGCCACCCGCGCCCAGATCATCGAGGGCCTGATCCAGGAGAAGTACGTCCACCGCGACGGGCGCGAGCTCACGCCGACCGCGAAGGCGTTTTCCTTGATGACGCTCTTGCACGGACTCGGTATTCCGGAGCTTTTTTCGCCCGAGCTCACGGCCGAATGGGAATTCAGGCTGGCGCAGATGGAGCACGGCAAGCTCAAGCGCGAGCAGTTCATGCGCGAGATCATCCGCATGACCAAGCACATCGTCGCGCAGGCCAAGAACTATGAGAGCGAAACGATTCCGGGCGATTTCGCCACACTTTCGGCGCGCTGCCCCAAGTGTGGCGGCGAAGTGCATGAGAAATACAAGAAATTCCAGTGTCAGTCCTGCGACTTCGGCATGTGGAAGATCATCGCCGGCCGCGAGCTCGAGATCCCCGAGGCCGAAGCGCTGCTCACCGAGCGGGCAGTCGGTCCCCTCGAGGGATTTCGCAGCAAGGCCGGCCGGCCGTTTGCCGCGCGGCTTAAGCTCAATGACGACTACGAAGTCCAGTTCGACTTTGGCGACGGAGGAGACGGCGGCGGCGCCGAGGCGCCGGATTTCAGCGGACAGGAGGCGCTCGGTCAATGTCCGAAGTGCGGCGGCCGCGTGTTCGAGCTGCCCGCTGCGTACGTCTGCGAGCGCGCCGTGGGCCCGGCGAAGACCTGCGACTTTCGCTCGGGTCGCGTGATCCTGCAGCGGCCGATCGAGCGCGTGCAGATGCAAAAGCTGCTCGCCTCGGGCAAGACCGATTTGCTGCCCTTCGTCTCGGCGCGGACGCGCCGCCCGTTTGCGGCGTACCTCGTCCGCCAGCCCGATGGCAAGATCGGCTTCGAGTTCGAGGCCAAGAAGGGCGCCAAAGGCCGCGGCGCCAGGGCTACGCGCGGCGCGACGGCGTTGCGGGTGTTAGGACCGCATCCGAAAGACAAGCAGCCCGTGGAATTGCATACGGGCCGCTACGGCCCGAATGTGAAACACGGTGGAATCAACGCCACGCTGCCCGACAAGGATCGGGTCGATGCAGTAACGCTGGGCGAAGCGGTCGCGCTCCTTGCGGCCAAATCCGGGAAGACCCGGAGTGCCCGGCCAGCGAAGGTTGGCAGGCAGGCTGCCAAACCGGCGCACCGCAAGCGGGCCGCTTAAGCCTTGGCGCAAGACTAGATCGCGCTAGAGCCGTCGGAACCACCGCCGAACTTGATGCCTTGAGCGAGCGGGAGCTCGCGACTCCAGTTGATCGTGCTGGTCTGGCGGCGCATGTAAGCCTGCCACGCGTCGGATCCCGCCTCGCGCCCGCCGCCGGTTTCCTTTTCGCCGCCGAACGCGCCGCCGATCTCAGCGCCCGACGTCCCGATGTTGACGTTGGCGATGCCGCAATCGCTGCCGGCCGCCGAGAGAAAGGCTTCGGCATCGCGCAGGCTGCGCGTGAAAATCGACGACGACAGACCCTGCGGCACAGCATTGTGCAGCGAGATCGCTTCCGGCAGATCGCGGCAACGAATCACATAGAGAATCGGCGCGAAAGTCTCGCGCTGCACGAGCGACCAATCATTGCGCGCGTTGCGAACGATCGTCGGTTCGACGAAAAAGCCCGGACCCGTCCTCGCCTTGCCGCCGCATATGACTGCGCCGCCTGCGGCGCGCGCCTCCTCGACGGCACGAACGAACGCGGCCACCGCAGCCGCATCGATCAACGGCCCCATCAACGTCGATGGCGCTAGCGGGTCGCCGATCGGCACCTGCGCGTACGCCGCTTCGAGCCGCCGTACGACTTCGGGCTCGATCGACTCGTGCACCAGGAGCCGGCGTGTGCTCGTGCAGCGCTGGCCCGCGGTGCCGACTGCGCCGAAGACCACTGCCGGAATGACCAGGTCGAGATCGGCGTCCGCCGCGACGATGATCGCGTTGTTGCCCGAGCACTCGAGGAGACAGCGCCCGAATCGCCCCGCCACGACCTGGGCGATCTGCCTGCCGACCGCGGATGATCCCGTAAACGAGAGCAACGCGACACGCGGGTCGGCGGCAAGCCGCGCGCCCGCGTCGCGCCCGGCGTCGATGAGCAGCGTGAAAATCGGCGGCAGGTCGAGCTCGAGAACGATCCGGTTGCAGAGCTGCTGGACGGCGATCGCGGCGAGCGGCGTCTTCGGCGACGGCTTCCAGACGGTCGCGTTGCCGCATACCGCCGAGAGCAATGCATTCCATGCCCAGACCGCGACGGGGAAGTTGAATGCGGTGATCACGCCGACGACGCCCAACGGGTGCCATTGTTCATACATCCGATGCCCCGGCCGCTCGGAGTGCATGGTCTTGCCATAGAGCATTCGCGCCTGGCCGACGGCGAAGTCGGCGATGTCGATCATCTCCTGGACCTCGCCGTCGCCTTCGGCCTTGACCTTGCCGTTCTCGAGCGCGATGAGCGTGCCGAGCGCGTCCTTGCGCTCGCGCAGCAGGAGGCCCAGGCGGCGCACGGCTTCGCCGCGCTTAGGCGCGGGCACTTCGCGCCAGGCGCGCGCGGCGGCTACGGCGCTCTGAAGCACTGCATCGTAGTCGTCGGCTGTCGCGGTCGCGATCTCGGCGATCAGCGATTCGTCGCTGGGGTTGCGCGACGCGAGTGTCGCGCCGGTCCCACGCCAGCCCTGTGGCCCGGCGCAAGCACCGGCGTTTTGCGCCTGCAGGTCGAGGCGCGCGAGCAAGGCGTTGCGATCGATGCTCATTGCCGCAAGGCCGGGTAAGGCCACCCTGGCGGAAGGATGCGCTACACGTCCAGATTGCGCACGCCGAGCGCGTTGGACTCGATGAATGCGCGCCGCGGTTCGACCTCGTCGCCCATCAGCGTCGAGAAGATTTCCTCCGACGCCACGGCATCCTCGATCTGCACTTTGAGCAGTCGACGCACTTCGGGATCCATCGTCGTCTCCCAGAGTTGCTCCGGGTTCATCTCGCCCAAGCCCTTGTAGCGCTGTATGGCGACGCTAGCTCGCGCTTCGGCAAGCAGCCAGTCGAGCGCTTCCTTGAACGACTTGACGGCCTGCTGCTTGTCGCCGCGCTTGATGACGGCTCCCGGCTGGATCAATCCCTCCAGCACTTCCGCCGCCGCCCGGATCTGCGCGCCATCGCCGCTGGCCAGGAAATCCGCATCGAGCGCGGTCCAGTGCGGCGTACCGTGATGCGTGCGCACGATGACCAGGCGCCGTGTTTCGGATGCCGCGTCGTAGCGTGCTTCGACTCGCACCTCCGGATCGGCGATCGCATCCTGCAACGCCTGCGCGCTGCGCGCCGCCGCGGCTTCGGTCCCGAGCTCGATGCGCACGCCGCCGAGCATCGCGTAGAGCGCGGCCGGATCGACGACCCGCGCGACGCGCTCGACGACGGCCTCGGCGAGCAGGTATTCGCGCGCGATGGCCTCGAAGGTCTGCGCCGCAAGTGGCGGCATGCCGGTCCCGGGCGTGAGCTCCGCGCCATTCAGTGCGACCCTGAGCAGATGCTGCTTGAGCTCATGATCGTCCTTGAGATAGATCTCCTGCTTGCCCTGCTTCGCCTTGTACAGCGGGGGCTGCGCGATGTAGATGTGACCGCCTTCGACGAGCTCCGGCATCTGCCGGTAGAAGAACGTGAGCAGCAGCGTGCGGATGTGCGAGCCGTCGACGTCGGCGTCGGTCATGATGATGATGCGGTGGTAACGCAGCTTGGCGATATCGAAGGCGTCCTTGTCCTCCTTGTCGCCGGCGGCCTTGCCGAACCCTGTCCCCAGCGCGGTAATCAGCGTGACGATCTCCTGCGAGCTGATCAGCTTGTCGAACCGCGCGCGCTCGACGTTGAGAATTTTTCCGCGCAAGGGCAGGATTGCCTGGAACTTGCGATCGCGGCCCTGCTTGGCCGACCCGCCGGCGGAATCGCCCTCGACGAGATATATCTCGCACAATGCCGGATCGCGCTCCTGGCAATCGGCGAGCTTGCCGGGCAGTCCCATCCCGTCGAGCACGCCTTTGCGCCTTGTCAACTCGCGCGCCTTGCGCGCCGCCTCCCTTGCGCGCGCCGCCTCGATGATCTTGCCGCAGATGATTCGCGCGTCGCTTGGGTTCTCGAGCAGGAACTCGTTGAGCTTGCCGCCCACGATTTCCTGCACGATCGGCTGCACCTCGGAAGAGACGAGCTTGTCCTTCGTCTGCGACGAGAATTTCGGCTCCGGGGCCTTGATCGACAATACGCAGGTGAGCCCCTCGCGCATGTCGTCGCCGGTCGTCTCGACCTTTGCCTTCTTCGCGAGCTCTTCCTTCTCGATATAGCTGTTGAGCGTGCGCGTCATCGCCTGGCGCAAGCCCGTGAGATGGGTGCCGCCGTCGCGTTGCGGAATATTGTTGGTAAAGCATTGCACGGACTCCGCGTACGAATCGTTCCACTGCATCGAGACCTCGACGGTGACGCCGTCCTTCTCACCGCTGGCGTGGAAGATTTTCGGATGCAGCACCGTCTTGCTGCGGTTCATGTATTCGACGAATCCCTTGATGCCCCCGGTGAACGCGAAGTTCTCGCTCTTGCCGTCGCGCTGGTCGAGGAGCTCGATCCTGACGCCGTTGTTGAGGAAGGACAACTCGCGGATGCGGCGCGCCAGAATGTCGTAATGGAACTCGACGTTGTTGAACGTCGCCGGCGAAGCCTTGAAATGCACTTCGGTGCCGCGCCGCTCGGTCGGGCCGACAACCGCGAGCGGCGCAACCGGCACGCCGTCGTGGAATTCCATCTGGTGCGCCTTGCCGTTGCGCCAGATCCTCAGCTTGAGCCACTCGGAGAGGCCATTGACAACCGAGACGCCCACGCCGTGCAGCCCTCCCGACACCTTGTACGAATTCTGGTCGAACTTGCCGCCCGCGTGGAGCTCGGTCATGACGATCTCGGCCGCCGAACGCTTCTGCTCGTCGTCCTCCTTGATGTCGGTGGGGATGCCGCGTCCGTTATCGACGACCGACATGGAGTTGTCCGCGTGGATCACCACCCTGATGTCGTCGCAGTAGCCGGCGAGCGCTTCGTCGATGGCGTTATCGAGCACCTCGAACACCATGTGATGCAGGCCGGTGCCGTCGGAGGTGTCGCCGATGTACATTCCGGGACGCTTGCGCACGGCATCGAGGCCTTTGAGCACCTTGATGCTGTTCGAATCGTAATCGCCGCCGTTGTCCTGGGGCTTCGGGTTGTGCTCGCTCATTCGCATTTGTCTCGTTTCTTGCCGTCCATTAAACGCCGACGCCGACTCTTAAGTCGGCGCCGCAGGCTTAGTCGATGACTCGCTCCCAACACTAGATTCGCATCGGCATGACGACATATTTGTAATCGTTGCGCTCGCGCATGGTGATGAGCGCGCTGGAATTGGCGTCACCCAGAGCCAGGACGACCTGGTCGGCAGCGAGGTTGTGAAGCACGTCGAGCAGGTAAGTGATATTGAAGCCGATGTCGAGCGCTTCGCCCTTGTACCCGACCTCGAGCTCCTCCTCGGCTTCCTCCTGTTCGCTGTTGGTGCAGATGATCTTGAGCTGGTCACTGCCCAGCACCAGGCGTACACCGCGAAACTTCTCGTTCGAAAGGATCGCCGCACGCTGCAGAGCCTGGAGCAGCTCGGTGCGCGACAGGTCGAGCTGCTTGGAATGGCCGCTCGGAATGACGCGGTTGTAGTCCGGAAACTTGCCGTCGACGACCTTGCTCACCAGCTCGATGTTGGAGAAGCGGAACCGCACCTGGTTGGCAAGTACATCGATCGTGACCTCCGCCTCGCTGTCTTCGAGCAGTTTGCCCAGCTCGAGCACCGTCTTCCGCGGAAGGATCACTTCCTGACGCGAATAATCTCCCGGCACGACGAGGCTCGCGTAAGACAGGCGATGCCCGTCGGTGGCGACCGCCTGCAGCGAGCCCTTATCGATCACGAGCAGCATGCCGTTCAGGTAGTAGCGGATGTCCTGCTGCGCCATTGCAAACTCGGCGAGTTTGAGCAGCCCGCGAAAGTCGCGCTGCGGCAAGCTGATCGTCTGCAGCTGCTCCTGCGCCAGCCCGATGCGTGGATAGTCAGCGGCCGGCAGCGTCTGCAGGTTGAAGCGCGAACGGCCCGCGCGCACGGTCATCTTGCCAGCCGCGGTGTCGACATTGAGCACGGCGTCTTCCGGAAGGGCACGCAACAAATCCTGCAGCTTGCGCGCAGCGACGGTGATCGACTGGTCCTGCTTGCCCGCGAACTCGCCGTAGGCGGTGATCTGCATCTCGAGGTCGGTGGCGGTGACAAACAGCCGGCCGTCTTTCTGCTCGAGCAGAACATTGGCAAGAATCGGCAGCGTTTGCCGGCGCTCGACAATCCCCGAAACAGCCTGCAGGGGTTTGAGCAGCGCGTCTCTGGGCATTTGCTTTAATTGCATTATTAAAACCTAGTAAGAGCTAATAAGACGCAGTGGCTCGAGCCTGGCAACCCGGAAAATACCAACGCGATCCATGGCTTGGCGCAACGCTAACCATGCGGACAACCGCTGCCGAAGTTGTGTATTAAATGGGGATGAAAACGCGGGTTTCACAACCGGAAGCTCAATCCACAAATTATAGACTGCTTCGCAGCGGATTCATACCTCCGTGAGCCCGCCCGAAGCGCTAGTTGCGCAGCACCTGCAGGAGGAAATTTACGTCGTGGCTGATTTCAGGAACCGAGTCGCGGAGCTTGGCGATCTGGCGGCACGCGTGCAGGACGGTCGTATGATCTCTGCCTCCGAAATTGCTGCCGATTTCGGGCAGCGAAAGGTGCGTGAGCTCCTTGGCCAGCGCCATAGCGACCTGCCGCGGCCGAGCGACCGCACGCGAGCGCTTCTTCGAGTGCATGTCCGAAATACGGATCTTGTAATAGTCGGCGACGGTCTTCTGAATGTTCTCGATCGAGATCTGCCGGTTCTGCACGGCGAGGAGGTCACGCAACGCATCCTTCGCCAGAGACAAGTTGATTTCCTGACCGTGGAAGCTTGAGTACGCAAGTACGCGCTTGAGCGCCCCTTCGAGCTCGCGAACATTGGAGCGGATGTGCTTGGCGATGAAAAACGCGACCTGCTCGTCGACCTTCATGCCGGTGGCCGCAGCCTTGGAAAGCAGAATCGCCACGCGCATTTCGAGCTCGGGCGGTTCCAGCGCGACCGTGAGACCCCAGCCGAAGCGCGAAATGAGGCGCTCCTCGATCCCGGTGATCTCCTTGGGGTACGTATCGCAGGTGATCACGACCTGCTTGTGCGCCTCGATCAGCGTATTGAACAGATAAAAGAACTCTTCCTGGGTCCGGCTCTTGCCGCCGAAGAATTGGATATCGTCGATGAGCAGCAAGTCGAGCGACCGGTAGTAGCGCTTGAAGTCGTCGAAGGCCTTATGCTGATAAGCGCGGACGACGTCGGAAACGTAAGTCTCGGCGTGGATGTAGCGAATCTTCGCATCCGCGCTGGTATCGAGAATGTGATTGCCGATCGCCTGGATCAGGTGCGTCTTGCCCAGCCCCACGCCGCCGTAGACGAACAAGGGGTTGTAGGACGTCGGGTGCTCGGCGACCTGCAGGCCGGCGGCGCGCGCGAGCTGGTTGGCCTTGCCGGCGACGAAAGCGGCAAAGGTAAACCCCGGATTGAGGCTCGCCTGCGCGCTGCGCCGGCCGCCCTGAGCTTGCGCAGGCGCTGCGGGCGGGGGCGCGGCCAGTGGCCGGACCAGCTCTTCAGCGACGACGAGCGCCATGCGCGGGGCGCGGCCCAGCGCCACGGTGGCAAGCTCTTCGATGCGCGCGACAAATCGCTCCTTGACCCATTGCAGGACAAACCGGTTGGGCGCGATCAGCACCAGGCCGTCGCCGGCATGCTCAAGGCGCAACGGCCGAATCCAGGTGTTGAATTGCTGCGGGGTCAGCTCGCGTCTAAAGGCTTCCAGGCAACTCGGCCAGAAAGAGGCGGTCGACATGGGGCTCGGAAGTGGGAAGCTCGGAGAAAAAACGCGGGCGCCCTGAGGGAGCCCGTTGAAACCGAATTGTACGCGCAGTGCCGGCAGTTATCCACAGCATCTGGTGTCTTGGCGAAGCGGCGATTTACCTTGACAGTGCGGTGCGCTAAACGCTCTAATACAAAGCTTTTTTCCAGCAAGGCAGGACCATGAAGCGCACTTATCAACCCTCCGTGATCCGGCGGAAGCGGACCCATGGGTTTCGCGCCCGGATGAAGTCGGTCGGTGGCCGCAAAGTTCTGCGCGCGCGCCGCGCCAAAGGCCGTGCCCGGCTCGCCGCCTAAAGCGGCCCGGCGCGCCCGTTCGGCTTGACCCATCGCCATCGGCTGCGCGGTACCGCTGCGTTTGCCACGGTGTTTCGCAGCGGCCGCCGCTTCGAAGGAAGTCGCCTCCAGATTTTGGCCGTCCCGACCTCCGGCGCGACCGGACGCGTCGGATACGTGATCGGCAAGAAGCTTCTCGGACGCGCCGTAGACCGCAATCGGCTCAAACGTATGCTGCGCGAAACAATTCGCGGCCGCCGGCCGGCCATCGGTGCCTTCGACCTCATCGTAAGGTTGCGGCAGCCCTGCCCCGCGGCCGAGCTCGGGAGCGTCGCTGCCGAGGCGGCAGCTCTCCTCGACGCGCTCGCCTCAGCCGAACCGGAGCTTCGATGAGAACGGCGCTCCTCCTAGCATTGCGCGGCTACCAGTACGCGATTCGCCCGCTCTTCGGCGCGAACTGCCGCTTTTACCCGAGCTGCTCCGAATACGCACGGGAAGCCATCGATCGTTACGGAGCGGCCAGGGGATGCTGGCTTGCGCTGCGCCGCGTCGCGCGCTGCCATCCTTATCATCCGGGTGGCTACGATCCGGTGCCGTGACGCCAGCGCTCGCCGCCCGCCCCTACACCTCGCGCCCGCGTCCATGGATACCCAACGCCTGATCCTGTTCGTCATCTTTTCGTTCTCGGCGTTTATCCTATGGGACCGCTGGCAGGCCGAGCATCGGCCGCCGCTGCCGACGTCGGCCCCAACTGTGGCCAAGCCAAGCAGCGACACGCCGAGCGCAGTGCCCCGTGCCGCTCCGGCTGCGGGTGCGCCGAACGCGCCGGGCGCGAGCGTTGCGCCGGCGACGGGCGAAAAGATTGAGATCAAGACTGACCGCTATGTCGCCGACGTCGACACTCTGGGCGGGGTCATCACCCAGATCGCGCTGACCCAGCATCGCGACACGGATCATCCCGACAAGCCCTATGTGCTGCTGCAAAGGAACGAAAGCCGGACCTTCCTCGCCCAGAGCGGCTTGATCGGCGAGGGCCTGCCGAACCACCACACGCTCTGGCGAGCGCTCTCCGGTCCGCGCGAGCTCGGCCCCGGGATGGACAAGCTCGAGCTCAAGCTGGCCGCGACGACCCCCGCCGGCGCGACGGTGACGCAAACGCTGACGTTCCACCGCGCGAGCTACGTGATCGATGTGAGCTACGAGGTCGCCAACACCGGCGCGGCGCCGATCACTCCGACCGCGTATTTCCAGCTTGCGCGCGACAGCAAGCCGACCGGCATACAGAGCTGGGGCGCGCCGGCGGCCTACACTGGACCCGCGCTCTACAACGAAACCGACAAGTACAAAAAGCTCGATTTTTCGGACATCGACAAGGGCAAGGCGAAGTTCACCGAAAAGACCGATAACGGCTGGGTCGGCATTGTCGAGCACTATTTCGTGGCGGCGTGGCTCCCTGCCGACGCAACCAAGCTCGCCCGCGAGTTCTACGTCAACAAGGTCGACAACCTGTACTACGCCGGCGTCAAGATCC
>WNFU01029869.1_pt1 | contig 11621 bp, 13 predicted proteins | sample 5400121 | NCBI WGS metagenome assembly WNFU01 (sample SAMN13153360, study PRJNA577476) | soil metagenome | isolation source: 100 cm soil or saprolite under grassland replicate 1 | place: USA:California | collected 2016-06-15 | reverse complement strand
CCCGAGCTGATGGCGCTGATGCGCGGAGCGCCCTACCGTTTCATCGTGTTCTGCGACGACCTGTCGTTCGAGGCCGAGGACACCAGCTACAAGTCGCTCAAGGCCATGCTCGAGGGCGGCATCGAAGGCCGCCCCGACAATGTCGTCTTCTACGCCACGTCGAACCGGCGCCACCTGATGGCGCGCGACATGATGGAGAACGAGCGCTCGACCGCGATCAATCCCGGCGAGGCCGTCGAGGAGAAGGTGTCGCTATCCGATCGTTTCGGGCTGTGGCTCGGCTTCCACCGCTGCAGCCAGGATGAATTCTTGGCGATGGTGGACGGCTACGTCGCCTATTACCGCATCGCGCATCCGCGCGATAAGACCCATCGCGAGGCGCTCGAATGGGCGACCACCCGCGGCGCGCGCTCGGGGCGTGTCGCCTGGCAATACGTGCAGGATCTCGCCGGCCGGCTTGGGGTGAAGCTTCAGGACAAAGGACGCAGGGCGGACAACAGATGAAGCGTCTGTTGTTTCGCGGCGCGCCGGTCAGGCGCCGTTCAAGAAGCGCGTGGGATCGAGCGGGGACGATCCCTTGCGGATCTCGAAATGGAGCTGCGGCGTGTTGACGTTGCCGGTCTGGCCGGAGCGCGCGATCACCTGACCGCGTTTGACCTGGTCGCCGCGCTTGACCAGGAGCTCCTTGGCATGCGCGTAAGCGGTGACGTAGCCGTTTGGATGGCGCACCAGAACCAGGTTGCCGTAACCCTTGAGCTCGTTGCCGGCGTAGGCCACGACTCCGTCTTCGGCGGCTTTGACCGGCGTATTCTCCGGCAGTGAGATGTTGATGCCGTCGTTCTGCTGGCCGTTGGGCGTGGCCCCGTAGCCCGCAATCACGCGGCCATTGGCCGGCCAGCGGAACTTGGGCACCGCACCGTTGCCTTCCGCGAGCTTTGTCGCTTCCTTGTCCAGTGCATCCGTGGGCGCCACGACGGCCGCGCTTTGCACGGGCTCGGGCTCCTTCGGTGCGGCGGAAGCCACGACCGTCTTTTGCTGCGCGGCGGGCGCCGGGGCGTTCACCTTCACCTCCGAGGTCTGCGCCCCCGGAATGATCAGGCGGTCGCCGACATTGAGGGTGGCCGTCGGCTGGATGTTGTTGGCTTTGGCAATCTCGTTCACCGGCTTGTGGTAGCGATGCGAGATTTTGCTGAGCGTGTCGCCGGCCGCAACGACATGAACACCGGAATGACCGGCAGCATTGATCGCCGCGGCGGGTGCGGGTGCAGAGGCGGGCAGCCGCGGCGCGGGCGCGGTTGCAACAACCCGCGTCGACGTGTAGCGCGGAATGACCAATCGCTGGCCGGGATGAAGTGTTGCGGGCGCGGCGATGTTGTTGGCTTGCATGATGACGGATGCCGGTACGCCGTAGCGGCGTGCGATCGTATCGACGCTGTCGCCGGCCGCGACGGTGACCGTCGTGCCACCGTCCCAGCTCCAATTGCCGGACTGCTTGCGCAGCACCGATCCCGTGGCTTCGCCGGAACGCGGGCTGTTCGAGGCCACGGCCTTTCCTGCGCCGGCGGGAGTCGCAACGGCGGCCGGGCCCGCATGCGGCTGCGGGGCCTGCGCGGTTTGCGCTTGCTGCATCGAAGCGTCGGGACGGCCTATGGAAGCAAATGGATTATCGTTGAAACGAGATGTATCCGCGCTACAGGCGGCAACGCCGGCGCCTATCAGCGCCAGCACGGCTGCTCGCGGAAAGAGCCGCGAACGCAACATCTCGGCAACGCCCGACATCGCACCCCACTCGTACGCAACACGCGTTCCGAGTTAATACGTTGCGGGTTAATACGGCTTTAAGCGATGACGGCGCCTCAAGCCTGCCGCCGCGCGAACAAAGTCGTTACAATTCCTGCGCCTTTCCCGGCAAAAGCGGCACGAACCGCACTCCGATCAGATCCTCCTGCTTAATCCCTTGTTCACCCTTTGTGAGCTTCACCAGCTGCTGCGGGCCGGCGTGCGGCCCGAGCGGCAACACCATCACGCCGCCGTCGGCAAGCTCGCCGACGAGCGCGTCGGGAATAGTTTCGGCGGCGGCGGTGACCATGATGCGGTCGTAGGGCGCGCGCTCCGGGAGACCGGAAAGACCATCTCCTACCAGCACCTCGACGTTGTCGTAGCCCAGCGCCGCCAATCGCCGGCGCGCTGTTTCCGCCAGCGTCCGATACCGCTCCACACTGATCACTTCGCGCGCGAGCCGCGAGAGAACGGCGGCCTGGTAGCCGGAGCCGGTGCCCACTTCGAGCACGCGATGGCTTGCCTGCACGCCGAGCTGCTCGGTCATGAAGGCAACCACATAAGGCTGGCTGATGGTCTGCCCGCATGCGATCGGCAGCGCCTGGTCCGCATACGCTTTGTCCACGAACGAGCTTTCAACGAAATGCTCGCGCGGCACCTCGTCCATGGCCCGCAGCACCGCCGGATCGCCGATGCCGCGCCTGCGCAGGCCGAGCAGGAACTGCATACGGCCGACATTGTCGTCGCCGGGCGATTGCTTGGACACGCCGAGCCTCCTTGCCGACTTTAACGCAAAACCGGGGCGCGGCGAGACCGCGCCGAAAGCGTTGGGAATCCAATCTGTTGGCACTGCACCCTAGGGACCAAACGCGGCTGCGCGGTGGCCGACAAGCCGGCGCGAAAGGTGCCTCAACTTCGCCTTGACGGTCTGCTCCCCTGCCCGCTGCGTGCCGATCGAAAACCCGGGGACGAGATGACCGCGCAAGTCGAGCCCGCGCTGCCGCCCAAGCGGATCCTCGTCGTCGAAGACGAGCTGATGATCCGCATGCTGCTCGAGGACATGCTGGGCGAGCTCGGCTATACGGTCGCCGCCGAGGCGGGACGCATCGACGAGGCGCTGCAAGCGGCGAAGACCGCGGACTTCGATATCGCGATCCTCGACGTCAATCTCGACGGTGAGCCGGTCTTGCCGGTGGCGGACGCGCTTGCGGCGCGCGGCCGGCCGTTCGTCTTTGCCACCGGTTATGGCGAGCGCGGCCTGCCCGAACGCTATAGCGACCGGCCGACGCTGAAAAAGCCGTTCCAGATGGACGGCCTCAAGCAACTGCTGCAAAGCGCGCTGGCGGGCAACGACTGATGCGCGCGTGTCCCGGATGCGGTGCAGCGCGAGCGCGTGGTCAGATTTAAGGGCGGCCGTGTGAGAGAGCGCGCGAAGCGGTGCACCGCTGATCCGGGACCTTCCCGAACTCCGAACCCGTAACGGTCCCGGGTCTGCAGCGCACCACTTCGTGCTGCGCTGCGCCCGGGACACGAATACCCTTCAATCGAACAGCTCCGCCAGCCGCGTCATGAACGGCTCATCGGTCATGTCGAGCCGCAGCGGCGTGACCGCGATGCGATTGTCGGCGAGCGCAGAAATGTCGCTGCCGTCGGCCGGCGGCTGACCGCGCATGCGCACGTAGGCGATCCAGTAATAAGCGTTGCCGCGGCCGTCCTGGCGTTGATCGATCTGCAGCCGCTCCTGCCGGTTGCGGCCCTGGGTCGTCACCGCCACGCCCTTGACGTCGGCGGGCGCACAATCCGGGAAGTTGATGTTGATCAGCACGTCACGGGGAATGCCGGCAGCGAGCACGCGCCGGATGATGTCGGGGCCGAAACGAACGGCGGTCTCCCAATGCGGCGGCTCGCCGCTGCGCGAGCGATAAGCCTGCGACAATGCAAGGGAGGGTATCCCGAGGATCGTGCCCTCCACCGCGCCGGCCACCGTGCCGGAATAGATCACGTCCTCGCCGGCGTTGCGGCCGCGGTTGACGCCAGCGAGCACCAGGTTGGGCGGGCGATCCTTGATCACGTGCCGCGCGCCCATGATGACGCAGTCCGTGGGCGTACCTTTCACCGCGAAGTGGCGCTCGCCGATTTCCCGCAGCCGCAGCGGATCGTTGAGCGAGAGCGAGTGTGAGACGCCGGACTGATCGAATTCCGGTGCGATCACCCAAACGTCGTCGGACAGCGCGCGGCCGATCTCGACGCAAACGTCGAGCCCCTCGGAGTGAATGCCATCGTCGTTGGTGATGAGAATGCGCATGGGCTCGGACGGCGCAGGACGCAGGGCGGGGGACGGAACCTCCTCCGTCCGCGCCTCGACCGTTTGCTCTCGCTTGTCCTCCGTCATCGGTCCTTGCCCGGGCGCTCAAGGGTCTTCAAGCCGCCCATGTAATTCTGCAATACATCCGGGATCGCGATCGAGCCGCCCTGCTGCTGGTAGGTCTCCATCACCGCGATGAGTGTGCGGCCGACGGCGACCCCGGACCCGTTCAACGTATGCACGTGCCGCACCTGGCGGCCGCCCTTCGTGCGGTAGCGCGCGTCCATGCGCCGGGCCTGGAACTCGCCGCACAGCGAGCAGGAGGAAATCTCGCGGTACATATTCTGTCCGGGCAGCCACACCTCGATGTCGTAGGTCTTCTGCGCGGCAAAGCCCATGTCCCCGGTGCACAGCGTGACGACGCGATAGTGCAGATCGAGACGAGCTCGACCTTGTCGAACTGGTGCTGGCGGATCATGCCGCGCGTATCTTTGCCGGCCGCACCCGCCTCGGCGCGAAAGCACGGCGTGCCGGCGGTGAAGCGCAGGGGTAGCGCATCCTCGTCAACGATGGATTCACGAACGAGATTGGTGAGCGGCACTTCGGCAGTCGGAATCAGCCACAGTGGCTGAGCGATGAGGTTGTACTCGATGCCCAGTCTTAGAAGGCTCTGCTCCGGCAACTCTTGCAAGAGGCTTGCACGTTCATCATCGCTCAGGGGTCGCCCTGTTTGAAACTGATCCTCTGCAAACTTTGGCAACTGCGCCGTGCCGAACATCACGTCGTTACGCACCAATAGCGGCGGCGCGACTTCAGTGTAGCCATGCTCAGTCGTGTGCAGATCGAGCATGAATTGCGCAAGCGCGCGCTCGAGCCGCGCCAGCGCGCCCTTTAAGACCACGAAGCGCGCGCCAGAAAGCTTTGCGGCGGTCTCGAAATCCATCTGCCCAAGCGCCTCGCCGAGATCGAAATGCTGCTGAGGCGAGAAACTGTAATCGCGCTTGATGCCGAAACGATGGTGCTCGACATTGCCGCTCGGGTCCTGCCCATCCGGCACTTCGTCAAGCGGCAGATTCGGAATCTGCGCAAGCGCGCCGTCGAGCTCCTTCGAAGCTTTCTTCGCCTCCTCCTCCAATTGCGGGATTTCCGCTTTCAGGCGCGCGACTTCGGCAAGAAGCGCCTGCGCCGCCGCTTCCTCGTTGCTTTTCTTCGCCGCGCCGATCTCGCGCGAGGCGGTGTTGCGGCGGGCGAGCGCGGCCTCCGCCTTCTGGATGGCGGCGCGCCGGCGCTCGTCGATTTCGATCAAGCGCTTGGCTTCGCCCGGGAGGCCACGCCGCGCGAGCGCCCGGTCGAAGGCGTCGGGATTGTCACGAATCCACTTGATATCGTGCATCGTCTTTCGCCGTCATGCCCCGCGAAGCGGGGCATCCAGTAAACGCCGACGCCGGGTTGCTTAGGGGACCTCGTGCCTGATTCCAAGGCCCGTGGATACTGGATCGCCCGCATGCGCGGGCGATGACGACCCGTCGAGGACCGCATGATCCGTTATTCCGCCGGCTTGGCGGCGGCGCTGGCGGCGGCTTTGGCTTTGTCGGCGGCCGCCTTCTTCTCCACCCACCGCACCGACCAGATCGAGCCCCAGTAGAGCAGTATCAACGGCCCAGCGAGCGAGAGCTGGCTGAGCACGTCGGGCGGGGTGAGCACGGCCGCGATCACGAAGGCGCCGACGATGAAGTAGCGCATCTTCTCCTTGAGCTGGTCGGAGGTGATGATGCCGACGCGCCCGAGCAGCGTCAAAATCACCGGCAACTGGAAGGCGATGCCGAAAGCAAAGATGAGCTTCATCATCAAGGTCAGATAATCCTCGACCTTGGGCAGAAGCTCGATCGTGGCCTGCCCCTCGCCGCCCATTTGTTGCATGCTCAGCGAAAATCGCGCCAGCAACGGCCACACCAAGAAGTAGACGACGAGGGCACCGAGCAGGAAGAAGATGGGCGTCGCCACGAGGTAGGGCAGGAACGCCTGCTTTTCGTTGCGATAGAGACCGGGCGCCACGAACATGTAGATCTGCGTCGCCACCACCGGGAACGATATGAAGGCCGCTCCGAACATCGCGAGCTTGAGCTGCACGACGAAATACTCGAGCAGGCCGGTATAGATGAACTTCGAATTTTCCGGCCCCGCGACCCAGACGAACGGCCAGGTCAGCACGTTGTAAATCGTCTTGGCGAAGAAGAAGCAGCCGACAAAGGCGATGGCAAAGGCGATCAGCGCCTTGATCAGCCGCGAGCGCAGCTCGACCAAGTGCTCCATCAGCGGCGCCTTGGTCGCCTCGATTTCCTTCTCTTCGTCGTCGCGGCTCATGCGGGCTTGTCATCGGGCTTGGCGGCATCAGCGCCGGCGGTTGCCGGCTCACTCGGCGCGGAGGACGGCGCCGCCACATCCGTGCTGGGGGCGATTGCGGGCGCGGCGCCAGCGGGCGCGGCGCTCGGCTCCGCCGTGACCGGCGAAGCCTCCGCCGGCTTGTCGGCCATCGCGCTCTCGATCTGCTGCTGCGTGCTATCCAACTCGCGGCGGACCTCGGCGACGGGATCAAACGACGCATAGCTCTGCGCCTGGCTCGTCATGTCATCGACCTGCTTCTTGAGGTCGGCCATCTCCGCTTCGCGCATCGCCTCATGGAACTGGCTTTGGAACTCGGACGCCATGCGGCGCAGCTTGCTCATCCATTGCCCCAGCGTGCGCAGCACGCCGGGCAGCTCCTTCGGGCCGATCGCGATCAGCGCGACGACGCCGATGATCAGAAGCTCGCCCCAACCGATTTCAAACATGGAGGCTTAACTCCGAGCGGCGCGAACTCGGCGCCCCTCCGATCCCATCCGCCGGCTGTTGCCGCGGCGAACGCTCAGCCGGCCTTGTGCGTCTCCGTTTGCGCGACGGTGGCCGTCGGGGCGGGCTGGGGAGCGGGCGCGGGCTGATGATCGATGGTCTTGGGGTCGGTCTTGGGCGCCTCGGCCTCGGTTTTTTCTTCTTCCGTCAACCCCTTCTTGAACGACTTGATGCCCTTGGCAAAATCGCCCATCAGCTCGGAGATCTTGCCGCGTCCGCCGAACAGCAGAAGGGCGACGCCCAGAACCAAAATCCAGTGCCAAATGCTCAATGAACCCATGCGCACATCCTCCGCGTCGACGAGACTGGACGCCCGCCTCGTCTGTCGGCTTTGACCGGAAACTAGGCCTCGTGCCGAGCAAAAACAAGGACTCCGCCCGCTCGCACACGCTGTCGCACGCCCGTCATCGTACCCGACGGGCCGCTGGAACCGCCAAGTGAGCGGCCTTTCGCCGCATTAATCACGATCGTGTTCCGTACCGCGGCGTCGCAAGCGCTGTCACGTGCGCGGGAAGGCGACGACTACTCCTCGCCGGTGCGCTCGCGCGGCGGTGCAAGGCCAAGATCGAGATCGCCGGGTTCCAGCGGATCCTCGTCATCGCGCAGGGCCGGATCATCGGACGGCATCGGCACCGAGAATCCGGGCGGCAGACGTCCGTCGAGCAGGCCCGAGCCTTTGAGCTCTTCGAGCCCCGGCAGGTCGCTTACCGCATCGAGCCCGAAATGCGACAGGAATGCCTCGCTGGTGCCGTAGGTCACCGGCCGGCCGGGAGATTTGCGCCGCCCGCGCGGGCGGATCCAGCCGGTCTCGAGCAAGACATCGACCGATCCCTTCGACGTCGTCACCCCGCGGATCTCTTCGATTTCCGCCCGTGTCACAGGTTGGTGATAGGCGATAATCGCCAGCGTCTCGATAGCTGCGCGCGAGAGCTTGCGCGTCTCCACCGTTTCTTTGCTCAACAGCCAGGAGAGATCGTTCGCAGTGCGGAAGGTCCACTTCCCGCCGATGCGAACGAGATGCACTCCGCGCGTGGCGTAGTCTTCCTGCAGCCGCAGCAGTGCCGCGTGAACGTCGATGCCTTGCGGCAGCCGCTCCGCCAGCGACTTTTCGTCGAGCGGCTCAGCGGAGGCGAACAGCATCGCCTCCAACAGCCGAAGCTCCTCGGCTCGCACCTCTCCCGCCTGATCCGGCTCATCGTCCGGCACGACCACTTTCAACCTCGGCATCGCTGGCCTCCTCTACCCCTTGTCCTCTGCCGGCGGCGCCGCCACGCCGCCTTTATCGGCCACTCCATTTTCCGGCGGTTGACGCTTGCGCACATAGAGCGGCGCAAACGCCCCCTGCTGGTGCACCTCCATCACGCCCTCACGCACCATCTCGAGCGTGGAGGCGAAGCTCGATGCGAACACCGTCGGCGCGAGCGACGGCTCGACGACGTAAGCCACGAGAAATTCGTCGAGCCGCGCCCAGTCGGACGACTGGCCGATCAGCCGCTCGAGCGCTTCACGCGCCTCGGCCAACGACCAGACCGTGCGCTTGGCGAAGCGCACATGGGAGAGCGCTGTCTTTTGCCGCTGCTGCGCGTAGGCCGAGAGCAAGTCGTAGAGCGTTGCGGTATATTGCGGGTGCTTGATGTGCGCGATCGGCTCGGGCTGGCCACGCCGGAACACGTCGCGCTCGAGCTGCGGGCGGCCGAACAGGCGCTCGGCAACGTCGCGGATGGCTTCGAGACGCTTGAGCCGCAGAGCCAGGGCGACCGCCATGTCCTCGGCACTCTGGCCTTCGGGCGCGTTGGTTTCGGGCAGCAACAGGCGCGATTTCAAATAGGCGAGCCACGCGGCCATCACTGCGCGCCTCCTCGATGAAGGCGAGATACTGATCGGCGAGCGCCAGAATCGAGATCTTGGCGAGATCGACCTTCTGCTGGCGGGCAAGCGCGAGCAAAAGATCGAGCGGGCCTTCGAAGCCCTCGACATCGACGACCAGCGCCGGTTCGCCGCTTGCGCGCTCGGCCGCAAGATCGGCTTCGAAGTGGGCTTCGTCGGGGTTCATGAGATCGCCCTCCGGGCGGCTGCGCCTTCATTGATCAGCGCCGTCCATTCGACACGCAGCGCCGCAACATCGTCCTTTGGAACCTGTCCTCGCCGGCGCAGCGCCGCATCCGCTCGTGCCGCGGCTTCGCCGGCGAGCAAGGGCACCGCCGATGCGACCGCCTGCATCTCGTCGATGTCCCCGCTGCAATGGAGGACCACGTCGCAGCCCGCCGCTATCGCCGCCCGCGCGCGTTCCGCGATCGAGCCGGACAAGGCTCCCATGGAAATATCGTCGCTCATCAGCAGACCGGCAAACCCCAAGGAGCCCCGAATCACATCCCGCACTAGGGTGACGGAAGTCGTGGCCGGAGCAATAGGATCGATAGCCGTATAGACGACGTGGGCGGTCATCCCCAGGGGGAGATCGGCAAGCGGCCGGAACGCGGCGAAGTCGGTCTTCCCGAGGGTGTCTCGATCGGCCTCGACGACAGGGAGCGCGCGGTGGCTGTCTGTCGTGGCACGGCCGTGCCCGGGAATATGCTTGAGCACCGGCAGAACTCCACCGGCCAGCAGCCCGTCGGCCACCGCGCGCGCGAGCACAGCGACCTTCTCCGCCCTGGTCCCATAAGCCCGGTCGCCAATCACGGGGTCGGCGCCGCTCGCCGGCACATCGGCAATCGGCAGGCAATCCACGTCGATGCCCACGCTGGCAAGATCGGCGGCGATGAGGCGAGCGCCGAGATATGCGGCTCTTGTCCCTTGCGCCGCGTTGCGGTCGTAAAGGCGGCCGTAGGTGGCCCCCGGGGGATAGGACGGCCAGTGCGGCGGGCCGAGACGTTGCACGCGGCCGCCTTCCTGGTCGACGAGCACGGGTGCATCGCGGCCGACCGCGTCGCGAGCGGAGGCGATCAGGCGGCTCAGCTGCGCCGGTGTTTCGATGTTGCGCGCGAAGATGATGAAGCCCCACGGCTCGCGCTCGCGCAGGAACGCACGCTCGGCGGGCGTCAAGGTGGCGCCCGCAAGACCGGAGATGAAAGCATGTACCGCCATTGGCGCGGATTAGGCCGCGCCTGACGCGAAGGTCAAGCGCAGCTCAGTTGTTCGGAACGACACATTGGCCGCCGGCGGCCTTGTAATTCGCGCAGAACTGGCTGGCCTCTTGCGCCGATGCAAAGGGTCCAACCATGGTCCGGTAGAAGACCCCTTTGCTGCCAAGATCTGCGCGGCGAACGACCGGCGCCAGGCCGCTAAGCTCGTTGGGAAACTTTGCCTGCAGGCTGCGGAAGGAGGATTGCGCCTCGGCCTCGCTCTTTTGCGAGGACAGCTGCACCATGAAGCCATCCAAAGTGCTCTCCGTCGTCTCAGGCGCGGCGCGAGTGGCGATCGGCGGCGCCGCTGCCGTGCGCGTGCGCGTTGCCGGGGCCGCGGCCGGCTCGCCCTGCGCATCGAGCGAGATTGGGCCATTGCGCGCCGGCGCGGCTTTCGGAGCGGGCGGCGTCGCGGCCTGGCGCGGCGCAGTCGCAGCGGGCGCTTGCGCGGGCGCGGCCTGACCGGTCACCGGCCTGGCGCTCATATCGCCTGCATCGGCGCGAATGGTTACCGTGCGGACCTTCTTCGGCTCGTTCGATCCGCTCGGCGCTCCTGCCGATGGTTGCGCTGGCGAGGCGCCCTGCCCCGGTGCGACGGGCGCCGGCAGCACCGCGCGCGGGCTGGCCTGGTTGGCAAGATCCTTGAGCGCGACCGGCTCTTCCTGCTTGGAGACGATCTGTTCCTTCTCGACGTTCGCCAAGCGATCCTGGACGGCCTTGCCCGACTGCGGATCGCCGGCCGGCACGATCTTTGTCGGCGTGGACGTATCCGCCGTGATCACCGGCGGCGCCTGTATCGCGCTGGGACTGCCGTAATAGCCGCGGAAGGCGTAGGCGCCAGCGGTGCCGAGGACCGCGCAGCCGATGATCGTGAGCGCGGTGGCGAGCCGGCTGCGCCGCGTGCGCGGCGGGTCGTCGTACATCGCGTGTTCATGTGGATCGAGCGGTACGTCGTCTCCCTCGTAATACTCGGGCTCCTGACGGCCGTCGTCCGCCCGCTCATCGGCGTAATAACCGCTCTGATGGTCGGCACTGGCATGTGCGTCGTCATGGAGACGGCTGTCGGGTGCTGGCGTATAGTCCGCCCAGCTTGCATCGCCGGCAGCAAGTTGCGGCTCACGCGCCGGTGCACCCTGCCAATCGGCCGGTGCCGTCGCCGGGGCGTCGTGCGCCTCCCGCGAGCTCCGGTTGGCTTGCCCGAATTCGGCAAACGGATCGCTCTGCCCGAGCAGACGCGCAAGCTCGGCCAGCGGATCGCGAATGCTTGCCTCCTCGCTCGGCTGTGCCGGCTCGGCGGCGCGGCCATAGGGATCATTGGTACGATAGGATCGCAGCCTGTTGTCGTCCGCCATACTCATCACGCTTCCGGTGTTGGCGTCGGACCCGGTTGGTCGGGCGAAGCTCCAGTGAGCGAGCTAACGCATCTCGTCGGGGGCTTCGACGCCGAGCAGCCCTAGCCCTGACGCGAGAACGGTGACAACGCCCTGCACCAGCGCAAGACGCGCCATGGTCATTTGTGGATCATT
>WNFU01012411.1_pt1 | contig 11622 bp, 6 predicted proteins | sample 5400121 | NCBI WGS metagenome assembly WNFU01 (sample SAMN13153360, study PRJNA577476) | soil metagenome | isolation source: 100 cm soil or saprolite under grassland replicate 1 | place: USA:California | collected 2016-06-15 | reverse complement strand
TAAGCCTGCCATAAAATGCGGGCAGCGCGGATGAAATCGACAGCCTGTGGGCGGGTTGACGAGACTCGGCGGCTCGCCAGGTGGCACTTCCTTGAACGATTCCGCGTTGTGGGCATCAGGGTCAGAGGTGGCCGCCAGCAAGGCATGAGTGTAAGGATGCAGTGGGTTATCGAGCAGACGACGCGTATCAGCCTTTTCGATCAGATTACCGGCATACATCACGAAGATCCGTTTTGAAAAATATTTCACTGTGGAAAGATCATGGGTAATATAGATCACGGAAAGTCCATGAGATTCCTGAAGCGCGCGCAGGAGCTTTAATATCTCCACGCGTACGGAGGCATCCAGCATGGAAACCGGTTCGTCCGCCACGATCAGCTTGGGTTCGCGCAACATGGCACGTGCAATAACAATGCGCTGCTGCTGTCCGCCGCTCAACATGTGTGGAAACTTCTCCAGAAAATCCTCTACAGGATGAAGTTTCACCTCGCTCATCACTTTATGAATACGCGAAAGACGCTCTTCTTTATTTTTCATGCCACTGATAATGAGCGGTTCTTCCAAAATCTTTTGGACGGTCATAAAGGGCGGCAACGCGCCGTACGGATCCTGTTGAACATAACCAACTTTAAAACGATAATGACGCAAACCATTCCCACCCAACTCAGATAAATTCTCACCATCAAAAACAACGTCGCCGCTCGTTGGGATGTTCAGCCCAAGGATCGTTTTCATCAGGCTGGACTTGCCGCATCCCGACTCACCGACGACTGCCACCGTTTCCCCTTCCTCTAGCCTGAACGTGACGCCATCCACCGCCTTGACATAGCCCGCGTGACCGAAACCGAACCTGCGCAACTCGTACCACACATGCAAATCCCGAATCGATAACAGTGGTTCAGCTTCATTTACTTTGGGTGTATTCATTTTTACCTCTCGCCATTCTGTAATCATATACACTCCTATCCTCCTGTCATTGCGAGGAGCGTTCGTCCCTGGCACCGTGCGGCTTAAGCCGTACCAGGGCAGGTGTGCGACGAAGCAATCTCCTTATCGAGTGGAGATTGCTTCGCTCATTCCATTCGCTCGCAACACTTGCACCTGGCGCAAGTGCAGGTGTGACATTTACCTCTTCTCTGTAGCCGAACCAAAACCTGTCTGCCCCGCACGCCTCGCGAATGGGTGAATGGATGCGTGCGGGGTCCGTAAACCTTTCAAACATTCCATCATGCCCAAGTGACGACAATCGTGAGATAAAAACACAAGTAGATTCAAACGGATCATCTCGATTTTCTTTTTAAGTTCTTCATCCATATTTTCGAAGCTCGGATATTTTGTATCCAGCATTTCGATGAAACATTCAATCGTTTCGTATGAGTTTCGCAAATAGCCAAGCAACTCATCCTTCTTTGGGATTGGCAATGTCGCGGCAACTTCATCACTCAAGCCCGTCCCAACCGTTGCATGCAAACCTTCTGGGAAACCCCATTTCTGTGCAAGCAATTCCTTTTGCCAGATCTCTATTCCATCGCCAAATTCAGAACCAATCTGTGGATAATGATTCAAAATAGCCGCTTTGAGATAATCCGATTCGCACGCCAGATGCCAGAGATGGAAGCCAATAGATGTGCTATAGCCTTTCGGTTTCCAGTTGAGCTGCTCATCGTTCAAATCCTCTGCAAGGTTGAGAACGACTTTGTGAATATCTCTGAAACTATAGAGAACATCATAAAGCGCAGGCGTGGGCATAAGATCCTTATTTGTAGTGACGACTTTAGTCGTCCTTGGCGACTGAAGTCGCTACTACTTTGTTACGCATACAACCAGCATTTAACTTTGCGGCTGTTCTTGCCAAACATGGGTGGCTCCTGATCGCACTTATCAAAGCGGAAGGGACAACGCGCTTTGAAGCGACAGCCCGTGGGCAGGTCGATCAGGCTGGGCGGCTGACCGGTGATGAACATCGGGTCCGAGTCACTGCGCAGGCGCGGGACACTTGCCATCAACATTTGCGCGTACGGGTGAAGCGGCGCGGGGAAGAAATCCCGCGCATGTCCCACCTCCACGATTTGACCTGCATACATAATGGCGACCTCATCTGCCAGCTCGCTGGAGGTGGCAATGTCATGTGTGATGAGAATGAACGAAGTGCCCAACTCCTGCTTGATGCGCTTGAGCACGTTCATGATGTTGGCCTGCGTGAGCAGGTCGAGGGCAGAGGTTGGCTCATCGAGGACGATCAGGCTGGGGCTTGTCACGAGTGCCATCGCCAGTGCCACACGCTGGCGCATCCCACCACTCAACTCGAAGGGATAGCGCTCCAGAAAATCGTCAGGCACACCCACATGCTGGAACATGCGCCGCGCCAAATTCATGGCTTCTTCTTTCTTGACGCCCAGATGGACCATCGCCGGCTCGGCGACTTGATCCCCCACTTTGATCACAGGGTTGAGCGAATTCATTGCCGCCTGAGGCACAAGCGAAATTTCTGCCCAGCGCACATTCTGCCGGAACTGTTCTTCATCGTATTTCATCACATCCGTGCCTTGCAAATAAACCTCGCCACTGTATTCTTCAACGTTGCGAGGCAGCAAGCGGAGAATGGCCTTGGCAAGCGAACTCTTTCCACAACCAGATTCTCCAAGGATCACAACGGCGCGATTCGAATCCAACTCAAAGTTGACGCCATCTACTGCCTGCACAGTACCAGAGCGGGTTTTGAAATGCAAGACCAAATTTTCGATCTGAAGAAGTTTTTGGGGAGTTGTGTTCATATATCCCTCAGTTTGGGATTGAAGATACGATCCAGTGCGAAACCCAGCATGGCAAAACCTAGACCAGTGATCATCAGCAGTGTGGCAGGTTCTAGAATCCAGTAGTAATAGCCTCGATAGAGCGCGCCATTGGAATTGGCATCCTGGATGATCTTGCCCCAGGTAGGCAGGACCGGGTCGCCCAGCCCGAGCACTGCTAAGGAGGCCTCCAGAAAGACAAACGCAGGCACCGCAGAGACCAAGCCAGGGATCAACAATGGAATCATGCGTGGGATCAAATACAGAAAAACAATCCTTGGGCTGCTGGCGCCATAGGCGCGGGCCGCCTCGATATACATCGACTCTTTTACCTGCACGAAGATCGAACGATAGCTTTTGATCGCGCCTGTAAAAATGCTAAGCACGATGGTCGCGCCCAAAATGACCCAGATACTGCGCGAATAAAATGTTCCGATCATGATAAGGATAGAAAGGAACGGCAGAACCAAGTTGATCTCAGTGATGCGCTGGATCAGTTCATCCACCCATCCGCCATACCATGTCCCAACGGCAGCAATCACCATCGTCAGAACCGATGTGCCAACCGAAGCGATGAGTCCAAATGCCAGGGCAACAGGCGCACCCCATAACAACGGCACAACTAAATCGCGGCGCGCCTGGTCCGTTCCAGCCAGGCCATAGACCTGACCGTGAAGAACAAATTGCACGTCGATATTGGAGTCAGGTTCAAAGGTTGTGCCCGTGATGAGCAACTGGTATTTTCCCTTGACAAGTTTGTCCGTCTCCGGATCCGAGAACAGCTGATGAATGACATCATCGGTACGCAGACGCGTCTTCAACTTTTCATCCTGCGAGAAGCGATAGGTCTGCTTTTGACGGATGGCAGTGTTCGTGATCCTGATTTTTCTTCCGTCAGGGGTCAACCATTCGGCGGAAAGGAACGGTTGTTTTTCCTTATACTTGGACGTGAGATACAGGATCATGTCCTGAGGGTAATAATCGTAATTAAAATCAAATGCATAAGACTCGGAGATCGTGGCTGTCCCTTCCTTCCCTGGCGTTACTTCTTTGGTCATGGTTCCATCGGAGGTGCGGACGGCAAACGATTCAGCATATTTCTTACTGGAAAAATAGTTGATCCAGGCCGGCGGAGCAAACTTTGGATTCTGATACCAAACTTCCTCCCCGCCTCGCCACAAACGAATCGCTTCACGATACGGGATCTTGATCATCGCATATCCCGCGGTGAACACAAGCAGGAAAACAACCAATATTCCCAGCAGCGCGGAGGGATAATAGAGAATCTTTTGAAAGGAATTCCTCAAGGCATTCATGTTATCTCCCACTCACTTTCACTCTGGGATCAACGAGAGCATAGATAAAGTCCAGCAGGAATACCGTCAGTGCCAGCAGGTAGGCGTAAATGATGGTGGAACCAACAATGATGGGAATATCATACAGGCCAATTGCCTGATAGAGGGTCCGGCCGAGTCCGGGCCAGAGGAAAACCGTTTCCGTGATGGTCGCGCCGGTCCACAAGGTGATGATCAGAAGCGCGAAATTGGTAATGATGTTTGGCAACGTCGGACGAAGGATATAACGCTGCTCCACATCCCGCGCGGGAAGTCCCTTGGCTTTTGCCATCTCCACGTAGTCTTCGCTGGAATAGATGAGGAAAAACGTGCGGTAATTATAGATGCTGAGGAAAAAAGAACTCAACACCAGCGATACGGCTGGCAGTATCAAATGTTTTAGCAGACTCAATGAATAATCAATGGGATTCGAGGGTGGTGGAGAATCCACCATACCGCCAAAGGGGAGAATCTTAAAAAGCGCGGCAAAGATCAAAATGAGAAAGATGCCGTAAAACCAGGGGGGCACTGCGGAAGTAGGCGAAAGTGCAACAACTAATTTGTCCCAAAAATTTCCGTAGCGGCGCGAAAGATTCAGGGCCAGCAGTACGCTCGAGAAGAAAAGAAATAGTTGAGAAATCCCCATGAGCAAAAGAGTGGCAGGCAAGCGTTCCAGAAGAATGAGGCGAACCTGCTTCGAACCGCTGTCGCTGGTCATATTGATGGCACGTCCCAGTTGTAGGGTGAGAGCATTGGATAAATATCGGAAATTACGAATCGCAATCGGCACGTTGAGTCCAATGCGCTCCTCCTCTGCAGCGATCTGTTCATTGATCAATTTTTGCCGGACCTGAGGGTCCATTTTTACATAGGCAGGATTACCGGCAATCGCGCCTGTGACGCGTTCACGAATTTCGCCCCTCATGATCTTATCCACGAATCCACCCATATTGGCGATCAAAATCGTCAGGTATATGCCGATCACAACAGTGACAAACAGGGTCACTAAGCGCATCAGGACATAACGAGATACACGCATGAGGGTACTTTCATGCTGCACTTTTTTTGTAACCGCTTTTTCCAGAGGTGGTTGGGCAACGACTGCCATAGATTCCTCACAGTCTTAGGAAAGGTTAGGGGTAAGGGTGTTCCCTTACCCCTGTTTCTCATTATTTCAAATCGATCTAGGGAACGGCAACAAAGTCGAGGGAAGTGAACGACGGAACTGCTACTGGGATAGGCACTACGACAACTTCAAGTCTGGCTGCGCCCGAAGGCAACTTGGATGTCGCATCTGCGTCCAGTGTTACCTGATAGTGACCATCCTCAACGGCTGTGGCATCGCCAACCCCCGCCACCGCGCCGGTGGCATCATAGAGAATATATTTCACCTTCTGAATATCCGACTGCGGATAAGGCTGATCCTTGAACGAGACAGTCACATCGAAAACGGCTTCCTCGCCCGCCTTCACCTGCCCCGGTCCATCCAGAACCGACTCGGCAAGTTTTGGCTCGCTGAAGATTGCCCAGTGATCGGAGATATCAACGAAATCCTTATTCTGCTTGAGAACAAGAGATTTTTCCGTTGTAAAGACCTTATCGAGATAGTATGGACCCGTGCCAACCCAGAAGTGACCATGCTCGTCATACCATTTCTTCAAATTGGCATAGCGCAGGTCCGCTTCCTCTTTGGTAATGTATTGACTAAGCGTTGGCTCATAAGGGATATAGGATTCACCAGTTGCCTGATCGAGATACTTAGAAAGAATCTCGAGACTCGGTCCACCCACCCAACTGGTGTTTTCAACTTTCAGTTTATCGGATTTGTCCTGAGTGTGGGCGAGTTCCTTGTTTGCCTCTGCCAAATTCGAAATAGCCAGGACTTCCCAGCCATTCTCACCCTGAAGACCATAAAGATTCTGGGGCCACAAAGTCAGGATATCCAATTCAGCGTCTGCATTGTAAGAGTCACTATACGCCTCGATCGTCAATGGATTGGTGGATGTGATTCGATATCCTTTGAATGCTTTAAGACCTGCATCGATGCTCAGGGCAAGAGATTCATCGTAAATCGGGCTTTCTTTCTTAGCGGGATCGAAACTCTGGATCATGTTCATCACGAAATCGCCAATCGAGAGCGGGCTACCATCGTGCCATTTGATCGTATCGAATAGATCGGCAGGATAGGTAACCACACTCTTGACATTGGCAGTTGTGCCTTCCGGGAATTTTTCCTGGGCAGTAATCCACTTCTGATTTTGTCCGTCCCAGTCCACCCAGGCATCTGCGGGAACATCAATTTGTGGGGCTGTCGTGACCGTCAGCCAGTCAAGGGTCTGGTGGATGGGCAAGCCTTCCTTATAAGTCAACTCGGCGCTTTCAATTCGTTGAGGATATGCCAAACCTGTATAGGGGTCGGCCATCAAACCACCACCGCCAACGGTATTGGATGTACCTTGGGTGGTAGCGCGCATGATAGCGGAATCCCATAGCCAGTTGCTTCCTGCAACGGTATTCCACGGCTGGGTAAAGAGATCATTCGTGCCAATCTTCATTACCCCGCCTTCCTTGTCCTTGAAGCGTAGGTTATAAGGACCAACATTGGCAGCCTCATAACCCAACGCAAGATCCCAGGTGACTTGGACACTATCGTTATATGGCGAATAGGTCTGTTGATCAATCGTCCATACGAACAGAGAATCCTCCATTGCAAGCTCAAGCCCGCCCGCCATCATCTGGTCGCGTTGTTCCTTGGTGGAGAAATTTCCCTGCGCCAGGTCATCGCCAATTTTCTGGAATTCGGGATCTGCAACGTTGGAAATGAAAGGCTCGCTTGCCTGAACACTTGTGTTGAGATAACTTTGCTGGAGTTGGAAACGTTCATCGCGCGGGAAACCACCAGGCGTATAACCAGCGGTATAAAGACTCCACTGCCCGTCCTTAGCTGCCGTGCCCAGCCAAATGGGAAAAGCCTCCGATGACTTCTTATATTGGCGATCCACAGTAAAGCCAACTGTTTCTAATTGGTTTGCCACATAATCGCCCATCGGCTTGCGCGTGCCATCGCCATCGGGGCGGATGAGGAAGATCAGGCTAACGGGTTTGCCTTTGTATTGCCATTTCCCGTCCGAGCCAAGCTCAGCGCCCAAACCTGTCATTTCCGTGTTGATAACTTCTTGTGCTTTGTCAGGATTGTAGACATACTTGGATTCCAATTTTCGGGCCGTCTCGATCAGGTTGGTGTATTCCGTCAACTGCGTGGTAATGGGCAGGAGTTTTGGCAAAGAACCTCCTGCATAAATTTCCTGATTGAGATAGTTGCGGTCAATCAACCAGTTCAACGCTTCACGGATCTTGCGGTCTGAAAAGGGATTCAAAACGTTTTCATCTGTAAATACCGCCGGGTTGAGACTAATGCCATAATAGCCACCAACAGACTTGGTAGTTGGAAGTCCAGCATCCTTAATGGCTGGATATGCATCTGAAGCAAGTGTGAAGGAATAGAAATCGATCGCGCCTGCCTGAATCTGCGACACTGCAGAGGCACTATCCACAACAGAAACATCGATTTCGTCCAGCCAACCACCGTGACGATCGGTCTTTGGCATTTCTGTGGGTGCCTCCATGGGTGCTTCTGTCATGGGAGCTTCCGTTGCTCCAGGTGCCTCGGTCTGAGCAGGCGCTTCCGTAGTTGCTGCGACTTGCGGGGCACAAGCCGCAAGCATCATACTCATCATTACGAATAGACTGAGAACATAATACAGTTGTTTAATTTTCATTCTCTTCTCTCCTTGAAAATATGATTTTTACAAAGAACGCGATCAATCGTTCACCAATACAAACTACCTCCTTTGCACGCAAGACAAGAATGGAGGGAGGCGGAAACCAGGTTGCGTATCCCTGGCGCCCGCCTCTCCGTCCAATGGATTGCTTTCTTTTGAGGAGAATTTTTGAAAGCAAAGCAGATTACGTCAGTAATCTGACCCCATCATACGTTCTGAAGAAAAATCAAGCATCCGCCTGCAAATGTATTTCCACCCCTACTTTTCGATGGATTCATCTCCCCCTTCAGGCATGATATAAGCACTCTTTCCATGTAAACAACGATGGATAAAGACCCCTCCTTAGAGGGGTGTTAAAGTCAAATGAAATGAATGGGTTATGGACTATACTTTAGAGGTGAATGGAAAGATGAAACGAAGTCTCTCCCTCTTTTTTGGACTCCTGCTTGCCTTGCTCTCGGCTTCCTGCGGAGGTAGGGCGACGCCTCCACCCGCGCCGGAACCCTCACTGGCACTTGCGCCAGGTGCAAATGTCGATTCAGCTCAGGACAAGGCTGATCCCACGCCCACCAGCCTTCCTCCTATCCCAAGTCGTGTCTCCCCCACATCCCTGCCACAGATCTGTAACTGCGTCCTACGCTTCAACCATATTGGGATTGAGCAGGGACTATCCCAAAGCTCTGTAAACACAATTTTTCAGGATAGACGCGGTTTCCTTTGGTTTGGCACACAGGACGGCTTGAACCGTTACGATGGACACACATTTAAGACCTATAAGCCAGATCCAGATGTGCTATACAGCCTGACTGACCGCTGGATTACAGCAATCGTTGAAGATCAGGAAGGCTATCTTTGGGTCGCAACACGATTAGGCGGCTTGAATCGTTATGATCCGCGCACCGAAAACTTCACTCACTTTCTCCACACCGATAGAAATCCTACCAGTTTGAGCGATAGTCATATCAATGTTCTTTATCTCGATCAGGATGATAATCTTTGGGTAGGCACAACAAAAGGGCTTGATCTATTCGACAAAGCGGTTGAACCGGTTCTACCCTCGAAACCACATGTTTGTTACCTACCAAAACAACCCTGACAACCCAAACTCGATTAGCTATTCCCATGTCACTACAATTACGGAAGACAAAAACGGGATTCTCTGGGTGGGTACAAGAAGCGGTCTAAATCGGTTTGAACCAGACACCATTCAGTTTGATCGGTTTCTCCATTCTGAAAATAATGCTTCCAGCATTGCAGATAATATAATTAACGCGCTCTATGTGGATAGTACCGGCAATCTATGGATCGGTACTGCAAGCGGGTTGGATCGCTTAAGCACCAGAGGAGGAGGTTTTATCCATTATCGAAACGATCCAACCTACTCCAAAAGTTTGAGCTACGATAATGTTGTATCCATCCAGGAAGATCGCGGCGGTGTCTTGTGGTTCGGAACTTACGGAGGCGGCGTCAATAAATATGACCGCCAGCGTGATCGCTTTTCATACTATCGCAATGATCCAGCATATTCAAACACACTAAGTGGGAACTTTGTCGTCCCCATCTATGTGGATCAGGAAGGCTATGCCTGGATCGGTACTTCAGGTGCAGGACTAAACCGTTTTAATTGGATCACGAATCAAGTTATCCATTATCGGCATAATCCCAACGATCCAAATAGTATTGGTTCTGATGAACTGCTGTCCATTGCACAGGATTTGGATGGCATGTTATGGATTGGAACTGCAGACGGGCTCGATCGGTTCAATCCGGAGACATCATCCTTTACGCACTACCAGCGGGATACCTCTAGGCCTGAGAGCCTCAGCGCCAACTACGTATATTCAGTATATATTGACAAGCGAAACACGATATGGGTGGGTACGTTCAGTGGATTAGATCGCTTTAATCGAGAAACCGAGTCCTTCATTCATTATCGGCCTGAAACAGACAATCCCTACAGTCTAAGTGGAGGTGTGGTTAATACTATTTATGAAGATAACGAGGGTAACTTATGGATTGGCACGTTCGACAGCGGATTGAACAAGTTCAACCGCAGCACCGGGCAGTTCACTCGTTATCGCTTCGACTCAGAGAACAAACAGTCTTTGAGTAATGACTCGATCCAAGCCATCTACCAGGATAGTAAAGGACACCTCTGGATTGGGACAGCGGGCGGCGGATTGAACCTCTACCACCCGGAAACCGATTCATTCACGTACTACCTGGAAAAAGATGGCCTGCCCAATGGTGTGGTGTATGGCATTCTTGAGGATGAAGAAGGTTATCTATGGATGAGCACCAACTTTGGAATATCTCGTTTTGATCCGGAGAAGGGGACCTTCCGAAACTTCGATGCAGGGGACGGACTGCAAAGCAATGAATTCAATTCCGGCGCGTACGCCAAAGGCAGGAATGGAGAACTTTATTTTGGTGGTATCGAAGGGTTGACTGTCTTTTACCCATCCAATATTGGAGATAACCCTTACCTTCCACAGATTACGCTAACGTCCCTCACACAAGACGATAACCCCATCAGAACTGCTTCCAGTATAGAGACTACAAAAAACGTTATTTTGCAATGGCCCCAAAACTCACTTGAATTTGAGTTTGCTGCGCTAAGTTATGACCAGCCGGGGAAAAATCAATACGCATATAAACTCGAAGGCTTTGACCCAAGCTGGCACTGGATCGGTACCAAACGGGATGGACGTTATACCAACCTGCCCGGCGGGGAATACACACTACTGCTAAAGGGCTCCAATAGCGATGGAGTTTGGAACGAATCTCCACTTCGAATCAATGTCACGGTCATCCCACCGTTCTGGCAAACCCTCTGGTTCCGCGTATTGCTGGGCTTATTCGCTGTAGTGGCTGTAGCTGGCGGAGTCCGATTGCGCACCAAGACCATGCAAGACCGTAATCGCCAGTTGGAACGTGTCGTGGGGGAGCGAACCAGCGCGCTGGAAAAACGCAATCAGGAAATCGAGGCGCTCTACGAGGCGGATGAAAGAATACTTCGCAATGTAAGCCTAAACCAAGTGTTTCAAACACTGGTCGATGTGGCTGTAGATATACTCAATGCAGACCGTAGTGTAGTCTTCGCCTGGAATGACAAACAAACAAAGATCGTACCGCGTGTTAGTCATGGATTTTCCCCTGAAACCCTCAAGGTAATGGAATTTGCAAAAGGGGAAGGGATTGTCGGTGAAGTTATGGCAAGTGGCAAATCTGCCATCGTCAGACATATTGATCTCGACAGTTTTCGTCCCGATGTGCGCGCTGCGCTTTTGGCGGAGGGCATTCGATCTTTTGTTCATTTACCGATCGTTGTGGACCATAAAGTAGTAGGTGTGTTCAACGTCGGCTTTACGACACCGAATTTGATGGGCGATGATACGATGCGTTTATTCTCTGCATTGACCCACCGCGCCTCGATCTCCATTGCAAATATGGAACTCTTCGAGCAGACCAAAGACCTGGCGGTGATGGAAGAGCGTAATCGCCTGGCGCGGGACCTGCACGACAGTGCCAAACAAAAGGCGTTCGCGGCGCTCGCGCAGCTTGGCACCGCCCGTGGCATCCTGAATGGACATGGAGACTCTGTCTCATTACATCTCAGCGAAGCAGAGAATCTAGTGACAGACGTGATCCAGGAATTAACGTTCCTCGTTCAGGAAATTTATCCCATCGCGCTCCAGGAGAAGGGGCTCGTGA
>WNFU01010649.1_pt1 | contig 11622 bp, 7 predicted proteins | sample 5400121 | NCBI WGS metagenome assembly WNFU01 (sample SAMN13153360, study PRJNA577476) | soil metagenome | isolation source: 100 cm soil or saprolite under grassland replicate 1 | place: USA:California | collected 2016-06-15 | reverse complement strand
ACTATTTTTCTCACCCTCGTCAACCCTTTCACCAACTTGCCGCCAGAACCGATCCGCCGAAGGTCACGACTATTCGCAAGGAGCCTAAAAATTCCCGCAATAGGCACATCTTCTCCCGTTTTGCGTCTCTTTACTATGTGAGGGCCAGAAATCTAATTCTCCCAGATAGGAGTTCAATATCTGACTAAGTCCGTCCGTTACAAAGAATTGCAAGGAATGACGATACAAGGCGACGGAAAGAACAACCATCCTGAATCGAAGTAAGATCGGATCGGCGACGCGAATCTACCGCTGTCAAAGGCGCAATCTTGTCATCCACTGTGATCGCAACGGCGCGCTCAACATTAAAAACAATAGGGACGGACAGCCCTTTCATTCAATTAATCAAGAAAGTCCCCTTCGCCTCATAAGACAATCAGATCCCGCATTTGCGCAATCTGATCCCCAATGGCTGACGACGCCGGTTAATCGCCACTTGTCGAAGGAGGTTGACGTCCTTTCCATCTAAGCCGTCGCTATAGGCTATAGATGGATATTCCAAGTCTGTCGCTTGGCAGGTTCTCGCTTCACAGAGGGGAGCAACTTGCGATTAGGGATTTATGCGGCGCTGTCTCTGCCAATCCCTGCGTCGCGCCGCATAAATAGCTGAATGAGCAATGGCTCTATTCATAGCCCTTGCTCAACCGGCGGGGAAAATTGAGCAACGTACATGTTCGTTCCCCCACTCAACGTCGCGCTAACACGAGAAAGCCTTTCACGCCTTCCGGGCTTTCGACGTCCTCCAAGTTTGCCGAAGTGGTTCGCCAAGGGCGCGCGTGACGGCCTAGCCGCGGTCGCGATTTTGCGCGCACTCCGAATGAACCACGACCAATAGGCGGCGCTCGTGTGGCAGGGTAACGCGGCTTGAGCTTACCAACTCTGACTTCGTATCCCCCTGGAAAAGATAATATCTATGGTCGGCGACTCTTTTTCTCAAAATGAGCGGGCGCGATCGGCGGTTTTACGCCGCTTTGAGAATCTCGACGCGGCGCCGGAGCCTGCGCTGGATTCTATCACTGCGCTCGTCGCCTGGTTCTTTAATGCGCCTATTTCCGCCATTGGTCTGATTCTCTATGATCACATCATCGTCAAATCACTTTACGGTTTGGAGAAGGCGCAGACCGATCACCGGCCTGAGTGGTGCGCGGCGGCGATCGCCACAGATGACGTCTTTTGTATCACCGACGCGTTGGAAGATCCGCTCGCGAAGGCCGATCCTCTGGTGACCGGCGAGCTCGGTCTGCGGTTTTACGCCGCCGCGCCGTTGCGCACTCGCGAGGGGTATAGTCTGGGAACGCTGAGCGTCATCGACCGCAAGCCGCGCGACATCTCCGTTTCGGAAAAAGAGTTCCTCCGGCAGATGGCCGCTCTGGTCGTCGACTTGATAGAATCGCATCTGACCGCGAACCGCCTGTCCGCCGTCATCGCCTCCCTGGCTAATGAGGCGTCGCGCTTTGCGTCGCTTATGTATTCATCGGCGCCCCCGGCGAACACAGCGCCGGGCTGCCCGCCACCGTCGCCTTTTACGCCGCAGGCGAAGTCATAAGTCAAGAGCAAGATTATTACCGCACAGCGAATTGGCCCTATGCCCCATTGTCGCGCGCGGATCAGAATGAGATCTATTACACGAGTAAAGCGCAAGGCCAATTCCCTCACGAGCATCGTATGGCCGATTTGCAAATAGAAAGCTACGCCGGGATCAAACTTACCGATCCAACCTTGCGAGGGTTCGGGGCAATCGCGGTTTTGGACACCAAACCGATCAAAGACCTTTGGCTGATGCGATCGGCGCTGGCCGCATTTGCGGGTCTCGCTCTGGCGGAGATTAAGCGGCGCGGCGCGTCATCAGTCGAATTGGATCAGCCTGAAACATCCGCCGGTAGCTTCCGTGTCAACTTCAACCAGTCGATCATCGGCAAACCTAGGCGACAACAGCTTGCGTGGCTGGCCGATCGGGTCACCGGCGATTCCCCGGCCATACAAGAAGCGCGTGAGCTTTTGCGGCTGGCGATTATCAAGCAAGCCGACTCGGTTCTGTTAATAGGCGAGACGGGGACCGGCAAAGGGGTATGCGCGTTGGCCATTCACGAAGGGGCCGGCGCCCGCGGCCAATTCATCGAGGTCAACTGCGCGGCGTTGCCACGCGAGTTGATTGAATCCGAGCTCTTCGGCCATGAAAAAGGCTCTTTCACCGGCGCGACGGGCCGCAAAATCGGCCTCTTCGAGCAGGCCGACGGCGGGACGATCTTCCTCGACGAAATCGCCGAGTTGCCGCCCGATCTGCAGGTCAAATTGCTCACCGTGCTGCAGAGGCGCGAGTTGCGCCGGGTCGGAGGCGCTCAGGCAATTCCGATCGACGTCAGGGTCATAGCCGCCACCAACCGCCCCCTCGAAATCGCCCTCAATGACGGCACTTTCCGCCACGACCTCTTCTTCCGGATCGGTTCGTGGCGCGTCGAGCTGCCCGCTCTGCGCGACCGGGGCGATGATGTAATCCAACTTGGGCGCCACTTCACCGCCGAACTGGTAAAGAGTAAGGGGTATCGCATCGAGGGTCTTGCGCCGGAAGCTGAAGACTTGCTCAAACAGTACGATTGGCCGGGCAACGTGCGGCAGCTCTTGAATGTCATTAGACGCGCCATCATTCTCGAAAGCGGCAATGTCATTTCACCTGAGACAGTCCACCGCACGTTGGAAGAGGAGAAGAGACTATTCAAGCCCGGCCGCCCGACCGCTCCGACCTATCCACAGCCATCCTACAAGGATCTCAAACGTATCCTTATCACAGAAGCCGAAGCGCGCGCGATCACTGAGGCGCTTGCCAGAAATAGAAATAACAAGACAAGAACCGCCAAAGAGCTCGGGCTGACGTTGGGCCAGTTGAAATACCGTCTGAAACTGATCGAGAAGATGCCCAGGCCCTAGCGATATTTTATAACCCGCCCGTCGCACATCAGAGACGGCCTACGGATGGCCGCGATTGGAAAATACTGGAAGGCAATTTGCCGTTTTTTTTCGTTTGTTTCCGCTTTCAGGCCGACTTACACGGCGCGCCGCGGGCCTCGCCAATTAGCGTCGCTCGCGCAACCCTACTATTTGCAACCGTTTAGAATCTACGTTACAGCAAGTGTGTCCGACTCTCACAGAGCGGAGCGCAAATTGCTATTACTGATGACCGTCAAGGCAGTAACACTAAACATAAGTCAAAACACAGCATAAGCCCCAAACACAACGGTCAGCGAGGTTAGCGTTGTTGTTTCCCTGTCAACTGCTTTCGGCGTATGACAATCTTCCCCCGTTGCGAGCGAAACTCGCCTATCAGTAACTATAACTATAGGAGAAGATGATGCGACGTCTTAAGCAAATGGCCGCCCCACAAGCCGGACATCGGTCTGGCGCGCTAGAGCCGTTACAACATGGAACAGAAAAGAACAGCGCCGTTACTCTCTTCATCGTTTCTCCGGACATCTATTCTTTCACCGATAAGGACGGAAGCGCGATCCTAAATGTCGGGCGTGACAAGATGTACAGCGTCATCGGCGTCGGGAGCGCAATTTGGGCCAAACTGGCTTCTCAGCCGGCCGGGGTAACGTTCGACTCCATCGTGGAATCGCTGAGCGCCGAGTATCAAGACGTCCCGCGACATCAGATAGAGCGCGACGTCGAGCGCCTACTGGCCAGCTTCCAGTGGAACGGGTTTATCCGGACAGGCGAGCGGCGGCAAAACCGATTCGCCGCCGGTTGGCGCGACCGGGGCCACGCCGGGTTCCTGTTCCTGGCGCGCAAAGCCACTGGCCTGCTGTTGAAGCTCAAGCTGTACGGGCTGGCGGCGTTTCTCGGATTGTCCGTGATCAACATTATGCTCAAGCTGGTGAGCTTCAGCGCGTTCTACCACACGGTCAAACGCTGGCCGGTGAGCGGCGAGTCTGGAGATCACGAAGCGGTGGCGCCGGTCTGTGAGGCGGTGGATAAAGCGACTACCTGGTATCCCAAACAGGCCATGTGTTTGCAGCGTTCCGCCGTCGCCACCTGCCTGTTGCGTAGTCGCGGGTTGCCGGCGCAGATGGTTATCGGTTGCCGCAAAATCCCATTCAAGAGCCATGCCTGGGCGGAGTTATATGGTCTGGTCGTAAACGATAAGGAAAAAGTCCAGGAGTTCTACCGCGTCCTCGACCGGTGTTAACTGAAACCGAATTGCGTTCGACGCCGCCGGATTACCCCTGACGCCCCCCGCAATGATCCCGTGAACTTTCCGGAGAGTTACCGTGCAAGGTGGTCTAAAGCTCAAGGAGATCAGGAACCGCCGCAACATCAAAATCCGCGAAGTCGAAGAGGCGAGCCGGCGGATTGCCGAAGCCATAGGCGATAAGAGGTTCGGCATTTCCGACACCTGGCTCACACAGATAGAAAACGGCGCGTCCGAGCCTAGTATTTGCAAGCTCTTCAGCCTGAGCGCGATCTACCACGTGAAGATCACAGACCTGATGCGGCTCTACGGCGTGGACGCGGACGAGATCGAGAAGTACGAAACGATCGCCAATCCTCGGCTGACCCAACCGTTGCCGGCGGAGGCGCGTGGCGACAACCACGTGATCCGTTTTCCAGTAGTCCCCGGCCCCCGCCAAAATAAGACCAGCCTCGCGCCGGGGACGGCGGAGACGTTGGGCAAGGCGCCGGTCGCCCCGTCCCGGCGCCCTGACACGCGGCGCATCAGCTACGGCTATATCGGCCTCGACGATTTCACCATGTACCCGCTGATCCGCCCGGGTTCGTTTGTGCAGATTGACCCCCGCCAGAGCAAGCCGCAAGCGGTCGCCTGGCGCAATGAATACGAGCGGCCCATCTTCTTCATTGAACTGCGGGATGGCTACGCCTGCGGTTGGTGCGAGTTGCAGGGGAACTACCTTCTGATCATCCCGCATCATTCGTCGCCCGAGAGCACTCGCCGCTTCGCCTACCCCAGAGAGGCGGAGATCGTCGGCCGGGTGATAGGCTTCGGCACGCGCTGCGTTGATGAAGAGTTCGGCTGTTCTGAGACCGCAGAACTACGGAAACAATTCAAGATGAGTAGTATCGGAAGGTAGTGAGGACAATGCGCGGCATGAGACTCAAGCGTCACGGCGAGATCAAATGGCTCGCCGCCCAGTTCAAACCTTTCCTTCGCCTGCATCTCGGCAGTTATCTTTGTATCGTCGCCGGAAGTTTGCTCGTCCTCCTCGATCCGCTCATCGTCAAGTGGCTGATTGATGACGTGATTCCGCGCCGGCGCGTCGGCTTGTTGCCGGTCGTGGCCGGGGCATTCCTACTCGCCTACGCCGGGCGGCTGGCGTTCGACAGTCTTGGCTCGATGCTCAGTTTTTGCGCCGTGCAGAAGATGACCTTCCGCCTCCGATTGGGCCTCCTTCGCCAGCTTCAACGCCTCTCGGCGGAATACCACGAAGACAGACCTGTGGGCGAAACATTATACCGCCTCGAATCTGATGTTGACCAAGTGGGGACTCTCGGCGGCGAGGCGCTCCCCGGCGCGCTCCGCATGGTGACGGTCTTTACCGTCGTTCTGACCACGATGCTCATCCTGAACTTCCGCCTGACCTGCATTGTCACCCCGCTGATCCCGGCGTTCATCCTGGCGCGCCGCCTTTATCACGACCGGTTACGCCGCTGCTCTGACGCTGTACAGGAGCAGTCCGGGAAAGTAAGCGGCTTTCTGCAGGAGCACCTCTCGGCCATCGTCCAGGTCCAGCTCCTTTCGTGCGAGATGAGGGAGGCGCGCCGGTTCGCGCGTCTATCCGGCGGCGCCTTACGGGCCAAGGTGAAAAGAAGACGGACGGAGCTGCTCTTCGGCTCGTTACTGTACCTGATCATCATCACCGGCATGGCGGGCGTTCTGTGTTACGGGGGATACCAGGTCATCATCGGCTCTTTGAGCGCAGGCGGCCTGGTCGCCTTCTACGGCTATACGCTTCAATTGTTCATCCCGCTGTACGGCGTCGTGGACATTTACTCCAAGCTCCAGCGGGCCGGCGCCAGCGTTCGCCGCATCAGGGAGATCGTTGAAGCTGAGATGGCCATCACGGACCGTCCGGGGGCTTCTCCCCTTTCGCCAAACGCTCCGGGGACCATCGAGCTGAAGAATGTGTCTTTCGGCTATCACCCGGACAGGCCCGTGCTGAATGGGATCAACCTTCGCGTAGAACCTGGAGAGAAGGTCGCGCTTACGGGGGCGAGCGGCGACGGCAAGAGCACCATTGCGCGGCTCCTGGCGCGGCTTTATGACGTGCAGGAAGGCGCGGTTCTTGTGGACGGGCTGGATGTCCGGGAAACCAAACTGAAAAGCTTGCGGTCATCAATTATCCTCGCGCCACAGGAGCCTGTCCTCTTCGATGTGACGATGCGTGAGAACCTGCTTTACGGCGCCCCCCAAGCGAGCCAGGAAGATTTGGAAAGAGCCGTGGCGCTGGCGCGGTTGGAAGAATTAATACGGCGACTTCCGAAAGGTTGGGATGAGCCACTGGGGCCGCGCGGCAATAAGCTCTCCGGCGGTGAACGGCAGCGAGTCGCGTTAGCTCGCGCGCTTCTTCAGCGTCCGCGGATTTTGATCCTGGACGAGTCAACCTCCGCGCTGGACGCGCCAACTGAAAAATCCATTCTGGATAATCTCAACGGTCTCTCGCGCAATGTGACGACCATCATCATTTCACATCGCCCTTACCCGATGCAGTGGGCGGATCGCGTCGTCACCCTGAGCCGCGGCGAAGGCCCGAGCGGCGCGCTTGCTATTGCAAGCACAGAAAGTCGATCGATCCTCTATCGCGCTCCCGCAAATCCCTGAAAAAACAAGGTCTGCTTGGGATCCCAAGCAGAAATTATTTTTTTGCCTGCCCCGGCAATAAACGGAGTAGCGTGTGTCTCGCTGTTAGATATCAAAGAGTGGGGCTTAACGCCTATGTCGATAGCGAATCAGAAAACAAGAAATATGAGCCTCGTCCTGGAATCTCCGCCCTACACGCCAATCGAGCCTGTCACCGAGAACTTCCACGGGATTGAGGTGACCGATCCCTATCGTTGGCTGGAGGACCAGGATTCAGAGCGCACGCGCCGGTGGATCAAGGAGCAAACCGATTACGCGCGGTCTTACCTCGATGCGATCCCCGGCCGTGAGCGGGTTCAGAAACGAATCGCCGAACTATTGGCTGTTGAGACGATTGATGCGCCGTTCAAAGTCGGGAACCGGTACTTCTTTCTGAAACGTGAAGCGCGGCAGGATCAATCAGTCATATGTATGAGGGAGGGAGCCGGTGGCCGGGACCAGGTCCTGGTTGATCCAGCGACCTGCGAATCCGGCCCCCGGATGGCGGTTCGGATCGTCAGCGTCTCGCCCGACGGCAAACTTCTGGCTTATGGCGTGAAGCAGGGCGGAGAAGATTACCAGGCGGTCGAGATCCTCGATGTGGACAACCTTAAAACTTTGCCCGACGGTCTTCCTCGCGGTTTTCTGGGCAGCTTCGTCTTCGCCGCCGACTCTAAAAGCTACTACTACGTTCACGAAGTAATTGACTCGCCACGCCGCCATTACCGCGCCGCCTACCGCCACGTTATCGGGACCGAGGCGAGCCAGGACCGCGAGATCTTCTTTGCCGGCGAGAGTCCCCATCTCAGGTTGGGCATTCGAGCCTCCGATGACAGGCGTTACATAGCGCACCTGGTCGTCCGGTCCGAAGCGGAGACTACTATTGATCTTTACGCGCAGGACGTACTCAACGGCGCTCCCGCGCGATTGATCGCCGCGGAGATGGAAGACCCGTTTTATCCGCTCTTTGTCGGGAGAACGTTGATAGTTCTGACGAGATGGCAGGCCCCCAACAAACGACTCGTGGCTATTGACCTTGACGCGCCGGACCGAGCGAACTGGCGCGAGGTAGTCCCGGAGTCCGCGCTCCCGATCACGGACTTCGCCGTCAGGGGCGGCAGAGTCTTCGTCAGTTGTGTTGAGAATATTGCGACCCGGACGGATGTATACGACCTGTCCGGCCGCAAAGTCGGCGTCATTTCGTATCCGGAGCCTGGAACCGCGCGCCTGTCGCACAACCCGGTGGACAGCGATGAGCTGTTCTACACGTTCAACTCATTCACCCATCCGGACACTGTTTACTCTTATCGGATTGAAACAGGTGGGCGACCGGTCTGGAGCCGGAGGAAAGCGACCTTCGATCGAGCTTCCATTGAGGTCAGGCAGGTCCGGTATCCGTCGAAGGACGGCGCGCTGGTCCCGATGTTTCTGGTCGGTCGAAAAGACCTCCGACCGACCGGCGAAGTTCCGACCATTCTGACCGGCTACGGCGGATTCGGCAAAAGCGTGACGCCGCAGTTCAGCGCCTTCGCGACCTTCCTGGTCGAGCGCGGCTGTTTATTCGCCGTCGCCAACATCCGGGGCGGCTCGGAACTGGGTGAGGCATGGCGTCTGAACGGCAAACGGCGCAAACGGCAGAACGCCTTTGACGATTTCATCGCCGCCGCCGAGTGGCTGATCCGAGCCGGCTATACGACGCCTGAGAAGCTGGCGATCGCCGGAGGCTCGAATGGCGGCCTGCTGGTTGGGGCGGCGTTGACACAACGACCCGACCTGTTCCGCGCCGTCGTTTGTCTAGGCCCCCTGCTCGACATGCTCGGCTACCACCGCTTCGATTTCGCGAAAATGTGGATTGATGAATACGGGTCGGCTGACGACCCGGAGGATTTCCCCTACCTGTACGCCTACTCCCCCTACCACCGGGTTCAAGACGGAGTCGAGTATCCGGCCGTCCTGCTGGCCTCCGGCGATGCGGATACGCGCTGCAATCCGCTGCATGCGCGTAAGATGACGGCCCGATTGCAGGCCGCCACGGCCTCCGACAGACCGATCCTGCTGGAGTACAGGGCGATGCGCGGGCATGTGCCGGTCCTGCCCTTGACCGAGCGCATCGAGGCTTTGACCGACCGGCTGGCTTTCATCTGCGATCAACTTGGCGTCACTGTCTGAGATAACGATTGAATCGATCATCGCTTGAAGGAGTAATACGAATGAGCGCATTGGGTGGCATTTACTACTTCAATAACCGTCCGGTCGCCAGATCTTCCCTGATCAGCCTGGGGGAGAAGCTCAGCAGTCACGGCCCGGACGGCGGGAGTGAGGTCGTCTCCGGTTCCATTGGAATGGTCTACCGGGCGTTCCATACGAACCGGGAATCGCGATTGGAGAAACAGCCACTAGTCTCGCGAGAAGGGCACATTCTCGCCTGGGACGGGCGGTTGGATAACCGCGAGGAGATGATCTCGCTCCTGCGCCAGGAGTTGAATGGAGACCAGACCGACGTTTCCATCGCGATGGCCGCGTATCTCAAGTTTGGGAGCGATTTCCTGCCACGTTTGATTGGTGATTTTGCGCTGTCGCTTTGGGAGCCGCGCACGCGGACGCTGCTGCTGGCGCGAGACGCGGTTGGCCCACGACCGCTTTTTTACCATGCCAATGCGGAAAGGATCATCTGGTCATCGGAGTTGATGCCGTTGCTCGACTTTGCCGGGATCGAGCTGGAAGTCAATGATGAGTACATCGCCGGATATTTAACGCGCGGGCCGGAACCAAGGCTAACACCATATAAAAACATCTACGCCATATCTCCGGGCCATGTCGTAGGTGTGCAAAGTGGTAATGTAAAAGCCCAAAGATACTGGGGGCTTAATCCAAACCTTGAGATTCGCTACCAGACAGACAGGGAGTATGAGGAGCATTTTCGACATCTATTTCGTGAAGCGGTGCGTTGCCGCCTGAGAGTCGATGGGCCGGTGTGGGGAAGTCTGAGCGGTGGATTTGACTCCTCGGCGATTGTCTGTATGGCCGATGAGATTTTCGGAAGCGGTGACGCCGAGGCTTCCAGAATCGAGACCATTTCCTATGTCTATGATGAAGCCGTCAGCTCGGACGAACGAAATTTCATCCGTTGCGTCGAAGAGAAAAGGAGTCGGAACGGGCGCCACTTGCGGGATGTAGACTATCCGCCGCTGGCGTCTTTCCCCGATGAATCCCGGCACAGTTTCCCAGATTTTTTCGATTGTTTCGTAGACCTCCTCAGAGGAACCTGTGAAGCAATGCGTGGAGATGGCGCGCGTGTGCTGCTCACCGGACATGGCGGCGATGAGATGCTGTGTAGCAATCCGAGTCCGGCTCCAGAACTGGGCGATCTGCTCGTCCAGCGCCAGTTACGACGCCTGCACCGGTCTCTGAAGATATGGAGCGAGGCTTCCAAAAAACCATATCTCGCCCTGTTCTGGCGCGATGGAGTCGTGCCGCTGCTGCCGACGAGATTGCAGGTTCTCTTTAAACCAATTGTCAAATTGCCCTCATGGTTCGATGAGCGGTTCGTCGCGCGGATGAATCTTCACGAGCGCCACCTCGGCATACCTGATGTTTTCGGCTTCGAACTGCCGAGCGGGCGTGATCAGGCGGTCGGTTTCTTGTCTGTGATGAGAACCGTCTCCAAGGCGTCATACCGGGCGCGGGGCGGCATCGAAGTGAGCCACCCCTATTTGCATCGCCCGCTGGTCGAATATTTACAGGCCATCCCCCTTGAGCAACGGGTTCGGCCCGGCGAGAGCCGGTCGCTGATGCGGCGTGCGCTCAGCGAACTGCTGCCGGAGAAGATTCTGAAGCGGCAGGGCAAGAAGGGGCCAGAGGAATCGTTGTTCCGCGCCGTAGAGAGGCAGTGGCCGCGGCTGCGACCGGTCTTTGCGGAGGCGCGGGTGTGCGCCAATGGATACATGGAGGCAGCGGCGCTGCACGCGGCGTTAGAGCGAGCTAGGCATGGGTGCGAGACGCTCTCTTTCGCTGTGATCCAAACGATCTCTTTAGAGCTTTGGCTGCGGTCTCTGGAACGCCGGAGATTGCCAGCCAGAAACACTGCTGTCGTTGACGAGCAGTCGGCTCAGATAACGGCGGTGGTCGCGGCGGCCGCGACAGCGGCTCGCCAACACTGTGCCCAACCGGGTACGGATTAAACGCCACTTACGCTTTTAGCAGAGTGGTTAACCTGAATCTCAAAATTGGAGGATAGATCAATGAGAAACGAATACACAGCGCCAGAAGTCGTCGAAATCGGCGAAGCCCAGAAAGTGATTATGGGACCTAAGCCAGGCGGCCTGCCCGATCTGGGCCAGGAGATACCCAGTTCATCACTTGATCTTGATGAATAGCTAGCTAACAAGGCTCGGGGCTGACATCAGGACTCGCTTACGCAAACTCGCGATGTCAGCCCCGGGCCGATCTTACTTCTTACTAAAAAGCGCCTATCCCTTTCCGCTACCTTGCAGAGCGAAGAATCGCTTTACCCGCCTGCTACGTGCGGTTCACAGTTCATCGAGTCAGACCATTGCTCTCAACAACTGATTTCAGTTCTTGATCATTTTTCAGATGTTTGTCAAACCACTTGATGGTGCGGTTCAGGTAATCAACCTGATTAGCATAGCCCCAATTACCTTGCCAATGTTCTTCTCCTTCGTATTTCGCATAGGTAACTTCTTTCCCCAGCCGTCTTAAACCGACGAAGACCT
>WNFU01017803.1_pt1 | contig 11623 bp, 9 predicted proteins | sample 5400121 | NCBI WGS metagenome assembly WNFU01 (sample SAMN13153360, study PRJNA577476) | soil metagenome | isolation source: 100 cm soil or saprolite under grassland replicate 1 | place: USA:California | collected 2016-06-15 | reverse complement strand
TCGCCATGGCGCTCGACACCCATCAGAACGCGCACGTCTCGTTCGCCACCGAGGACGGCCGGGTCTTCGTGGCCTCGGAGTCCGCCGCCAACGTGTGGCAGGCCACCGGCGTCGGGCAGTTCGAAGCCGGCAGCCTGAAGGACCTGGGGGGCGGGACGGCGGTGGCCGTGGACCCGCGGAAGGGAACGGAGTACGTGGCGTGGGCGGACCCGTCGTCGGACCAGCTCCAGCTGGTCAACCGATCGGGGACCTCGTTCCAGCGGATCCCCACGCCCGGCGCCCAGAACGGTGAGCTCCCCGCGGCGGCGGTGTCGAGCGGAGGGAAGCTCTTCCTGGCCTGGTACGACGCCGAGGCGCAGGACCTGCTGCTGGGAACCTACCCCGAGCGGCTCGGCCTGTACGCCGAGCCGTCACCGATCGGGTCGGCCTCGCAGGGCCCGGGGCCGGGTGGGGCGTGCACCCCCACGGAGACGGGGACGAAGCTGACGCTGGTGGGCCAGAGCCTGGCCTTCGACACGAGCTGCATCGGGGCGCCCGCCGGCAAGCCGATCACCATCGTCTTCGACAACAAGGACCCCGACACGCAGCACAACGTCGAGGTGTTCACGAACTCGTCCGCGACGGACCGCGTCGGCGGCGCTGCCAGCGCGACGGACGTGATCGTCGGTCCCGCCTCCACCACCTACCAGGTCCCCGCCCTTCAGCCCGGCAACTACTTCTACCGCTGCGACGTCCACCCCACGTCGATGACCGGGACGCTGGTCATCAAGTAGGCCGGGGCTCGTCCCCGGCAAGGAGGCCGGGGCGGGCTCAAGGCCCGCCCCACGAAGGTGTAGGCCGGGCGGGCGCAAGGCCCGCCCCACGAAGGTGTGGGCCGGGGCTCGTCCCCGGCCTTCCGGGAAGGCCGCACGGCGGAACCTACAATGGCCGGGTGAGCGTCCCCCGGCCACTTCCCTCGACGATCCCCGACGAGCCCGGCGTCTACCTGTTCCGAGACGCCGACTCTCGCGTGCTCTACGTGGGGAAGGCGAAGTCGCTCCGCAAGCGCCTGGCGTCCTACTGGGGCCGCCCGCTGCACGTGCGCACCGAGACCATGACCTCCCAGGCCGCGGCCGTGGAGTGGATCGTGGCCCGGGGCGAGGTCGACGCCCTCATGCTCGAGTACAACCTCATCAAGTCGCACCGCCCCCGGTTCAACGTCCGGTACCGCGACGACAAGAGCTACCCGTACCTCGCCCTGACGGTGGGGGAGAAGTGGCCCCGCGCGCAGGTCATGCGGGGGGCCCGCCGCAAGGGCGTTCGGTACTTCGGCCCGTACGGCCACGCCTACGCCATCCGCGAGACCCTCGATGCGCTGACCCGGGTCTTCCCCGTCCGGACCTGCTCGAACGCGTTCTTCGACCAGCGGGCCCGGGCCCGCCGGCCGTGCCTGTACTACGACATCGGGCGGTGCTCCGGCCCGTGCGTGCCCGAGGCCACCGGCGTCACGGACGAGGGCTACCGGGAGCAGGTCGAGGCCCTGGCCGACTTCCTGGCCGGGACCTACCGGCCGGTCCTCACGCGCCTGGAGGGCGAGATGGCCGAGGCCTCCGGGCACCTTGAGTACGAACGCGCCGCGCGCCTGCGGGACCAGCTGGCCGCGGCCCGCCGGGCCATGGAGAGCCAGGAGATGGTCCTGTCGCACCGGGAGAACCTCGACGCCATCGGCCTCGACGAGGACGACCTGGAGGCAGCGTTCCAGACCTTCTTCGTCCGGGGCGGGCGGGTCATGGGACGCAAGGGATGGGTGGTGGACAAGGTCGAGGACCTCGACCGCGCGGAGCTGATCGGGAGCTTCCTCCGCGAGCTGTACATGGAGCGCGATGAGGTCCCGCCCCGCATCCTCGTGCCCGAGATGCCGGCGGAGGCCGAGGTCCTGGAGGCCTGGCTGTCGCAGCGGCGGGGGAGCACGGTGCGAATCGGCGTGCCGTCCCGCGGGGCCAAGCGCCGCCTCGTCCAGACCGTGGGGCAGAACGCCCGAGAGGCGTTCATGCGGCACAAGCTCCGCCGGGCGTCGGACTTCGGTGCACGGTCCCGCGCGCTGGCCGAGCTCGGCGACGTGCTCGGCCTGGACCAGGCCCCCCTGCGGGTCGAGGCCTACGACATCTCCAACCTCGGACCCACCGACAAGGTCGGCTCCATGGTGGTGTTCGAGGACGGACTGCCGAAGCGCTCCGACTACCGGCGGTTCGAGATCAAGGGCGTGCCCGGCCAGGACGATTTCGCATCCATGGAGGAGATGCTGAGCCGGCGGTTCGCCCGCCTCCGGGCGGCGGAAGCGGACGACGGGCAGCGGCGCCGGCGGTTCGCCTACCCTCCCGCGCTCGTGGTGGTGGACGGGGGGCGGGGGCAGCTCGGCGTGGCCACGCGTGTCCTGACGGACCACGGCCTGGACATCCCGGCCATCGGCCTGGCCAAGCGCCTCGAGGAGATCTACGTCCCGGGGCAGCCGGAGCCGCTGCGCATCCCCCGGTCCTCGGAAGCGCTTTTCGTGTTGCAGCACCTGCGCGACGAAGCCCACCGGTTCGCGGTGACGTATCACCGGAAGAAGCGAACACGACGGGCCCTGGCCTCGCCGCTCGACGACGTGCCCGGCATCGGCCCCACCCGCAAGCGGGCGCTGCTGCGGCGGTTCGGCTCGCTGGCCCGGCTCGCACGACACGGCAGGGGGCGACCCGGGAAGAGGCCACGCGACAGGAGGCCACGCGACAGGAGGACACGCGACAGGAGGCCACGCGACAGGAGGCCGCCGCGAAAGCGCGCCCCGCCACCGCCGGCCCTGCCGCGGCCGAGGGGGCGGCCGCGCCCGACTTCGTCATCATCACCGGGCTGTCCGGCGCGGGGCGGTCCGAGGCGGCGAAGTGCCTCGAGGACATCGGCTACTTCGTGGTGGACAACCTCCCCCCGGCGCTCATCGGCAAGATGGCCGAGCTGGCGGCGGGCTCGGGCGGCCCGGCCCGCGTGGCCATCGTGGCGGACGCCCGGGGCGGCGTCTTCTTCCAGGAGCTGTCCCGGGGCCTGGAGGACCTGAAGAAGCTCAGCATCCCGTACCGGATACTGTTCCTGGAGGCGTCGGACCAGGACCTCCTCCAGCGCTACGCGGTGACGCGCCACCGCCACCCGCTCGCGCCGGCGGACCGCGTCGTGGAGGGCATCCGGAAGGAACGCCTGATGATGGAGTCGCTGAAGGAGGACGCCGACCTCATCGTCGACACCTCCGGCATGTCCCCCCACGAGCTTCGGGAACGCATCCGCGACGCGTTCGCCAAGGTGCCCCCCGAGCAGGGACTCCAGGTCTCGGTGATGTCGTTCGGCTACAAGTACGGCGTCCCCCGGGACGCCGACCTGGTGCTGGACGTGCGGTTCCTGCCGAACCCGTACTGGGTGCCGAAACTCCGGCCGCTCCCGGGCAGCGACGCACGGGTGCGCAAGTACGTGACCGAGCAGGACTCATACGAGGAGTTCATGAAGCGCTTGGGGTCACTTCTGGAATTCGTGGTCCCCGGCTACGTGGCCGAGGGGAAGTCCTATCTCACCGTGGCCGTGGGGTGCACCGGGGGACGGCACCGATCCGTCGTGGTGGCCGACGCCGTGGCGCGCCTGTTCCGGGACCAGGGCCTGCCCGTGTCGCTCGAGCACCGCGACCTGGACCGGGACTGAACGGGTTGTCTGGCACGGTAGGCTAGGGCCGTGCAATTGCGCTCCCCCTCCCGTCCCGCCAGGCGGCCGCCTCCATTTTCCAGGTGGAGGGCCCGCCGGCGTCTCCGCCGGGGGACCCCTCGCCCTCCCCGCCTGGGGGTCCTGGCCCGGTTCCGAACGCGGGGCCGCCTTCGCCGCGAGTTCCGCCGCGCCGCCCGGACGTCCCGGGCGCCGCTTCGGACCCGGCTGGGCTCGCTCATGCTGTCACCCCTTCGAGGCCGCACGGGCCGGCCTCGGGGACCGCTGTTCCGGGGCCGGACCGACCGGACGCTCGCCCTGGGCGCCATCGTGGCGCTGGGAGGAGCGATCGCCGCGCTCACGGTCCTGTCCGGCAGCTCGTCGCCGTCGGCGTTCGACCGGGTGGGGCTGTTCCCGGCCACTCCGGCCGCGGTCTCGCCGGCCGCACCCGTCTCGCCCACCCCGAGCGTCCCCGCCTCGCCCACGAAGAAGCCCGAGAAGGCCAGCCCCACCGCCAAGCACTCGACCCAGCCCGCCACGCACACGACCACCCCCGCCCCCGTCGTGAGCGCGCCGGCCCCGCCGCCGCAGACCAATCCTCCGAACCCGTCCCCGAGGCCCTCGACGAACCCGTCCCCGTCCCCCAAGCCCTCGCCGAGCACCACGCCGCCACCGTCGCCGACCAGCTCGTCCCCGCCACCGTCGCCCTCGCCGTCCCCGACGCCGGTTCCCTCGCTCACCACCCCGCCCATCCCCTGCCGGCCCTCCGCGGGAAAGCCGATCGACCGGAAACTCCGTCTCGCGCCCTCGGTAGGATGGGTTCGACACCCAGACGCGAGGAGGCCGGCGTGACCGTCCGGATCGGCATCAACGGGTTTGGCCGCATCGGGAGGAACTTCTTCCGGGCGGCCCGCAAGACCGGCGCGGACTTCGAGTTCGTCGCCGTGAACGACATCACCGACGCGAGGACACTCGCCCACCTGCTGCGATACGACTCGGTGCTGGGGATCCTGGACGCCGAGATCAAGGCCACCGAGGACGGGCTGTCCGTCGACGGCCACGAGTTCCGCGTGCTCGCGGAACGCGACCCGGCGAACCTCCCGTGGAAGGACCTCGGGGTCCAGATCGTGGTGGAGTCCACCGGCCTGTTCACCGAGCGGGAGAAGGCCAACAAGCACGTCGAGGCGGGCGCGGAGAAGGTCATCATCAGCGCCCCGGCCAAGGGCGAGGACATCACCATCGTCATGGGCGTGAACGACGAGCGTTACGACCCGGCCACGCACCAGGTCATCTCGAACGCCTCCTGCACCACGAACTGCGTGGTCCCGATGGCGCACGTCCTGTCGGAGAGCTTCGGCATCGACCGGGGCCTGATGACCACCGTCCACGCCTACACGAACGACCAGAACCTCCTGGACCTCCCGCACAAGGACCTCCGGCGGGCCCGGGCCGCGGCCATCAACATCGTCCCGGCGTCCACCGGTGCGGCCAAGGCCAGCTCGCTCGTGCTGCCCCAGCTCAAGGGGAAGATGGACGGCCAGGCCATGCGGGTTCCCGTCCCCGACGGGTCGGTGACCGACCTGGTGTGCGTGCTGAACCGAGACGTCTCGGTGGAGGAGGTGAACGCGGCCTACCGGGCGGCGTCGGAGAGCGACCGGTTGCGCGGGATCCTGGTGTACACGGAGGACCCCATCGTGTCGTCGGACATCGTCGGCAGCGCGGCCTCGTGCACGTTCGACGCCGGCCTGACCATGGCCATCGGGAACCTGGTGAAGGTCATCGGCTGGTACGACAACGAGTGGGGGTACTCGAACCGGCTGGTCGACCTGGTCACGATGGTTGCCGGGCGGCTGTCGTCGGCGTGAGGCTCCGCACCCTCGAGTCGCTCGGCGACGTCGCCGGGAAGCGCGTGTTCGTCCGCGTCGACTTCAACGTGCCCCTCGAGGACGGACGGGTCGCGGACGACCTCCGGATCCGGGCCACCCTTCCCACGCTGACCGAGTTGCTCGAGGGCGGCGCCTCGCTCGTGCTGGCCTCGCACCTGGGGCGGCCGAAGGGGCAGGTCGTCGAGAAGTACCGGCTCGGGCCGGTGGGGGACCGGGTGGCCGAGCTCCTGGGCCGCGACGTGGCGGCGGTTGGCGACGTGGTGGGGGACGAGGCCCGGGCCGTGTGCGGCCACGTCGAGCCCGGCGAGGTCGTGCTCTTGGAGAACCTCCGGTTCGAGCCGGGCGAGGAGGCGAACGCCCCGGAGTTCGCCGATGCCCTGGCGTCGCTCGCGGACCTCTACGTGGACGACGCGTTCGGGGTGGCCCACCGGGAGCACGCCTCCGTCGTGGGCGTGGCCGAGCGGCTCCCGTCCGCGGCCGGACGGCTCCTCCAGCGGGAGGTGGAGGTGCTGTCGAAGCTGCTCGAGGGCCCCGACGAGCCCTACGTCGCCGTCCTCGGCGGCGCGAAGGTGTCGGACAAGCTGGGGGCGATCTCGGCGCTGGTGGCGCGGGTGGATGCCCTGCTGATCGGCGGGGCCATGGCGTTCACGTTCCTGGCCGCCGAGGGAGTGGACGTCGGGAAGTCCCTCGTCGAGCCGGACCGGTTCGACGACGTCCGGGCGGCTCAGAAGCTGGCCACCGAGCGGGGTGCCCTCATCCAGCTTCCCGAGGACGTGGTCGTGGCGCCCGAGGTCCGAGCCGACGTCGAGCGCCGCACCGTCGGCGTGGACGCCATCCCCCGGGACATGATGGGGCTGGACGTGGGGCCCCGCACCGTCGAGGAGTTCGCCCGCACCGTCGCCGACGCGAGGACCATTCTGTGGAACGGGCCGATGGGAGTGTTCGAGCTGGAGCCCTTCTCCGCGGGGACGCGCGGCGTCGCCCGCGCGGTCGCCGGCTCGAAGGCGTTCACGGTGGTGGGGGGCGGGGACAGCCTGCTCGCGGTGAATCGGCTCGGCCTCGAGGGCTCCTTCGACCATCTCTCCACCGGCGGCGGCGCGTCCCTCGAGTTCCTGGAGGGCAAGGAGCTGCCCGGCATCGCGGTCCTCGAGGAGCGCTGAGGTGGCCTCCGAGCGGCGCCCGATCATCGCGGCGAACTGGAAGATGCACAAGACGCACCTGGAGGCCATCCAGGACGTGCAGAAGCTCTCGTATCTCCTCGATGCGCAGGACGCCGAGCGCGTGGAGGTCGTGGTCTGCCCGCCGTTCACCGCGCTCCGGTCGGTCCAGACCCTCATCGAGAGCGACCGGCTGTCCTATGCGCTCGGAGCGCAGAACGTGCACTTCGAGGACAAGGGCGCGTTCACCGGGGAGGTGTCGCCGCCCATGCTGGTCGCCCTGAAGTGCGCCTACGTGATCGTCGGGCACTCCGAGCGCCGCCAGCACTTCGGCGAGACCGACGACATGGTGGCGAAGAAGGTCAAGGCAGTGTTCGCGCACGGCATGACGCCCATCCTCTGCGTGGGGGAGTCGCTCCAGGAGCGCGACGGGGGCCGGACGGAGGACAAGGTGGTGGGGCAGGTGCGGGCCGGCCTGGGCGGGGTCTCCGAAGACGACGCCGCGAAGGTGGTCATCGCCTACGAGCCGATCTGGGCCATCGGCACCGGGCGCAACGCCGAGCCCGCCGACGCCGGCCAGGTCGTCGGGCTCATCCGTGAGACGCTCGCCTCGCTGTACTCGCGAGGGCTCGCCGACGGCGTCCGGGTCCAGTACGGGGGCAGCGTGAAGGCGGGGAACATCCGCGATTTCATGGCCCACCCCGAGATCGACGGCGCCCTGGTCGGGGGAGCGAGCCTCGACCCGGAGGAGTTCGCGCTCATCGTCAAGTACCGCTGAGGTCGGTCCGGTCCCCACGGTGGGCCGATGCTCGTCTCCGACCGAAAACGCACGTGGGCCGGGGCTTGTCCCCGGCCTCTCGAAACCCTCACGTCCCGGCGGGGTGGGCGGCTGCCGCGGAGACCCGGGCCCCGCCCGCAAGCGTTCCATCTGGCCGTCCCGCTGCGGCAGGCGGCGGGAACGGCCGGCGCGGACGGTACGCTTCGCCGACCTATGGAAGGCACACATCTGGGCCCGCCGGGCGAGCCGGGGCTGATCGAGGAGCTCGCCGCGAACGCCTGGCCCGCCCTGATCGTGCAGGTGGTCGATGGGTGGCGGCTGCGGTACACGCCGGGGGTTCGGGCTCGGCGGGCGAGCTCGGTGCTGCCGATGGGTGGACGGGATGAGGTGGGGCTCGAGGACCGGATGGCGCTCGTGGACGACTTCTACGCGCGCCGCGGCCAGCCGGTCCGGTACCAGATGTCCCCCGCGGCGCACCCGGCGGACCTCGACGCCGTCCTCCAGGAACGCGGATTCGCGATCGAGGCCCCCGTCCACGTCCAGACCGCGTGGATCGAAGCCGTCCTCGGCGCCTTCCGCCCGGCAAGCCCCCATGTGGTCGTGGACGAGCAGCCATCGGACCCGTGGCTCGCCGCCTACACGGAGCTGTTCCGCCGGGGGGACGCCCGAACACTTCGCCGGGTCCTCCTGGACCGGATCGCCCCACCCGTGGGCTACGCGCTGCTCCGCATCGACCACATCTCCGCCGCCATCGGCATGGGCGTGGCCGAACGAGGCTGGCTCGGCATATTCAGCATGGGCACCCACGAGCGTTTCCGCCGTCGCGGCGCCGCCACAGCCCTCCTCGTCGCGCTCGCTCGCTGGGCCGAGACCCACCACGTCGTGAAGGCGTACCTCCAGGTGGAGGAGGAGAACGACCCCGCGCATCGCCTCTACGAACGAGCCGGCTTCCAAACGCTGTACCGCTACCACTACCGCATCCGCCAGATGTCGTAAGCCCGGCCCCGACGCAGCGGCCACGCCGCCCGGAACGCTTGCCTGGCCCGGGGATCCCCCACCCGGTAGGCCGGGCCTTGCGCCCGGCCGCGCCGGCGGCCCGGCGAAGCCGGCGAGCGCAGACGGAGTCGCCCGGGCGAGCGAAGCGAGCGAAGAGGGCGCGGAGTCGGAGCGAGTTCAGCCGGCGATCTCGGAGGGAGGGTGTCCCCGGGCCTCAGGTCGGACGCGACGGTTTTGACGAGGCCGGGGACAAGCCCCGGCCCACGTGAGGGAGCCGGCCGGGGACGATCGCCGGCCTACCGGGTAGGCGATGCCCGGGTAGCATTCGGCCGCTGTGCGAAACCTGCTGTACGTGTGCCTGGACGGACTGGCGGACGATCCGATCCCGGAGCTCGGCAACCGGACGCCGCTCGAGGCCGCAGCAACGCCGTTCCTCGACTCGCTGGCCCAGCGGGGGCGGACCGGGACCGTGCTCACGGTGGGACCTGGGATCGCTCCCGAGTCGGACATCGGGGTGTTCGGCATCCTGGGCTACGACCCGTCGGAGGAGCATCCGGGCCGGGGCGTGCTCGAGGCCATCGGCTCGGGCACGGAGTTCCGGGACGGCGACCTCGCGTACCGGGTGAACTTCGCGACCGCCGACGGGACGACCATCGTGGACCGGCGCGTGGGTCGGGACCTTTCCTCGGAGGAGGCCACGGCACTGGCCGAGGAGGTCAACCGCACCCTGCGGCTTCCCCGGGCGACATTCGAGCTGAAGGCCACGGTGGAGCACCGCGGCGCCCTGGTGATCCACGACGACGACGGCTCGCTGTCGGCCGCCGTCACCAACACCGATCCCGCGTACGCGAAGCAGGGTTCGTTGGGCGTGGCCCTGGAGACGTTCCCGAACGAGGTGGCCCGCGCGGAGCCGCTCGACGGAACGGCCGAGGCGACCCGCGCCGCCGACCTCACGAACGAGTTCGTGCAAGGGGCGGCGAAGGTCCTGGACGCCTCCGACGTCAACGCACGGCGCCGGAGGGCCGGCCGCCTCCCCGCCAACCTCATCCTCACCCGGGACGGCGGGGACCACCTCGTCCTGGGGATGGAGGAGGTCCCGGCGCCGCGCCTGGACGGCTCCGACGAGGGGTTCGCCTCGTGGGCCGCCCTGGCCGCCGAGGCCCTGGAGGGCTACGACGCCCTGTACGTGCACATCAAGGGGCCCGACGTGCCGGCCCACGACGGCCGGGCAGTGGACAAGCGCGACGTCATCGCCGCCATCGACCGCGCGTTCTTCGGTGAGGTCCTCCCGCGCCTCGATCTCCGCCGGACCGTGGTCGCCGTCACCGCCGACCACGCCACGTCGTGCCTCCGCAGGGCCCACACGGCCGACCCAGTGCCGCTGGTGGTATCGGGCGGCACGATCGGCTCGGACGAAATCCCCGCCTTCGGAGAGACGGCGGCGGCCCGGGGATCGCTCGGCTCGATGAGGGGTGTGGAGGTCCTTCCCCACTTGACTGGCGTGCTCCGGGACTGAAACAGTCCGCACCGCAGCACCGCCTGGAAGCGTATATTCCTGCGAGGGAGTGGGCGCCCGAACGGCGGCCGTCGCAGGCCGCCCACGGTGGCGAGGAGGGCGGATGGCGCAGATCGCGGTCGAACCAGTAGCCGGACAGGCCGAGCCGGGCGGACCGGGCGCACCGAGCCAGCAGGTCCTCGGCCGCAGTCCCTGGGACCTCTTCTGGCGCCGATTCAAGCAGGACAAGCTCGCCTTCGTCGGCATCTTCTTCGTGTTCTTCATGATCGTCATGGCCTCGATCGCGCCGCTGATCGCGAACTGGACCCACAAGGGCCCCAACCAGGTCTTCATCAATCGGGGCCTGGTCGAGGGCCCGCCCCCGTTCTTCATCCCGTTCCCGCAGGGGCCGGGCAAGGACTTCTGGTTCGGCGTCGACAAGAACGCCTCCGACGTGTTCGTCCGGATCTGGTACGGGGCCCGGACCTCGCTGATCGTGGCGCTCTTCTCCACGAGCATCGCGGTGGTGGTGGGGGTCACCGTCGGGCTGGTGGCCGGGTTCTACCGGGGCAAGGTCGACACGGTCCTGTCCCGGATCACCGACATCGTCATGTCCATGCCGGTCCTGCTGATCGCCCTGGGGCTGGCCGCGGCGTGCAGCCTGCCGCCGCCGGGAGGTGGCAGGCCCGGGTGCCTGGGGGGCCTCATCCATCCGGGCTTACTCCTGGTCTCGTACATCATCGGCCTGTTCTCCTGGCCGTACATCTCCCGTATCGTGCGCGGCCAGGTCCTGACCCTGCGTGAGAAGGAGTTCGTGGAGGCCGCCCGCGCCCTGGGCTCCTCCAATCGCCGGATCATGTTCCGGGAGATCCTCCCGAACGTCGTTGCCCCGATCCTCGTGTACACGACGCTGATCATCCCGAACAACATCCTGTTCGAGGCGGCGCTGTCGTTCCTGGGGGTCGGCGTGCCGCCCACGACGACGTCGTGGGGGCAGATGCTCGAGCAGGCCGCGAGCACGTTCACGTATGCCTGGTGGACCATGGTGTTCCCGGGGTTCTTCCTGTTCTTGACGACGCTCGCGTTCAACCTGGTGGGGGACGGGTTACGGGACGCGCTCGATCCCCGAACGGGCCGATAGCCGTATAACTCTTCAGCAGCTGAGGTGAAAGGAGGTCGTGCCCCGAGAGACGATCGATGACGCATGTGATGGGTCCTTCGACTCCTTACGGAGGGGGGTTAGGTGACGAAACGATATCTGCAAGTAGTAGCGCTGGCGGGGATCCTCGCCATCGCAGCGGCGGCGTGTGGGAAGAGTACGACCACGCCGCCGGCCGTGACCGGGCCGACCGCGACCGGGCCGACCGCGACCGGGACGGGGCCGTCCGGTCCCACCCAGACGCTGCCCCAGGGCGGAACGCTCAACCTGGCGCTCACCTCGGACGTGAGCGCCGCGTTCGACCCGCAGAAGGAGTACTACTCGGTGACCTGGGAGTTCCTGCGGTGTTGCCTGCTACGCACGCTCATGTCCTACAACGGGCACGTGACGTCGCAGCAGGGCGCCGAGGTCTTCCCGGACCTGGCCAGCGAGGCGCCGACGGTCGACAGCACCGGG
>WNFU01011982.1_pt1 | contig 11627 bp, 13 predicted proteins | sample 5400121 | NCBI WGS metagenome assembly WNFU01 (sample SAMN13153360, study PRJNA577476) | soil metagenome | isolation source: 100 cm soil or saprolite under grassland replicate 1 | place: USA:California | collected 2016-06-15 | reverse complement strand
TCTTCATGCTTCGAGCAGGCCCCGCGCTCGTAAGCTCACTTCGAGCTCCTTCGGAGTACGGACGCCCTCGAGAACCGCCTGGGAGATCTCAAAGCCTCCGACGATCTCGGGGTACTCCGGCCGCAGGCGCCAGAGCTCCTTCAATCGAAGGATCGCGAGCCCCGTCTCGTCGTCGAGGCGGCGTTGCAGTTCGTTCTGGAACACCTCTACCTCGCGTGGAATTCCTGCGGTGAAGAGCGAGAGGTCGAGCTTCCACCCCTCTGCCTGCAAGACGAAGTAGTGGCGGCGGTCGTCCGGCTGTTCCAAGTGCTCGTAGCGGGCCCGATCCGCGTGGACAAGAAGCGGCCGCACGAGCTCCCACGCCTTGGCGCGGCCGAGCCCCCTGGCGTCAACGCAGAGGTCGAGGTCGCGCCAGACCATCAACCCAGTCACGTAGCTGCCGACCGGTAGGACGCGGCCTGCCTGGGCGAGTCTGCGCTCGACTTGGTGGGCGGCGAGGAAGGCGCGGGCGTCCGCCTGTAGCCTCTCCTGACGCACCAGCAGCTCTGAGGCGCTCATAGTCATCCGCGAGAAAAAGTGAGCCGGCGCCGCTTGAGCCGGCGCCCCTAGAAGTGAATCTGTGTCATTGCCCGACCGCGGTCCGCACCGCTTGTCGCGTCAACGATGATGACCGGGTCCCCGACCCAACCGCCGCCAAGTCCGAGCGTGTACGCGCCTGCGCACCGCCCGCGGAGTGTTCGCGGAAACTCTCGAAGGGCGAAATCGCCCGGCTGTCTTCGATACCGCCGTGTCCGCCAGCGTCGAAGACATGGAAGTCGCTTGCCTGAAGGCCCGCGACGGTAGCGCCTGTCCCCTCGTTCACCGTCACGACGAGTGCGACATGCGAACCTATTCCCAGCTGCCTATCCAGCTCGGTGCTGCTCTTACGACCAACCCGGCCATCTGACTTCTCCCTCCTTCTCGATGCACCAGCGGCAATTGTGACAGCCGTCACGGGCGACTAGAGCTTGCTTGAGAGGGCGACTCCGAGGCGTTGGCGCTCGGTAAGGGCGTCCTCCGTCAAACCAACTGCTAGCTGGGCTCGTCTCGATCGGGCGGCGGCTCGCTGGACGCTCGCGGCTCCGCGAAACCCCGCCAGCCGACCACGAGCGTCGCGAGGAACGCGCACAGCGTGACAACGATCGCGAGCGCAGGCACCTTGACGTGATTCGAGTTGTTGTCGACGACAAGATCCGGCCCGTAGACGCCGACCAGGACGACCGCGGCCCACATCCCGATGATTGCCAGCGAGGCCCAGATCCACTTCTTGTCCATCACACCTCCTCGAGCGAGCGTACCCCGCCTTGCGCGGATCGTCTACGCGACCGCGGCCTCGCCGAGCAAGGCCTTCACCTCGGCGAAGAAGTCCGGCTCCGGCTTGACCTTGTAGTCGGCGCCGAACTGGAACACGCGCGGCCCCTCGGAGGTGACGAGGTCGAGCACGACCGGCGCCTCGCCGGGGAAGTCCTTCACGACCGCAGCGAGCTCGCGGATGATCCCCGCCCCCGCCTTGCGTGCGTCGAGCTTCAGCCGCACCTCCCTGCGCTCCGGCGTCGCCTCGAAGGCTGACACCTCGAGCGCGATCAGCTTCGTCTCGCCTTCCTTGTGGTCGATGCGCGCCTTCACCACGAGCACCGCGTCGGCGAGGAGCAGCTCCCGTGCCGCCGCGTAGACCGAGTTGAAGACGACGACCTCGGCGCTCCCGATCACGTCGTCGAGCCGCATGAAGACCATCGGCTCGCCCTTCTTGGTCGTCAGCTGCTTGAGCGCGCTGACGATCCCGGCCACCGTGACGATCTCGCCGTCGCGCCGGCGCTCGAGCTCGGCCAGCGTCGCGTCGGTCTTCCGCCGCAGCTGGGCCTTGATCGCCTCCAGCGGGTGCTCCGAGACGTAGAGCCCAAGCGCCTCCTTCTCCTGCCGCAGCAGCTCGTTCGCCGAAGAGCGAGCTCTGGCCGCTGAGCCGGTCGTTCTGGGCCCGCTGGCCGTGCGAAAGCGCGTGCTCCAGCGCCTCGAGCATCCCGCGTCGCGTGCCCCCGCTCGAGTCGAGCGCGCCGCATTTGACCAGCGACTCCAGCGCGCGCTTATTCACCACCTGTGGGTCGACCCGCTCGGTGAAGTCCCAGAGCGAGGTGAACTCGCCCCCCTCCCCACGCGCGTGCACGATCGCCCGCGCGGCCGAGTCGCCCACGTTCTTGACCGCATTCAGCCCGAAGCGGATCTTCCCCTCGACCACCGCGAAGTCGCATTCCGAGCCGTTCACGTCCGGCGGCAACACCTCGACGCCCATCTCGTGTCCATGTCCTTCCAGACCTGGTTCGCGACCGCCGGGGTGACCGACTCGCGCGCGCACCCCTCGAGGAACTTGTCCTTGAGGGAGGCCATCAGCGCGTGGATCTTCTTGCCGATCGCCTTGCGCAGGTCGTCGGCCTCGGCGGGCGAGAAGCCGGCGAGCTGCTTGGCGATCTCCATGTACTGCTCCTGGTAGATGCAGATGCCGTAGGTCAGGCCGGTGAGCGGCTCCAGGCGCGGGTCAAGGTAGGTGACCGCTTCCTGCCCGGCCTTGCGCCGGGCGTAGACCGGGATGTAGCCCATCGGGCCTGGCCGGTAGAGCGCGACGAGGGCGATCAGGTCCTCGAACTCGGTCGGCTTGACCTGCCGCAGCGCCTCGCGCATCCCCGACGACTCGAACTGGAAGACGCCCACCGCGTCGCCCTTCTGCAGCATCTTGTAGGTGGCCGGATCGTCGAGCGGCAGCTTCGTGATGTTCACTCCGCCGACCAGGTCGAGCGCCTTGTCGATCACGTCCAGGTTGCGCAGCCCGAGGAAGTCCATCTTCAGCAGGCCAAGAGCTTCGACGTCGCCCATCTTGAACTGCGTCACGACCTCCTGGTCGGCGCCCTTCTGCTGCAGCGGCACAACCTCGGTCAGCGGCCGGTCCGAGATGACCACTCCGGCGGCGTGGATCGAGTCCTGGCGCACGAGCCCCTCGAGCGGCTTCGCGAGATCCACGATCTCCTTCACCTGCGCGTCCGAGTCGTAGGCCTGCTTCAGCTCCGCGCCGGGCTTGAGGCAATCGTCGAGGTAGACCTTCGGGCCCTCCGGGATCAGCTTCGCGACCTTGTCCACGGTGCCGTAGGGGATCTCGAGCACCCGACCTGCGTCCCGGACGGCGGCGCGCGCCATCATCGTCCCGAAGGTGATGATCTGCGCGACCCGGTCGCGCCCGTACTTCTCGGCGACGTAGTTGATGACACGATCACGCCCGGCGACGGCGAAGTCGATGTCCATGTCGGGCATGGACTTGCGCCCGGGGTTGAGGAAGCGCTCGAAGAGCAGGCCGTACTCCATCGGGTCGACATCGGTGATCTCCAGGCAGTAGGCCGCGAGAGAGCCTGCCGCCGAGCCGCGGCCCGGGCCGACCTGAATGCCGTTGCGCTTGGCGAACGAGACGAAGTCCCAGACGATCAGGAAGTAGTCCGCGAAGCCCATCTCCTTGACCGTCTTCAGCTCGAAGCGCAGGCGCTCCTGGAGCTCGGGGGTGGGCCGTTCGTACCGCTTTTGCAGGCCTTTCTCGCAGAGCTCGACGAGGTAATCGAAGGCGTCCTTGCCCTCGGGGACGGGGAAGCTCGGGAGCAGGATCTTCCCCAGCTCGAGCTCGACGTTGCAGCGCGCGGCGATTTCCAGCGTGCGCCGCATCGCCTCCTCGTGGCCCGGGAAGTCGAGCGCCATCTCCTCCGGCGACTTGAAGAAGAACTGGTCGGTGTCGAATTTCCAGTGGTTCGGGTTCTTGAGCGAGTCGCCCGACTGGATGCAGAGCAGCGCCTCGTGCGCCTGGGCGTCCTCGTGCCGGAGATAGTGCACGTCGCCGGTCGCGACGAGCGGCAGCCCGGCCTCGCCCGCGAGCTTCGCGAGGGCGGGATTGATCCGCCCCTGGATCTCCAGGCCCGCGTTCTGGATCTCGACGTAGGTCGAGTCGCGCCCGAAGACCTGGGCGAGCCGGTCGAGGTCCTTGCGCGCATCGTCGGGGCGGTTCTCCTCGAGCGCCTTGCAGACGCGGCCCGAGAGGCAGCCCGAGAGCGCGATCAGCCCCTGCGAGCGCCGCTCGAGAAGCTCCCAGTCGACGCGCGGTTTGTAGTAGTAGCCCTCGAGGTAGCCCGCCGAGGCGAGCTTGATCAGGTTCGCGTAGCCGGTGTTGTCCTCGGCCAGGAGCGTGAGATGGGCGTAGCCCTTCCGTTGAGCGTGGCGGTCCTCGGCGACGTAGAGCTCGCAGCCGAGGATCGGCTTGACCCCTTGCTTCCCGGCCTCCTGGTAGAGCTCGACCGCACCGGCGAGCGAGCCATGGTCGGTGAGCGCCACCGCCGGCATCTCCAGCTCGGCCGCCCGGGCCGCCAGCCCCGGGATGCGGCAGGCGCCGTCGAGGATCGAGTACTCGGAGTGGACGTGCAAGTGAACAAAGCCGGCCTCAGCCACGGATGCACGAGTCTAGCTCCGGGTCAGGACCGCACTGGAAAGCCCGCTACCGCATCTCACTCACCAGCTTCGAGGCGGCCCCGCTCGCGTCCCCGTCGGGTCGGCGGCTGCGCCCACGCGAGCGAAAAGGCACGTCCTCCAGCCGCGGCGCCGGGTGGCCGTTCTCGACCCGCAAGCGCTCGATCAGCTCCGAGGCCGCGTCCCTCGTCTCGGGGAACTCCTCGCCCGCCCGCTCGCAGAGTGCGGCCGCGAGCGCGTAGACCTGGCGCACCGTCGGCTTCCCGTTCTTCATGGCTCCATTGAACCGGAAGAAGTGTGTCGCGTCCGCGCCGAAAGAGCGCCGAGGCTCACCGTTGCACGGAGACGGGCGTAGCACACGCAAATCGGGATAAGGTCGGATCCCACCCAAGGAGGATCCACGATGAGCATCCTTGTCCGTTTCACGGCCGCGCCCTCCATGTCACCTGAGAAGTACGACGAGAGCCTCCGCCGTCTTGAGTCGTCGGGCGGCTTCCCGCCGGACGGGCTTGAATACCACGCCGCCTTCGTCGGTCCGGACGGCACCTTCCGAGTCAGCGAGGTCTGGGACTCGCGAGAGCAGTTCGAAACGTTCGGGCAGCGCCTCATGCCGATCTTGGACGATGTCGGGGTAGAGCTTGCTGGCGAGCCGGAGATGCTCGAGGTCCACAACACCGTCATGCGATAACGGTCCCAGGCGTTCGGCTCGCGTCGGGGTCAGCTCGCGACGAGATGCTCTCGCCGACCGATCGCGACGGCCTCGAGACGCGAGTGGACGTTGAGCGCCCGCATGAGGTGGCGGATGTGGTTCCGCACGGTCTCCGTGCTGAGGTGGAGCTCGCCCGCGATCTGCTCGGTCGAGCGGCCATGCTCGAGGAGGCCCAATACCTCGGCCTGCCGCGGCGTCAGGTTCGGGTGGGGCGGCGGAGGCGCTTCCTCTTCGACGTCCTTGATCTGGCCGAAGACGCCGATCACGTGCCCGCCGCTGCGGAGCGGAACCGCGCTGACCTCGACGGACACCCGCTCGCCATCCGCGCCAATGAGCACGCCTTTGTTGTCCGAGCCGGCCGGTGGTCCGCCGAGGTTCCGGGTGAAGATCTCCCGCGCCCGTCGCGTTTCCTCGGGCGCGACGACGGAGGTGAGCTGGCGGCCGCGAACGTCTCCCACGAGCTTCCGCGCGGCCGGGTTCAGCCAGCGGATGATCCCGTGGCTGTCGATCACGTAGGCGGGGACACGGACCCGATCGATGGCGTCTTCGACATCGCCGCCGAGGAACTTCAGCTCGGACATGCCTTCGAGTCTGCTCCTCGCGCGGCTCCGGTGCAACCTCGGACTCCCCACGAGGCAGCGTAGGCGGCCGGCCAGACTGTCACCGCCGCCTCAACCGCCTGGTCGCGAGCAGCGCTTCTTCTCTTTGGCGCACGCTTCCACCAGGCGCTTCAGCTCACCTTGCTTCCAAGCGTTGAAGAAGTCGGCGTGACCGGAGTAGAGCCCTCCAGAGGCGAGTGCAAGGTCGGCGCCGCCCCGAATCGGGTACGCAACCGTCAGCCGCAGGCTCGGTACCTTGACAGGGTGCGAAGCCGGGCAGCGCAGGCCGCTGCTGTACGCCATGTGGCTGTGATGGTCGCGGCTGTCCAGGCGCTTGCCGTCCCAGCAGTCGGGGAAGTTGACGTTCAAGCGGAGGTGCCCGGTCGAAGGCCGGCGGATCATTCGCGCCCGCCGTCGTGAGCACTCCGGGACTGAAGCGGACGGCTTGAGCGGGCCAGAGGGGTAGAGGCAGTTCCAGAACACGATTCGCGTCGACTGGGGTGCCGTCGCCCCGGCGTTCCCCGCCACGATCTTGAGACCCGGTGGAAACGGGTGGACCCGGTCGACTGATCGAATGCGGTAGTAGATGATCGCCTCCAGCGGCTTCACGACATGGCCATTCCGGTAGAGCGCCGGCACCCAGTACGCGGCCGTGTCGGCCTTTCGCCTGCACGTCGTGCCATGCGCGAGCAGGCTCGCCAACGAGGAGCGGGCGTGGGTGGACGTGTTGCCGACGAACGCGTGCGGATGCGATGCGCCCGGCAGGCCGGGCCGGACAATCGGATCGTCGGGCGCAGCGTGGCTGAAGCGACAGTCGCTGAAGAAATTCGTTCCGCGAGGCGACAGAGAGCTCGACTCGGAGCCCCCGGCGATCGGCACCCGAGCCGAAGCCGCCATCGCGAACAGGAGGCCCCCTGCAAGGATCATCGTCCGAAGCGTCATCCGGCTCCTCCCTTCCAGTGCCTGCGCCGCAGGCACGTGGCGACTTTCACTACCAGGCAGACGGATCGGGAGGCGCCGGGCCTTAGTCGACGTAAACACATTGCGCCCTCGGGAGCGTCTGTTCGCTAGAGGAGGTTGCCGACACACGACATGGCCGTCAACGGTTCCCGGATGGCGCGACCGTGCGCGAGATCGAGATGGTCTACCTGAGCCGGTTCAACGAGTTCTGTAGCGTCGCGAACGCGATCCTGCGCGATCGCGAGCGCGCGAAGGATGCCGTCCAGGACGCCTTCGTCTCGGCGCTCAGCCGCACGAGCCAGTGGCGTGGCGAGGGGAGTCTCGATGCCTGGCTCTGGAGGGCGGTCCTGAACGCCGCACGGGACCACCGCAGGAAGCACGAGGCGATCCTCGTCTCGGACACGGCAACTGCGCCTCCTTTCGAGCCCTCGGCCTCATTCGACGGGGCTGCTGCCGGAGCCGGCGCCCTCGCCGACGCGCTGGCAGGGCTGACCGAGCGGCAGCGGCTCGTCCTGTTCCTCCGCTACTACGGCGACCTCGGCTACCGGCAGATCGCAGAGACGCTCGGCATCAAGCCGGGCACTGTCGCCGCCACGATTCATCAAGCTCAGGAGCTCCTGCGGCACCGACTCCGGGTCCCGGTCGATGACTGAGCCGCGCGACCCGCTCATCGGTCAGATGCTCGAGCGCTGGCGAGTCCAGGGCGACGCGCCCGCGTGGGAGGAGGTGCTGGCCCGGGCCGGCCTTGCCGGGCAGGCACGGCGTCCAGGATGGTTTCGGCGCCGGCTCGAGACTCCCGAGCGCTTCTATGCCGCCGTCCTCTTGGCGGGAGTGGTCGCCGTCGCCGCGCCTGCTTTCGCGATCGTGGCGCATCGCCTGCTGAGCGCGCGCCCGGTTCCGGGCACGACAACCACGACCCGTGTCGAGCTTGGCTCGGGAAGGGCGGTCGAGCTCCGGCTACGCTCGCGTGGGAGCCCGCTCGAGCGCGACTCCGTCGGCTTTCGTTTCCTGCGAACCGGCACGGATCAGGCACGGTTCTTCCGCTGGACGCTCAACCTCCACGGGCTCGACCAGGTGGCGGGAGCGCAAATCACCGTCCGGGGACGGGTGATTCGGCTCTGCAGGCCGTGTAGTACCGGCGGAGGCCTGTTCGTCCTCCGGGACGGCGACGCGCTGGGGCTCTTGAACGGCCGGGCGATGCTCTCGGTGGGCAAGGTCCGGCACCGTGTGGCGCCGGCGGCAGGCGGGCGGTTGCTGCGTGCTAGGCGGCCGTCGTCGTGAGCTCGGCATAAACAGTGCGGCCGGCCCCGCCTTCTAGCGGGGCCGGCCGCTTGCGCACGTTCGCGCGGCCGACGAAACGGGTCAGCCGCTCATGGCGGCCATCGCCGCCTTGCTCCGCTCGGCGATCTCCGCCTCGCTGAGATCTTCCTTGTGCGTGGCGATCTGCCAGGAGTGGCCGAACGGATCGGTCACCTGGCCGAAGCGGTCGCCCCAGAACATGTCCTCGACGGGCATCGTCAGCGTCGCGCCGGCCCCGGTCGCCTTCGTGACGACCGCGTCGACGTCCTCGACGTAGAGCAGCACTCCGGCGCTCGTGCCGCCGAGCTCCTTCGGGGGCACGGAGCTCGACTGTGGATTCGGGTCGGCGAGCATCAGCACAGAGTCGCCGATCTGGAGCTCGGCGTGCCCGATCTTCCCGTCGGGCCCGGGCAGGCGGAAGCGCTCCTTCGCGCCGAAGACCTGGGTGTAGTAGTCGATCGCCGCCGCGGCGTCGTCGACCGAGAGGTACGGGTTGAGGCTGTGGTAGCCCTCGGGAATCGGCTTGACGGCCATGGGCTCTCCTCCCATCCGCTCGTGAACACGTGAGCTCGATGGTAGCGAGCCTGAGCCGGAGTTGACTTCCTTGCCCTCGCCTGGGCGCAATGCTCGAAAATGAACACTCCGAGCCAGGCAGTTTCTGCCCTCGGCGCCGTCATGGCCAACAGGAATCTTCGACGCGTCGAGCTCGCCTGGGGAGCCTCGATCGCGGCGGAATGGGCGCATTTCGTGGCGCTCGGCATCTTCGCCTACGACGCCGGTGGCACCTCTGCGGTCGGGATCGCCGGCCTGATCCGCATGCTTCCGGCAGCCGTCGTCGCCCCGCTCGCGAGCGCTCTCGGCGACCGCTTCCGCCGCGAGCGCTTCCTCGTGGCGATCGCGCTGCTTGGGTGCGCTGCCCTCGCCGGCTCGGCAGTCGCCTTCTTCTCCGGGCGCAACGCGATTGTGATCTACCTGCTCGCCGCCGTAGTCGGCATCTACTCGACGCTCTTCCGGCCGGCGCTGCACGCGATCCTGCCGTCGCTCGCGCGGACGCCGAAGGAGCTGATCGCCTCGAACGGAGCGGCCTCCACGATCGAGAGTCTCGGCGTGCTCGTCGGCCCGTTGCTGGCCGGCGTGCTCGTCGCGGTGGCGAGCCCCGGAGTGGTTTTCGTCGCCGCAGCCGGGGCGCTGCTCGTGGCAGCAGGCCTACTCGCGTCGGTGCGCATGGAGGGCCGTATCCAGCTGACCGCAGCTGCCCGTGGCGACGACCTGCGGGAGCTCCTCCTCGGCGGCTTCCGCGCCGTCTCGCTTCCGAAGCCCCGCCTGATCGTGGCGCTCCTCGTCGCCCAGGCCTTCGTCCGCGGGTGCCTGAACGTCCTGATCGTCGTCTTCGTGTTCCGGGTCCTCGACACCGGCGACGGAACGGTTGGCTACCTCGTGGCCGCGCTCGGCGTGGGTGGCCTGATCGGAGCATTCGGAGCGCTCACGCTCGAGGGCAGGCGACTTGCCGTTCCGCTGGGCGTGGCGCTCGTCTTCTGGGGGCTGCCGATCGCGCTCGTGGCCCCACGGCCGTACCTCCCCGCGGCGGTGCTCCTGCTGGCCGTGGTCGGCGCTGCCAACAGCATCGAGGACGTCGCCGCCTTCACCCTGCTCCAGCGCATCCTCCCCGACGACGTCCTCACCCGGGCCCTAGGCGTGACCATGGGGCTGGCAATGGGGGCGGTCGCTCTCGGATCGATCGCGGCGCCGGGCATCGTCGCTGCGGTCGGCCCGCGCGCGGCCTTCGGCGTCGTCGGGGCGATTCTCCCGGTCCTGACGCTGATGGTCTGGAGGCGCCTCGTGCGGATCGACCGGGAGGTCGCCGCGCCCACGGCCGAGCTCGAGCTCGTCGACGGCGTGCCCATGTTCGCCCCGTTGTCGGTGGCCGCGAAGGAGCACGTGGCGGCGAGGCTGACGAAGATCCCCGTCGCCCCCGGCGAGGTGGTCGCCCGCGCCGGCGAATCCGGCGACCGCTTCTACGTGGTCGCCGACGGCGAGCTCGAGATCGCCAACGGCGTCTATGGCACGGCGGAGCGCGGCGACTTCTTCGGCGAGATCGCCCTGCTCCGCGACGTGCCCCGCACCGCAACGGTCAGGGCCATCGCGCCCTCACACCTCTACGCACTCGAGCGCGACGACTTCCTCGCCGCCGTCACCGGGCACTCGGCGGTCCACGCCGCCGGGGAAGCCGTGGTCGCGGAGCGGCTGAGCAACGGCTGATCACCCCGGCTCGCTCGCGAGCTCCGCCGCATAGAGGTCGTAGGGCAGGCGTTCCAGCACGCGCAGGCGGGGATCAGGCACCGCGAAGAACCGCGGCAGCGCCCGCTCCACCAGCCAGGCGAGTTGCGGGCGGGCCGCGAGCACCTGGTTGACCACGTCGCGGTCGCCGCCGAGGGCGACGTGCTCGACGCGCACGCGCCAGGGCTGGAGCACGGCGACGGCGACCTCGGCCGCCTCCTCGATCAGCGCCCGCGCCTGCTCCTCACGCCGCCGCCGAAAACGGTTCGCCGACGAGCCGCCCTTCTTGTGCTTGCCCTTGACGAAGCGCGAGCCAACCTTCGAGGCGACCAGGCGTTCGCCCTCGAAGACCCCGACCGCGTAGCCGCCGAGCCGCACAAGCAACGACGCGACGAGGTGGTCGGCAGCAAGCACCTCGAAGAGCGGCGCGAGCTGCACCGTTTCGTACTCGCGCGCGTGCGCGAGGCCGAAGGGCGGCCTGACGACGATCGTCTCGGCCGGGAGCTCGATCCGTACCGCCCCCTCGGCGTAGATGGTGCGGCCGGGCTCACCTGCCAGCGGAGCCAGGCGCTTGCGCACGTTCTCGCGACCGACGAAGCGTGCCATTCGGCCAGACTAGGCTCCCGCGGATGACCACGGCTACAGCGACCGTCGATCTCGCCGCCCAGCACCGGCGCGGGCGCCTCTACGTCGCGCTGGCCGCGGTCGCCTGGTCGACAGCCGGGCTCTTCCAGCGGGAGCTCTCGGTGAACATCGCCACGCAGCTCGCGGGGCGCGCCTTCTTCGCCGTGCTAGGACTGCTCGCCTTCGTGGCGATCGCCGAGCACGGAGCGGTGCCGCGGGCCTTCCGCGCCATCGGCCGCGCCGGCCTGGCGGTCGCGGCCTGCCTGGCCGTCTCCTCCGGCGCCTTCATCATGGCGCTGAACTACACCTCCGTCGCCAACGTCCTCTTCATGCAGGCGCTTGCCCCGATCCTGGCGGCCGTGCTGGGGACGCTCGTCGGCGAGCCGGTCGGCCGCCGCACCTGGCTGGCGATGGCGGTCGCGCTGGCCGGCGTCGGGCTGATGGTCGGCGGGCCCAGCCATCCGAGCGCGCTCGGCCTGAGCCTGTCGCTGGTGATGTCGGTGGGGTTCGCCGCAACGATCGTCATCACGCGCCATCAGCGCCAGGTCTCGATGGCGCCGGCGACCTGCCTTTCGCAGCTGCTCGTGCTCCTCGCGGCAGCGCCCCTCGCCAGGCCGGGAACGATCGACCCC